>Ga0233425_10007712_pt1 | contig 14885 bp, 13 predicted proteins | sample Watercolumn_Towu_2_FD_181712 | JGI IMG/M metagenome (GOLD analysis project Ga0233425, IMG submission 181712) | Freshwater microbial communities from Lake Towuti, South Sulawesi, Indonesia - Watercolumn_Towuti2014_140_MG | ecosystem: Environmental > Aquatic > Freshwater > Lake | place...
CACGCCACCGAGCTGGGCCATGGTCTTGCCCGCGATGAGGTCCGTGTAGTGCTTGGGCTCGAAGGCCGCGAGGTGGGTCCTCGGCTCCGTGTCCACGCGCCCGAGCACGGCGAGCAGGGCGTCCAGGCTGTTCATCTTCATGTAAGGGCAGGTCGCGCAGCCGCCCTCGGTGCTGCAACCCTCACCCCCGGAGACGCCGGGTACGATCGCCAGCTCGGCGTCGCCCGTCTGCGCGATGGCCTCGCTCGCGACCGGGAAGATGATCTCCACGTCCACCTTCGAGGCGCTGGCGAGCGTCTGCCGCACGCGCCTCACGATGCTGGTGATCATGCCCGCCTCGGTGCCGAGCACGAAGCGCAGGTGCGCGGGCGCGCCGCTCGCGGCGGCGGCGTCCACCTTCTTGCCGATGAAGCTCAGAATGTCCGAGGTCGAGCCGACCACGCCCGCGTCACGACGCTGGGCAGCCAGGGCCAGCGTGAACATCTCGCCCGGCACCTCGAGGTGCGCGGTGATGAAGGCGTGCTCGTACTCCTTCCGAACGCGCTCCGCCACCGCGGCGCCGAACAGGTGGTGCACGATGCAGCTGCCCTGCTCGAAGTAGTGGAAGCGCGAGAGCAGCGCCGCGACGCTGGCGCGGTCGTGGTCGGGGTGGAGCGCGCGGATCTTCTCCTCGGGCAGCTCCACGAGCGAGGCAAAGAGCTGGGCGAGGTTGTGACCCATGTACGTGTCGGGCCCGAACCACACGTGGCACTCGGGGATCTGCGCGAAAGCCTGGAGCACCGTCTTGACCACGTTCGACGAGGTGCACGTGATGGTCGGCACCAGCGACTCGGCGTACGCCTTCGTGCGCAGGCTGGTGTTGATGTACACGACGTGGAGCGACCTCGGCGTCTGGCTCGCCTTCGTCAGGTAAGCGCCGTAGGCCGGCGCCTCGGCGTTCTCGGCCAGCGAGCAGCCGATGGGCTTGTCGGCGACGCGGTACACCGGCACGTCGGAGAAGCCGCTCGCGTCGAGCATGGCGCGCACGTTCTCGCTCATGAAGTCCACACCCAGCACCGCGACGACCTTGGCGCCCGCCTTCGCCATCTCCACCGCGCGATCCGCCATCACCAGCGAGTCCGAGATGTGGATGAGCGGCCAGTCCACCGCCGCGAGCACGCCTTGCAGCTCGGGGTCCATGTAGAAATGCGCCACTACCCCGGCGTTCTTCTCGCGTAGCAAGCGCCCGAGCTCGGCGACCTCCGCCGGATCCGGATCCAGGTACGAGGCCTGCGCCTCGGCGAAGGCGCCCTGGGCGCTGATGCCGCTCGCGCGGATCAAGAGCGAGGGAAACGGCTCGGTCATCAGTCCTTCTTCTTCCCCGGCAGGCGCCCGAAGGTCTTCATCGCGCGCTCGTGCAGGTCGCCACAGCGCTCCACCGGCAGCGCCTCCTTCTCCTCCGGGTCGGCGGCGACGTCGTAGCAGTGCCAGCCGGTGTCCCAGGCGCGCGCCTCGAGCTTCATGTTCTCGCGCATGTAGCCCCAGTTCTCGAAGGCGCAGCTCCAGACCCCCGCGCAGTTGGTCATGGCGAGGGGCTGCTTGGTGAGCTCCGGCCGGAGCAGGCTGTGGCCCGGCATCTTGCTCTTGTACTTCTGGATGCTCGGCTCGTCCCACAGGCCCATCAGGTCCAGGATGGTAGGCGCGATGTCGATCTGGAACACGTAGGCGTCCTTCTTCGCCGCGAGGTTCTTGGCCTGCTCGTCCGTCAGGATACCGGGCGGCGCGTCCACCCAGCCCGGCACGTGGATCTCCTCGTCGAACACGCTGAAGGTGTGGCCCATCTGGCCGTGCTCGCGGAAAGCCTCGCCGTGGTCGCTCAGGTAGACGATGGCCGTGCGCTGCCCGCGCTCGCCCTCGCGCATGCGCGCGAGCATCTTCGAAACCTGAATGTCCTGCTGGTAGACCGAGTTCTGGTAGTAGTTGAAAAAGTAGGGGTTGTCCTCGGGCGCCTTGCTGGTGGTCCAGGGCTGGAAGGGCAGCGGACCGTCGCGGTCGATGTGATACGGGTAGTGCACGTTCGACAGGTGCACCACGGCGAAGAAGGGCTCCTCGAGCTCGACGATCTCCTTGTTGACGCGCTCCGCGAGCAAGTGCTCCGGCGCGCCCATGTCGAGGTCGGCGGTCGGGTCGAGCTCGGTCGCCGCCACGAACTTGCTCACGCCCAGGTTCTTCACCCAGAGGCGCGCGTTGCCGAACATCATGTTCTGGCTGGTCCAGTAGGCCGTGTCCCAGCCCGCAGCCTGCGCATAGTCGAAGAGCAGCGGCCAGGTGTGGAGCGTGTCGCGGTCCTCCGTGGGCAGCACGCCCGCCCACAGCACCGCGAGCGAAATGGCCGTGGACGAGTCGAGCGATCGCAGCTGGTTCAACGGGAAACGCTTGGGCACCAGCTGGTTCGAGGTCCCGGTGCGCTGGCACTCCGGGTCGTACTCGATGCAGGCCGCGTCCGCGCGCACGCTCTCCAGGATCATCAGCACCACGTTGCGCGGCGTCGCCGGCTTGGCGGTGAGCTTGTCCACCGGCAGCGACTCGCGCGGACGGGGTCGGAGCTGGTTCGACTGATCGGTGAGGCCGAGCTGCGTGCGGATCAGCCCGCCGACCGCGTGCAGGTAGAGCACGTCGGGCGTGGCGGCCTGGATGTGGCGGTGCTGCGTCGGGATGAAGAAGGAGGCGATGACCAGCACCGGCGCGACGTAGCAGGCCACGATGCTCGGGATGCGCTTGGGGCGAATCACCCTTCGCGCCAGGATCAGCATCAGGATGGCGCCGACCAGCGGCGGCGCCTTCGCCTTCAGGTAGTTCCCGATGTCGGCAAAGAGCTGGTTCAGGACGCTGTCCATGAAGTTCGACGCGAACACCGAGACATCGACGTTCAGGTAGGCGTGGTACTGCGAGTAGAAATAGGCCTGGCCGCCGAACGAGAAGGTGATGCCGACCACGAACAGCGCCGCCGCGACCCAGCGCGCCCAGCCGCTGCGCCGCGAGGCCGCGTAGAGCAGGGTGCCCCAGAGCACCAGGCTCTCCATCACCGCGCCGAAGTAGGTCCAGCGGTAGTAGCCCTGGAAGGTGCCGAGCAGCTCCGCCCGGCGCGAGGCGTCGATGGCCACCACGGCCACCACCGGGCAGAGCAGCAGGAACAGGCCGATGGCCTTGCGCGCGCGACGCACGCGGCGGCGCTTCGCGCGCCAGGCGGGCTCCGGTTCGCCCACCACGACGGGGGGCATGCGGCCCACCTGGGCGCGCCGCTCCTGTTCGACGCTGGCTTCCAGGTCCTGCACGGTCGCGGCATCCTAGCGCAACCGGGCGGGCGGGCGAGAAGGCGGGAAAGCTCGGAGAATCGCGGGGACGCGGGCTGCTCGGGGCCTGCGTGGTAGCTTCCCACCACGTGCTGATCCTCGAACCCGCAGCCGGCGGCGTGGAGTCCTACTTGAACGCGCACGCGCCGATGCTGACGGGGCGCTTCCGCGCGCTGGTGGAGCAGGCCTCGCGGGAGCAGGCGCGAGGGAGCTGAGGGCGACGCGCTCGAGATGGGACACTTTCCAAACGGTTGGCTGCACTACCTGATCGGCGGCCTGCTCATCGGCGCCGGCACGTCTCTGATCTTCCTGTTCACGGGCCGTGTCAGCGGCATGAGCTCCGTGTTCACTACCACCTGGTCGTATTTCTCGGACAGCCCGTTCTTTCGCCAGGCCAAGCATCTTCAGTCGCGCGGCTGGCGACTGGTGCTGGCAGCAGGGCTGATTCTCGGGACGGCGCTCTGGTGGTGGTGGCTCGGGCCGCGGGAAGCGAGCAAGACGACCGTCCCGGCGTGGCAGCTCTTGGTCGGAGGCTTCCTTGTTGGTTATGGCGCACGGCTCTCGGACGGCTGCACCTCGGGCCACGGCATTTGTGGCTTGGCGTCGCTGCGACCGCCGTCAGTGGCCGCAGTGATCACCTTTCTCTCCACGGCGATCGCGACGGCCCACATCGTCGCCGCGCTGGGAGGTCGCTGATGAAGCCCGCTTCGTTCGCGGTCATCCTGCTGGGAGGCACGCTGTTCGGCTTCGGTCTGGCGTTCTCGGCCATGATTCGGCCCGAGGTCGTGCTGAGCTTCTTGCGGCTCGAGGATCTCGGCCTCTTGCTGGTGCTCGGTGGGGCCACCGGGGTGACGATGATCGCGTATCAGCTGATCCCGCGCCTGTCGAAGCGGCCGGTGCTCGAGTCGGCCTTCGACACCAAGGCGACGCGGCTCAGCGCCAGCACGATCGGCGGAGCGGCGATCTTCGGCATCGGCTGGGGGCTCTGCGGCGTGTGCCCGGGACCGGCGTTCGCGGGACTGGGAGCGGGAAACTGGATGTTGCTGCTCGCGCTCTTCGGGATCTTCGCGGGGGCCTTCGTGCACGGGCGGACGACCCGGGTGTGACGTACGACGCGCCGGCTCAGCCGGCGAGCCCGAGCTCGCGCCAGCGCACCATGCCGCCCGCCATGTTCGCCACGCGCTCGAGGCCCGCCTTGCGCAGGATGCTCACGGCCATCGCCGAACGCTTTCCGGTTTGACACACCACCACCACCGGCAGCTCTCGCGGCACCTCCGAGGCCCGGGCGCGGAGCTCGTCCAGCGGCACGTTCAGCGCGCGGTCGATGCGGCCCAGCTCACCCTCGAGCTCGCTCGAGTGGCGTACGTCGAGCACGCTCACCTCGGTCAGGTGGCTCGCGACCCACTCCGGTGCGATCTCCGCGATGCCCGCGTAGGTCGTCACCACCGGGCCCCAACTGGGGCCGACCGGTCCCGCCCCGTCCGCTGGCTCGCCGCAGCGCAGATTGGCTGGCACCGCGACCTGCATCTGCTTCGGGTGCGGCAGCGCCAGATTGTCCATGTAGCCCACGAAGTCCTCTTCGCGCGCGCCGCCCCCGATGCGTGGGTTGTAGCGCCGCTCCTCGCCGATCGTGCTGCTCGTGCGTCCTTCGTAGTCGTGCCCGGGGTAGACGACGCACGCGTCCGGCAACGAGAACAGCTGCTCCGTGATCGAGCGAAACAGGCGGTGCGCGCTGCCCTGCTGGAAGTCCGTGCGGCCCGCAGCGCGCACCAAGAGCGTGTCGCCGGTGAACACGGCCTTCCCGTTCGCCAGCACGAAGGAGAGACAGCCGTCCGTGTGCCCCGGCGTGGCTCGGACCTCGAGCGACTCCCCGCCGAAGCGCACGACGTCCCCGTGCGCGAGGGGCAGGTCCACGTTCTTCGCGCCGACCGCGGCGGCCATGGCGATCTGGCTGCCGAGCGCCCGCTTCATCAGCCACGCGCCGGTGACGTGGTCGGCGTGGCAATGCGTGTCGAGCGTGTAGCGCAGCGTCAGGCCGAGCTCGCGGATCAGCGCCGCGTCGCGCTGGTGCTGCTCGAACACGGAGTCGATGAGCACCGCCTCGCGCGTCGCCTCGTCGGCGACCAGGTAGGTGTAGGTGCTGGAGGTGAGATCGTAGAGCTGTCGAAAGATCACGCGGTGGCCTCTCCGCGTCGTCGTACGGCAACTTCCCCGAGGATGGAACCGGCGGATGGCGACCGCGGGCCACCTTCTTCCGGCGCGCGATGACCCCTCGCCAGGTCAGCCCCGCGGACGCTCAGTGCCGCTCGGCCTGGCTGTGGTCTCGCTCGGTCGCGAGCGAGACGGGGCCGCGGCCGTCGCCCTTGAAGCGCTCGTGCCATCGGCGCTCGCCGCTGACCGCGTCGAACGCGCACGCCTCGCCCTGCCCCCCGAGCACCACGCTGCCCGCGTCCACCACCATCGCCGTCCACTGGATGCCCACCGTGGGCACGCTCCAGAGCACCTCTCCGCTCGCGAGGTCCAGGCACACGAGCCCGCTGCAGAGCGCGTAGACGCGTCCCTCGCGCACGCGGAGCACCACGGTTCCGCCGTGGAGCTCGCGACGCCACAGGCTCTCGCCGGTCACCGCGTCGATCCCGAAGCACTTGCCGTTGAACGCGACGACCAGGACGGTGGGTTGTTTCATGGGGCACAGAGTACTCGTCACTGCAACGTCGACACCATGGCGCCCGCGCATTGGAGCCCTTCTTGCGCTCGTCCTCATGTTCGCGGCACACGCCCGCGACGGCGCTCACCCCACCACCCCCCCGGCGAACGGCGTGGTGATGGGCGCGCGGTCGCAGCGGAAGAAGCGCGCGTCGAGGCGCGTGCCAGTGCGCGGCAGGAGCACCGGTCCCGAGGCACGGGTGACGACGTGCCGGATCAGCACCGCGATGGACGGCCCTCCTTTGAACCATGCCCCGCTGGTCCCCGCCGCGATGAAGAAGCCGTCCAGCGTGGTCGGTCCGATGACGGGATACCAGTCGGGCTCGTGCACGTCGTACAGACCCGCGACTCCGCGCGTCCACGGCGGCAGGCGTACGCGCTCGGGCATGCGCGCCGCGACCAGCAGGGCCTTGGCCTCGTAGTACGCCCGGTCGACACCGGGGTCGGCGTGGTCCGCGTCGTCCTCGGGCTCCGCGTCGTTGATCTCGTCGAAGGAGCCGACCAGGATCGCGGCGCGGCCCGGCTCGGGACGGAAATAGGTTTCGGCCGCGAAGTCCGCCACGATCGGCAGGTCGCTCGAGCCACCCTCGACCGGCAGGAGCGCGGTGCGATGGCGCAGCGCGCGGAGCGGCAGCGCCACGCCTGCCATGGCGTTGACCCCGGCGGACCACGGGCCGGCAGCGTTGAGCACCGCGCCGCAGGGCAGGCGACCGGCGCGCGCGAGCGTCACACCCGACACCCTCCCGCCCGTGACCTCCACCGCCACGACCCGATCCACGACCAGCACGGCGCCGCGCGCGCACGCCGCGTCCATCGCGTTGCGAGCGGCGAGGTCCGGGCCCTCCACCCAGCCCCCTTCGGGCTCCCAGAGCGCGGCGTGGATGCCCGCGAGCTCCCAGTCGGCGTACCGGCCGCGGAGCGCATTGGCTCCCCAGAGCTCGGCGCGCGCTCCGCGCGAGGCCATCAGCTCGGCCTCACGGCGGAGCTTCTCCTGGTCCTCGCCGAGGTAGAGGACGCCAGTCCGCGAGAAGCGAGCAGCGGGCTCTGCCGCGGGTACCTCCGCGTGCTCGCGCCATGCCTCCCAGGCGAGGAGGCCGTCGCGCGCGAGCTCGATGGCCTCGGCGCGTCCGAAGCCCTGCCGGATGCAGGCGCTCGACGCCGCGGTGGAGCCGAGCCCGACGGCCGTCTTCTCCACCACGGTGACCGCGAGCCCCGCACGCGCGAGCTCGAGCGCGGCGCATGCGCCGATGATTCCGCCGCCGACGATGACGACGTCCGGGCTCACCCGGCGATCCTATCCCAACCGCGACGACCCCGCCGCCGCTCAGGGCGCCGCGGTCAGCGTCCCGATCTTCTCGATGCGGATGAAGGGCTGACCCTTCGCCTCCGGGTGCTGCTCGAGCGCACCTTCGAGCACGTACTCGGTCTTGGTGTCCAGCTTGGGCTCGCCGCCATTGAAGTCGCTCAAGATCAGCGCTCCCGGCGCGCTACCCGCACCGGTGTTCGGCTTCTCGGAGAACTGAAACAGCGCCGGCGGGCATGGCTCGCAGTGGGCACCCGGTGCGCACGGCTTGCACGTGGGTCGGAACAGCCAGACGAAGGCGCGCGTCTTCACTCGAGAGCCAGGGGCCTGCTTCACGACCTCCGCGAGCGGAGTGAGATCGCCGGGGTTCACCAGCGCGGGAGGCGCCGAAGCGCTCGGTGCTCCGCCACCGCGACCTGACGCCCCCGAGCCGCGCTCACAGCCAGCGAGGGCGAGCAGCGCGAGGAAAAAGACGACGCGGGTGCCCCACGGCATTGGCGAATGCTAGAACACATTTCGGCAGGAGTCGCCGGCTCTCGTGGCAGAGCTCCCGGTCCACGGGACCGAGCACGAGCCCAGCTGATATGCTGCCAGCCCGGAGGCCGTCATGGTTTCGCGATCGATCCTTCTCTTGTTGGGCGCGTGCTCGCTCTCGCTCTCCACGCTGGGTTGCGGTGAAGACCCCGAGGTCACCGAAGGCCCGCCCTCACAGCCGGAGAGCGCGGTGCCGCTGCTCGGCGCCGACTGCGACCCGATGGTGCCGACGCACTGCGGACTGCCGTTTCCGTCGAACGTCTACCGCATGGAGGACCCGGACAAGAAGAACCCGAACGGCTTCCGCGTCAGCTTCGGTCCGACCAGCATGCCGGCGCGGCACGACGGCACGCACCCGCCGCCCGAGCTCTTCTACGACCACGACGGCTACTCGCCCTCGCAGGGGCCGCTGACCCACCTGCCGCTGGCGAAGTGCGCGGCGTGCGCGACGCCCTACAGCATCGAGAAGTCGATCCAGGACGATCACCCCACCGTGCTGCTCGAGGTGCCGACCGGCCGGCGCGTGCCGCACTGGGTCGATCTCGACATGAGCACCACCAACGACGGCCTGGACGAGAACCCCGACCAGCGTCTGTTCATGATCCGTCCCGCGGAGCGCCTGAAGGACGACACACGCTACATCGTGGCGATCCGCAACGTCGAAGACCAGAACGACCAGGTCATCGCGCCGAGCCCGGTGTTCGAGGCCATCCGGGACGGCAAGGTCCTGTCGAGCGGCACGCCGGCGGAGAAGTGGAGCGTGTACGCGCGGCGCGATCTCTACAAGGAGATCTTCGGCGAGCTCGAGAAGGCGGGGGTCGACAAGAAGGACCTGCAAGTCGCCTGGGACTACACCACGGCGACGAAGGACAACATCATCGGCCACATCGTCGCGATGCGCGACAAGGCCCTCGCGGCGGTGGGCGACGACGGCCCGACCTTCAAGGTCAAGCAGGTCGAAGAGACGCCGACCAGCGACGAGCTGATCCGGCGCATCCACTTGGTGATGACCGTGCCGATGTACCTGACCAGCGCGCAGATCAAGTACGACAAGAAGAAGCCGATGGACCGGCTCAACCTGAACGCCCAGGGCGAGCTCGAGCAGAACGGCAGCATGGAGTGGGACGTGCTGGTGCTGGTGCCGAAGAGCGTGCAGAGCGGCAAGAAGCACGGCCTGCTGCAGAACGGCCACGGCCTCTTCGGCAGCCGCTTCGAGGGCCAGGGTGGCTACCTGGCGCGCGCGGCCAACCGCAACGCCTGGATCGCGTTCAGCGTGAACCTGTTCGGTTTCGACGAGGACAGCGTCCCGCTCGCGCTCGATCTCTTGCTGGGTAACTACCAGGGCCTGAAGGGCTTCACCGAGCGGCAGATCCAGGGGATGGTGAACCAGCTCCTGGCGATGCGCATGATGATGGGCCGCGTCGCCAAGGAAGGCATCAAGGACGGCACCGGCGCGCTGGTGCTCGACCCGGCCTGGATCGACAAGAGCGTGCGCGGGTACCGCGGCGACAGCCAGGGCGGCATCATGGGCGCCTCGTACATGTCGATCAGCACGGACGTGACCCGCGGCCTCCTGGGCGAGACGGGCATGCCGTACAACCTGCTGCTCAACCGCAGCTTCGACTGGCCGGCGTACGAGATCATGTTGGAGTCGGGCTTCGACTTCAACGGCGTCTCCTCGCAGCTCATGCTCGGGCTCGTGCAGATGGCGTGGGACCGCGTCGAGCCCGGCGGGCTGACCCCGTACATGACCGAGGACTTGATGCCCGGGACGCCCGCGCACCACGTGCTCATGCACATCGCGCGCGGCGATCACCAGGTGACGCCTTTCGGCGCGCACCTCATGGCGCGCGCCATCGGCGCCGTCCAGCTCGCCTCCGACGACCCCGCACAACCCGTGTTCGAGGACCACTACGGGCTCGAGCAGAAGAAGGCGCCCGTCCAAGACCAGTCCGCCCTCGTCGAGTACGAGTTCGGGCTGAAGCCGCTGCCCGCCAACAACAAGCCAGCGGGCGACGGCTGCGACCCCCACGACCGCGTGCGCGACCTGATCCCGTCGTTCGATCAGCAGGACGAGTTCTTCCGCACCGGGAAGATCGCTTGGTATTGCAAGGGCGCGTGCAACTGCAACGACAAGGTCACGGCGGATCCGAAGGAAGAAGAGCTCTGCGACGAGACCTACGCGGCCAAGTGCAAGTGACGGGAACCCTCTACGGGCGCAGCGCCTCGCATCGTTGCGCGCGCGCCGTCGGCCGTGCACCATCCCTCGCGTGAACGCACGACCGGTCCTGGAGCGCATCGCGGCAGCCCTCGCGGAGGTGGGGCTGGAAGCCATCCTGGTGGGTAACGCGGGCGCAGCGCTCCACGGAGCGCCGGTCACCACGCTGGATTTCGACTTCATGTTCCGCGACACGCCGGTGAGCCGCGCGAAGCTCAAGCGCTTCGCGAAGGCCATGGGAGCCGTCGTGTTCCGTCCGTATTACCCGGTGTCCAAGCTCTACCGAGTGGTGGACGACGACTCCGGGCTGCAAGTGGACTTCATGCCGGTGCTGCACGGGGTTCGCTCGTTCGCGAGCCTGCGCTCGCGGGCGGAGCGCTTGCAGCTGGGCAATGCGGAGTTGCAGGTCGCCGCCCTGGAGGACATCATCAAGAGCAAGGCCGCCGCGGCGCGACGCCGCGACGTCGCGGTGCTGCCGGTGCTGGAGAAGACGCTGCGTGAAAAAGCGCGAAACAAAAGGAAACGGGGCTAGGCGGCGGACGCGCCAAGCTGCTCGCGCAAAGGCCCTCGCCGCGCTGCGCGCCGAATCCGAGCGCGACCTCCTGGAGCAAATCCGACGCCTGCTCGCGCTGCCCATGGAGCGACGCACCCACTTCCTGCGCGTTCGCCTGCCCGGGGGCGGCTCGGCGCTGTGAGCCGGGCTCACGACCCCGGCGGCGGCTCCGCGAAGGGCGACGGGCCGGGCTCGGGCGTCGGCGGCTGGCCCGGCGGTGCCGGCGCGGGAGACGGGTACTCCGGCGGCTCGGGGCGCGGCTCGGGCTCGTAGCGGGGGCGATGCCAGCGGCGCGGGGCCTCCCAGAGGACGATGGGCACCTTCAGGAGCACGCCGATCTCCCCGTAGCTGTGCTTCGGCTCGCCGAACACCTGGCCCATGCCGCCGTAGAAGTGGACCGCGGCGAACGAGAACAGCAGGCGCCCGCGCACGCCGCTCTGCTGCTCGCCCTCGCGGAATTCCGAGACGTAACCGACGTCGAAGCCGAAGATGGCCATGCCGGCCTCGAGACCGGCCGAGAGTCGCGTGGCGTCGGTGCCGAAGTCGCGCAGCACGTCGGTGTAGGCACCGAACCAGTAGAGGTCGCGACCGATGTAGACCAGCGAGACCTCGGGCCCGACCAAGAAGCCGTTCGGCGCGGGGTCGGGGTTCAGCGAATAGCCGAAGTTCATGCCCATGGGCAGCCACAGGGAGTCGCTGACCTTCGGCCCGGCGTCTGCCAGCGACGAGCGCGCCGAAAGGGTCGAGGCGATCACGAGCGCGGCTGCGATCCAGGGTCGGGGGCTTTGGGTCATCTCAGCTCCAATCTCACGCCTTCGTCGGGTTCGACGTCCACGAGCACGACCTGCACCCGCGGGCCACCCCGAGTCGGCACCCGCTCGCCCTCGAGCCAGAGCGCCGCGACGCGCGCGTGAGGATCGCGCAGCACGACCTCGAGGCGCTCGATGGGGCCGCTCCAGTAGGCGCCGCTCTTCAGCGTGTACGCGAAGCTGCCCGCACCGGGCTGCGCGTAACTCACGCGCAGCCAGCCCCCGTGGCGCTCGAGCTCCGCGCCGGGCACCCAGAGGTCCCAGGTCTCGGCGGCCTCACCCACCGGGAGACGATCCGGCTCGCTCGGCGCGACGGGCAACGCGTGCGGGCGCGATCCCATCAGCTCCGCGCGGAAGTCGCGCGTCGCACCGCGTGGTGTCGCTACGGGGAAGGTCATCACGCGGTCGCGCCACGAAGCGCGCGCAGCGAAGTGGAAGTCGGCGGTCACGCGAACGCTGCCGTCGCGTTCCACGTCGAGCACGAGCTCCTCGCGCGCGAGGGCGAGGCCGTGATCCTCGACCCACGGGTAGCGCGGCACCGCTCCCACGCCGCCGCCGGCGCAGGAGCTCAGCAGAAGGAAGGCGAGCGCGGAATGACGCACCGTGCTTCCTGCTACCACGCCCCCGGGCGGGAAGGTGCTGCCCCGAGGGGCGTAGGAGGACCGTGCGCGCGTGTGTCGCCGCCGCTCTCGCCGCGAGCCTCGTGACGGCCTGCATGGAGGGCCTCCCCCCCGACCTCGAGCCGCGCCGCGTCGTGGCCCGACCTCCCGCGGACGCCGCGGAGCCCGAGACCCCAGCGCCGGCGCCGGCGCCGGCGGCGCCCGTGCTGGTGCCGCAGACGGGGCACGTCTCGCAAGTGTGGTCGGTGGCCTTCCACCCGAGCGGGCGCTTCCTCGCGACCGGGGGCTTCGATCACACGATCGGGATCTGGAGCCTGGACGGGACGCTCGTGGCGCAGCTCCTCGGGCATCGCGAAGCGCTGAAGCGCGTGGCGTGGAGCGCGGACGGCAAGGTCCTCGCGTCCATCGCGCGTGACTCGCGCGTCATCGTCTGGGACCTGGCCCGCTTCGCGCCGCGCTTGGTGATCGAGCACCCGGGCTTCGACCTCGCGCTGAGCGCGGACGGGAAGCGTCTCTACGTCGTCGGCTCGAAGGCGGAGCTCAGCGTGTACGACGCGGAGAGCGGCAAGCTGCTGGAGTCGGTCACCACACCGAACGGCGAGGGGCGCCAGCTCCTGGGCGTCGAGCTGAGCCCGGACGGGAAGAGCCTCGCCACGGCCAGCCTGGACGGGGTCGTGCACTTGTGGAGCGTGAAGCCGCTGCGCGTGCACGGGACGGTCGCGGCGCGGACTCGGCGCGTGGCGTTCGCGCCCGACGGTCGCCTCGCGGTGCCGAGTGACTACGGCGTGATGGTGGTGGACGGCGCCAGCGGAAAGACGCTGTGGTTCTCGAAGGACGCGGCAGGCGCGGCGCACGTCGCCTGGAGTCGCGACGGGCGGCGCCTGTTCACCGGCGTGGGCAAGGACGTCGTGGTGCTCGACGGCGACTCCGGCAAACGCGTCGGCAAGTACTCCGTCGGCGTCCTCGAAGCGCTCGCGCTCAGCCCCGACGGCGCGCTCGTCGCCACGGGCAACGACGACCCGCAGGTGCGCCTGTGGCAGGCGGAGACCGGCGCACCCGTGCAGGCCCTGGGCTCGCCGTGGGGGGCGGTGGGCACCGCGCGCTTCGATCCGAAGGGAGAGCGCATCGCGACCGCAGCAGCGTTCTGGATCGACGTCTGGGACGCGCGCGCGGGCAAGATTCTGGTGCGCTTGCGCGGCAAGAAGAGGCCGCCGGAGAACCCGCTCTGGTCGCCGGACGGCGCGCTGATCGCCGCGAGCACGAGCGACGGAGCCGTGACCGTGTGGGACGCCGCGAGCGGCGCAGAGCTCGCGACCGTCGCCGTCCCGACCCGTGACGACTGGGGTCCGCGCTTCGCGTTCGCGCCGGACTCGAGCGCGCTGGCGATGTTCGCCGGCGGGCGGCTGAGCGTCTGGGATCGCAAGAAGCGCAGAGTCGTGAAGACGCTGGCGCAGAAGCTCGCCCTGCCCGCCGGGGTCGAGTGGCGCGGAGGCGTGGTCGCCGTCGGCGGCGACGCGACGGTCGTGCTGTTCGACGCTTCGAGCTGGAAGTCGGTCCACTCGCTCGACGTGAAGCAGCTCGTGAGCTGGGGTCGCGTCGAGTCTCTGGCGCTCGCGCCGGATGGCAAGAGCGTGCTCGTGGCGACCAGCCAGCACCTCGGCACGTGGGACGTGGGCTCGGGGCAGCTCTTGGGCAAGACCGAGGGGCGCTCGCTCCACGCTCCGCCCATGTTCTCCCCGGACGGCCGGCTCGTCGCGTTCCCGGATCGCGAGCGCGACGTCACGGTGTGGGACGGCGCGCGCGCGGTCGAGCTGCTGCGCGTGGACGCCGCATCCCGGCAGATCCGCTGGAGCCCCGACGGCAAGCGCCTGGCCGTCGCCACCGACGACGGGCAGATCCGCGTCGTCGAGGTTGCGACGAAGAAGCTCGAGCGCACGCTGGGCGGGCACGAGGGGCGCATCTGGAGCCTGGAGTGGCACCCGAGCGGGCAGGCGCTGCTCGCCGCGAGCCACCAGGCGCGCCTGCACCGGCTCTCGGACGGCACGACGCTGACCCTGCGTGCGCGCTACGACCGCGCGAGCGGCGTCGTGCACTCCGGCAACGCCTACGCCGGGGATGCCTCGCTGCTCAGGCTGAGGAGCGGGACGAGCCTCGAGCAGGCGACGTTGACCGCGCCTGGCGCGGAGCAGCCGGATTTGCTCGCGAGCTTCTGGCGCTGATCAGAGCTTGAACACGAACAAGTCCGCGTCCGGGTCGAGGGCGACGAACAGCGCCTCGTGGGCGTTCGAAGGAGCGGCCTCGCCCTTCTTGAGCGGCCAGGCCAAGAAGGCTCCGTCATGGTCCGGCGACAGCATCACGGCGACTCGCACGGCGTGGTGCCGGACGCGCGCTTGCGGGACCGACGGCGCCGACTCGTCCCCGGACGGCGCAGGGGGCGGCAGGGTCCGAGGGATCTCGAGCACGGCGCGGAGCTCGGCGGCGGCCTTGGCGAGCTCCACGGCCCGGAGGTCTGCGCCGGCCTCTGCCGCGGCCTCGGCGGCGCGGCGCACCCAGGACAGCGCGGCGCGCTTGTCGCCCTGGGCCCACACCGCGTTGGCCGTCTCCAGGGCCCAGCGCACGTCGTCGGCGTCGTCTCGCTTCGTGTTCGGTAGCTCGTCCATCTCCCCTCGCTCGCTGCTCAGAGCTCCGTCATCCACTCGGTGATGAAGTAGTTGGCGATCAAGAGCGCCACCGCGCTCTGGACCACGGCCCGCGTGGTCGCCAGGCCCACGCCGCGAGCGCCGCCGCTGGCGAAGAAGCCCTGGTTGCAG
>Ga0233425_10007713_pt1 | contig 14885 bp, 11 predicted proteins | sample Watercolumn_Towu_2_FD_181712 | JGI IMG/M metagenome (GOLD analysis project Ga0233425, IMG submission 181712) | Freshwater microbial communities from Lake Towuti, South Sulawesi, Indonesia - Watercolumn_Towuti2014_140_MG | ecosystem: Environmental > Aquatic > Freshwater > Lake | place...
CATGCAGATCACCACCGCGCTCCGCAGCGACATTCTGGTGCCGTGGCGCAAGCAGCAGCCCGAACGCCCCAAGACCGCCGCCGACCTGATCCGCTTTGACCAGGGCGGGCTGGTGTATCAGCCCATCACCGGGCTGCACTTTGACGTGGGCATGATCGACTTCATCTCCATGTACCCCTCCATCATGGTGCGCAGCAACATTTCGCCCGAAACGCCCTTCCCCGACCGGCTGGGCAGTTCAGACTATCCGCCCGGGCTGGTGCCGCTGACGCTGGGCCCGCTGCTGGAAAAGCGCGTGGCGCTCAAGCAGCGCGCGCTCAGCCTGCCCAACTGGGATCCGCGCCGGCGCATGGACAAGGCGCGCTCGGAAGCGCACAAGTGGCTGCTGGTGACCTGCTTCGGCTACCTGGGCTACAAAAACGCGCGCTTCGGGCGCATTGAGGCGCACGAGGCCGTCACCACCTGGGGGCGCGAGGCGCTGCTGCGCGCCAAGGAGGTGGCCGAAGAGCTGGGCTTCACCATCCTGCACATGTACGTGGACGGGCTGTGGGTGCAGAAAGAGGGCTGCCGCCAGCCGGCTGATTTTCAGCCGCTGCTGGAGGAGGTGGCTGCGCGCACCTCGCTGCCGGTGGCGCTGGACGGCGTGTACCGCTGGGTGGCCTTTCTTCCCTCGCGTATCGATGAGCGCCTGCCGGTGCCCAACCGCTACTTCGGCGTCTTTCAGGATGGCAGCACCAAGGTGCGCGGCATTGACCTGCGCCGGCGCGACTCGGCGCCCTGGGTGGCCGACACCCAGCGCGAGATGCTGCGCTGCCTGGCGCGCGCCGATACCCCCGCTGCCCTGCCCGCACAGGTCAGCGCGGCGCTGCACATCCTGCGCGCCCAGCTGAATAACCTGCGCGCCGGGCGCGTGCCGCTGGAGAGCCTGCTGGTGGGCAAAAAGCTCAGCAAGGAACTGGCCGGCTACCGCGTGCCATCGCCGGGTGCGCGCGCCGCTCTGCAGCTGCTGACGGCCGGCAAGCCCACCCGCCCCGGGCAGCGCATTAAGCTGTTATTTACGCGCGGCCAGCCCGGCGTGCATGCCTGGAACCTGCCCGAAGCGCCCGACCCGACCGCGCTGGACGTGGATTACTACGAAGACCTGCTGCTGCGTGCCGCCGCCGCCCTGCTGCAGCCCTTTGGCGTATCGGAAGAGGACCTGCGCATAAGCGTGCGCGCCGACCTGGGCGAGCAGCTGACCCTGCCCCTGCACGCCTGGAACCGGCGCAGAACAGCGGCGAAGAACGCAACCGTTTATGCCCTGGCATGCGGGTCGCAGGGCGCGGAGTAAGCAAACTCGATACGGCAGTTCAGCCTTGCAGGCGTTTTATTACCGGTGCTATAATAACTTTCCATTGATCGGGATCCTGCCGGATGGTCCAAAAAACGCCGCATCCAGGATCAGATCGGCCTCACACCCAATTCATTGCAGATGTAAAGGCGGGTATATATCTTGGGTTGAATGGATTATGAAGACCTCACGTAACAATATGTTCAAGCAAAAAATATCATCACAAAGCCTGATGATCCTTAGTATTTTTGTATCTTATAGCTTCGTATTCTTTGAATGGCTTTTCCAGGTGACCAAACCGTCCTTTATGTCGGTTTTGCCGCTTTTGGATAAGATAAAGGTCTTCTTTGGCACCGGATCACTTTTTGTCATTGCTGTATTGTTAATGATCATTCCCGTACTGCTGCTGAATAAGCTGCCGGGTCTGAAGGCAAGGAAGCAGGCCCTTAATCTGATCGGGACCCTGGTGCCCGCGGCGATCCTTGCCTCGCTTTCATTATTGCTGGTGGATCATTTTACTTACACCTTGTTTGGCTTTGGGGTATATAAGACAGCCGGCCTGGTCAGGGCTGCGTATGCGCTGTTTTTCCTCGTTGCGATATTCATTTTCTGGGGCGAGATCAATAAAGCTGCCCAAAAGATCGGTGACCGGATTAGGGCATTAGCGGATAAAAAACAAAAAACGCTCATATTATTCTTCATATTGCTCCTGGTCCTCCCCCTGGCATTCATTATTACAGATGCCGCCTTCGCGCGAAAATTCGATAAAAACGCTGCTGTGCTGAACAAGGATCAACGCCCGAATATCATATTATTCACCGCAGACGGGCTGGATGCCAGCCATCTGTCCCTTTATGGGTATGAAAGGGGCACCACTCCCTTTCTGGATTCGATCGCGCATGCCGCCTTGGTTGCGGAAAATTATTTTCCCAATTCTTTAAAAACGACCGGATCGATCACCTCACTGCTTACCGGCAAATACCCCACCACCACCCGCGTGCTGTTCCCGCCGGATATCCTGCGGGGCGCGGATGCCTACCAGCACCTGCCGGGTATCCTGCGCAATGAAGGTTATTACGCGGCCCAATTTGGCCACCAGTATTTTGTGGACGCCTACCAGTTCAATATGCTGAACGGCTTTGACGAGGTCAACAGCCGCGGTCTTCAGGAAAATCCGGTGCTGGCGCGCATCAGCGCTGCCTTGCCCGAGAATTATGCTTTTTTTGCCTATGAGGTTGCCAACCGCTTGGCGGATCGCCTGCGGCATATCTTTTTCATCAAGGCAATGCAGAACCCGTTTGTGGAGGTGACGGCGATCAAACCGCAGAACTTCCATGACGATGAGAAAATTTTAAAAACACTGAAATTGCTCGATCATTTGGACCAGCCGCTGTTTGTTCATATCCACTGGATGGGCACGCATGGTGCGCGCTATTCGCTAAAAGAACAGATCTTTTCGGCGGGCAGGGATCCGCAAAGCCAGGAAATGTGGGATACGGACTTTTACGATGACGCCATCCTGGAGTTTGATCAAACCATCGCCGGGCTGATGGATGAGCTGGCAGCCAGAAACCTGGACCAGAATACCATATTGATCGTCACCAGCGACCACGGACAGGATTGGGCCAACAAGAGGCTGCCGCTGATTATCAAGTTCCCGCATGCGGAGAACGCAGTGCATATCCAGCCCAATGTGCAGAGTCTGGATATCGCCCCGACGCTGTTAGCCTTTCTTGGTATCGAGATCCCGGATTGGATGGCGGGCAAATCGCTGATCAGCGCGTCCTATCAGCCTTACCCGGTCATCAGTGCGGCGGTGGCGCACTTTGTCAATAATGAGCGAAATGTGGAGTCCGATCCCAAAAAGATCAAGCCGCCATTTTACCAGTTCGATCAAATCGCGGTCATTGACTGCCAGAAGATCTACCAGCTGAACCTCGAACAGCTGGAGTGGTCGCAAGGCGAGGTTGAGAATTACGCGCAGCCATGCACGCAGGATGAGTTGCTTTCACCTGCCCAGATCGCGGATATCATCGTGGACCGACTGAAGCAGGATGGTTTTGAACTTCCCGAAGGTTTTCCGCCACATTGGTAGGGCGCCCACCTTGGGCGCTGTTAAGGCCGGTAAGAGTGCCTGCCTTACGATAATGGTTTTGTAGGGCGCCCACCCCTGGGCGCCATCAGGCCAGATAAAGGTGCCTGCCCTTCATTTATGGCCTTGTTGGATGGCTACTCCTGGTCGCAAAGCCTAAAAATCCTTGACACCGCCTTCTCTCGGTGATAAATTCTATGGTTGTTAATTAAAAACAAGCCCGCCGGTAAGGCGGTTTTTTTACGCGGGCTGGGTTTTCGTGTGCTGTTCCCGGCCGGGGCTTGAAATTATGGTTGATCACTTCGGAAGTCATTATTAAGGAGAGTTGCTATGGAACTCGGTAAAGCAAACAAAACTGATGCGGTTCGGGACGCCAATAAAAGCATCATTGAGGTCAGCCACCTGACCAAGTACTATGGAAAATCCAGGGGTATTGTGGATATTTCCTTTAATGTGGTGGAAGGCGAGATCTTCGGCTTCATCGGCCCCAATGGTGCCGGCAAATCAACCACCATCCGCCTGTTCATGTCGCTCATCTACCCCACCAGCGGCCAAGCCAAGATCTTTGGTAAGGATTGCATCAAATACGGCCCCGAGATCCGCCAGGAGATCGGCTACCTGCCCTCCGAGGTCTTTTATTATGAAGGCATGAAGGTGCGCGACCTGCTGAAATACTCTGCCAGCTTCTACAAAAAGGACTGCACCAAACGCATTAACGAGCTGGCCAGCCTGATGGAACTGGAACTGGACCGGCGCATCGACGACCTTTCGTACGGCAATAAAAAGAAGGTCGGCATCGTGCAGGGCCTGCTGCACCAGCCCAAACTGATCGTTCTGGATGAGCCCACCGCGGGCCTTGATCCACTGATGCAGCATAACTTCTTCAATTTGATCCGCGAAGAGAACAAGCGCGGCGCGACCGTGTTCTTCTCATCGCACATCTTAAGCGAAGTGCAGCGCCTGTGCAGCCGCGTGGCGATCATCAAGGAAGGCAAGATCATGCGCATCCAGGATATCAAGACGCTGCAGAGGGAGAACTACAAAAAAGTGCGCATCGTGGCAGAAAACCTGGATCCCAGGCGCTTTGAGGTGGCGGGGGTTGCCAACCTCGAAAAAGTGGACGGCACGCTGAGCTTCTTCTTCAAAGGCGATATCAACCTGATGGCGCGCCTGATCAGCGAAAGCCGGGTGACGGACGCGACCATCGAAGACCTGTCGCTTGAAGAGATCTTCATGCACTATTATAAATAGGGGCTGCCCATGAACATCTTTAAATATGAATTTAAAACAAAACTGAAGTCCATGATCACCTGGTCGCTTTCCATTTACGCCGTGATCCTGATCTTCATGTCGCTCTACCAGAACTTCGCGGAGCAAACCTCCCTGATGGCTGAGATGATGGCCAGCTTTCCCAGGGAGCTGCTGATCGCCTTCGGCATGGAAGATATGGACTGGTCGACCATCCTGGGTTTCTACGGCTTGGCCTTCGTCTTCGTGCAGATCTGCCTGGGCATCCAGGCAGCCAACTACGGCTTTGGGCTGGTATCGCTGGAAGAGACGGAATGGACGGCGGATTTTCTGTTATCACGGCCGGTCAGCCGCCGGCAGATCATGACCAGCAAGCTGCTGGCCGCCGTAACCGCCCTGGGATTGACCGAGATCTTCATCTGGATCGCCAGCCTGGTCTACCTGATTATTTTCCGCGGCGATGAGCTGATCCCGCTGGAGCCCATGCTGCTGCTGCTGTTCAGTCTGCCGCTGTTCCAGCTGTTCTTCCTGACGGTCGGCATGCTGGTCTCGCTGCTGGTAAAGCGTGTGCGCAGCGTGACGCCCTTATCCATGGGGCTGGTATTCGGCCTGTACACTCTCAATGCCTTCGGTGATATGATCGGCGAGGACAGTTTTGAGATCCTGTCGCCCTTCCAGCATTTTGAGCCTTCATATATTGTCAAATACAACTCGTGGAACATGCCGCAGGTGACCATCGGCCTGGTGATCAGCCTGCTGGCATTGGCGGCCAGCTACTGGCTTTACGGAAGAAGGAATATTGCTTCGGCAGTATAAGGAGAAGAACCGATGAATATCTTTTTGCGTGAACTGCGCGCAAACTTTAAATCGCTGCTCATCTGGTGCGGGATCGTCATCCTTTTCAGCGTGGTGGGCTATTCGAAATTTTCTGCCTATTACAACAACCCGGAGCTGCTGGCGGTTGTCGACGCCATGCCCGAGGCCATGATCAAGGCCTTCGACATGGATTCCTTTAATCTGACCACGGTCACAGGCTTTTACGGTATCATGATCAACTATGTAGCGCTGATGCTTTCCATCGCCGCGGCCATGTGGGGCAGCGATGTGGTCGCCAAGGAAGAACGCGACCGGACGGTTGAGTTTGCGCTGACCCTGCCGGTCAGGCGCAGCCGGCTGATCAGCGCCAAACTTGCCGCAGTTTTTGTGAACTGCATGCTGCTGCTTTTCGTCTCCTGGGCGACAATTATCGTGATGGCGCAGAACTACGCGCCGGACACGCAGTTCTATAACTTCGTTTCCACCTCGCTGTGGGCGTTCTTCTTCATGCAGATGATCTTCCTGGCGCTGGGCATCTTTTTGGGCGCCGTGCTCAAACAGCACAAGCGGGCGGGCTCGCTGGCAGTGTCGATCCTGCTGGCTGCCTACTTTGCATCCATCTTAACCGAGGTGAGCGACAAGGTGAGTTTCCTGCGCTACTTTACACCCTTCAAGTATTTTGACGCACAGCTGATGCTGCGCGAAGCGCGGCTCGAAGGCGGCTTTGCGCTGCTCTCGCTGCTTATCGTGGCGGTTGCGCTGGCGGGCGCGTATATCGCATACTCGAAAAGGGACTTGTATATTTAGCTAATGATGTCATTGCAGCTCGAAGCATTCTGATCCCATATCCAAAAAAAACTTGGTGCGCTTTTCAAGCGCACCTTTTTTAATGGAGAGATAGGATCGCACTCTACGGTTTCGCTCTCTTTTGCAATAAAGAAATGATCAGGATTGCCCCGCCGCTTACGATCATAACGACCGGCCAAAGCACCCTGATCGGCTCAATCGCCAAAAGTGAAAGCGCTGCCAGCGCCAGCAAAACGACAGAAGGATATTTCGCCCATTCAGTGGCATGAACTGAACGGAGCATCCAAAGAACCCCAAACGTGATGGCAAAACCGGCCAGCAAAAGGGCTGTGCCGGCCGGATTAAACCCGCTGCCGGCGTCGGCAAAGATCGGTACGGACATTGTATTGAGCAGTACGAGAAGCCCGATCGAGGTGAAGACGCCGGCCGGGATGAGCGCCCACCAACTGGCTTTTGACCAGAAATAGACCGCAAAGAAGGCCGCGGCAAAGAGGAACATGATCAAATAACTTAGTGCATCTTCAATGAACACGCTCTCAAGCAGGGGGATCAGACCGACAACGAAAAACAACCCGGCAGGGATCAATGCCCAGCGGCGGGTCTTATCGGTCAGATAAACATACAGAAAAGGCAGCCCGATGTTGAAAAGCACAAAGGCGGCGACCAGGCCGTCATCCACGCGGTTCTCAAACAACACCAGCAAGGCCATCGCGCCCATTACCCAGGCGGGGATCAACGACCACCAATTCTTCTTTGTATTCATGATAAAGATAACGGCAAATGGAAGCGCGATCCCCAGCAGCACCGGAGCGCCATTAAGGAAGCCGCCCAGCGCGGTATCCTCAAACCCCATAACCAAAGCGATGCCTGCCAGGATAAAGGCGGGGAACAGCCAGCCCCAGCTGGAGGCGCCCCGCGTGAAAAAGGTGAGAAAGAAGAAAGCGCTCATTGCGGCAAAGATTAAAGCCATCACCCTGACAGGGATCAAGTCCAGTTCGATAAGCCCCTGCGTATCCAGAATGGCAACCACTCCGGCAAGAATCATCATCACACTCCAAAAAATCGCGGTCCAGCGTGTCTTCATAAAAACCTCCTGATCATTAATACTACATACGCATATTTTTACTGGAGGTTGCCGAATTGCTCCTGCTGCTTTTCACGGCAATTAGAACGACAAACTAAAGAAGCGGATCTTCTTTCGGGGTGCTTCGCGAAGTGCAGGCTCTATGACATGCTCACTGTTTGCTTCTCTTGCAAGGTCAGGAAAATTTTAATTGAAGGTGTGATCATTTTCTTTAAAACTTGCCCAATTTGCAGATCCAAGAATACCGGCTTCATCCCCCAGCGCCCCTTTAACTACCATGATCTTCTCTTTGGGAAGCACAAAAATACGTTTCTGAATTGTTGCTTTAATTGGATCAAGCAGGAGATCTCTTGCCTTGGCCACTCCACCGCAGATAACGATGCGTTCGGGGCCAACCGCAAGCGAAACATTGGCAGCTGCCAGGCCAATGATGCCTCCCACATATTCATAGATCTCCCTGGCAATCTGGTCGCCCTGCAGGGCAGCTTGCGCGATTACTTCCGCATTGATCAGATTTAGATCAAAATTCACCAGTTCGCCGATAATAGTTGTTCTGCCCTGCTTTACAGCTTTAATTCCCAGGGCCGCCAGCGCAGGACCGGAGGCATAAGCTTCCAGGCAGCCGTGATTTCCGCATCCGCACTCAGGACCGTTTGGATCAATGATCATGTGTCCAAGCTCCCCGGTAGTTCCATGGAAGTTCATCACTAACTCTTTATTGATAACAACTCCGCCGCCTATGCCTGTTCCGATCGAAAAACACACCATTGTGCTGGTGTTTTTCCCGGCTCCATATTTCCATTCTCCATAGGTTGTGGCGCGAACGTCATTAATTAGATGTACCGGCATCTGCACAAGATTAGACATTAGTTTTCCAAGCGGAACATTGCGCCAGCCGCCATACAAATTGGGCATAAGCAAGACAACCCCCTCTTGCGGATTAAGTACAGCCGGCGCGCCAATCCCAATGCCGCAGATATTTTCCCGAGAAAATTCACAGTGGCTGATGACATCCCGGATCATTTTTGCCATGCGCGCGATGACTGCAGAGTACCCCTCGCGGGCTTGAGTAGGAGTGGATTGCAAATAGATCACTTTGCCATTCTGAACATCCACTACCCCTACGCGTAAATTTGTTCCGCCCAGGTCACAGCCGATCGCATAATTTTTCATGAATAGATTTTAACTGATATATTTTTCAGCCTTTTTCACCCCATAAAAAAATCGGATATGTTTGATGGTAGACTTCAGAACAAATCTCATTATGAAGAGGTAATACTTTGAGCAAACTTTCACCGCGCGAGAAATTTATGGCTGCTGTCAACCTCGAAAGCAGCGTACCGGCACCTTGCAGTTTCATGCTCTATAAAGGATTATTGATGAATGGGGGAAGCTATATTGAATTTCTGCAATCGCAGTTGCAGATGGGATTGGAGCCGTATGCCATGATCCCGCCTCGGCCTCCAATTGTGATAAATGACCACTATAACCTGCATGGCATGCAGGTCCGCCTTGACCCTGCGGTTGAAATCAGGGAATGGATCGAAGAACGGGCGGGTGAAAAGTTCCCTGTAATGATAAAGGAATATTACACGCCGGCTGGCAAGCTTCGCGCGGAAGTTCGCCAGACGGATGACTGGCGCTGGGGGAACCATATTCCTCTGTTCGATGATTACATTTCACCGCGGGCTGTCAAATATATTGTCAATGGATCCGAGGACCTGAACGCGTTAAGATACTTGCTTTGTACCCCGTCTGCAGGGGAAATCGATGCTCTGCGGGCCGAGTCTGAAGACGTAATCAATTTTGCCCGCCAAAATAACTTGCCGCTGGTTGGAGGTTGGGGCATTGGCGCGGATATGCTCGGGTGGATTTATGGATTTGAGCAAATGGTTTTCTCTTCGCTGGACCAACCAGCTTTTCTTCATGAAATTCTGAGGATCATCGCGGATTGGAACCAGGCGCGGATGCGTGCACTTCTGGATATGGGAATCGACCTGTATATTAAAAGGACCTGGTATGAGACCTGTAATTTCTGGTCGCCAAAAACTTTTGAAAAATTCATTGCGCCTATCCTGAAAGAGGATAGTGACATTTGCCATGCTGCCGGAGTGAAATTTGGCTTCATCGCTACCGATAAAGCGATGCCTCTGCTTAAGTTTTACCCGCAGTTGGGGGTAGATGTGCTTATCGGAATTGACCCGCATACCTATGACCTGCAGAAAACAAAAGAAATACTCAAGGGCAAGGTCTGTTTATGGGGCGGGGTGAATGGTCATCTAACGGTTGAGATGGGCAGCGAGGAGGAAACGCGCGCTGAAACCCGTAATGCGCTTGAAGTGCTTGGCGCCGAAGGCGGATTTATCCTTTCACCTGTTGACAATGTAAGGGAGGACACACAACTTTCCCGGAAGAATGTTGAAGCCCTTATTAATGAATGGAAAAAGTTTTACCAAAAATAGTTAGCTTCGCTTGACTGTATCAATATTTTCTTTTAGGCTTTGCCAGATAGAGATATTAGATTTGTACTGAAAGCGCATGCTGTATGCGTATCTGTCAGCGCGAAAATAGCTGGTGGTGGTTTCAATGGGGGATCCATCCGTAAGGTACGTGACTGCATCTTCGATCAGCAGCGGTTCCCCCGCCTTGATTTTTAATAATTGCGCTTGTTGATCCGCGGCCAGAATGGCATTCACGCTATGGAAGATCTCGGAAATTTCCAGTTTATACACCGATGTGAGCAGATGAAAAAGAGACTGGGTCGAGAAATCATATTCATGCAGGTCCGGGCACTTTTCAGTGATTATCAAAGCGTACTGTAAACTGATCGGTTCATCATTTCCAAAACGTAATCGGGTTAGTTTTAAACAGGGCGCGCCAAGTTTGCTTTGAAGATATTTTGAACACGACTCGTCAATCCTGCCAGTGGATAACTCCAGCACTTTGGCATAAGTGTTCATTCCCAAGTCAGCCATTTGCTGGGAAAAGCTTCTATCCAGAAAAAACTGGTTGCGGGGATTCTGAAAGGTGACAAATGTGCCTTTACCGGAAAACCGCTCGATTTTTCCTTCCCGAACCAGCTGAGCCATTGCCTGCCGAATCGTTTGGCGGCCTACATTCAATGCTTCAGCAAGATCTGTTTCCGGCGGGAAAGAGGTGCCAGCCTTGATGATGCCCTCCAATATTAATTGATTAAAAAAAGAATAAACTTGATAGTATAGGGGAATTGGGTTATGCGTGTCTAACCTGATGTTGCGCAGACGTTTGTTTAATTCTTGATCAATATTCATTTTTCGCAAACATTACTAAAAAAGGATCAGCTGGTTTCTTTTATGCTTAAGCAGAAGTTTATAAATTAATGGTTAGTCCTTAATGATCGCATGGCCAAAAAGTTCTCTGGTATAATATGTGCGAACATACGAACATTATGATTGTAGCATGAAACACCATTTCCAACCGAGAGAGAATATGGAAAAAAGATCCTTTATTGGCGACATCCTTGAACAGCCTCTGGCGTTGAAAAATGCGATTGCTTCTTACCCGGGCAATGATTTGGAAATCCTGAAAAAGAGAATAGACTCAGGGGAAATTCAACGAATTGTCATGGCGGGGCATGGGTCTTCCTTTAATGCGCTTTATCCCTCATTCCTGCAACTGAGCAAATTACCGATCCCCGTCATGCTATGGCAAACAGCTGAACTTCTGAAGTATGGCTCCCGCCAAATTGAATCGAGAACGTTGTTGATCCTGAATTCTCAATCTGGAAGAAGTATTGAGATGGAGCAGTTGGTCAATCAAACAGGCGTTGGCAGGGCTGCCAGCCTGGTTGCTTTGACCAATTACATTGATAGTCCGTTGGGTCAGAAGGCTGATTTCTGTATTCCCCTTATGGCAGGCGAAGAGCATGGCGTAGCCACCAAGACTTTTATTAACCCGCTAGCGCTTTCCATAATTTTAAGCTTGCAGTTGAATGGTGAGAATGCAGACCAGTCAAGAGCCAGTTTTTTGTTATTGGCAGACGCAATAGCAGCATATCTGACAGATTGGGAAAAGAAAGTTCACACGATCGGTCAAATGATCGGCAGCTGCAGCCATGTAATTGTGGTTGGGCGCGGTTATTCAATGGCAACTGCGCTTAATGGAGCCATCAACCAGAAGGAAGCTGCCTGGAATTTCTCGGAAGGCATGAACGCCGCCGAATTTCGTCATGGCCCGCTGGAACTGGCTGACGATAAATTGACCTTATTCATCATGGAAGGAGATGATCAGACAAGGGAATTAAATCACAAATTAGCCGAAGAAGTCCATTCGTATGGCAGCCATGTGATCTGGGTTGGCAACAAAGGCAGCAAAAAATTTTCTACAGTCGCCGTACCAGAATCAACTGCGATCACACAGCCTGCCGCTGAAGCTGTAGCCATGCAGCTTGTTGCATTGGCCTTGGCTGTAAATAAAGGATTGGATGCGGGAAATTTCCGGCATATCGGAAAGGTAGTGCGTGTAGAATAAAAAAAGTAATAAATGTCATAGAATCTTTTTGCACATTAATATACAATTCTTAAAACTCTATTGATAAAATAATTTTTCAGATTAACAAGTTTCAGAAAAGGAGAAGATATCGATGGCTGCACAAGGTAAAGTTAAGGTAGGGATCATTGGTTCCCGTTTTGAAGCGGATATTCACGCTGAATCTTTTAAGCTGATGCCGGAGGAAGCGGAGGTGGTTGCTGTTTCTTCACCCACACCAGGAAATGCCGCGAAACTCGCGAAGAAATACAACATCCCCAATGTGTACACCGATTATAGGGAGATGTTAAAGAATCCTGACATAGAGATGGTGACCATAACTGCGCCAAACAAACTGCATTGCCAAATGACGGTTGACATAGCAAATGCGGGAAAACACGTGGTTTGTGAAAAACCGCTTTGTATGACTCTCGAAGAGGCCGATCTTATGATCGAAACTTGCAAGAGCAAGGGTGTGCTTTTCATGTATGCCGAGGAATTGTATTTCACTCCCAAATATGTAAAAGCCAAAGAAATGGCCGATCAGGGCGCTTTTGGTGATATTTACTTTGTTAAGCAAAGCGAAAAACATTTTGGACCTCATGCTGACTGGTTTTGGGATGTAAACCAATCGGGCGGCGGAGTATTCATGGATATGGGCTGCCATGGTATCGCATTTGTATGGTGGTTTCTCAATCGCCCAAAACTGAAGAGTGTAACGGCGCAAATGGGTACTTATGTTCACTCAAAAATAACCAAGGGTGAGGATAACAGCCTTTGCATCCTCGAATTTGAGGGCAACAAGGTTGCCCTGGTCGAAGATAGCTGGGCCCGCACCGGCGGCATGGATGATCGCATTGAAGTTTTTGGCAATAAGGGCTGCACATACGGCAATTTGCATATGGGCAATGCTTTACCCACATTTTCCGAAAGCGGTTATGGTTATGCTGTTGAAAAAGCGCCGACGACGATGGGGTGGTCATATCCGGTTTTTGAAGAATTGCACAATTATGGTTTTCCGCAGGAAATGCGGCATTTTGCTCGCTGTGTGCGCGGAAAAGAAGAACCTATCGTAACCGGTGAAGATGGCCGCTTTGTTCAAGAGGTTATGTTGGCTGGCTATCAATCGGCAGGTTCAGGAACACGCGTGAATATGCCATTCCGCCCAAGCGGCGTTGAGCGTCCCATTGATCTGTGGTTTAAGCCCCTTAAGTAAGGATCTGGCTTTAAGCACAACCCACATGATGATGTGTTGGCAGGCACTGGCAGGTTGATCAACAAACAGCTGCAGAAGAAAACCAATTTGATATTTGACGAATGCGTATAGGGAAATGACATACGTTCTCGCAATTGATATTGGGGGTACAAATACAAAATTGGCCTTAATTGAGCCCGTCGGAAAGGTGGGTGAGGTGACCTCGATCCCGACCGACGGGACATTAAGCACAGATGAATATCTTCACAGTTTGTTAAATGCCGCTGATAAAGTGATCGGTGATCATAAAAAAGTGGTTGATGGTGTGGGTATCGGGATCGCAGGTTTTATCGATCCTTTGCATACAAAAATGACCTTCAATCCGAATATTGCCTGGCTGGAAGATGTGCCCATAAAAGACTATTTTTCAGACCGGCTGGGCTTGCCGACCAACATCGAAATTGATTCCAACGCTGCTGCTTTGGCAGAAGCCATTCATGGAAATGGAAAAGAAAGCCGCCGCCTTCTGGTTTATACCATTGGTACAGGGCTCGGGGGTGGGATGATCATTGATGGCAGTATTTTGCGTATTTCAAATGAATGTTTGGGTGATGTGGGACATGTAATTGTTGAACCCGGCGGTCCTCAATGTGCCGCGGGATGCAAGGGTTGCGCTGAAGCGCTGGTTTCTGCGCCAGCCCTGGAAAATTTTGCTGATGAATTGCGCAAGGAAGAAAATTCTGCGGCGGATAAAAGTACTTATGATGGTATTAAACTGAAAACGCCTGAGATCATTAAAGCTGCAAAACAAGGGGATTTGATTTCGATCAGATCGATCCAGAAAGTAGGACGTTATCTTGGCATTGCATTGGCTTCGATTTCACCAGTGCTGGCGCCAGATAATATTTGCATTGCTGGCGGCGTTTCTGAAGCAGGCCAAACCCTGCTTGAGGCCGTAAGATCCAGTTTCTTAGAAATTGCCGGCCCCCCATATGCCAAAGGTGTGGCAATCCAAAAAGCGCTGCTGGGTTGGCAATCTGTATTGGTGGGGGCTGCCGAGGCATTTAGAAGATGCGCCCCGGACAGCTTGCTGCGCTATGGTATATAATTTTTACCCAAAGCAAATACAGGAAAATTAATAAACAAAAGGAGAAAAAATAAGAATAAAACAATAATTTAGTTCGCTTTAGTTCTGACCAATGCCCGTGAGTAAAAAGACCATGGGTAAATAAATAAAAAAAGGAAAATAGAATGAAGAGAATAAAAATTGCAAGTATTGTTTTAGTTTTAGCTTTCGCTTTGGTAGTGATCTCAGGTTGCGCTCCCAAGGCAGAAGCCCCAGCCAAGAAGTTAACCTTTGGCATTTCCAATCCTTGGATCGGCAGTGAATGGCGCACCCAGATGATCGCCAACTTCGAGCAGGCCTGCAAAGAGCTTGGCATTGAAACCGTCGTTGAACATGCCGATACGGATGTCCCGGGTCAGATCGCGCAGATCAACCGGTTGATCGCAAAAGGCGTGGACGCGATCCTCATTAACCCCGCTGATATTGCTGCCCTGAAACCTGTCATTGCTGATGCTTACAAACAAGGGATAGTCGTTGTTGTTATCGATGCCGAGATCCCTGGCGATGACCATGTGAACGTTGTCATTAACCAGAAAGAATGGGCCGCGATCAGCGCCCGCTGGTTGGTTGAAAAATTGGGCGGCAAGGGCGATATCGTGACCATCGAAGGTTACCTTGGTCATCCGGCCAATGAATTCCGCATGCAGGGTGTTGATGAGGTCCTGGCTGCCAACCCTGGCA
>Ga0233425_10007714_pt1 | contig 14883 bp, 7 predicted proteins | sample Watercolumn_Towu_2_FD_181712 | JGI IMG/M metagenome (GOLD analysis project Ga0233425, IMG submission 181712) | Freshwater microbial communities from Lake Towuti, South Sulawesi, Indonesia - Watercolumn_Towuti2014_140_MG | ecosystem: Environmental > Aquatic > Freshwater > Lake | place: Indonesia...
GAAAATCAATAAAGATGAAGCGGAAAAGATGATAAAGGAAATGTATGCGTTGATGGAAAAGAAAGACTTTACGGCTGATGAGGTGATTCAGTTGCAGACCGCTTTGGCAAATTTGGATACAGCCAATATTGAAATTTGGGTGGGCTACAAAGATTACTATATCTACAAGATGACGTTTGCTATGGATATGAATATTGAGTCGGCGACCGCCAAGTTAAAGTTGACTGCTAATTTCGCTAATTTCAATAAGCCGGTTGCCATTGAAATTCCAGCTGACGCTCAGGAATTCAACCCAGCTGCTTTGATGGGTGGCGCGACAGTTAATCCAGAGCCGGTTACCGATTTGCCGACCGGAGAATCAATTTATTTGACCGTACCGCCAACGCCCAAGAATTAAATTATTTTAAATAATATGGATTACATTTTTCCGATCATCGTGGTGGTAGTCCTGCTCCTGGCCTGTTTACGTCAGATCAATGAATATGAACGCGGAGTGATGTTTACGATAGGGAAATATTCAGGCACAAAAAATCCCGGTTGGCGATTGGTGGTGCCGGTTTTTCAGCAGATGCGCAAGATCGACATGCGTGTCAAGGCGGTCGATGTACCGGATCAGAAAGCCATTACTCGGGACAATATTTCCGTGACGGTCAATGCTGTTATTTACTATCAAATTGAAAATGCCGAGAAGGCAATCCTGACGGTGGAAAATTTCTACTACGCTATGTCGCAACTGGCTCAGACTACCATGCGCAACATTATCGGTGAAGTAGAGCTTGATGAATTGTTGGCCCAGCGAGAAAAGATTTCCGATCGCATCCGTGAGATTGTGGCTGAGGCCAGTGCTGCCTGGGGCACCAAGGTTAACAACGTGGAATTGAAAGATGTTTCTCTGCCGGAAGACATGGAACGCGTGATCGCCAAGCAGGCTGAGGCTGAACGTGAAAAACGCGCGGTGATTATCAAGGCTGAAGGCGAGGTGGTGGCCGCGGAAAATATGTCAAAAGCAGCCGCCATTTTGGCCGGTTCTTCCGGAGCGCTTCATTTGAGAACTCTGCAGACGATCAATGATATCAGTTCAGATCAATCCAATACCATTGTCTTCGCTATTCCATTGGAAGTGCTGCGAGCATTTGAAAAATTTAACAAGAGTTAATCAATGCGAAATATCCCTGGAAACGGGGATATTTTTGTTTTCGGTTTGGCTTAATTGTGATAAAATATAATTAGCTTCAAGAATAACTGAGGTAATTTTCATGTTTCAATTTTTACAGAAAAATAAGCGCCTGCGGCATGTCTCAGCTTATTCATATTCTGAACAACGGGGACAGAAAACCACCGGTACCATAGCGCGACGGATTAAAATTTTGTCAGTATTTTTCATGTTGCTTGCGATATTGATGGTCGGCCGTTTGGCCAAGTTGCAAATAGTGGATGGCAATTACTATCAGGCCTTGGCTTCTGATCAACATGAAATTTTTAAACGTCTATATCCGGAGCGTGGGACTATTTATGCGGTTGAGCGCGATGTTGATGGCCAAGAAAAAACTACCCCGTTGGCCACCAATCGAGAATTAAAGTTTATCTATGCGATTCCCAAAGATATTGATGATCCGGAGGCGGTGAGTCAAGTGCTGATGGGGAATTTGGATTTTTCGGAAGAAATAAAAAATATTCAACCAGAAGCACCGGTGGCGATGAGCGCGGAGTTGACGGAACAAGCAAAGATAGAAGAGCAAGAGAAATTGGATCAAATGGCGGAAGCAGAGGCGCATGAGATGTTCCTGGCGAAACTGCGTGAAAGATTGAGTAAGAAAGATGACCCGTTCGAACCGATAAAACATCGGGTGACCGATGCGGAGGTGGCCAAATTGCAGAGTTACAACTTGAAAGGCATTGCCTGGGTGAATGAACCGGCTCGCTATTATCCTGAGGGTATGACCGGCAGTCAGTTGCTCGGTTTTGTTGGACACTCCAGTGATAGTAATATGTTGAAAGGATATTATGGCATTGAAGGCAATTATAATAAGGAGTTATCCGGTGAGCCGGGATTCTTGCGGTCTGAGTCTGATGGTGCCGGACATATTATTGCTCTGGCCAATAAAGATTTTCAAGAAGCGAAAAACGGTTCAGATGTTGTTTTGACCATTGATCGTTCCATTGAATATTATGCCTGTGAACAGTTGGCAGCCGGAGTGAAGGACATGGGAGCGACCAATGGTTCGGTAGTGATTATGAACCCCCAAACCGGAGCCATTATTGCCATGTGCAATTATCCGGACTTTGATCCTAATAATTACAATAAAGTAAAAGATATCAGTTTGTTCAACAATTCAGTTTTGACCGGCAATTATGAGCCGGGATCAGTGTTTAAACCCGTGACTTTGGCCGCTGGTTTGGATAGCGGCAAGGTGACTCCTTTTTCCGGTTATAATGATACTGGTTTGGAGCGTATTGCCGGATTTAACATTATGAACTCTGATGGAAAGGCAAATGGCTGGCAAACCATGACACAAATTTTGGAAAAATCGTTAAATACTGGAACAATTTTTGTGGCCAGGCAGGTAGGCGTAGATGCCTTTCGCGCTTATGTGAAAGTGTTTGGTTTCGGCGTTCAAACCGGAATTGACCTGAGTCCGGAGACTGAAGGTAATATTAAAAGCTTGGATAGCACTGGGGAAATATATATGGCGACCGGTTCGTTTGGTCAGGGTTTGACCGTGACTCCTCTGCAAATCGCTCGGGCATATTCAGCCATTGTGAATGGTGGACGGTTGCTCGTTCCTTTTGTTGTTGATAAGATAGTGGCACCTGATGGCACTGTTACTCAGACCACGCCAAAGGTAGTCGGTCAACCCATTTCTGAGAAAACCTCGAAACAGGTAGCCAGTATGTTGGTGTCTGTGGTCCAAAATGGCCATGCCAAACGAGCGCAAATCCCGGGATATTTGATTGGTGGTAAGACCGGTACGGCGCAGATTCCGGATTTGGTGAATGGTGGCTATGGGCTGGATACGATTCATACTTTTGCCGGGTTTGGTCCGTTGTCTGATCCGCGATTCGTGATTGTGGTGAAAATGGATAAAGTCCAGAAAGTCGAATTTGCTGAAGGATCGGTGATACCGGTATTTACGAAGATTGCCAAATATATGATTAATTACTATGGCATACCGCCGGAGGTTAAATAGGGGGAAGGTGTAAGGTATGTGTCCTAACAGCTCACACCTGATAGCTGATACCTGGAATCCTGATCACTATAATATAAAAAATTATGCGCAAAATAATCGAAAAAATATTGTTCATCCTGGCGCGGATGATTATTAAGAAATATCAGCCGAAGATTATCGGTATTACCGGTTCGATTGGCAAGACTTCGACCAAGGAAGCAGCCTTTTCTGTTTTACAATCGCATTTCCGCGTTCGCCAGACGGATAAAAATTATAATAATGAAATTGGTTTACCGTTAACAATCATTGGCGCGGCTTCCGGGGGACGGTCTCTCATTGGCTGGATGAAGGTAGTAATGAAAGCTTTTAGTTTGCTGTTAATGGAAGATAAAACCTACCCTGAAGTGTTAATCTTGGAAATGGGGGCTGACAAACCCGGTGATATTGAATATCTCACCACGATCGCGCCGTGTGATATCGGCGTGGTGACAAAGGTGGCGCCGGTGCATATTGAATTTTTCGGTTCCGTTGAAAAAATTGCCGCAGAAAAAAGAAAAATTGTTTCGCATTTGAATAAAGATGGTATCGCGATTTTGAATTTTGATGATGAAACAGTTCTCGGCATGGCCAAGGGATTAAAATCTTCAGTCTTATCTTTTGGTTATACTGAAAATGCCGATGTGCATGCGGTGGATCTCGAGCGCCAGGGCTCGGTGGATGATTTGCCCGGCGTGAAATTTAAATTGCTTTATGATGGCAGTGCAGTGCCGGTATTTCTGCCGCGGGTCCTCGGTCAACATCAGACTTACGCCGCTTTGGCGGCCGCGGCGATCGGTATTGCCATGAAATTGAACTTGATTGATATTGCTAATGGCCTCCAAAGTTACATCGCGCCTAAAGGCCGCATGAATTTAGTCCCCGGCATTAATAACTCATTGATTGTTGATGATACATATAACTCATCACCAGAAGCGGCTATGGCTGCCGTGAAAGCGATCGCTGAGTTGAATCTGGATAATGCCACCAGAAAAGTCGCTATCATGGGAGATATGTTGGAATTGGGCGATATAACCGATCAAGCTCATTATGATCTTGGTCGCACCGTGGCTGAAAGTAAATTTGATATTTTGGTCGCTGTGGGAATCAATCGTTTAGCAACTATCCGTGGCGCTCAAGAAGCGGGGATGGAGAATTTTTTGGATTTTGAAAATTCGATTATTGCGGCTGAAAAAATGAAAGAGTTGATTGTCGGTCATGAAGTGATTTTGGTGAAAGGCTCCCAAGGTTCCAGAATGGAACGTGTGGTGAAATCGTTAATGCGTGAGCCGGAAAGAGCGAAAGAATTGTTAGTCAGACAATCAGATGAGTGGTTGAAAAAATAGAACTTTTGCGTTGACATTTTTTCTTTGTTATGTTATAAATTTGCCAGGCATTTGTTAATAGGACAGTCTGTAAGTTAATAAGTTGGTAAGTTTGTAAGCAAATATTCTAGTAAGTTTGTCAGCTGAAGATAGATATATAGCGCCGCTATTCATTTCGCTCTATTTGAGCTTCGATGAACACTGTCGTCTAACGGTTCCTGCTGCGCTAAAGCTTCGCAGGACAAGTAGTTTCTGCACCAGGTTCTTCCGTCGAAATTTAATTACGCCGCCATCGTCTAACGGTTAGGACGCCAGGTTCTCATCCTGGTAATAGGGGTTCGATTCCCCTTGGCGGTACCAGCTTTTGTTAAAGCTACCGTTGGCAGGCCATTTGAGTTTGGTTTCATGACAAGCCATATAAAACAATGAATGTTGTTTTTTTGTTTAATTTTATTATAAAATTGTGAGTATTTGTATAATTGACAAGATTTCATCAATAAGGTAAGATCCCTAATCAGCTCAGGGGAGTCCCCTGTGGTGATGTTCGTTTCACAGTGCTCAGCATCCGCACAGGAGGTGCCGCATGCCCGTTCAGGTGGACAGTGATCAGAGAGAACTGGTAATCCCGCCCGGAGAATTCGCATTCGTTCAGGACAAGACCAATGGTGGAATCGTGACTTTCGTTGGCCCGCTGGTTTCGACCATGGGACCCAATGACGTGCCGATGACCTTTGATCCGCGGGAGAAGAGTTTCAAGCGGGCGGAGCTGACCAATGTCAAGCAGAAGTTCGTGACCGCTCCGGCCGGCTGGTATGTCGTGCTTCTCAATCCCGAGAAGAGTAACAATCACCCCAAAGTCGGGGTGAAGTCTGTCATGGTCGACACGATCGAGGTCGGCAAGAAAATCATCTTCGAGGGGCCGTGTTCGTTCCCGTTGTGGCCTGGCCAGATGTATGAAGTCATCAAGTGCCACACGCTGCGCACCAACGAGTACCTCGAGATCGAGGTGTACGACGCGGGCGCGGCCAAGACCAACTGGACCAAGGCCCGAGTCGAGATCAATCAACCGGCCGAGCCCAATGGTGGTGCTGCCGGTGAGGCAGGCAATGCGGCAGCGACAACTGCTACCAGCGCCAAGAAGCTGCTGACGTCCACTGTTCCCGAAGATCTGGCCAATGGCAAGCGCTATGTGGTCAAGGGGACGGAGATCGCTTCCTACATCCCGCCGACCGGTGTCAAGGTCGTCAAGGATGAAGATGGCAATTTCGTGCGTCAGGCGGTCACGCTCGAGAAGCTCGAGTACTGCATTCTCCTCGGTGAGAATGGTGAGAAGACCTACGAACGCGGTCCCAAGGTCGTATTCCCCGAGCCGACACAGACGTTCGTTACGTCGCGGGATGGCAAGAGTAACAAGTTCCGGGCTTTCGAGCTCGATGAGCGCAAGGGCGTGTTCGTCAAGGTGATCGAGAAGTACACTGACGAAGAAAGCAAGAAGGTCTATGAAGAGGGCGAGGAGCTCTTCATCACCGGCGAAGGCATCATTTACTTCCCGCGGAAGGAGCATGCCATCGTGCGCTATGGCGACGGACAGGAAGTCCATTACGCCATGGCCATTCCGAAGGGTGAAGGTCGTTACTTCCTCAATCGCAAGACCGGCAAGATCGAGCTGGTACGCGGCGAGAAGATGTACCTGGCCGATCCGCGGACCCATGTCTACACGCGTCGCGTGTTGTCCGACAAGGAATGTGAGCTGCTGTATCCGGGCAACGAAGAGGCGCTGCGCGTCAATCGTGAGCTCGCGGCGCAGGTCAAGGGCATGTCGGCCGAATCCGTGGCCGCCATGGCCTCTCGGGTGTCCGAAGGTCTGCATCGCCTCGCTCTTTACGGCGATCAGAGCCTCATGGCTCACGCGTCGTTGCGTGATGGCATTTCAGCCGAGTCGTCGAAGCAGTTCGGTGGCGATCAGTTCGAACGCCGCACCGAGTACACGCCGCCGCGGACCGTGATTCTGGATACGAAGTACCAGGGTGCGGTGTCGGTGAACATCTGGACCGGTTTCGCGGTCAAGGTGGTGGATTGCAGCGAGGGCGGTCAGTCGCGGATCGAAGTTGGTCCGAAGACCCTGCTCCTCGAGTACTATGAGACCCTCGAGCCCATGTTCCTCAGCACCGGCAAGCCCAAGACCACGGACAAGCTCCTGACCACTGCCTTCCTGCAGGTGACCGGCAACAAGGTGACCGACTGGATTTCGGCGGTGACGCAAGACATGGTCAATGTCACCATCAAGCTGGCCTATCGGGTCAACTTCGAGGGGCAGGAGCAGAAGAAGTGGTTCGACGTAAACAACTACGTGAAGCTGATGTGCGATCACGCGCGATCGGTGCTCAAGGGCGTGGTCAAGAAGCACACGATCAGCTCGCTGCATCAGAGCTACACCGAGATCGTTCGCGACGCGCTGCTCGGAGTGAAGCCAGAAGACAAGACCGAACGGCCGGGCATGAAGTTCGACGAAAACGCCACGCGCGTGTACGATGTCGAAGTCCTCGGCTTCGAGATTCCCGATCCGAACGTCAAGAAGATGCTCGAGGACGCTCAGGGCAGTGCGATTCGTAGCACGTTGTCCCTGGCGGAGAAGCGGCGCATGGTCGAGACCGAGAAAGAGATCCAGAAACTCGAGAAGGAACTGCTCGACGCTCAGCGCGTGACCATCGTGGCCAGGCATCAGGCGGCGTTGCAGGAGATCAAGGAACGACTGGATCTCGCAACAGCCGAGGCCAAGAGTCAGCAGGACGTGACCAAGGCGCAGGCTCAGTTCTCTCGCGATCAGCTGGAAGCCGCTGAGAATCACAAGCGGGCTCTCGAGGCCGCGACTCTCAAGCATCGGCTGGCTCAGCGAGACGAAGAGGTCGCTCGTGAGATCGACCTGGCCAAGAAGAAGGTCGATGCCTCGAAGGAACGGCTGACGATCGAGGAAGAGCTGGCGACCGCGATTCGCAATCGCACGCAGGCCGACCAGAAGATCGAGGTCGAGTACCAGAAGGCGCTGCTCGAGCTGGTCGTCGCGACCAACAAGAGTCGCACCGACAGCGCGACGGCCGTGGCGCAGGCGTTCTCGCCGGCCCTGGTCGAGGCGCTGCTCTCGCTGCGTGACGAGAAGATGCTCGAAGTCCTGGCCGCCAAGTTCGGTGACCTGTCGATCCTGCACAACGAGCCCATCCTGGCCGTGGCGCAGCGGTTCCTCGGCAGCGCGTTGCCGGATCAGTTCGTCAAGGCCATCGGACGTTGGACCTCAGCTCGAAACGTCGTTGAAGCGTCTGATCAGGTGGCTGGTGCGTAGGCGATAGGCAGTAGAAAGATACCCCGATAAATTTCGGGGTTTTTCATTCCCCGCCAATAATTGTGTATAAATTATTGTGGAATATAAATTATGATTGTATAATATATACAATCAATTCTTTTTACATGGGAAACAATTTTAGTCATTAAAAATAAAAAGTAAACTATGAAAAATCTAAAGTTGATGGATTTGCATTTTGAAATTTTAAAAAGTGCAAAAAAAGTCGGAACAAGTTTTCTGATCGTGATGACGATTTTATGGTCGGTGGGTGTGCCGACTTTTTTGTTATTTCCTCAAGCAGCTTTGGCAGCGGTTACTGCAAATGGAGCGACAAATCTGACTTTTGCTGGTCAAGAAGTAAAAGCCGGTTCTGTTGTTTCATTATTTAAAGTGGTTTTAAGTCAAGGAGAGTTAGAAACCAGAGAACTTACAGCAATGGATGTTACCATTATTGGTTCCAATGGCTTTGATGCCGATGATTTGGCTCCAATTGGTGAAAGTAGCGCGCCATTATTGTTGGTTCGCGATGGCGATGATGATGGTATTTTAAATGTGAATCTTGATTCGGTTGTTCTTGCGGGAGATTTATCAAATATAGATCCAACTACTTGGACATCAACTATGACATCCGCAGGAGCTGAAGTTTTGCCTGATCATCCTCGAATTTATTGGCTTATTGCCATGACGTCTGATACAGCGGTCGTTGGTCATTCATTCAAAGTAACCATCGCGGCTAATGGAGTTACTTTGTCTGCAGATTCACCGACCATTACGGCCTTGACTCCTAGCGATGTGAATGCGATCACCATTTCTGATGATGTCACTCCGCCCACTTCTGAAATCGGTTTTCCCGGTGGTTTTGGTGTGCCGGTGGAAGCTTATTTGGATCGCGTTTTTAATGAATCTCTTAGTCCTTTGACGGTAAACACCGATACGGTTATTTTACAGGCTGACGGTGAGGGACCGAATCTTTGCACCAGTGTTTCTTTGGGGAATGCCATGATTCCAAATACCCGCGTGGTTTGCAATCATGAGTCATTACTGCCTGATACACAATATGTGCTGTCATTTAATGGGGTGACGGATGTGGCGGAAAATTATTTAAACATGGAGCCTATAGTATTTACCACCAGCGCTTTTAGCGGTGGTAATATTACGGTTGGCCCGACTGTTATCAATTCTTATCCGGCGGTTGGCATGATGAACGTCCCGTCAAATGTAAAAATTTCATTGGGTTTTTCCATGGGGCCTGAAGGTAATATGAAAACAGGCGCGGATACGATCGGTTCAGTAGAGAACCATGCGCATTTTACATTGTTAAGATTAACATCGACCGGAGTGCCGACCGGTTCGGATATTTGTGGCGTTACCGGATGCAGTTATTCTTGGAATCCAACCAGTCGGTCTTTAACTATTACCCCAAGCACTCCATTGACAGTGAGTAGCGGATATAAATTGGTGGTAAGTGAGCTTCAGAACGCGCAAGATGTTGTCATGCTGGGAATGTTTGAGCTTCGGTTTATGGTGGGCTCGTCAGCTGACTCAACAGCTCCAACCCTGCGTAGTGATTCACCGGTTAATCCGGCTAATAACGCTACAAATGTTTCACCATACAGCGCGAATTTCAGGGTGGCGTTTTCCGAAGCTTTGAGTCCGTCGACCGTCTCTTTGTCAACTGTAAGGTTATGTCAAGATTCCACTGCCGGCACGGCTGGTTGTGAGAATGAAGATACTCGTTTGACCAATGCCACTAAATTTAATTTGCATTATGATTCATATAATAACGCCGTCAATTTAGCGCCAATAGCGAGCGATTCATTGTCTGCCAGTACCAAATATTGTTTTGAGATTATTGGTGGCGGTGGTGGAGTGAAAGACGCGGTTGGCAACGCTTTTGCGGCGACCAGTAGCGCTAACTGCTTTACTACCGGTGAAGCTACTGATCCGGTGGCGGGTGATCCGAAATTAATGTTTGCCGATGCTGATAACTTTAAGTTGGTAGCTCATTTTTCTGAACCGATAAAATTTTCTGATTTAGTGGATGAGTTTGGAAAAGTGGTAACTGAAAATGTTGATTTGCAGTGTCCAACCGGGGTGACGATCTCATTAACCAATAAAGACGCTTCATATCGAACGGAATTTAACGAACTGGAAATTCGAGGCCTGGGTTTATCTACTGACTCTTCTTGTCAATTGACTGTTACCAATGCCACTGACTTGGCCGGTAATTCAATGGACACTACCGACGATAATAATATCGCAAATTTCAAGGTGTTGAATTCTGATACCACCGGGGGATTCCTCGGATCGGGAGGGGTTCAGAACAGCAGCGATTTTTTTGGCGGTATGGGTGGAACCGCGGCCACTTTTTGGGAGAAACCACAACGCTGTCAACCGCGAAGCATGGGAACCGATAAACCGACAAGTTTAGAGTGTGAATTTCCGGCTCCGGCAATATTGCCGGTTGGATCATCTTTTACTTTGACTTTCCCAAGCGGTTTTACTATGTCAGATGATGGTGGCGCAACCAGAGTGGTTCCTTCAGCAAAGTCTTGGATGAATAATGATATTAATGGTCCGGCTAATAATGTCCCTGTTATTGCGTCAGCAACTATAGACAGTGGAGCAAAAACTGCAGTTCTTACAACCGGAGGTGGCAGTATCGGTTCCGGTGATATGATTAGATTTGAACTTGATAGGTTGACAACTCCGGATACTCCGGCTGACGGTTTACGTGTAACAATTGTTATCAAAGACGATTCAGGTATAAAGATTGGTCAAACTATTCAAGCTGCTCCATTTAGCATTCAATCATCGGGATCATTATCGATTTCCGGCACAGTTTGCAAGAATACTGTCCCCGGTGGCACTTGTGGAGAATCTGACACCGGAGTGGCGAATGTTCGTGTATTTTGTGATTCTCTTGGTGGTTTTGGCGCTTCCGGTGTGATGAGTGGACATCAGGAGACCATGACAGATGCTGATGGAAACTGGACGATTGATGGCTTGTCATCCGGTCAATATGGTTGCGGTGTGCCTCCGGGACAAAATGCTTTATCAAATATTGCCGGTACCGGAAGTTTTCAGAATATTAGTCTTACGGATAGTTCGAAAACTGACATGGATTTCAAATACGCGGATTTATCCGCTTCAGGGAAGACTTTGGCTGTGAGTATTACCAGTTCGGCGGATTTGGACAGTGAAATTGTAGATGTATTTTGCTCAGCGGCCAGTTCAGATGCTAATTTTTCCGCGCCTACCATGAAATCAGTGACTTTAAATGGCAGTGGCGCAGGATCAACCACTCTGAAGTTACAACCCGGGAAAACCTATAATTGCGGCATGGGTCCTCATATAGCTCCGGAAGCTATGTCTTCCGGCGGAGCTACCGCTGTTCCAACTTTTAAATTCATGCCACCAAGACCTATAGATGTGGTTGTTCCTGCGGATTCAGATCCTGATGATTTAACATTTAATTTGGTAGTTGCCAGCAATACAATCACCGGATATGTAAAGGATGGAAGCAATAATGGCATTGCCAATGTGTTTGTTCATGCGGCGCCGGTTGGTTGCTTTGATGCCACTACCGGAGCCGGTAAGGAATGTTTCGGCGGTTTTAGTCAATCTCGAAGTGATGGCAGTTTTACTTTAAACGTTGCTCCGGGTACATATATGATTGGCGCCAATGCACCAGGTATGCCTTCTTCGGAAGAAATCGACGTGACTGTCGGTAAAACTGGAACTTTGACTCGCAATGGTAGCACCATTGAATCCGTAACAATCAAAATGGTGAAAAGTTCAGTGACTATTTCTGGACAAGTCCTGGATGAATCTGGTAATGGTATAAAATACGCTCAAGTAAACGCGGAAAAAATCGCTACCGGTGGTACCTGTTCAAGTTTTGTGCCGGTAGGCGGTCATGCTGATTCTCCGACCGATCAATCGGGAAATTTTACTTTGTATGTTTCCAATGGTACCTGGTGTTTGAGAGCTTTTTCTCCAGCTTATGGTGAAATTAATAGTCGAACAGTTGTAATAGCATCTGATACTTCAGCTACCGGTCAAAATTTACAGGCTACGGCTTCTGAATTCGGTACAATTAGCGGTTCAGTGACAAAGGGTGGAGCCGCGGCTGGAGGAGCATTTGTTTCATGTCATGGAGCAAATGGTGGCAATGGCACTCAGTCAAGTTCAGATGGAACCTATTCGTTGAAAGTAAAATCCGGCTCGGGTTATACTTGTGAAGGATTTATTCCCGGTTCCGGTCCTTTGACTCCGCAAACCAATATAACTGTCCCGTCTTCCGGAACGGTGGCTGTTTCTTTATCAATGGGTAATCCCGGTACGGTAAATGTAACTATCACGGGTATCACCGATGCTTTTGTTGATTTGAGAAGCAGTACCGGTCGTGGTGCCGGCACAGGTATGAATAACAATGGCGTATATTCCATCATGATTCCCGCGGGAACATATACGGTGCGCGGTGGCGGACCCAAATATGGTGAATTGTGCGCCGGGCAGTCAGTTACCGTAACTGCTGGCGGCACGCATGCCATTACCTGTTCTCCTCCGGCGAATTTACGTAGCGTTACCGGGCGTGTGTACGATGGTACCAACAATATAATCGGAGCGAAGGTGGTTTTCTCAAATAAAGAAACAGGAAGATTCTTTGATACACTTTCAACCGCGCAGGCTGATCCGGCTAATAATTTCAATTTAACCAACGTACCGGAAGGCACATATAATGTTCAAGTTTTTAAACCCGGTTATGGACCGGCTACAACAACGGCCACGATTTCAGGAGGTAACTTGACTATGTCGTCACCAATTACATTAACGAAAGCTAGCGGTGCTAATGGCAACAGCCACGTGATAAATGTTCAATTAAGCGGTTCACCGTATACCGGTAAGGCTAGAGTGATAGCTGTAAATTCTGGCATTGTTGTGGCCGCGGAAACTGATAAGACTACCGGGAATGCGACTCTATTCTTGACTAATGGAACGTGGAGCGTGGAGGCTTATGGCGACAATGGCAAAAAATCAGCTGCTGGTTCAGTGATTGTGACTGCCGGATCTGTGCAAGAAGGTTCGACTTCTACATTGTCTTTGACTACTGACATAACCGGTTTTACCGCGAAAAGCGATACTCAGACCATTGTTCCATCTTCCGGCGGTTTGATAAAATCAGATGAAATTTCCGGATTGGAGTTGAATATTCCCGGGTCAACATTATCAACCACTGATTCCAACACCGGAAAAATTGATATTATCGCTGACGCGACATTGAATATTGATCCGGGCGTTGACATGAACTTGGTTGGAACTGGTGGTTATGATATCACACCAAAAGATTCTAATAATAACGCGATCAAAACGCTTAGCGGTGACGCAGTGACTTTGACTTTGCCATATACTGATGAAGATGTGGCCGAGGCCGAAGTGGATGAAGATAAATTGATGTGCGGTTCCTACAGCACCACATCTCAGAGTTGGGAATCGTTCCCGACCACTGTGGATACAGAGAATAATAAAATTACTTGCCAAATAACTCACTTCTCATATTTTGCTGTTATGGGGTCTTTGCAGGTAGCTGCTGCCGCAGGTTCATCTTCCGGTTATGCCAACAATCCGGTATATTCCGCACCAAGTAATGTTCATTTAACGGCTGACAGCTCAAAAGTGACTATTACTTGGACCGATCCTATTGATGCCGGTTTGAGCGGATTTGATGTCTTGCGAAATAATGGTGGGGATAGTGAAATTTCATCAACGGCTTATGCTCAAGTAAGTTTTGCGATAGGAAAATATATTGATACAAATGTTTCTGTTGGTAAAACTTATAAATATCAAGTTCGAGCCAGATATTCATCAGGAAGTTCAGCTGTTTCCAATGTTTATACCATTGCAGTCCCGAAAGTAGATGAACCTGTCACTACTGAAAAACCGGTGGTAACAGAACCAGACAATACTTCGAAGGCTGGGGAAAATAATGCTTCTCCGGTTGCTACCTTGATAAAAGATCCTTCAAAGCTTGATGAATTGTTGTCCGGTCTATCATTGGTTAGAAAGCAATCAGAAGAAGCGAAATATTTACCGTTTATTAAATCTGATGCTATTGCTTTTAAAGTCGGCCTAACGACTGAACAAGAAACGGCTTTAACCAATTTCGTCAGTTATGGTATTTCGGAAAAAACTAAAAAATTGGGAGCTGGAGAACGTCGAGCCGTGCTACGTGACTATTTGGAGACCGTTGGTCGCGCAAACGTGAATTGGGAAGATGTTGAACGATTGGCAGGTGGAGAAAAACCGGTATCCAGAAATTTGGCCAAAGAGCAAGCGCAAGTGGGAACGGTTTTGCAGATGTTTATTAAATTGACTGGTCATAAACCAAATTTCAAAAACGCTCAAGAAGATTTGGCCTGGAATACTCTAATGTATCGTATTCGTTTTACTCGCGATTTGGTTAAAGAGAAAGCAGGAATAAAGGAATTTATTAGCATTTTTAATCGCGTTCCAACGTCAACGCTCGATTGGTCTGCAGTGAGAGTTCTTGGATATGCTTTGTAGCTAATGCTAGAATAATAAAAAACCGCCTGATTGGGCGGTTTTTTATTTAGGTGTATAAACCAAATATATAAATACATAGATATAAGGAGTGTTGGGTGGTTGGTACGGTGATAACATTATTTGCAGCTTGTTTCGATTTTTTGTATGATATATATAGATTTTAATGAAATTAGAAAAAGCTTTTATGGGATTTTTTAAAAGATTATTTAATCAAAAATCAAAGACCGGTGCTCAATCAGCAGCCAAAATTTTTCTTGATCCAAAAGTTGCGGTTGAGCAGGAGAAGTCTTTTTTGGTTGATTACTCTCAAAGCGAAGTGGCCAAGCAAAAGACGATGGCTTTAGTTTTGATGAAGGTGAGTAATTTTTATCTTAACAGTGATCGCGCCACCGGCGTATAAATTTATGACTCAAGATGAAAGAATGAATCGTATGGTGGACATTATGAAGCG
>Ga0233425_10007715_pt1 | contig 14880 bp, 15 predicted proteins | sample Watercolumn_Towu_2_FD_181712 | JGI IMG/M metagenome (GOLD analysis project Ga0233425, IMG submission 181712) | Freshwater microbial communities from Lake Towuti, South Sulawesi, Indonesia - Watercolumn_Towuti2014_140_MG | ecosystem: Environmental > Aquatic > Freshwater > Lake | place...
GCCGCGGCACACGCGGTGTGCAGTGCGCGCAGACGCGAGGCGTCCGGCTAGATCAGCCCGCCGTGCGTGCGGTAGGGCGTCATGTGGTCGGGCTGGTCGAGGAACCAGAAGCGCTCCCACTCGTCCAGAACCTCGCGCAGGTTCTCGGAAGTGAACATGAGTTCCTGGGTACGGCGGCCGGGATCGCCCGAGTACGCCGGGACGATGCACCCGGTCGTCGTGCCGACCAGCATGCCGCACGCCAAAGCCAGCAGCAATTTGCGCATGGAACAACTCCTCCGTGAAACGACATCCTCGGCACTCCGCTGCGCGTGGCACGCGACGGTCGGCCGCGACAATCGCGGGCGACTCCTCGGGACGCGGCGGAGGCGATACGGGCGAAAAGTGTATTGGCTGCGGGAAAAGCCGCGTGGCCGAAGCGCTGCGGGAATTGGGCTTCGACCGTGGGGGGCGTAGAGTAGCGATTTTCGTTCGCTGCGCCGAGAGCAATTCGCCCTCCTTGGGGCAAATCGCCGACTCAAGGCGCCAGCAATGTTCAGGAATCGGCGGCCGCCGGATCGTAACTCGTTGCAGCAGCGGCGGTTTGGGCGACCGCCGCCGGCTGGGAATCCTTGTGTCCGGTCTTGGCGCGGGCGGCCCGGGCCGCGGCCGCATGTTGCCGCTCCAACTCCCGGACCCGTTCCTCCATCTCCTTGCCAGGCTTGAAGGTTACGACGAATTTCTCGTCGACGAACACCTTTTCGCCGGTCCGCGGATTGCGGGCCTTGCGGGGCGCCCGCCGCTTCACCTCGAAGACCCCGAAGTTCCGTAATTCGATCCGCTTCTCGGCAACCAGGGTCTCGACGATGGCGTCAAACGTCTTTTGGACGATCTCTTTCGTCTGCAATTGCGTCAGGCCGATCTCCTCGGAAATCGTCCGTACGATCTCTTTCTTGGTCACGACTCGATTCTCCTGTCAGAGGCGGTCGTTGCGCACCCGAAACAAGGTCATCAGCCAAGCCGCCGGCTATGCTCCAAGTGTAGGTGGCACAACGACTAGAGTCAAGATCAATCGCCCGCCAAGCGGGCCGGAAGGTCGAATTGTAACCGATGTTCGCGCGGTAAACCAGCCAGTGGGGCCGGATTAGCCATTTCTCCGTAACTTCTTATTGTCAAAGAGCTTAGCTACACAACGCCGGCCGCGGGAATCGCGGATTTCCGTAAGTCCTTGCGTGCGAACGAGTAACGGCCCCAATCGCCATTTCCACATTCGCCGCGCGACTTCGCCGTTGCGCAGTGGCATCGGTGCGTAGCCGACGCCGCCACCCCATTATCGGCGGCCTAATCGGAAAACTTGACGCAATCGGAATTCTCGGCGGCGCGGGGCAGGAAGGGGACGGGGCGCGGTGATTTCGCCGCAACGTACTCATCTCGCTCCGCGAGATGGGAGGCATCTCGCGGAGCGAGATGAGTACACTTATTGATTCGCCGATCCTAAGGCGGAGTCACCGCGCCCCGTCCCCGTTCGCTCAGACGTTCACCGCGCCCAACTGCGACTGGATTTTCGCCAGAAGAACCAGCGGCCCGCGGTTCGCGCCCGGACAGCGCTCGGCCATCTCGGCCCAGGTTTCGGGCGTACGGAGATTCGACGCCCAGAACGGCCACGTGCGGCACTGTCGCGGACGCAAGGCGTAGACCGTACAGCGGCGCGCGGCGGCATCGAAGAACACGCAATCGCCGTTGCCGTATTCCAGCAGACTCTTACGCACGCCCACCAGGCGCACGTACTTCTTCTCGAACTGCGCCGCCGTCACGCCCAGGCCGGCAGCTAGCACCTCGATCTCGCTCTTCGTAACCCACACGTAACCCGGCGCGCCCGTGCAACACCCGCCGCAACCGGTGCATTGGAAACGCAGACCGCGGTGATACCAGGGACGAGAGGTGGATCTCGAAGTGGCTTGACTCTTGGCGTGCATGTGTCGAAGGGCTCAGGTTCTTCTTTGTACTCATCGCGCTCTGCGTGATGTTTCCCTCACGCGGAGCGTGAGGAGTACGATGGTTATCCACCGATCTGGTACATAGGCCGGCCGGCCGGCGCGAATTGACCGTCGTCGCGGCCGCGGGCCATTCGTTTCGCCGCGACGGCCTCCCGAATCAACTCGACGATCTGCCGGTCGCTGCCGCCGCCGCGCAACAGTGCCCGCACGTCCCGCGGCTCGGCGGCGAACAGACAGTTTCGCAGTTTTCCGTCGGCCGTCAATCGCAACCGGTTGCAGTCGCTGCAAAAGGGATGGCTGACCGCGGGCACCAGGCCGACGCGTCCGCCGCCGTCGGCGTAGCGATACTGCCGGGCCGGGGCCTGCGGCGTCTCCGACGCGACCGGATCCAGGGGGCCGAACGCGGCGGCGAGCTTCGCCAGGATGTCCTCGCCCGACAGCACGCGCTCCGGCGCCCATTGCCGGTCGCCGTCCAGCGGCATGAACTCGATGAACCGCAATTCCAGGTCGTGCTCGCGCGCGAAGCGGGCCAGCGGCACGATTTCCTCTTCGGTCAGCCCGCGGATGGCCACCGTGTTGAGCTTGATGCGGTCGAAACCGGCCGCGCGCGCGGCGGCGATCCCTTCGAGCACGCGCGGCAATTCGTCGCGGCGTGTGGCCTGGCAGAAGCGTTCGGGACTGAGTGCGTCGAGGCTGATGTTCAGCCGTTGCAGGCCGGCCGCCTTCAGTGCTGCAGCATGTTCGGCCAGCAGAATCCCGTTGGTCGTCATGGCCACTTCCTGGATGCCGGGCACGGCGACCAACATGGCCACCAGCCGCGTCACGTCCTTTCGAACCAACGGCTCGCCGCCGGTCAGGCGCAGCTTGCGGATGCCCAGCGGGGCGGCCACCGCCACGAAGCGCGCGATCTCCTCGTACGAGAGGATCGCGTCGTGCGGCAACGGATGGGCATCCTCCGACGACATGCAGTACGCGCACCGCACGTTGCAGCGGTCGGTGACCGCAATACGCAGATCGGTGTGCGTGCGGCCATAGACGTCAATCAGCGGTTGCAGTTCAGGATTCATCGTGCGGATGCTGCCACTCCTCGGCGCCGTCGGCGTAGAGTTCTTTCTTCCAGATCGGCACGACCTCCTTGGCGCGGTCGATCAGCCATTGCCCCGCGGCAAACGCCTCGCGGCGGTGCGGCGCGGCCACCGCGATCGCCACGCTGATCTCGCCGATCTCCAATCGGCCCCAGCGATGTGCGATCGCACAGCCGCTAAGCGGCCAGCGGCCGCGGGCCTCGGCCTCCAATTCGGCCAGCTTCTTCTCGGCCATCTCGGCGTAGCATTCGTATTCCAGCGCGACCGTGCGCCGTCCGTTGGTCATCTCCCGCACCGTGCCCAGGAACAACACCACTGCTCCCGCCGCCGGCGAACGGACGGCGGCAATCATAGCGGCAGGGTCGATGGGAGTGGTGGTGAGTTGGATCACGGAATCAGTTGTCTGTAGGCAGAAGCCGGTTAGCAGGGGACAGGAGACGCAATCTCAAATCTCAAATCTCAAGTCATAAATCTGAAATCGTTTCACCCTCCGCTGACCGGCGGGATACAGGCGATTTCGGCGCCGGCGGGGATGGGCGTTGCATCGCCCGCATATTCTGCATTGATGGCGAACAATACATGGGGAAGCAACGTGGACAATGGTTGAAACCGCTCCGCTAACGAGCGGCGGAGGTCGGCGATGGTCGCCGCCGTCGGCAACTCCAGTTCTACTGCGTCGCGCCCCGCGGCCTGCCGGGCGGCGGCAAACAATCGCACGCGGACGTTCATGTCACGACCAGTTCCTGTCCGGGTGTTGTCAGCAACCCAGCGAACTCGGGTATCAGGGCGTAGGCCGCCGCCAGGAGTTTCACCGGATGCACGGTGGGTTTGGTGGTGCCTTGCTCCATTTGCATCTTGCAGGTGCTGCACTCGGTGACGCCGGCCTGCAAGCCCGGATCGCGGAGCCGCGAGATCAGCCGCCAGCCGGCGCGGAGGCTGCTGCGATAGTGTGCGTGCTGCAGACCGTAGGTTCCGGCCATGCCCGAACAGCCCTCTTCGAGGTGATGAATGCGGAGCCCCGGAATCAACCCCAACAAGTTCTCGCCCGGGAAACCGACCCGCAGCGCCCGCAGGTGGCACGGCGTATGATAACCCAGAGCGGCGTTGATCGGCTTCAGGTCGAGTTGCAGGTTGCCCAGGGTGTGCAACTTCCAAAGATAGGTGCAGAGTTCGCTGGTGTTGGCGGCCACGAGCCGGGCGTCGTCGTCGTCGATCAACTGCGGGTATTCGCGGATCAGGCACAGCGCGGCCGACGGCTCGCTGGCCACCACGTGATAGCCCTGGCGGATCGGCTCGGCCAGTAACCGGATGTTCCGGCGGGCCAGCGCGCGGGCGTGATCCAGCGCACCGCAGGCGATCGACGGCATGCCGGAGGGCGCCTGCTCCGGCGGCACGTAGACCGCCACGCCGTTCCGTTCCAGCACGGCCACCACTGCCTCGGCCAATTGCGGATCGAAGTAGTTTGCATACGTGTCGACGAAGTAGAGCACTTTGGGCTCGGTCTGGCGGCCGAGGCGCGTGAGCCGGCGGCGGGCCGCGCGGCGAATGAAATTCCGCGAGGCCAGCCGCGGCAGTTTGCGTCCCTGCGCAATGCCCATCGTCTTCTCCATGAGCCAGCGCATGAACCGGTTACCCATCGCCCAATTGGCCAGCGGGCGGATCGTGCCGCCCCAGCGGGCGAGTAGATCGAGGTGCGTCAAGAGCCAGTCGGGCAGGCGCAGCCCGTTGGCCGTCACGTAGGCCCCTTTGCTCTCGCGCATCAGCCGCGGGATGTCGACATGGGCCGGACACTCGAGCCGGCAAGCGTGGCAATGCACGCACAGGTCGGCCACGTCCTTGAAAGCGTCGGACGTGAGCCGGCCCAACGGCACGTTGCCCGCCAGCACCCCGCGGATCAGATTCGCCTTCGCGCGCGGCGACGATTCCTCGGCCGGAGCAAAGCGGAAAATGGGGCACATGCGCAGATCCGCGGCCTGCGTGCGGCACTCGCCGCAACGATTGCAGTCGGCCACGGCGTCGAGCACCTGCGACGGTTCCCAATTCAACTGTAACTCGACCAGGTCGCGCATCGGGGGCGGCGCGTCGGCTGCCGGAACCGGCGGCGAATCGGCCTGGAGCGCCGCCGGCGCTGGTACTCGTGCGGCAATCGGCGGACGCACGTGCCGCGTGAGCAACTCGCCGTCGTCGCCCACGATCTTGCCGGGATTGAGCAGGCCGTCGGGATCGAAGATCGCCTTGACTTGCCGGAAGACCTCGTACAGCGGGCCGACTTGCCGGCGGATGAACGACGTGCGGCTCAAGCCGCAGGCATGTTCGGCGCCGATCGTGCCGCCCACGGACAGCACCTCCTGGTAGAAGTCGTCGGCCAACAGCCGCATGCGTTCCACGTCGCCGCGGTCGGAAACGTCGAGGAACGGCTGGAGATGCAATTCTCCCTGCCCGGCGTGGCAGAATAACGCCGCCGTGACCTGGTGCCGCTTGAGCGTGTTTTGCATGCGCACGAGGAATTCGGGCAGTTCGCTCGGCGGCACGGCCACATCCTCGACGACGGGAACCGGCCGGCTAGCCCCCTTGACCTGGTACAACGCCGGCAGCACCTTGTAGACGAGTTGCCAGAACAAGTCGGTTTCGTCCTGGTCGAAGGCCTGCCGCGCGCCGAACGCCAGATGCCGCTGCTGCCAGATGTCTTCGACCAGCCGGTGCAACCAGTCGCGGACTTCGGCCGCCTCGTCGCCTTCGTACTCGACCAGCAGCGCGGCCTCGGTTTCCGGGGGAATGACGACGTCGAACCGCACCTCGCACTCCCGCGCCAAGCTCAGGTGACGGCGGTCCATCAGGTCGCAGGCGGTGGGCCGCCCGGGCAGGATTTCGAGCACCGCCCGCGACGCCTTGTCGAGGCTGTCGAAGAGCAAGAGCGCCACGCCGCGATGCCGCGCCAGCGGCTGCGTGGCCAGCGTGGCCTCGGTAAGGACGGCCAACGTTCCTTCCGAGCCGACGAGCAAACGGGCCAAGTCGAGATAGTCGTCGCCAAGCACGTCGCCGAGGTTGTAGCCGCAGTGGTTCAGCGGTGTCTTGGGGCGGCATTGGGCAACGACCGCGGCGTTTTCCCGCAGCAGGGCGGCCAGCCGGTTCACCAGGTCGCGTTTGCGGGGATTGGTGGTCGTGGCCGCGCCGTCGACCAACGGTTCGCGGCCTACGTCGAGCAATTCGCCGTCGGCCAGCACGACCTGCAGTCCGCGGACGTGATGGCGGACCGAGCCGTACTTCAACCAGCGGCTGCCGCTGGCATCGACGGCCACCATGCCGCCGACCGTCGTCACGGCGGCGGTCGAAGGATCGGGACCGAACAAACGGTTCTGACGGCGGAGTTGCACGTTGAGTCGTTCGAGCACCAGCCCCGGCTGCACGCGGACCGTCTCGGCGTCGAGACGCACGATCCGCCGCAGGTAGCGGGAAGAGTCGATAATCAACCCCGGGCCGAGCGACTCGCCGGCCACGCCCGTGCCCGCGCCTCGGGCATGCACCGGAATGCGTTTGGCGGCGGCGTATTTCACGCAGGCGGCCACGTCGGCCGCCGAGCGCGGGCGCACGATCCCCAGCGGGCGAATCTCGTAGATGCTGGCGTCGCTGGCGTAGAGTTGCAGAAAGACGTCGTCGCAACGAACCTCGCCCGCGACCAGCCCCCGCAGATCGTCCTGGATGCGCTCGCGCTGTTGGTCGAGTAGTTCCATACGTCGGCTGCCGCGGGATTATCGCCGGTCGCCGTAGATCAAGGTCATCAGTTCCGCGCGCGTCGAGGACATGTCGCGGAAACAGCCCTTCATGGCCGAGGTCACGCACACCGAGCCCGGCTTGCGGATGCCGCGGATCGTCATGCAGGTATGCACCGCCTCGATCACCACCGCCACGCCCTTGGCCATCAATTCCTCTTCCAGAATGTGGGCGATCTGCTCGGTCATGCGTTCCTGGACCTGCGGCCGCCGGGCGACTCCTTCGACGACGCGGGCCAGTTTGCTGAGGCCCACCACGCGATCGCGCGGCAGGTAAGCCACGTGGGCCGTGCCCATGAAAGGCAACATGTGGTGCTCGCACATGCTGTTGAAGCTGATGTCGCGGACGAGGATCACCTCGTCGCACTTCTCGGTGAAGAACTTGCGGACGTGGACGCGGGGGTCTTCGTGCAGGCCGCCGAAGAGTTCGTCGTACATCCGCGCCACGCGGGCCGGCGTGTCGCGCAGACCCTCGCGGTCGGGATTCTCGCCGATGGCCAGCAGAATCTCCCGCACCGCGCGCTCGATCCGCGGGCGATCGACGGTCACTACGTCGTCGCCGTGCAGATCCTCTTCAGCGGCGAGACTGCCGGCCATTTCGTCGTTGGTTCGCAGCGAGCGTGCCACGGCTGGAGTAACTCCGGGTGTAGGGCGCAATATATCATCCTACAGGCCCCCCGGCAGGCGGTCAAGCAGGGCGTCTCGTGTCTCGTGCTCCGTCAATCGTCGGCCGATACGTTGGAGCGGCAATTGTACTGACATCGTTGAGGACGCGGAGTGTCGGTAACCGACTACTTCTCCTCCACCAATCCCGCATCGATGTACTGTCCGCCCATCGTTTGACGGCAGTGGATGGCGATGGTGTTCTTGCCGGGGCGCAAGGTCTTGAGGGCGGCGGGGGAAATGGCGGCTTCTTCGTACTGCGTCGTGTGGCCGCCGAGTTTTGCGGCCGGGACGCCGTTGAGGAAGACCTCGGCGTCTTCGTCGTGGTGAATCCGCAGCATCAAGTTGCCCAGCTTGCCGTCGGGCAGCGTGAAGTCGCGGCGGACCCAGATGTTGTCGGTCTTCCACTCGGTACGGACGGTCGTGCCGGGCGTGTTCTGCGTGCCGAAGCCGGCCGGACCTTGCTTCCAGGCCGAATCGTCGAAATCCGGCTTGAACCAGCCGTCGGCCGGCTTCTCGACGGTGTACCGCCAATTGACCGCCTCGTCGGGCGCGATGGGCACGACCGTCTTGTACTCGGGCGCGGGCGGGAATTCGTTCCGCAGGATGGCCGCGGACGACAGCGCCGCGTCGATTTTGAACACGCGGCGATCGTAAGTCAGCAACCCGTTGCACTCGGTCTCCACGTCGGTCGTCTGCGTATAGACGGCCGCCGAGAGTCCCTTCTCGTCGCAAAGCTGCCGCACCTTCATCCACAGTTCGAGGTAGCGGCGGTTGAGCGTCGGGGCGTCGGGCATGCCGCGGTAGCCCCAACTCTTGTCCACCCACTTGTGATTCTCCAGGCCGAGCCCCAGGCCGCCGAACTCGCCCAGCACGATGGCACGGGCTTCTTCGACCGGCGGCGCGCCTGGGCCAGGATAGGCGTGGATGTCGTGAACGTCGCCCGTCTTGCGGTCGGTCCAACCGCTGGCGTTGTTCGTCAGCCGCGTGGGATCAAGTTCCTTCACCCATTTGGTCAGCCGCACCGTGTCGTATTGGCCCCAGCCTTCGTTGAACACCACCCACATAATGATCGAGGGATGGTTGTGGAACGACTCGACCATGGCCTTGAGTTCGGCCTCGAACTGGGCGGCCCGCTCGGGCGAGGCCGGCACGCCGTCTTCGCCCCCCTTGCCGCCCCGTCCGCCACCGCCGCTGGGCATGTCCTGCCAAACCAGCAGGCCCAGCTTGTCGCACCAGTAGTACCAGCGGGCCGGCTCGATCTTGACGTGCTTGCGGGCCATATTCATGCCCAGCTTGCGCGTGGCCTCGATGTCGAAACGCAGGGCCTCGTCGGTCGGCGCGGTGTAAATGCCGTCGGGCCAGAAACCCTGGTCGAGCGGGCCGGCCTGGAAGACGAACTGGCCGTTGAGCATCGGCCGCAGGACGCCCTTGTCGTCCTTGCCCAAGGCGATCTTCCGCATGCCGAAGTAGCTCTCCACCGCATCGACGGCCGCGTCGCCCTTGCGGAGTGAGACCTTGAGGTTGTAGAGGAACGGGCTGTCGGGCGACCAGAGCTTTGCGCTGGGTACCTTCAACTCGATTGGGCTGCCGACCTTGCCGGCGGTCTTCGATACTTCCTTTTCGCCGTCCAGCGCAATGAGTTCGACCATCATTCCGTCGGTCGCGCCGCGGCCGGCGACCTTGACGCGGAGCACGCCGGCGTCGACGTCCGGCACGAGCTTCAGCGACGCGATGCTCGCGGCCGGCACCGTTTCGAGCCACACGGTCTGCCAGATGCCCGTGCAGGGCGTGTACATGATGCCGCCGGGGTTCTCGATCGCGGGGTAGTGCTGCTTGCCCTTGGGCTCGCCGTTGGCGCCGGACGAGTCCCAGACGCGGACGACCAACTCGTTATCGCCCGGCTTCACGGCGTCGGTGATGTCGAAAGTAAAGGGGTCGTAGCCGCCGCGGTGTTTGCCTTGTTCCTTGCCGTTGACCGAGACGACGGCCTCCCAATCGACCGCACCGAAGTGCAGCAAGAGCCGCTTGCCGCCAGCCAGGTCGGGCGCGGCGAACGTGCGGCGATACCAGAGCCGCTCCTTGGCCGTGACTGGCTTCTTCACGCCCGACAGCGCCGACTCGACGCAGAAGGGCACCAGGATCTTGCCGTCAAACTTGGTGGGCTGCGGGGCGTCGAGATCGACGATCGCGTAGTCCCACAGGCCGTTGAGGTTCTGCCACTGCGCGCGGACCAGTTGCGGCCGCGGATACTCGGGCAGCGGGTTCTTGGGATCTACCTTTTCGGCCCAGGGCGTCATCAGGTTGCCCGGCACGGGCTGCCAATCGGCAGCAGACGCCGAGGCACTCCAGGCAACGGCAGCGGCCAGAAGTGCAAGTAGGATGCGGCCGTTCACGGGGGTGGTCTCCTGTGGTAGGTGGTTGTCGCGATTGTCGCCTTTCGCTCCGCGAAAGCAGCGTGGCTCCCGCGGAAGGCGACGATGGACCAATAGTATGCATACACGGCGGGCGTTTCGCAACCGAGGAGGGGATTTCAGATTTGTGATTTATGATTTATGATTTGACCGCTAGCCAAATTGAAACCGCAAAGCGGAAATCTGAAATCATAAATCACAAAACTGAAATCCCTTCCCCTCGGTAGGACTGGACCATGAAGACACACGCCATCGGCGTCATTATGAACGGCGTGACGGGGCGCATGGGCACGAACCAGCACCTGGTCCGTTCGCTGTTGGCCATCCGCCAGCAGGGCGGCGTGAAGCTGGGCCCCGACGAAACGATTATGCCCGAGGTGATGCTCGTGGGCCGCAACGAGAACAAGTTGCGGGCGTTGAGCGCGGCGCACGGCGTCGAACGGTTCACCACGAACCTCGATTCGGCCCTCAGCGACCCGCGCTACCAGGTCTACTTCGACGCCGTGACGACCAACCTCCGCGTGCCGAACGTCCGCAAGGCGATCGCCGCGGGCAAACACATCTACGCCGAGAAGCCCACGGCCACCAACCTGGCCGACGCGCTGTCGCTCTACCGCGAGGCCGAGGCCGCCGGTGTGAAGCACGGCGTGGTGCAAGACAAGCTCTGGCTGCCGGGGCTGTTGAAGCTGAAGTACCTGCTCGACACGGGTTTCTTCGGCCGCGTTCTTTCCGTCCGCGGCGAGTTCGGTTATTGGGTGTTCGACGGCATCCGCCAGCCGTGCCAGCGCCCGAGTTGGAACTACCGCAAGGACGAGGGCGGCAGCATCCTGATCGACATGTTCTGCCACTGGCGGTACGTGATCGACAACCTGTTCGGCGAGATCGAGTCGCTCGTGGCGCTGGGGGCGACGCACGTCCCGAAGCGCGTCGACGAAGAGGGGAAGGAGTACGCCTGCACAGCCGACGACGCGGCCTATGCGATCTTTCAACTCAAGAGCGGCGTGCCCGTGCAGTTCAACTCATCGTGGTGCGTCCGCGTACGGCGCGACGATCTGCTGACGATCCAGGTGGACGGCACGAACGGCTCGGCCGTAGCGGGCCTGCGTCACTGCCGCGTGCAGCCCGACGCCTGCACGCCGCGGCCCGTGTGGAACCCCGACATCGAACAGCCCATCGACTTCTACGCCGCCTGGGAAGGCGTGCCCTCGAACGTACCCTACGACAACGCCTTCAAGGTCGAGTGGGAACTGTTCCTCAAGCATGTCGTCAAGGACGCGCCCTTCCGCTGGAGCCTGCTGGAAGGGGCCAAAGGCGTGCAATTGGCCGAACTCGGCCTGAAGTCCTGGCACGAACGCTGCTGGGTGGATGTGCCGGAGTTGAAGTGAGCGTGTGCCGCGATGGTGCTTCGTCGCGCAGAAGCGGGAAGGGGCATATTCGTGGCTGCCCCATCGTAACCTGACGATGGTCGGCGCGGTCAACTGTCGAACCAGAACACCATGCGCACTTGCCCAGGTCCGATTGCCTGTTCAATCTCTGCCAGGCACCTCAACACTGCGCGGAAATCCCATTGCCGTTCTGCAATGGGCAGGCGATGGTGGTCCAGAGAAGCGAGGATTTCCGCGAGCGTTAACCAACTTGGGGTGTGCCAGCAGTCCTTGGAAACTGCCCGCCAGATTCGTGGGTCGGTCGTACCGTAGTCACCCGCTTGCGCTATGGTTCCCTCGTGAGACTTGCCGCGGGCCACACGGTCTTGTGCCTGACTTGCCGTCACGCAGCCGTGTGCAGGCCAGAACATCGGATACGGCGATTGCGATTCGACGACGAGATCGTAGTATTCCCAGGCGACCGGTCGGCTGACATCCGCGGGAATCCCGCGCGGGCTGTACAGCGACTGCCGTCGAACATCTTCCCGTCTCATCTGGCTGCTGCGTCCATCTCCGATTGCGTCGAACAAGAGGTAGTCTCGTGAGAGCGAAAATCTGCCGAAGCACCAAGCGGGCTTCTCGGGACGGCTGGAGAACGATTGCCGGCCGTCGTCGGAAGCGTACTCCACGAATACATGAATGTCCGTGCCCATAGCACCCTGCCACTTCGCCTCGTTGTGCTGCGATGACTAGACGGTCGCCGTGCCGCCAATCGCACCCTCTTCGTCCGCATTACCCACGCGCCGCGGCAATTCCGTTGAAACGGGAGAATGGATGCTGCGCAGGTGCTCGCGAGCGCGACGAAAGACCTCTTCGCCCGGAATGCACTCTACGCTGCCGTCCGCGATCTCTTGACACCGCCGCTCGGCTTCCTCTGCCCGCCATACTTCCGAGTGGTCGTCTGGCGGATGGGGAAGGCTGTCAATAAGCGCGGTTATCAACTGCGCGCGGGACGCTTCGGGCAAAGCCAGCACTTGGGCGGTGAGTTGTTCGAGATCGGTAGAGGTGGACATGTTCCGCTCCTTGCATCGATCTGGCCGGACGGGAGGGTTTGGTCGTCCTCGACCCTTTCGACTATACCGCGGAGAGTTGCATCCCGACAAGCGTATTCCCCGCGGCGAGCGAACTGGAGACGCTCGCGCGACTGTCGGCGCTTCCGTTGAATGTGAAGCGGCCGGTCGGTGCTGCCTGCGCATCTACGGCCGCACGTATTCGGCCGTCACGCTGGTGGTGATGCCGCCGCGCGGAGTGAAGGAGGCGACCAACGTCATGCGCCGCGGCTGGAGCACGGCCACGAGGTCGTCGAGGATGCGGTTGGTCGCGTTCTCGTAGAAGATGCCCATGTTGCGGAACTGCTGCAAGTAGAGCTTCAGGCTCTTCAGTTCGACGCACTTCGCGGCCGGCACGTAGCGGAACGTGAGCGTTCCGAAGTCGGGCTGGCCCGTCTTGGGGCACACGGAGGTGAATTCCGGGCAGACGATCTCGATCGTGTACTCCCGCTCGGGGTACCCGTTGTCGAACGTTTCCAGCATGTCGCGGAGGTTGTCGCTCATGGGAGTGCTCCTTGTCGGCTCACCACCTATTGTGGCAGAATAGGGAGTGGAGGGGAAGGCGGAGGGCGGACGGGGGAGGGTGGAAGGGAGAAGAAGCAACTGAATTCGTCGTCTCCCTTTCCTTTCGCCTCTCTTCCTATTCCGCCTTCCGCCTTCCGCCCTCCCCCTTCCTCCTTCGCCCTTCTGCTTCGGAATCAGGAAATGAGCAACACGCAAACCAAACCCGCCGTCGTTCTCCTCTCCGGGGGACTTGATTCAACGACGGTGGCCGCGATTGCGCGGGAGCAGGGGTACGAGGTGTGCGCTCTGACGGTCGACTATGGGCAGCGGCACCGCTTCGAGTTGGAGGCCGCGCGGCGCGTGGCCGAATGGCTGGGCGTGCGGCGGCACGTGGTGCTGCACGTCGATCTGTCGCAACTCGGCGGCAGCGCGCTGACCGATGCCACGCCCGTGCCCAAAGACCGTTCCCTCGATACGATGACCCACGAGATACCCGTCACGTACGTGCCGGCCCGCAACACCGTGCTGCTTTCGCTGGCGTTGGCCTACGCCGAGACGGTCGTCGCGGCCGACATCTTTTTGGGCGTCAACGCGATCGACTACAGCGGCTACCCCGATTGCCGGCCGGAGTACATCGCGGCATTCGGCCGGCTGGCCGCTCTGGCCACGAAGGCGGGCGCCGAAGGGCGGCTCGATTTCCGCATTCACACGCCGCTGATCGAGATGACCAAGGCCCAGATCATTCGCCGCGGATTGCAGCTTGGTGTAGACTACGCATTGACCCACACCTGCTACGATCCCGATGCGGCGGGCCGCAGTTGCGGACGCTGCGACGCCTGCCTCCTGCGGCTTCGCGGCTTCGCCGAAGCCGGAGCGACCGATCCGGTGCAGTATCAGGCGGCGGAATGATGCGAGGAACTGCAAATTGCAGATCGCAGATTGAAAACTGAACTACTGCTTACCACCAACTGCCCACTGCCAACTTTTCTCCCCTCATGCGTATCGCCGAAATCTTCCATTCGATGCAAGGCGAGGGCCGGCTGACGGGCACGGAGAGTGTATTCGTGCGCACCAGCGGGTGCAACCTGCGGTGCGGGTATTGCGATACGCCGTACGCCTCGTGGATGCCGGAGGGCGAAGACCTGGCCGTCGATGAGATTGTCGCTCGCGTCGAGCAGTTCGATTGCCGGCACGCGGTCGTCACCGGCGGCGAGCCGATGCTCTTTGCCGAGTTGCTGCCGCTGTGCGCGGCGCTGCGGCGGCTGGGGCGGCACATCACGATCGAAACGGCCGGCACGCTCTATCTGCCGGTGGCCTGCGACTTGATGTCGATCAGCCCCAAACTGTCGAACTCGACGCCTCCGCCCGCGGGCGACCCGCGCTGGACCTGGCGGCATGAGACGAATCGCGTGGCGCCCGAGGTGGTCCGCCGGCTGGTAGCCGAGTACGACTACCAGGTGAAGTTCGTGGTGGGCACGGCGGACGACTGCCGCGAGGTGGAAGAGTATCTGGCGGCCATGCCCGAGATCGACCGTGGCCGGGCGATGCTCATGCCGCAAGGGACCGACGCGGCCGACCTGGCCGAAAAGGCCCGCTGGATCGAACCCTACTGCACCGCGCATCAACTCGTGTTCTGTCCGCGGCGGCACATCGAGTGGTTCGGGCAACAACGGGGGCGGTAGAATTTCAGGTTGATGATTTGAGATCTATGATTTCAGATTGGAGGGCAGGACTTCGACGTCCACAGACAGTTCAATCTGAAATCATAAATCATCAATCTGAAATCGCCTCAGTGGCACGCGACCGCTTGCGGTGCGCGCGTCTCGGCGGCGATCTGGGCGTAGACCTCCTCGCGGTGGATGGGCACGTCGTTGGGCCCCTGGAAGCCGAGCTTCACGCGGTCGCCGCGGATCTCCAGCACCACCACTTCCACGTCCTGACCGATCATCACGCCTTCGCCACGCTTTCGACTGAGCACTAACATGATCTCACCAT
>Ga0233425_10007716_pt1 | contig 14880 bp, 13 predicted proteins | sample Watercolumn_Towu_2_FD_181712 | JGI IMG/M metagenome (GOLD analysis project Ga0233425, IMG submission 181712) | Freshwater microbial communities from Lake Towuti, South Sulawesi, Indonesia - Watercolumn_Towuti2014_140_MG | ecosystem: Environmental > Aquatic > Freshwater > Lake | place...
CAACTTCGCTCGGTATTGTGCGGCGAAGGTTCAGCGGCGAATCAAGCGAGAAGGGTTGAACGCGCAGTTGGCCCGTGAACTGCTCGGCTGGTTCGACCGCGCAGAAGCCATTCGAGCGCAGATCGCGGAGACGAATCTCGCGCTGGTGCTGTCGATGGCAAAGCGCGTGCGCTCCGCCGAACTCGACTTCGGAGACCTCATCAGCGAGGGCAACATGGCGCTGATGCGATCCGTGGACAAGTTCGATTTCAGCCGCGGCTTCAAGTTCTCCACCTACGCGTGCCGCGCGATTCTGAAGGCGTACAGCCGACTCGGCATCAAGACGCAGCGGCATCGCAAGGTCTTTCCCGTCGAGTTCGACCCGGAGTTGGAGCGCGCCAACCATGCGAGCGAAGTTCGCGTTTCACGCGAAGCGGAAGCTGTGCGCGACATGACGACTTTGCTCGCGGGCAACCGCGCAGGGCTTTCGGACATCGAGCGCAGCGTGATCTTCCACCGCTACGGACTCGACCGGCCATCGGACTCATCGCAACTGACGCTCGAACAAGTGGGCGGCATTCTTGGTGTCACGAAGGAACGAGTCAGGCAGATTCAGAACAAGGCGCTCGAGAAGCTCCGCTTCGCGCTCATCGACGACGCGCCGTGCAGTGTTCCTGTCACCTCGTTTGGTCGCAATTGATTCTGAAGGGATCGTCTGGCTTACCGCAGCGCGCGCAGTGGGCGGGGCAGCGCGAGCGTTGTCACGATCGTTGTCAGGAGATGGAATCCCGCGAACACCAGCAGCACCGCGGAGTAGTCGGAAAACGAGGGATCGGCACCTCCGAGTGATGCAAGCAGCAGCACAGACAAGATTGTTCCGCTGAGAAAGCCGAGATCACCCGAGGCGCGAAACGCGCCGAGCGTGATGGCCGATGGGCCTGACTGAGCCGAAAGCGAAACCGAGCTTGCGAACAGGCCGCTTGCTGATACGCCGACGAAGAGCATGACGATGCCTAGCACTGCGGGGCTGGCACTGGCGAAGGGCAGGAGCGCAAAGGATGCGGCGTAGCACAGCCCCGCTGCCAGCCGAATGCGCTTTGCGCCAGCGAGATCGCACAACCAACCGCAGGGACCCGTGCCGAGCGCCATCAGGAGCAGAGGCAGTCCCACCAGCAAACCGCGAACGAATGGCGAGTAGCCAAGGACCTGCGCGAGGGCGATTGGCAGTGTCCCGGTCAGCAGGCCTCCCGTCGCACGATCCGCAAACGCCATCGCGAGCGGCGGCCACACACGCTCTGCCGTCGTGGTGCTTGAAATCGACTCATCCGCAGCACGAATCGGAACTCGAGGAAACGAATCAATCCGCTGCCAGCGCCAGGCGAGAATGCCGACGAGCGCGCTCAGAGTCGCGGACACGCCGAAGAGCCACATCGCGGAGTCGACAGCTTGCGATTGACGGACCACAACGCCGCCGAGTACTGCACCGAGGCCAAGTCCGATGAGCAGCGGAGACGAGGCGATGCCAAGCCCTACTCCAACTCGACCGGGGGAGCGACCGCGCACAATGTCGAAGAGTGCCGCGAACACAAGCACATCCGTGACGCCCTCAAGGCAGCGAAGCGCCAGCGTCCACGCAATGCCGAGTGGCAGCGCCATCACCGCCAGCAGTGCGCCATCGACGAGTGACGCGACGATGAGAACGGACCGTGATCCCCATGTGCGGCGTGCTGCCCACAGAAGCGGCACAGCGGCGAGTGCACCGAGCAGATTGATGCCGTTGAAGATTTGTGCGCTGGTTGCTGGCGCTCCGTAACGGTCCACCAGCAGTTCCTTCACGACCGGTGCTGCCATTGTGTCGGGAATGGCCGACAGCAGGATCAACAGCAGGAGCAGCGGTTGCACACTGCGAGCCTAGCACTGCGCATTCGGCCAAGCATCTACACTTTCGCGATGGCTGTCACAAAGGTGTTTCCATCGTGTGCGGATGCGCTGCGCGGCGTAATCAAGGACGGCATGCTGATTGCCGTTGGTGGCTTTGGACTCTGTGGCATCCCAGAGCAATTGATTCTGGCGCTGCGCGAGAGCGGCGTTCGCAATCTGACCGTGGCGAGCAACAATGCTGGCGTCGACGATTGGGGGCTTGGATTGCTGCTGCAAACGAAGCAGATCCGAAAGATGATCTCAAGCTATGTGGGGGAGAATGCGGAGTTCGAGCGACAGTTCATGGCGGGCGAGCTGGAGGTCGAGTTCACTCCGCAGGGCACTTTGGCCGAACGCCTGCGAGCTGGTGGCGCTGGCATCCCGGCCTTCTTCACGAAGACCGGCGTTGGGACACTGGTTGCGGAGGGAAAGCCGCATGAGGTGTTCGATGGCGAGACCTTTGTGATGGAGCGCGGCATCCGTGCAGATGTATCGCTCGTGAAAGCATGGCGCGCCGACACGGTCGGCAATCTCGTCTTTCGCAAGACCGCTCGAAACTTCAATCCGATGGTGGCTGCATCCGGCAAGGTTTGCATCGCCGAGGTCGAGGAGATCGTGCCAGCGGGAGCGCTCGATCCCGATCAGATCCACACCCCTGCCATTTTTGTGGATCGCCTCGTGCGAACCGTCAGTGAGAAACGCATCGAGCAGCGGACCGTTCGGAGCGCACCGCCGGGGCGGTGAGAAGCGTCTGATAACTCGCGGTACGATACATCCGGTGGCATACATTCTCGGTTGGTTCGTTCAAACAGTAGCGAGGAAAGTCCGTCCCCCCAAGTTCAACAGCAGGAGTGACTCAATGAAGAGCATGAAGACATCGCGAGTACTCATGGCGTGCGTCGTTGCCGCAACGATGCATTGTGTTTGCCCGAATCCGACCGCTCACGCACAACTCGGGGCGAATGCGGGATTTGTCGAGGCATTTCAACCCGACTTCCTCTCGCGCGACATGGTGGTGTTCGCTGATGTCTTGGAGCTCGATGACTCGCAACAAGCGGTGCTCGAAAGTCTGCTGACCGACTACGGCGACAGTTTCAAGCTCGGCACCGAGGGACTCAAGGAAAAGATGAAGGCGATGAAGGACAAGATCATCGCGGCCGGTGATCAAGGTGCCATGGGTGTCATTCTCGGTCCGATCAATGAGTGGACTGCCGAGAAGCGCAAGTTGCATGACCGATTTGTCGAGAATGTGCAGGCAATTCTCAGCGACGAGCAGACGGCCCGCTGGCCGAAGTTGGAGCGGGCAATGCGCCGTGAGAAGGAACTGCCGCGTGGCGTCTTGAGTGCCGAGAGTCTTGATCTTGTTGCCATCGCACGCTCGTCGGAAGTCCCTCCTGAAGTGATGAAAGCCGCCGCGAACGAAGTGACGGTCTACGAACTTGCAATTGATGGTGCTCTGATGGAACGCGGCCGGCAGATGGCCGAGTCTCAGGAGCGGATCAAGGAGGCGCTGGCGATCAATGACAATAACGCCGGACTGCGTGAGCTTGAACTGATCGTTGCGAAGCGCGTCATGCTGCGCGACCTGCAGGAACAGCACATCGCTGCGCTCGCGAGTGCATTCGGCACGCAGTACGGGAGCGCCTTTCGCGATCGTGCGCTGCGGGAGGCGTTCCCGAGCGTGTACCGCCCGAGCGCCATGATCCCCTACTTCGCGGCCGCACGCGAATTGCCGGGCCTGTCTCCAGAGCAGACACAAGAGCTGAACGCGCTCGAAGCCGAGTACATCAAGTGGTATGCGCAGTGGCAGGCAAATCTCGCGCAGGTCTATCGAACAGAAGAGCCGAAGAAGCAGTCGGAGGAAGCGCGGCGGCGGGCGACACAGGGCCAGGCGAGTGTTCCAAAGCCCGCCGATCCGTACAGGCCGCTGCACGAGGATCGTGATCGTTACGACGACCAGACCCGAGAGACAATCTGCAAGATTGTTGGAGCAGAGTTGTGCGAACAGTTGCCGGGCGCGGCGAAGATCGCGGCGGCCCAGCAGCGACCGATGAATAGTGCAGTCAAGCCAAACAGCGCGGAACCAAGTCTGGCGCCATCCGGCGATGTTGCTGAACCGCGCGGTCGAAGCCGCAATGCAGAGAGTCGCGCCGTTCCATCTTCGGGAACGGGCAGCTCGAACAAGGGCGCGCCGAAGTCCGCCGAGTGAAGTCATGACTCCCCCCGCTGCAGAGTTGCAACTCTCCGCCAACGGCGCCAAGCCAGGCGAGAAGCCGGCGGGTGGTACCGACAACGAATCGGGCCGCATCCGCGAGCGTTGCAAGGCGCTCGGCATTGAATGGCTTGAGAAGGCACCCGAAACGGATGCTGCAGCGATCAATCTGCTGACGCCTGAAGTTGCTGTGCGCGTGCGCGCGGTGCCCTTCCGTGTCGAGAAGGGGCGCGTTCATGTTGCGATGTTCAATCCGCTCGATCTGATGGCTGCCGATGAGATTGCCACGCTTGCGCGGATGCCTGTTACTCGAATCGGTCTTGAGCCGGCGCCGTTTGGCGACTTGATGCGAAAGGCGTACGGCACAACCGCGGCGCGCATCGCCGAATCGCTCGCGGGCACGGGCGATACCACTCCCGAGGAGGGCGTCCACAATGTGGATGCGATTGAAGCCGCGGATGTGCACCGCATGGCGGAGCAGCCGACCCTCATCAATCTGGTCAACCTGCTGATTCTTGAGGCCATTCAGAGTCGAACGAGCGACATTCACATCGAGCCGTTTGAGAATGACATCAAGATCAAGTACCGCATCGATGGCGTCTTGGTCGAGCAGCCCTCGCCTCCGAAGCACCTGCAGGCAGCGCTCGTCGGTCGTATCAAGATCATGTCGATGATGAACATCGCCGAGCGATACATACCGCAGGACGGTCACATCACGCTGCGCTTCGAGGGCCGCAAAGTCGATCTGCGTGTGTCGACGGTGCCAACCATCTACGGCGAGAGCATCGTGATGCGAATTCTCGACAAGAGCAATCTTCCGCTTGATCTGCTCGGTCTGGGCATGAGTGACGCGCATGTTGCGACGATGGATCGACTGATCGACAAGCCGCACGGCCTGCTGCTCGTGACTGGTCCCACTGGATCGGGAAAGACCACCACGCTCTACGCAGCACTCAGCAAGTTGTACGACCCGACGCTGAAGATCATCACCGTGGAAGATCCGGTTGAATATGAACTCGCGGGCGTGAATCAGATTCCCGTGAACCCAAAGCGTGGGCTCACTTTCCAGATCGGACTTCGCGCGATTCTCCGCCAGGATCCCGATGTCATTCTTGTCGGGGAGATCCGAGATAACGAGACGGTGGATATCGCCATTCGATCGGCGTTGACAGGGCACCTCATTCTGTCCACGCTTCACACAAACGATGCGATTTCGAGCATCGGGCGACTCACCGATATGGGCGCAGAACCGTTCCTCGTCGCAAGCGTGCTCGAGGGGCTGCTTGCACAGCGACTTGGGCGGCGGCTGTGCGGCGTCTGCCGCAAGCAAGTGCCGATGACGGAGGATTCGCGAGTCCGTCTCACAGCCACGGAGATCAACGGCTTCGGCGGGCAGGAGTGGATGCCTGTCGGGTGTGATGAGTGCAAGAACAGTGGATTCCGCAGGCGTCTGGGCTTCTTCGAACTCATTCGCGTCTCATCCGCGCTCCGTCAAGGCATCGCCAAGGGGCTGCCGGTCGCCGAACTTCGCATGTTGCTCGATGATGACTTTGCCACCATGCGCGATGACGGCATCCGCAAGGCGCAGTCCGGCATGACCACCATCAACGAAGTGCTCCGTGCAACACAGGATGTCGAGGACCTGACCGCATAATCCGCCCATGCCCTCCTTTCGATACCAAGGCATTGGCGCGACGGGCGCCGGAGTCATCGAGGCGCAGGATCGTGCGGAGGCGATGCGCTTGCTGTCTTTGAAGGGGGTTGTAGCAACCACACTCGAAGAGAGGCGCGATGATGGCAAGGCAGTCCGATCGGGCAGTGGAGCCGGAGCGTCGGTTCGCGTCGCCGGGCGCGCAAGGCCAACCATCAATCGCTCTGAGTTGGCGACACTGATTCGAAACCTTGCAACGGCCATGGAGGCTGGTCTTCCGCTGCTCCAATCGCTTCGCACGGTTCGTCGGCAGGCAGCCGGTCGCGCGCTGCCGGTGATCCTCGACTTCATCATTGAGCGGGTGGAAGCGGGCGTCACGCTGCATCAGGCTGCACGTGAGTATGGACCGCCCTTTGACGACATGACCGTGGGCATGTTTCGGGCTGCTGATGCGTCGGGGCGTAATGCGGAAGTGCTGCACCAGCTTGCCGACTTGCTCGACCGCTCAGTGGAACTGCGCCGCGAGCTGGTGGGTGCCACCGTGTACCCGATGATCGTCGCAGGCCTCGTTGTGGCAAGCGTGATCGTGCTCGTCACCTTCGTTCTGCCGAAACTGATGAAGCCGCTCATGAGCCAACCAGGCGGCGGCGAGTTGCCATGGCCCACCATGGTGCTGCTCAATATCGCCGACTTCACCGCATCGTGGTGGTGGCTCGTCCTGCTCGCCATCGTTGGCGCGCTGTTGGCGTGGCGGACCTGGATCGCCGTGCCCACAAATCGATTGCGAGTGGATCTGCTACTTCTGCGGATTCCAATTCTTGGAACGCTGCTCCGTGATGTCGCGGTGGCGCGCTTCACTCGAACGCTCGGCACGCTCGTCTCTGCGGGCATTCCGATTCTGCAAGCCCTGCGCGTTGTGCGCGACACGCTTGGCAATGCGGCGATGATGGCGGCGATCGATCAGGTGCTCGACCGCGTGACGACGGGTTCGTCTCTTGCAGATCCGCTTGAGCGATCCGGACTTTTCCCGCCGCTGCTCGTTCAAATCGTGAACATCGGCGAGCGATCTGGCCGCCTCGAACCGATGCTGCTGCACGCGGCCACTGCGTTCGACCGTCAAGTGAATCAGTCCCTGAAAGTTTTCACCAAGGCGCTGCCGCCTGTGCTGCTGATTGTCATGGGTGCCGTTGCCGGCTTTGTTCTCAGTGGGATTCTGCTGCCGCTGCTGAAGATGCAGCAGGGACTGGCTGGCTAACCACACCTGATGTCCTCCGCCCCTCGTTTCAGCCCCTTCACATCGGAGAAATTGTCCATGAATGCAACCCATCAGAACTCACTCTCGAAGGCACGACGCACACACACACATCGATTTGACAGTCGAGTCATTCGCGGAGCCCGTCGCGGCTTCAGCCTCCTCGAGGTCATTGTCGCAGTCACCATCGTTGCGATCCTCGCTGCAGTCGTTGCACCCAATGTGATCCGCTGGATCGGCGATGCGAAGACGAAGTCGGCAAAGTCAGGCGTCAAGCAGATCGCAAGTCAGGTTCGGCTGTATATGGTCGCATCCGGATCGAGCACCCCGCCCGATGACCTGATCGTGCTCACCGAGGGCGACAATCCGCAGATCGAGGGTGGAGCGAAGTCGCTCGACGATCCGTGGGGCGGGCGGTATGTCATCAAGGTACCCGGTGACAGTGGCGCGCAATTCGACATCGTGAGTTACGGCGCCGACAAGCAGCCCGGCGGCGAGGGCGAGAATGCGGACATCTCGAGCGCACAGTGAGCTCGCCGCTTTCGCCATTCGATTCTCCACGCGAAGGATGACAGATGCGCCGTGCGTTCACCCTGATCGAACTGATTGTTGCCATCCTGGTGATGGTCATTCTCGGCGGGATCCTTGTGCCGCGGCTTGCGACGACAACGCTGATGGAGCATGAAGCCGCGATCGACGCAGTGGAAGATCTTTTGGCCAGCTATGCGTTTCGGGAGGCGATGTCGGCCGGACAGCAAGTTGCGCTGTGGCAGGATCCGAAGACGGGCGACCTCTCCTTGCTCGTGAAGGGATCGGCGCTTAGCACAACCGGTGCGTTGCCGGAGAAGCAGGAGTGGGTACCGGATTTGATATCTGAATCCGTTCATCTGCCAGCTGCTCTGCGTCTGGTGGATGTTGTTATTGATGGCGAACCTGTGACTGGAAGCGACTGGATGGCACCGAGCGTGCCCGGTGGTGGACGACCATCGATTGAACTCACGCTTCAGTCCGACCTTGTAGAGGCAACCGTTTCACTGCCCTCATCGGCCATGACTCCACTGCGGCAGCAGGAGGGAAGGCGTGCTGCGTTTACCCGCGAGCAAGTTGATTTGGAGAGCGGAGTGCGAGGAGAGCGCTGGTGAAGTCGAGCGACAACGAACTGGCTGCGCGTTCTTCGCGACGGCGAGACAGGCGGAAGCCGCCGCGCGCCTTTGCACTGATGGAAGTCATCGTGGCCGGCGTGATTCTGGCGATCGGGCTGGGCGCGGCTATCTCCCTCTCCATGCAGTCGTTGACGGCGCAACAGCGCGGAGAGCACGCAGTGCAGGCAGCCGCACTCATGGATGAGCTCCTCGGCAGCTTGGTTGCGCTCGGGCCTGTGGAGTGGAACAGGCAGTTTCAGCCATCCGGTGCATTCTCATCCTTCGATCAGAACTACAAGTATGCGGACTTTCAATACGACATGCAGATTGAGGATGCCCCGCAGGGCATGCCTTGCGATGTTCTTCTCATCGTGACAGATCCGCTCGGACGCGAGTATCGCTGTGCGACCCGGGTTGCGCTGCGGCTTGGTGAAGAGCCGGATCCAGAGCGAAGTCCGAGCGAAGCGATCGACCGTCAGGCATACTTCGAGTCGCTGGAGGAGGATGCCAGTGCGGCGAAGTAGAGAGCCTGCTCGCCTGCTCCTCAGCGCGCGCGACAGCGCATGCGGACGCTCTGCGCGCACCTCGGCGCATCGCCGGCGTGGATTTACGCTGGTGGAACTCATCATCGCGGGGATCATCGCGGTGATCGTGGTGGGCACCATTGGTGGATCGCTGCAGCAACTCGCGGCCGCGCGCGCAACTGCGCGTGTGCGGCTGACCGCCCATCTCCGGGCGTACGCGGCGCTCGAGCGCATGCGACGCGAGATTCAGGCGGTGATTCGCAGCGACAACCTGATCGACACTCGTATTGTGATTGAACAGTCGACGGTGCCCGCGCCCATTGAGGGCGGTGAAATGTTCCGGAGCACGCTTCGCGTCTACACCACGAAGATCGCGCCAGTGCGGAACAAGACGCTTGAGGGTTCGGGGATGGAGCACGAAATCCAGTTCCGCGTTGAAGACGATGACGGGGGCAGCGCACTCTGGATGCGCGACGATCCGGTGCCCGATGAGAACGACGAGGGTGGTGGCACGGCAGATGCCGTGATGGACGGCGTTCTCGGCATCTTCGTTGAAGCGTTCGACGGCGAAGATTGGTTCGACACCTGGGACTCCGATGTGAGTGGACTACCGCATGCGCTGCGCATCTGGGTCTTTGCGGGTGGCGATCCCGACGGTGAGGATCCGTACGAGGACATGCGCGAACTAATGACGCTGCGAACGATCGTGCCGATCGATCGCATTCCTCCGCCGTATGAACCACCCTCGCCGGACGGGACAGGGGCTGGCAGCGAGGGCGCGCTGACGGGTGGTCCAAGTGGTGCGGGTGGTGCTCCCGGCGCGGGCGGTGCTGTCGATCCGACGGCAGGAGTGCCTCTCACGGGAACTGGTGGTGGTGCCGGTGGTGGCGCGGGCGGCGCGCCGGGACGCGGTGGTGCTGGCGGCCGCGGTGGCGCGGGCGGACTCGGCGGGCGCGGTGGCGCGGGCGGCGCGCCGGGACGCGGTGGTGCAGGCGGCCGCGGTGGTGCTGGCGGTGTCGGTCGCCAAGGAGGTTCCAATTGAGCCGCTGCAACTTTGGCGATAATCGTCGGGGTGCGGTGCTCGTGATCGTCATCTGGGCGGTCGCCATTGCTGCGGCGCTCGCAGCCGGACTGCAGGTGGTTTCGTTCCGTCAGGCAAGCATGGGCAATCAAGTGATCGCGCGCTTGCAGGCGCGCTGGTGTGCGCGTGCGGGAGTCGAGACGATGATCGCGATCATGGAGTACCACACGGAGAACCCGGATCCTGAGGATGCGCTTGCGCTGATCACTGAGTTGCAGGACAACTCCTACGGTGAACTCGAGACAGGCATTTGGGATATTCGGCACACGCTCGGACGAATCGAGATTGCAGGACCGCTGGACGAGCACTCAAAGGCGAATGTCAATCTGCTGAATCAAGTGCAACTGATGAATGTTCGGGGCATCGGCATGGATACGGCGCAGGCAATCGTGGACTGGAGGGACTCCGATACAGTGCCGGGAATGCTCGGTGCAGAAGCCTCGTTCTACCGTGGTCGAGGAAAGTCCTACGGGCCGCGAAACAAGGACTTCCGAAGCAGCGCAGAATTGGAGCTCGTCGCAGGCGTCATGCCGGAGTTGTTCCGTGGCGAGGACTGGAACCTCAACGGGCGTCTTGATGCGAATGAGGAGGACGGGGACTTCACATGGCCAGAGGACAATGAAGACGGCGTTCTCGATGCCGGGTGGAGTGACTTGCTCACTGCATCCTCTCGCTCATCACCCCTCGCACTCAGCGGAGAAACGCGGCTGAATCTCAAGTCGCAGGACACGGACGCTCAGGCATTGATCAGCCGCGTTCCGATGTCGGAGCCGCAGGCAACCGCGCTGCTGACATACGCAAGGACACCAAATGCGCGCCTTGAGCAGTTGATGGTCGCGCCGCTCAGCACGCTCGCGGGGGGACAAGGGCAACAAGGTGATCAGGGAGGTCAGACTGGAACGGGTGCCGGACGGACGGGGCGTTCGAGCGGTGGTGCGGGCAGGCGGGGCGGGTCGGTGCAGCAGCAGTCGTCAAACAATCTCGATCCTGTCACCGTTGGCAATGTGCTCAACGAGTGCACGCTGGAGGAGTTCACCCAGCCGAAGGCCGGGAAGATAAACATCAATACCGTCTCCGAGGAAGTGCTGCGGGATGTCTTTGATTTGAACCCGCGACTAGCGAGTGCGATCATTCAGCGGCGTGATGCGAAGTCGGTGGGGCTCACAAGTTTGGCGACCATCATGGACATCCCAGGAATGACGCCCGAAGTACTCTCCCCCCTGTCTCGCGTCCTTGATGTACAGAGCTTTGTCTTCACCATCTCATGCAAGGGTCGATCCTTCATGGGGGGTGCCGAACATGAAATGGTTGTGACGGTTGATCGTTCCACATTGCCGGCACAAATCCTGATGTACCGAGAACCTTGAGAAGGATCGCTGATCGTCGAAACGAACGCATGGCACTGAAGCGCCCCAAGACCAAGCAGACGAAGGCTGCGCCAGATCCCGCCCGTGTGGCAATCTTCTCGCCGCGGACGATCAATGGCAGCGTCACGCGGTGCGATGCACTGCTCGTGGCGCTGAACGGACCGCTCGTCGAGTGCATTGCGGCGGAGTCATGGGATGGCGCCTCATGCCTCGAGGCCGCACACGAGTGGGCGGAACAGCAACTTGCCGCCAGACGGGTGATGCTGCTCGATGGCGCAGAGGTCATCTCGCGAACGATGACCTTGCCTCCCGCATCGCCAGATCAGTTAGACATGGCGCTGCGACTCCAAGTCGAGAATGTGCTCCTCGGCGGTGCAGCACGCTGGCGAATAGGCGCTGCGGTGCTGCCGTCCAACGATCCCGACCGAGAGCGAACCGCTCTGATGGTCGACTGGCCAGTAGCAGGTGACGGCCCCCCACTCCCCAGTTGTTTCGGCGATGCGCGCGACTTGCTCTACGCGCCGCCGATTGCCGCGCTCGCCGCATTGGCGCTCGGATCAATCGCGCGCGGATCGCATGAGTCCATGTGCCTGCTGCTGCAGCGCGCATCGGGAGGCATCTCACTCGCGTACTCCAATGGCATCAAGATCGCGCTGCGCACAGCGCTCGAAGATGGGACAGACCTCGCGACATGGAAGGAGGCTGTCGAACGGACTGTGGCCGAGAGCCTCATGATGCTTGAGTTGCCCGATGCAGCGCTCGCACAGGTGATGTCGTCGCTGCGCAAGGCGATCGACGATCACCCCGATGGCCTCCTGATCCCGTGCGGCGATGGATGGTCAACGATCTCAGGCCTCGCATCGGGCGTGGGCGACACCAGCGATTGGCAGCAGCGGTTCGGTACTGCCTTGGGATGTGCAGTCGCATTGACCAGTGGGCTCGCTCGCCTGCTTTCATTGCGATTGAAGCCCGAAGCAGAGGACGCTCAGTGGTGGCTTCGCGCATTTCGGGTCCTCGAGCGGCCGTCTGCTGCTGCGAAGCTCGCCATTGCGGCGTTGCTCGCACTCGCGCTGGTTCCGATGGCCGTTGCGCGCGGGCGTCTGGCCTATCTGGAGTGGCAAGTGCCTGATCAGAAACTGCTGAGAGCCCAGATGGACCGCGCCGACAAGGAGCGACAGATCTATGAGGAGATTGCCCGTCAGGCAACCCCGATGACCAAGTTGCTCGGCGACCTTGCATCCTGCACACCGGAGGGGGTTGAAGTCACAGCCATCACCATTGATCAGCAGGGACAACGGGCGAAGCTCGATGTACAGGCTGAGGCGGTCAAGTCCGAGAGCACGAGCGGAGCGAAGGAACCGTTCCAACTCGTCAACCTGATGCAGCAGTGGCTGCGCGAGTCCAAGGTGTTCGAGAAGATTGAGAAGTCCACTGAGAAAGCGGACTCGAACGGCGTCGTTTCGTTCAACCTGACGATGTCAGTGAGGGACACTGTGCACATCCCGATGTACAAGCCGGATCAGGACTTTGCCGCGAAGAGCCTGCGCGAGCGGCGTTACGGGCCCCCACCCACAGATCCGGCTGCATCCACTGCATCAGGCGCTGCAACGGCCCCAACGATTGCCGACAACAGCGACAACTCTTCAACCACTTCAACATCGCCCGCCGACGAAGCGCCGTCACGCGAAACGCCCCCGACCGTCTTGGGATCGGCCGCGAGTGCGGAGGCTGCACAGGCCGCAGATGCTGCGGTGGGCGCGAGCTCGGCGAGTCGGCGCACGACTGGATCGGGGCGCGCGCCAGGCGCAGCGCGAACTCGGGAACGCTCAGCCGAATCTTCCCCGCCATCGGTCCCCGCGCCCCTGACTGAGGCGCAGATTGCATCCATGACCGAGGCCGAGGCGAAGGAGGCCGTGGGGCGGATAGCAACGGCCAAGAATGCTTCGGGACTCGACGAGCCGACTCGTGAACGCCTTAAGCGCGAGTTCGATGCTGTGATGCGCAGACTCCGAGAGGTCAAGCGATGACTTCAGCTGCCAACAAGCATGTACTGCTCGCGCGATTCCTTGCGCTGCGCCCAGTCATCCGATACGCACTCAGCGGCGTCTTCGCGCTCGTGCTGTGGCTCTTCCTCGATGACTACTGCTGGACCCCAGCGAAGCGATGGGCAGACCAATGTGCCGAGATTGAGAAAGATCTCGCCCGCTGTAATGAGTTGCGTTCCAACGTGAGCGATGCGGCACAGAAGAGCGCCATCACATACGGAGCGGTCTCCATTCCGACGGATATCCCGACAACTCGAGAGAGTCTGTCGAAGAGCGTTGATGAGATATTGCGGAGGAACGGCGTTGCCAAGTTCGGCTACGAGGAGATTGGCGGCGGAAAGATGTCGTCGGGAGCATTCACGAAGTCCGTTGGAACCAATCGCGTCGAGCGATGCCGCGGAAAGTTTCAGGTCGAAACGACTGCCGAGACACTGACGAAGTTGACCCATGATCTGGAGCAGTCTGACTCAGTCGATGCGATCGCGAGTATCACGATCCGTCGAAACAAGGAAAACAAGACGAAGTTGACCGTAGACCTTGTCGTCGAAGGATGGGCTAATGCAGGAGGCGCGAAGTGACCGCGCACACTCGACCTGAGTGGACACGCATCGGGTGGCCGCTTGGCGTGAGCGCGCTGTCGATCACGCTGCTCCTTTGGCTCAGCCTTTCGGAGGTCTATCCGCTTCTCTCGACGCTTGGCGCATCCGGGAGTGGCGACAACCTCGATGAACCGCTCCGCAAGCCTCTGCAGGAGCATGACGAACTGATGCAACGATCGATCGATCGCTTCATCGGTCGCAGCCTCTTTGATCGAGTGCCGTCGGACTGGCCACGACCCGCGCCCGTGCCGCGCGTGGCACCGGTTGTCGTCAAGACGGAGCCTCCACCACCGCCTGCACCGCCCCCTCCGCAGCGGATCTATGGCGGACCCAAGCCTCTCGCAATCATCGGCGATTCCGTGATCTTCGACGGATCAACCGCACCGATCCAAGTCGGGGAGACCTTCGGCGAAATCAAGGTGCTTCGGGTCGTGCTTCCGTACAGCGTCGTGGTGTTGTGGGACCGAGGTGAACACACCGTGCCGCTCTTTGCGAGCGACGAGACACTGTGGCGGAGTGCAGCACCCGCAGAGGATGTATTCCAATCACCAGCTTGGACGGCACCAGCGAGCCGGGTGAACGATCCGCAATGGGGCGATGGATCTTTCAACCGATCGCGCACAGCGACTCTGCCAAACAGCCGCGGGAATGCGCCGCCCGCTGAATCACCGCGTCCCGAGTCCAACGAGCCGCCGTCCGCATCGGCCGCCTCGCAGCCCGCCGCTGTGGATGATCCGATGCCTGCGGAAGCACCACAGGGCGTGCCCACATCGCTCACCGCAGGTCAAATCGAAGGCATGTCCCGCACACAAGTCATTGTTGCGCTCGCGCGCATTGTTGCTGCGCGAACACAACCAAACATCGACCCCGACACAGCCCAGCGACTACAGCACGAGTTGGAGATGCTCCGGGCGCGGCAGGGCGCACTTTCGGATACGGATCGAGGGCCGAAGCCGCAATGAGCGGAGCCCATGCGCGTTCCAATGGAGAAAGCATGAGTCGCATCAAAGAACCCCCATTTGCCAGACTGAACGACGCAAAGCTCCCCTCCAAGAGAGGTGTGCACTCGCTGAGGTTCGCGTGCATGTGCGTCGTCGCTGCGCTGACC
>Ga0233425_10007717_pt1 | contig 14880 bp, 22 predicted proteins | sample Watercolumn_Towu_2_FD_181712 | JGI IMG/M metagenome (GOLD analysis project Ga0233425, IMG submission 181712) | Freshwater microbial communities from Lake Towuti, South Sulawesi, Indonesia - Watercolumn_Towuti2014_140_MG | ecosystem: Environmental > Aquatic > Freshwater > Lake | place...
TTCGCTTACAAACGCATGAAGGCTTACAATGAGGGTAAGCAAATGAAGGATTACTGGGAGATACCTGTCAATAATCGTCAGAATGTTGGCAGACATCCCACACAAAAATCAGTAGAACAAATCAAACGGAGTATAATGGCATCAACGGATAAGGGAGACTGGGTTCTTGACCCGTTCGCAGGAACCTGCACGACGCTGAAAGTGGCTAAAATGCTTAATCGCAACGCAATAGCCATAGAGCGTGGGTTCTATTATAAGGAATGGCGTACTGAATATTATCAATGTACCTGTGGTAAGAAATTCAAAGAAGAGGCTGACTTTATAAAACATTCAAGGAATCATCAGCATACTCCACCATTCCTGCGAGATATTAAAAAGAAGGTTGGCTGGGGCGAGCAACCACTATCAGGAACGATAAAGTACAGGTTGATTAAATGACGCTATATGGGGTTCCGTTGGCTAAATCCAATGTCGAGCTGAGTTGCTCGTTACCATTCAGGTTGGATAGTTATGACTATTGTTTAATTAATTGTCGATACTGCTTTGCCAATGAACACCGGGCCAGGATGCGTACAGCCAACTTGCATAGGGATGCCAATTCTAAATTGCATGAAGTACGCAATGCTGATGTCAGCCTAATTAAATCGTGCTTTGAGGAAGGCTGCAATCTAAAACCGATAGAGGCCAAACGGCAGTTGGATGAAACACCTGTCCCCAATGGTGGTTTCAGGAAGCTTGATACCAAATACGAGGGCGGTGTGGGCGTATTCGACAGGCCAATGGTGCTCAGGTTAATCGCAATGCGGATGCCGGTTCACTGGGGCGTACTGAGTGACGGATTTCAGCCTATCGAGGCTAAACGGCGCGTTTCATGGCATATCGCAGGTATCCTCAATCATTATGACTATCCAGTGGCAATCGATACTAAGGGAACACTGCCCATGCGCAGTGATTATTTCAAGAAATTGACTCGCTTGAAGACATTGGCAATGCAAACATCATTCTGCCACGGGAGACCCAGTGTGGTTCATGCGATAGAGCGGGGCGCAGGTGGAATCAAAGACCGGCTAAAAATGCTTAAAATGTATAAGGATGCTGGATATTTTACACAAATCCGATTCCAACCATACATACCATTTCTCCCGGATTGTAACAAATGGCTTAAAAGACTAATTGACAGGTCTGTGGATTGTGTTGATTGGTTCTCGATTGAGTTTTTCAGGTGGGCCTATCAAAGACCGATATCACTGGCGTTTAAAAAGATGGGCATCAACATAGAGAGGGAATTCAGGCGTATGGGCGCAACATCGCACGCCGAGAGTAAATCATTCGAGTTTCCTGCGGAAGTTAAAAAACCACTGATAATGGAGATTGTTGACCATGTGCATAAGTACGGCCTGGGCATTGGTGTTAAGGATAACAGCCACTTCATGATTTGTGGTGACGGTAAAAGTTGTTGTGGCTTGGAGCAGGTTGATGGCTTTCAGGGTACTTACAGGAAAAACTACAATTACGCTTGCTATCTGCTAAAGAGAAAGGGCACTGTCAGTCTTGCTGACTTAAAGGACTTGAGGGGACTGGGTAGCAGGTTGGATAAAAAGTTTATTCGCAACTGGAAGTACAGCAATCGTTTGGATAAGATGTGCGGGGTCAGGCACGACGAAGATGGTAACTATTATCTCGATAAACGCACAAACAGATACGACGAAAAGCCGCGCAAATTAGCGGAATTTGAGCCGCAGGAAGACACTGGGAGATGAAAATATAGCAGGTAAAATGGCGGAATTTTCACTGTCAGAGACTTCAACAGGTATTCACAGCGATAAGTATATATACCCACCGCACCAGTGGTGGGTCTGTACCGGGGAAACCCGGAGGTCTGATGGAAATGCCGAAGAAAGGAAAGGGAAGCAAGAAGGACGACTGGGACGAGGACTACGAGGCTCCGGCCAAGAAGTCTGGGGGCAAGCGGAAGGGCAAGAAGGGCGGCAGGAAGCGCAGCGGCAAGAAGTCCGCCAAGCTTCACGCCTGGAGACCGAAGAGCCCCGGACAGGTCATCAGCGTTCTCAAGAAGAACCGAGGCCTGAAGCTGGTCGGCACCCCGAAGGCAGGATACCGGATAATGCTGCGCAAGACCGACACCAACCTGCCCATCTCGACCGTCAAAGCGGCCTGGAAGCACATCAAAGGAAAGGTCTACCTGGCCAAGATGAAGAAGGCGGCTGGCGGCGTCGGCGTCATCATACGCGGCACTGGCTACCTCAAGAAGATATAGACGCCTTCGATCGAAGACAGGTAAATCGAGAACATACCGGGGAGAAATCCCCGGCCTTTTTTATTTTATTTTTAGGCATTAGCGTAAGCCAGCATGGCTCGATAGTTAAGTTGGCAACTGCTTTTACTGGGAGCTGTAGCAAGCGCGATGAGCCTGAACGGGTTCCATCCCGACAGGTTGAACGACTTGTGCCAGTAATCGCGAAGCAGGTTCGATTCCTGTTCGGGCCAATGGGGTTTTAAAAATGTACAGCAATCCCAAATGTATTAAGGAATACGGCGAGTTCAAAGCTGCCGTAGAAGTGCTGGTAGAAGCGAATAAGAAAGTGTTCAGGTTCCCCGAAGATGAACAACTTCTTCATGCCAGCAAGATAGGCCGTTGCTTGCGACAGTTGGTTATTTGCAGCATCAAGAAAGTTAAGGCCGAATTTGGTGCTGATGTTGCAGGTAACATGGATATTGGCAATGCGATGGAATTTGCGTTCAAATCAGGCAAGTTGATTCCGGCTCACATTTCATTCGGTCGTGGGCGTATTCGCATTAGCAGGTATGGCAAGTATGGTATTAGTGGTGAGACTGATGATAACATTCGCGACCCGGTGGATGGGGCACTGGCGATAGTTGAAACAAAGTCACCAAAGAACCTGTGGGGAGTCAAGTCGGCAGTTGAAAAGCTCCGACAGGGTGAAATACGCAAAGACTACTACTACCAACTTCAGACTTACCTGTGGAAGTCAAATGCCAAACATGGAATATTGGTTTACCTGGGACGAGAGTCACTGGCGGATTGGTATCCTTTTAAAATTTTAAAGGACAAAGCTGCAATTGCCGACATCAAATTCAGGATAAAAGGCTACAACTATTGCCTCAGAAAGAAAAAGTATCCTGAAATGGAAGTTGACGAGTCCTGCGACTGGTGCCCATGTGGGCTAAGGAGTGGCGGGAACGGATTGTGCGCCAAGCTGCCGACGCACTTTTCATTGATTAAGCTGAAGAAGCTGGTGATGTAAAAATGATGATGCGAATAAGCGACTTGATATCAGAGTTGAGCGTGATATCACAAAAGCATGGCAACCTGTGGGTTGTAGTTACCGGACAGCATGAGGCCGATACCAGGGATATAAGGGTCATGGTAAAAGATGACCCTTTCAAGCCCCGGTGCAGCAATTGCATTATTCAGACGGATTTGTGATATTTTGAAATTTTATTTAGCCTCGCGTTGGAGTAACAGGTTCAGATTGCGTGAGTTACGAGACAGACTGGTAAGGCATGGTCACTCAGTAACTTCACGGTGGATTGATAATCCAGATAGGCCTGATGACCCCAGATTAATTGAACAATTCTGGCTACAGTGGGCCAAAAAAGACATAGCAGATATGGAAGCTGCTGATGCGCTTATTCTAATGACTTGGAACTGTACTGATAGAAGCGACCAACCCAGGGGCGGTATGCGATTTGAAGAGGGTTACTGTTATGCCAAAGGTAAACCCATCATCCTGCTTGGCCCAAAGATAATTGTATTTGACCAGCTTGATGATATTTTTTATTGTGCCAATGAAATTGATTTAAAGGGGGTTATTGATGCGGTTAGTCGTGGACAAACGCGAACCGGCTAACTTCCGCCTGCCATTGGTAGAAATGGGTTTCAAAGAGCGCAAGCTGAAAGCAGGAGACATCATTATCGGTGACATGCTGGTTGAACGGAAGGGTAGCACCCAGTTTGTCACCGATTGGTTTTCAGGTCAGCTTGATTGGCAGATACGCAACATGTTTAAACGAAAAAAGTACAGGCCTGCAATCATTATGGAATGGGAAGATTTATCCAAGATAATGAAATGGCTGCCGAGGCTTGAGAAACACCTGGACAAGCTAAATTGGCGGGTATTGCCGATATACAAGTCGGATGGCAGAGAGCAGACACTGGCTTGGATAAAAGAACAGGTTGCTGACTTACGGAAAGGCAAGCGGTTAGTGCGCGATGGCATAGTCAATCCCTATAAGGGGAGTAAACGAGAAGATAAGAATGCCATGCGTCGGACTGCGGCCATTACCGCGTTATCGCGTTTACCTGGCATTGGGGACGACAGAGCGTTAAAAATCTTGAACCAATATGGAACGCTGTCGGTAGCACTTAAAAAGGTGCATCTCTGGTCTAAGCAGGTAAATGGGATTGGGACAAAGACAGTTATGCGAGCCTCTAAAGTGATTAATTACAGGTTCTGAGATAATGCACGCTGAATATGTGCCAATAGACGAGTGGAATAACAGTACCACCGCAGCTATACGGAAGCGGCTGCCACCCGGTTGTGACCCGTTATGTTTTATCAGGGTGAAGGGAGCCGATAAAATAGATGGAATAATATTGCTGTGGGACGAGAAGATAACAGCAATACCGATGTTCGATGTCGGTGTCCCTCCACAAATCATACCTGACAATATGTGGAATGAGATGCAGTTACGGGAGAGGGATTATTGGGTTTACGCTTTGCAGGATAGAAACAAACTCAAACAATTTTATGAGAAGGTACTGAATTTGTGGGGCATAACTGAGCGGAACTTTCCAACTGAAACTATCGTGGATATTGGTTCTGGCCCCGCCGGATTGTTAACAGTAATAAACGCCAACCGTCGAATTGCGGTTGACCCGCTGCCGTTGTCAACGGTTGAGCCTGGGATAGAGCGATTAGACCATTGTGGAGAAAAAATTGGTTTGTTAAATAATACGGCTGACCGGGTATTTATCTGCAATGTTCTACAACATGTCAAGAGTCCACCTGCGGTGTTGAATGAGGCATTCAGAATACTCAAACCCGACGGTAAACTTTATATTTGTGAGCAATTAGATACCAAACCTGACTTTTGTCATCCACACACGCTGACGGAATCCCTTTTTGATGTATTAAATTCAGGTAGCTTTTTTAGGAAGCTTACTTTTCATACTGATATACTCGATGGCGATATGGTTCCTCCCATTATTGTTGTTAGAGTGGTGAAATAAATGGTTGATATATCCGTTTCTGTGATGACCTGTAAGTTGGGCGGAATCGACGTTCTAAAAGCAGGAATGGATGGACTACATCGATTACCCGGTGGGTTTGAATTTATCCTGGTCGATGAATTGTATGACCAGCGTCATGAAGAAGTCGCTAAATTATTTGATGGTGTGCTGTATAAATTCAAACACGTCAGGGCTGAGCATTATCCATACGCTTCGCTCAGTATCAATTTTAATCTGGGGGCGCGCAATGCAACAGGCAAGTATGTTATTTTTTTGGGTGACTATGTTTATCCCACACCAAACCTGGTAACAAGAACTTGGGAAGTTTTAGAGAAATGGCCAGAGTGCATAATGGGTTTCTGCAATCTGGCGTATGCCTATCCAGAGTTAGACCTATCAGACCCTGAAAAGAATAAAATATCAATTTTTAAAAATTCATTCAGTCCCAAGCAGTTTACTAGCTTGACCCGGAAGGATAACCAGCTTGGTTATTATCAACGGCGAATTGCGGATAATCTGCATGTTGTAAATAAGATTGATGGGTTCATGGCTGTTTCGAAGAAGATGTTGCAGTTCCTGAATGGTTATGATGAGGCAATAGTCGGCGATGAGTATAACCAGGATGAAGACTTTTTATTGCGGGCGTTTTTCAATCACCTTAGATTTATCTGTGACCCAACCATCATAATCAGACGTTTTAGAAATCTTGATTATGGGTTAGAAAAAAATATCTTGACACCAGGTAAAACCGTTCCTTATAAACGAACTACCCAAATCCATGATAGCAGACTGAAACGTGCGTTAGAGTCCATGTACAACAGGTTGGATAATTTCAATGGTTATGAAGATAGGACGGGCTGGGAGATTGTGAATGTTTTGATGTATCCCAGACGCTTCGAGTTTGCCAGCCTGCTTGAAGAACATGGTTATCGGGTATTAGCGATAGATAATATAGCTGAGAATCAAATCGGGAATTGTGTTTTGTTTATCAGCGACAACAAGAATTACTATTCGGGTGGTGCAATCTTCTCGGTTACTGATAACGGAGAAATTTTCAATCCCGACGGTAATTTAGTCCTGGAAAAGGATTTACCAACTGAAATACAGAAATATGCACACAAACGGGTGAATATAGTATGACCAAACTATGCGTTTGTTTGGTTGGCATTGCTGGTAACGATAAGGACATACTGTTATCCAATTATGTTTTAAAATCCTATTTAATGCAATTCAAAGCAATTCGCGATGCTTTTACAATAGTGATACTGGATTATAATGCTTATGTCAGTAGCGAGCAGGTTCGCCATGATATCGAGAATGTCAAACCGGATTTCATTGGTTTTTCTTGTTACGTCTGGAATTGGGAACGAATAGAGTATTTATTACCCTATTATATTCACACCATACCTGTAATTGTTGGGGGGCCGCAGGTAACCAAACCGGCTGGGGATGATGATACCATCAGGTATGTTGTTGGTGATGGAGAAGAAGCGATGTATCGATGGTTGCTGGGTAAGGCTGCACCTATTCAGTTGTTATCGGAACGGCCAAAGACTGAGGTTGACTGGTCGTCCTTTGAACGTGCAAGCTTTGAAACACAACGCGGCTGCAATTGGCGTTGTGCTTACTGCAATTATCGGAAGGGCAATGAAAAAATAAGTTACAGAAATCCCGAAGTTGTGGTTAAAGAAATAAAGGGTGCATGGCAGCATGGTATTAAATTGGGTCGGATTGTTGACCCGAATTTTATGTCAGATGCTGTGCATTTCAGCAAGATAATGAATGGGTTAATTGCCAACGGAATCAAGATGCGCCTGTTCTTCGAGGTTATACCGGCACTGGTAACAGAAAGTATGGCTAATGTCTGCCGTGTCTATATCGAGTCGGGTGGTGAATTGGTCATATCCCTGGGCATACAAAGCATTAATCGGGAATCGCTAAAAGCCATCAATAGACCGCATGGTGGCGAAGACACAGCGATAGATTTGTTATCGGCAGCCGGTGCGACATTGCGGTTGGATTCGATACTTGGACTGCCGTATGAAACGGTTACCAGCTACGAGGCAATGATTGATTGGTTATGCCAACGACTGGCGGGAACCAGGCATTACCCAAACCCGAATCTTCTGATGATTATCGATGGCACACCGTTAGCAGGTAAGGTAAAACAATTTGGGTTAAAGTTTAGACATGACTACGTTTATGATACACCACACATGAATGCCTGGGATATAAACTGGTGCATGAAACTGAATGCAGTTCTGTATAGAATTTATGGGCCAAATTCCAAGATTCGGGATAATTTCAAAGAGATGAACCTGCATAAACTCAAACAAATAGTCTATAATATCGATGGCAAGCTGCCAAAGGTTGTCACTGAGGAATATTACTATGAGCAGATAAATGATGATATAACCGACGAGATGATATGTCAGGCGCACTGACAGTATTACAGCGTAAGTGGCTTGAAAAATTACAAGCCTTCTCTCCCGCACCGATTAAATTACAGTGTAAACGGATTACCGACGAGAATCCGGCAGGCGAGCCGTCTTATTTCACGCGATATCCCACATTAGCCGAGTTCCGCTGGGAGAACTTTGATTTAGCAGATTGGAGAACCGTTCTTCCTAATGAAATTGTGTTTGACGCTGACTTCTTGAAGTTTACGCAAGCCATCTATTGGGCAAGACGCCTGTATGTCACATTAAAAATGAACGGAATCCCGTTTGTTGCGGGGCCATCAGGTGGAAAAGGCTATCATTTTCATTTGTTTCTGGATTGTCGTGGTGTTGAACGGATTACAGGTTGGTTGCGAATGCGATTGGCTTTGTGGAATTGGATATTGGATAGGACAGGTGTGCCGGATACATTGCGCGCCGAGGGTAATGGCTTTTGCCCGACAGTGGTAAGGTTCTCGGACAGGTCTCCCGTTCACCTGATACGCGAGTTCGGGTCAGTCAAGAACACAATGAAAGTGCAAGTTGTTGGGATACCAGGTTCATCGATGACGCGCATAATACCGCGTGGATTCAAAGTGTGGAAGGTGCCTGAGCGACTGATGTTAAAATTGGACTATGGACTGCCAGACCACCAGAGAGCGAATTGTGCTTTGACTGAGACTAAGGAGCCATTGTGTGATATTAAGATACCTAACAGATACAAACCATACGGAGACAGTAAGCTGTGGGCAGGTTGTGTAATATGTCGAAGAGGGTAGATTTGATTAACCATCCACCGCATTATACTGACGGTGGGATTGAGGTAATTGACATCATGCAGAGTAAAATGACTCCGCTGGAATTCGAGGGATACCTGCGTGGCAATGTGATAAAGTATATCCTCAGAGCCGGTAAAAAACCGGGGCATGGGGCTGGCACTACTGCGCGTTTAGAGGATTTGAAAAAGGCGCAGTGGTATTTGAATAAACTCGTTTCTGTTTCTGAAAATTATAACGGTATTAAGAAACCTGAAAGATGCAAATTTTTTATAGATAAAAAGTGTACTTTTACTCCCGTTGGTGTGGAACGCTATATACCACCTGATAATTGCGTTTTATCCCATAAGGATTGCCCTGTTTTTCAGTTGAAGTGATTAACCTGGCAATAAACGGTGACCTTCGCATGAAAGGCCATGTTACTGTCAGAGTTAGTCATCTAATTCGCGTTGACAGGTGCATCGCCAAAGAAATAGCAATGTTGAACAACAAATATAATATCGTCAGTGAGTTTTCATGCTGTGGTCACGCGAACGGGTTTGGCTGGGTGACGGTTAAGGTAGATGATTACTCTGACGAAGTCATGGCATACCTGGGATATAAAGAATTGGCACTCCCGAGAGAATGGGTATTTACCGTCAGTGATAAGGATTGCCGTAAGGTATGCGTTGCTGTCAGGAAGGTTTATCAATTAAAAACCCAATGTACCTGTAATAATAGAACTGTCAGTGATAAGGCTCAAGTCCAGCGGGAACGGGAACAAGCTTATAGGACACGGAACCACCTGCTGTGAGGTTTACCGCAGGTGGTATATTGGGCTTAAAAAATTTATCCCTCAGTAAATTTTAACCTGCAAAACCAACCGGAACCTTTATATACTAGATACCCTTTTATTACCCACCTGCACTTTTTTTCGACATCTTTATATACTTACACGACGTACATAGGTACGGTGAAAACCTATGAAAAGCAAGAAGCCATCGAAAAAGGTGGCAACGGAGAAGCCTGCAAAGAAAGTGCCCGTCCAGGTTGAAACGAAAAAGGCCAAGACGGGCGAAAAGCGGAGCGTACTGCGGAAGAAAGTGGCGGCAGCGCGGAAGGCCCTGGTGGGCATCCGGAAGAAATACGGACGCCTCTGCAAGACCGAGAAAATCGAGAAACTGCTCGGGCAGAATTTCTCGGTGAAGGTCGTGGCCAGGGCGCTGAAAGTGCCGTCGCGCCGGGTACAGTACGTCGTTAGCCCGCAGTGATGCGGGCTTTTTTATACGCCAGCAATTCCCAACCTCCTCGTGGTGCTGGTGGACACAGCGGTGCTGTGACTAATGGGACGCAAAGGACGTGACTGAATGCCGAAACCGAAAAAGACAAAGAAGCAGCAGAAACCGAAGCCTGGGCGGGCAGCCAAGCAGCTGGCCCAGGTCAAGAAGGCCAAGAAGCCGGTGAAAGCCAAGCCTGTCCGCAAGCAGCGGATAAGCAAGTCAAAGACCAGGCGGGGAGGTCGCCGTCAACAGGAAGAGGAGGAGTAATCCTTCTCTTCCCCATCAATTTTTCTGTCCACCTGTAAAAGGTGCTGATGAGCCGTGAAATCCGGCGAAACAGGAGGATATAATATATGAAAAAATATACGGTGCGAATAAAAGTATATGTGTCAGGCACGATAAAGGCGAGGGGGGAACGGGATGCCCGTAACCGCTTGGAAAAGCTGTTGGATGTTAAAAAGCCCGCTGTTATAGACGACATAAGGCTTTTAATATCACAACCTGCCTGATTTTTTCTGTCGGTGCGAAAGCACCCTGATGAGTCCCTGAAATGGGACGAAACAGAAACAGCAGGTTGGGGAATATGCTCTAACAAGTATAGTACCTGCTCCCCGAAAGGGGCCGGACAAAAAAAGCGTAATCCTGACTGGATAACGCGATACCGGACTTTTTATTGCTGGGCCAGGCCTTATAAAGTCGCCAGCAGTATAAGCCGGAACCGCAGGCTCGGCTTCCTGCCATAGAAATTCAGCCGCCCAGCATACCGGGTTGGTATGCACTGTCGGCCTTAAATGGCCCTGATGAGTCCGTGAAATTCGGACGAAACAGGAGGGATGATATGGCAGCAAGAATTGTGGAAGCGGAGGAACTGCAAAAAATTTTGGATGAACAGCGGTTATGCCTGGTGGGTAACGAAAGCAGTGGAGTAAAAATAGTTCGGGCCGAGTCAAACACAACCCTGCCACCACTAACCATTGCCAGAGCCTTTGAAATATTAGGAAAGAATCGCTGTTTCATATATATCGACGAAAGACTTAACCTGTTCATTCGTCGATAATTTTTCTGTCGGTGATAACACCCTGACGAGCCTGTGAAATTCAGGCGAAACAGAAAAAGACGAGAAGAGAAAAACAGGAGGTGAACACCTGTCATACTACCTGGTATCGGTAGAGGGCCGTGTCAAGAAACGGTTCTGCAGGCGGGGCCACCCGTCACGCAGGCATCGTTGCTTGATACGCGCGACTTCTCGTCGCAGGGCCCTGTCCCGGATACTGGATTGGTGTGCTGAACCAGACGAGAATGGCAACATTCTTGTACCTGGAAAGCTCCTAATCCAGGAACTGGACTACCTGTCTGGGGATTAATTCCCCAGCTTTTTCTGTCGGTGCATTTAGCACCCTGATGAGCCGGTGAAAGTCCGGCGAAACAGGAGGGATTTAGTTGGGCGAACAAATGGATAAGGAAAAGCTGCAGAAGACAGCGGAGCAATTGCTCCAAAAGTCCCTGGAGGTTAGGGAAATTATTGAGACTGCATTTGGTGGATGGCGTGACCGATGGGCGGCGAGATATCTGGTGTCGCAAATATTGGCCGACCCAACATTCACACAGAAGACCAAACCGGCGGTGGACGCTTTCTTAGACCTAATGCAGGCTTAACCTTTCTTGTCCCCGTTTTAACGGGCTGACGAGCCGGTGCAAACCCGGCGAAACAGGAGGACTAAAAATGATAAAATGCCGGAGAAAAATAGGATTGGAAGAGACGTGGAGAAAGTGCCTGGACATGTGGATGTGGATTGCAGAGGTATTTCAGGGGAATTGCGCTGAACTAACAACTATACGCAAAGACCCGCTTCCCGACACTGGCGAGATTGTGGCGTACCTGAAACGCTACTATCTCAGGATGAAACGGGAACGGAAATTGCGTTCAAGATGCTACTTCTGCGACTACAAATATAGCCAGCGAATGACGGCGGAACAGGTGGAGAAACAGGAATACACTGACGTCTGCCAAAACTGTCCTGGGTCAATGGTCGATGGAGATTTCGACTGCCAGGACGCGGCATACCACTTTTCTGATTGTCCAGTCCGGTTCTATGAGAAGTTGGTACAATTGAATAACATCAGGCTCTCCAATAATAGGAGAGCCTGAAAACTTTTGTCCCCGGAAAACCGGGCTGACGAGTCCCTGAAATGGGACGAAACAAAAGGGGAGCAAACAGAGAATGATAAAAGTCTATCCGTATGGGACAAAGATGGCCGTAGCAGATGTAAAGGAACCTGCATTGATAATGTGTACACTCTGCGGCAGCAAAGTTGAACCAAAGTCCTTCCGAGATAGCAATGGCAGAGAGGAATGGCGGCATTCAGGTAAATGCCAACGCTGTCAAGACGCATTATTCGGGAGGATTTAATCTTTCTGTACACCTGAGAAAGGTGCTGACGAGCCGGTGAAATTCCGGTGAAACAGGAGGAAAGCTATGAAACAAAACAAGACAAGAAGGGTAAAGCAAACTGTTCTGGTGTCCGTAGACGGCGAAGGACTGGAGATTACACCATTCTATAATGGTGACATGCAGGCAAGTCTGCGGATAAACATGGACAAAGGGTTCCGAATATCGGCACATGGGAATTGGGCATATCCCTGGAGAATAACCAACCATTCAGGTGCCGAGATTTGGCTTACAGTGGAGTCAATGAATGCCCTCCTGGCAAAGCTGGGAACATACTTTGACTCATAATTTTCTTGTTAGCCGGTAAAAGTCCGGCTCTGAAGAGCAGGAGCGAAACAAGATGACAAATATGGTCTATGCAGAAAGACAGGCAAAAATGAATGAGCTGGTAAAAAAATATCCAAAAATAGAGGATGCAGTAGATTTGGCCGTTAAAGTTCTAAGAATCAGGAATGCAATAATAATGGGAAGAAAAGAAGCCGAACAGTACCTGAAAGAAATAGAACTTGCTGCCAAGATGCTGGATTATGATTAATTTTTCTGTCCCGCGTTACGCGGCTGATGAGTCCCTGTGATGGGACGAAACAGGAGGAATGAAATGGGTATAAAAGAGGGTATAAAAGAATTGAAAAGGCGCATAGCAGATGCCAGAAACCTGGTCGAATATATTGAGGCATACAGGGAATTGCAGGCAAATACGATAGATGTCAGTCCTTTGGGAATCCAAAGAACCACCGAGACCAGGATGTTGGCAGAACTAGAGGGAATCCTAAAGAGATGTCAGTGTCCGGTGAGTGTACTCGTAAGCCCACCAGACTGCAAGAACTGCACAACTGCCCGAAAGCGGTAAATGCAAAAGGTGCAGAAGGCTGTCTGATGGAACCTATTCGCAGTACAAGCGTTGGACACTCTATTAACTTTTTCTGTCCCCTGCAAAAGGGCTGATGAGTTCCTGAAACGGAACGAAACAGGAGGAATAAAAATGGTGGAACGGCTGATATTGGTAAAAAATTGTGGAGACTGCCCGCTAAAGGTGTGGGAGAACAGGGCATGGCGATGCAGGCAAACCGGGAATACAGTGGGAACCCAAATAGTTTTGATGGATACGATTCCCAGTGACTGCCCGCTAATGCCAGCGAGTAGAGGACATCCTCCTGGCTGCGCATGTGTTAACTGCGTGGATAAAGGAGGCGGATAAATGACCGAGACGGGCTGCCAGGAACATGCCATAACCGACGAGATAGCAGGCCACATACGGTACGAACCCGCGTGGCCGAATCGCCGGATAGCAGGCATGGGCGGATGGATTGTGGTGGTACTCACCGGGGAGACTGTGCAAGTGGATTACTGCCCTCTCTGTGGGAAGAAACTGCCATTACAACCAATCAAGACCTAAAAGCAGGCCTCTCGGTCATTTTTTATTTTTTATGATTTTACGTACAGTAAAAACGAAGGGAAAGCTTATATACCACCCATGACATTACATGTTCTTAGGGAAGGGAACCCTATGGCACAATGTATAGTCTGCAATAATCCCGTTGCGCATAACGCGCAATTTTTTAAAGTAAACACCGCCGGTGAGAATTTCTTCCTGCACGAAGGATGTGCGCGTGAGAACGGACTCACTAATAGCGAAAATACCTATCAACAGGTTAAAGGTAGAGTCCGAAATCTTATCGCGCAATTCAAGTCCAGGTTGAAACGCAATCCGCGTAAAAAGCGTAAACCAGGCGGTAAAGCTTCTAAGAAAAAAGAAGCCCCACCTGCCGAGCCGGAAAAAGAAGTTATGGCTCGCACAGGAGTTGAACGACCAGAGTGGTCGGGATACAGAATTAAAGGTATGGTCGCAGGTTCAAGCAAGTTTAAGATTATTCCTGCGGACACAGGTAAGGGCAAGAAGCTTTACGTTGTTCACGAATTTATGTTCCGCAAGCTGCTCGGCATTTTTAAGCGCACTGAGCATGAAAAAGCGGCGGAATTGGTCAAGCAGGCGGCTAGGCAGGCGGCTACCGAACATGGCAAGCCCCAAGAAGCCCGTCAGCCCTGGAAGCGGTTGCGCCATTATAATAACGTAGTAAAGATAATAGAGCGCATGGCCGCGAGAGCAGAGGAACGCGCTAAAGTTAAGGCCAAGCAGCACAAAGACATGAAAAACTGGGAGAAGTATTACAAATACACTCCCCCGACAGTTGTTAAAGAGGGCGACAGGTATAGCATTTACCTGCCCGTCAAAAAGAATCCCAGTGGCGACGAGATTGTTGAATTCTTTGGCGTCGTTGGTGGGAAGGTGTTTGAGATATTCAGGCAAGTCGGCAATAAAGCCACACTTCTCTTCAGGCAGGTTGTTCCCAGTATCAGGGGGAACCCAACAAAGACCTTCTCGGACTCAGATGCTGCAATCGAGTGGGCCGAAGCGAATGCGTTGGAATACGACGACCCTGAGTATAACGCCGATAGTGGTGAATGGGAATTGCACTACACTGATAAGATGCCCACCAAGCTGTCGAAGCGCAACCCGCAGGTTGGTCTAACCAATATCCCCGACCTGTTGAAGTGGTGGTCGCAGGGCCTCTCGCTCGGCCTTATCAGGTTCGATGGGAAGGTGCTGGAAGGCCCCGATGCCAAGAGGTTCCTGAATTGGTGGTCTAATGGGTTGACTCTCGGGATAGTTAACCTGAATCCGCC
>Ga0233425_10007718_pt1 | contig 14878 bp, 14 predicted proteins | sample Watercolumn_Towu_2_FD_181712 | JGI IMG/M metagenome (GOLD analysis project Ga0233425, IMG submission 181712) | Freshwater microbial communities from Lake Towuti, South Sulawesi, Indonesia - Watercolumn_Towuti2014_140_MG | ecosystem: Environmental > Aquatic > Freshwater > Lake | place...
GATCAATAGAAAGCCCATGCTGCATGAAACACGGTGCACACAGCACCAGGGTCTGCTTCTGGCCGCCGATGATTTGCTTCAGCGGGATACAGCCCTCAGATTGACCGCAGACTTGGCACAGCATGGCGGTTACTCAGCGCGTCCCGCCTGAGGATGTCGCGGGCAAAGCCTCAAGGCGCGCTCTCATGGTCGCTGCGCGCTCGGCGAGGCGCCGCAGCACGGCCTCTTTGTCAGCGTCCCAGTCACTGAGGCTGCGTTCTGGCTGCAAGGTGACCTGAATGGACTGATGGTCGTCACCGCCAATGAGGTCGGCGACGGCGTCGAAAGGCGGCGTGTCGCGCCAGAAGCGTTCGCTGTCGTGCATCACGATGGCTGGCTCGTAGCCAGGAGCGAGAAGGATCAGCTCATGCACGCCCCCGTAGCGCACGGCCATGGTCGCCGGGGTGGTGCCGCAGCTCTTGCCGTCCATAATCACTTCCGCAGGCACGGGCTCGCTAGTCACTGTGAGGGTGCGTGAAACACACCCTGTGGCGGCGATCCAAGCCGCCATCAACACCCAGCCGGAATACCGCCGACTGGGGCGGGTGCCGCGTTGCGGCCGCGGCCAGCCGAGGACCAAGCACATCTTGACGGAGAGAGAGGGATTCGAACCCTCGGTACCCAAGTTAATAGGTACACCGATTTAGCAAACCGGCGCATTCGACCACTCTGCCATCTCTCCAGTTGTCGGATCGTGTCCCGGGGAGTTCGTCCCCGTGACGCGCCAGCACCCTGTGGTGATGGCGCTTGCCACTTCGGCATCATACGGTCGAGACCTTGCGGGGCTCAGGCCGTCGGTTGATTAGCGGAGGGTGAGGGATTCGAACCCCCGGACCCTTGCGGGTCAACGGTTTTCAAAACCGCCGCAATCGACCACTCTGCCAACCCTCCGGTCGGCGCTCGGATTGTAGGCTGAGCCCATCGCGCGACAAGGATGCGCGCCATGATGTCTGAGGAATCCAAACCTGTGCCCGGATTGCCAGCCTTGGGGCATGACGCGCACAAGCGCACGCGCGGGCGGGTGCTCGTCATCGCGGGCTCCCGCGGGATGGGAGGCGCGGCGCGGCTTGCTGCCCGCGGTGCCCTTGCAGCGGGAGCGGGGCTCGTGGAACTCGCCGTACCTGAGTCCATCCGCGATGAGTGCGTGGCGGAAGCAGCGGTCATGGTTCGTGGCCAGCGTGAGACCATGCAAGGCAGTTTTGCCTTCGCAGCCCTTCCTGCGTTGCGGCGCGCGCTGAGCGGCGGCGGCGCAGTGGTCTTGGGCCCGGGCCTCGGGCGGCACGAGGACACTCTGGCTCTTGCTCGGCGGCTCGTCATGGATGCGCCGCTATCCATGGTGGTGGATGCGGACGCATTGTCTGCGCTGGCCGGTTCGGATTCGCCGAGCGTTCACCCGAGGATTTTCACGCCCCATGCCGGTGAAGCCGCGCGCATCCTTGGCAGCACCGCAGAGGCAGTTCAGGCGGCGCGGGAGCGCTCCGTGCTCGAATTGCAACAACGACTCGGTGGGGTGGTGGTGCTCAAGGGCCACGGGACGCTCATCTGCGACGGTCGGCGCGTGGTGGTGAATCCTTCAGGGCACGCCGGGCTCGCTCGTGGCGGGACAGGCGACGTGCTCGCCGGAGTGCTAGGTGCCTTGCTGGCGGCTGGGATGGACCTCATGTCTGCCGCAGAGCTGGGGGTGTTCCTCCACGGGCTCGCGGCGGAGAAAGCGCGTCCAGCGCATGAGGCGAGGAGCCTCACCTTGGACGAATTGTTGGTGGCCATCCCATCCGCCATGGCCGCACTCCCACCGCCGAGCCCGCGTTAGCGGGTGGCCGGGCGTGGGGCACGTGTGCATGTCCCCTCACTTGGACGAGTTGCTGCTCGGAGTTTGCGCTAAGTCCAACGAGACGCCGGGAAGATCGCGGCGCAGTTGCAGTTTCAGTTCTCGAACGAGGCGTCCCAAGCGCGCTAGGCCTGCCCGAGGGTCCATACTGGTTACGAGATCGAGAGTCGAATCGCGGACTTTTTCAGCGCGCAGAATGCGGCTGGTGAGCACGATCATGGCCGCCTTGGCCGCTTCTGTGGTGCGGGGGCTTTCAACGGCGCGCAAGACCACGGGCAACCACTTCACCGAAGATTCTTCGAGCAGCAGGCGCAACACATGTGCAGGGGGTGGGTCTTTCTCTAGCGCAGAGAGCAGAGCTTGAGCATCGTTGCGCGCGATGGTCTTGCGCGCTGAGCGCACGGCCAGACTGTTCTCGAGCGCCGCGAGGGCTCGCAAGGCAGCGTCTTTTTGATCTCCCCCGAAGGTGCTCGCGAAGAGCAGTCCGATCAGGCTTTCTGCGTCGCTGAGCAGGGTGCTTGTGCCGCGGCCGAGTTCTGCGATCTCTCCAAATGTGCTGACCGTGGTGGGGTTCGCCCCGCGCAAGCTGCCGATTCCGCCATGAGGTGTGACCACGCAGTGCACCGTGGTGCGCTCGCTAGCGGCGCGGACGAGGGTGCGGATCGCCGCACGCTCTTGATCATGGGGTGGCGCATCACCCACCAAGAGCACGACGCGTCGCGCACGCGGCGACCACTCCAAGCGTTGGAGCGCGACTTGCAGCGCCGCGAGCACGGATTCGGGGATGTCACCGCCGCCTTCCGGCTTGATGCCTTCTAGGAAATGGACGGCGTTCCACGGACTGCGTGTGAACCCACAGTGCTTGGTGACGTAGTCATCGTGAGCGTCGCGGTAGGTGACCACCGCGAGACGAAACTCAGGGATGAGCGTCCCGAGGGTGGCGACGATGCGCCCCAAGGTGCTGCGCGTTGCATCCAGTACGGACTGCATGGACGAAGTGCTGTCGATGACCACCGCCACATCGAGACCAGTGCCTTGCAGGGCATAGACGCGTTCGCGGAAAGCGTGGCCGCCGGCCACAAGCGCCACATCCGCGCCGCCGCGCCCTGCATTGCTGTCTCCCACGTCAGCGGCATCGAGCCCGCCCGCACCAAGTCCAATGGTGGACAGTTCTGTGGGGCGCGCCGTTGATTCGGTGGGCGATGCGGCGAGTTCCGTGAGCGATGGCGGCGCCGATGTGGGGGCTGCGCTAGAGCTGCCGCGGGTGGGGGATGTGCCCTGGGTTTGCGCCAGATCGGCGAGGGAGGGCGCCGCGCCTTCTCGAGGACTAGAGCGTTCCGCGGGGGGCGTTGTGGATGGAGTCGCTTCGCGTTGAGCCGCGGCGAACGATAAGTCGTTCGTGAGGCTGAAGCTCTCTTCCACACGGGGGTGTGTGGGCTCGACGGCGTCTCGTTGCACTCCGAGGAGTGCGAGCAAGACCAAGGCATGCAGCACAATGCTTGTGGCTTGAGTGGTGGTGCGACGCAGTGCGCGCTCCACAGTGTCTGCACCCGTTGCCGAGGGCTCATCAGCAACGGGGGAATTGTTGGGCGCCTCGGTTGAGGGTGCAGTGGGCTCACACAGGAACACCAAGCGCAGCGCCCCGATGCGCAACTCGTCGCCGTGGCGCAACACGGCGGAGCCCACCGCGACTCCGTTGACGGTGGTTTGGCCGGCGCTCAAGTCGAAGAGCACAAAGTGATCGTCTTCGCGTTGTAGGAGCGCGTGGTGGGCGTCAATCCCGGGCCCTAGGAGCTGAATGGTGCAGCCCGGATCACAGCCGAGTGAAACGCGGTCCGAGTGAAGTTGATGGCGCACCTCCCCGTGCGGGTCGCGAACAAGGAGGTGCGCGCTCGTCGTCACGACTCAGCGCCGTGCAGCGAGCAACTCGAAGTAGCGCGCGAAGGCCATCATGCCGCCGGAAGCTTGGCCCCAGTCGTAGTTTTCGTTGGGCGCGTGGTAGCCATGCTCGGGCAGCGAGAGACCGATGAACATGACATCGCAGCCAAGACGCTTGCCCATGGTGACCACTGCACCGATGGATCCGCCCTCACGAACGAATGCGGGCTTCTTGTCGAAGGCGTAGCGCAAAGATTCCACGGCGGCGTCAGCGAGTGGCCCTGTGGAAGGGCCGCGATACGGCAGGAGGCCATGCTGAGCATGAACCACCACGTCCTTGTTCAGAGTCTTCACGTGACGGGTCAGCAGGCGTACGGCTTCTTCTGGCGTCTGCCCAGGCACGAGGCGCATGCTCACCTTGGCCTCGGCGCGCGGCGGAACAATGCTCTTCACCCCCGGGCCTTGGTAGCCGCCCGTGATGCCGTGAACCTCAAAGGTAGGCAAGGCCCAAATCGCGGCGGCTCCTGCACGATGATCCTTAGTGCGCAGGCTCTTGAAGCCGTGCACTTCCTTGAAGCGATTGGTGCGGAACCCCGACTCCACGAAGCCATCCAACTCCTTGCGCGAGGGCTTCTCCACCTTCTTCATGAAGTCTTTGATCAGGATGCGCCCTGTGCGTGCGTCCACGCAGCCCGCGATGACAGCGGCCAGTTCCGTGATGGGATTTCGAGCGAGCCCGCCAACAAGGCCGCTGTGGCGGTCCTCGGTGCCGGTTTCGAGGGTCAGCAGCAAGGACACCATGCCGCGCAGTCCGATGGACACCGCGGGTTGTCCGCGCGCGACCCAGACCGTGTCCGAGACCACCACAGAGTGTCGATCGCTGCCGCCAGCTTTGAAACGCGCAGCGTTGGCCTTCAAGCACGCATCAAAGTTCGGGCTCCCGATTTCCTCTTCGAGTTCCCAGAGGAAACGCACGTTGATGGGAAGCCCCACCTCTTTGGCCCAGCATGCGGCATGAAAAGCCGTGAGTGCTGGCCCCTTGTCATCCGTGGTGCCGCGGCCGCCGTAGGTGCCATTCACGTTCGACATGCGAAACGGATCTTGTTTCCACGTGGGTTCGTCGGCGGGTTGCACATCCAAGTGGTTGTAGATCGTCACCGTAGGAAACTTGGGATCGTGAATGAATCCGCCAGCAACGAGGGGATGGCCGCCGGTTGCAAAGACCTCCGCACGGCCGCCAGCAGCGTTGATCAAGGCACAGGCCGCTTCCGCGCACCGAGCCATATCCGCCTTGCGTGCGGGATCCATGGAGATGCTGGGGATCTCCACAAGATCTTTCAGGTTGGATTCGAAGGTGGCGCGCCGCGCGTCGATCCACTGGCTCAGGGCGCGGCGGTCAATCTGACTGTTGCTCATGCGTTTCCTCGGTGGGGGGGTGCAGTTTCCATCGCGGCCATGGTGATGGCTGCGCGCATTTCTCGCAGGGCTTCCGTGAGCCCGACCATGACTGCGCGCGCCACGATGGAGTGTCCGATGTTGAGATCGACGAGCTTTGGCAGGCGTGCCACTGGCCCGACGTTGCTCGTGGTGAGTCCGTGCCCAGCGTTCAAGACCAAACCTGTGGCTTGCGCGCTGGCGGCCGCGGCTTCGAGTCGCGCGCGTTCCTTCGCGGTCTCGAGGGCGTGATGGGCATGAGCCCACGGGCCAGTGTGAAGCTCCACGCAATCAGCACCCAGCTCAAGACTGCGTTCAACAGCCTGCGCTTCGGGTGCGATGAAGAAACTCACCTTCGTTCCGACGTCGTGCAGACGCTGCGTCACTTCCCGTAGGCGCGCTGCTTGAGCTACGAGGTCCAAGCCGCCTTCTGTGGTGAGTTCTTGGCGGCGTTCGGGAACGAGCGTGGCTTGTGGAGGCTTCATGCGCAGTGCGTGCTGCACGATGTCCTCCGCAGTGCTCATCTCGTAGTTGAACGGCAGAGCAACACCGCGCAGGACCCGTTCCACATCCGCGTCTTGCACGTGGCGTCGATCCTCGCGCAAGTGCAAGGTGATGCCGTCCACATGACCAGAGCGTTCGGCGAGGAGAGCGGCCTCGAGCACGTCCGGATAGGTTGCGCCGCGCACTTGGCGCAGCGTGGCTACGTGGTCGAGGTTGACATACAATCGCGGGCTCATGCGGGGCGCGCCATTCTATGCCGTCGAATCACGAAACCCCCGCTCCCAACGAGCGACCACATGCGTGTGATTGCGGGTGAGCTGCGCGGGCGAGTTCTCAAGGCTCCGGCCGGGGAACGCACTCGGCCCATCATGGATCGCCAAAAGGAGACGCTGTTCAACATCCTGATGGCGGAGTTTCCCTGTTCGGGGGTCTTGGATGTTTTTGCGGGCTCCGGCGGTTTGGGCATCGAAGCCCTCTCGCGGGGCGCGGAACGAGCCACCTTTGTGGAGTCAGGACGGCATGCGCTGCCCGTGCTTGAACGGAACCTCGTGGATCTCGGGTTGCGCGAGCGTTCAACCATCCTGGCCCTGCCCGCAGAACGTCTTGACCCCACACGCCTAAATCACGAGCTGCATCTGGTTTTTCTTGACCCACCATTCCCTCTCGTGCTCGCGCACCCGGAGCGCATGAGCGAGTTGGTGGCGCGATTGCTCCCGCGCTTGGATGAAGGTGGCGTCCTCACGCTCCGGGTGCCCGTGGAGGCCCACGTAGAGCGCTGCTTGCCCGCAGGATGTCAGCCCTACCGCCGTATCGACAGCGGCGAGAGCATTTTTCTCCTGTGTGCTGCCGCGGCGCCGCTTTCCGCCGACCCGGGCAACGGATAAGTTGAGGGCATGAGCGATCCCACACCAGCCGCGGCGCCCGAAGCCAAACCGCTTCTCGCCATTGAGGACTTTCAACGGGTGGAACTGAAGGCGGGCCGCGTGCTCGCCGCTGCACCGCACGAGAAGGCGGATCGCTTGCTCGTCTTGCAGGTGGATCTCGGCGAACCCACGCCGCGACAAATCGTCGCCGGGATTCGCGCCGATTGGGCCCCCGAGGCGCTGGTGGGTCGCACCGTCATCGTGGTGGCTAATCTTCAGCCCGCCGTGCTGCGTGGCGTGGAGAGCCGCGGCATGCTGCTCGCTGTGCGCGGGCCTGAGAAGGTGATCCCGTTGGGTGTGGAGGGCACGGTTCTGCCTGGCACACGTGTGACCTGATGCTGCAATCCCTCAGGGTCCGAAATCTCGCGCTATTGGCCGAGGCGGAGCTTGAGTTCGCCCCCGGATTCAACGTCATCACGGGTGAAACGGGGGAAGGAAAGTCGCTGGTGCTGAGTGCTATTGCGCTCGCACTCGGCGGGCGTGCTCGAGCAGACTGGGTGCGGCGGGGCAGCGAAGGTGCCGAGATTGATCTGGCACTGGAGCTCTGTCCATCGCAGGCGCAGGCCGCGGCCAAGCGTTGCACCTTGGTGGATGGAGGAGAGCGGGAACTGGTGCTCGGACGCACTCTGCGCGCGGATGGCGGCAGCAAGGCCAGCGTCAACGGCCGCTTGAGCACGGCCTCCATGCTGGCGGAGTTGGCCGCGCAGTTGGTGGGCTTCCATGCGCAGGATGAACAGCGTCTATTCCGCGACGCCGCGGAGCAGTGTGCGCTCGTGGATGCCTTTGCCGGGACATCAGATGCCGTGCAGGCGTGGTGCGAGGAACGCGGCGCAGCGCGCGCGATCCTGCAAGAGCTCGAGGACCTGCGCGCAAGCCTCGCAGCGCGAGCGGAGCGGATGGAGTTCCTCGAGGAGCGGCTCTCCGTCCTGCGACGCATTCAGCCGCGGGAGGGTGAAGAGCGCGAACTCGCCGCCGAGTTGCGATTGCATGTGGCCGGACGGGAGTTTCTGACAGCTTTGTGCGAGTTGGAGGCAGCGCTCAGTTCTGGAGACGGTGCACTAGCCGATGCCGCTAGTCGCGCACGTCGCCGACTCGCTCCCTTGGCGACGGGACATGCCGCATTGACCACCCTGATGGAGCGCGTTGAGAGTCTTGAGATCGAAGCGCGTGACATTGGCGCCGAAGCTCGCGCACTGGCAGAAACCCTTGGTGGGGATCCGGAAAGGCAGCAGGTTGTTGAGCGGCGGCTTGAGGAGATTCGCGACGCTGCTCGTCGATGTCGTTGCTCTGCGGACCAGTTGCCGGGGCTCGTGCAGCAGTGGGGTCAGGAAGTGGCGAACCTTGAAGGGGGCGATGCGAAAGTCGCGGAGCTAGAGCGCGACATCGCTGCAGCGCGTATCCGTTTGCGCCGCGAAGCGGGCCGCATCTTGGAAGTGCGCAAGGGCGCTGCGGCGCGCTTGAAGCACAACGTAGAGGAAGTGCTCGCGAGCTTGCGCATGGAGAAAGCGCGGATTGCCGTTGAACTCGAACCCGCCCACTTGCCGCCGGCGTACGACGCGTTGGAGGACGCGGCCCGCGGGCCCGGTGGCGTGCGTTTCTTGCTGGCCGCCAATCAAGGCGAAGACCTCTTGCCGCTCGAACGTGTGGCCTCTGGCGGTGAATTGAGTCGCATCCTCTTGGCATTCACTTCCGCGCTGGCGAAGGCGTTCACGACGCCGGTGTTGGTGTTGGATGAAGTGGATGCGGGAGTGAGTGGACGCACAGCCGCCGCGTTGGGCAGGCATCTCGCAGACCTCGCGCAACAACGGCAGGTGATCTCGGTGACGCACCTGCCGCAAGTGGCCGCTTACGCTCAGCGCCACTGGAAGGTCAGTAAATGCACTGACGGCGGGCGCACATGGACGACAGTGCGGGAGTTGCGCGGGGAAGAGCGCGTTCAAGAACTGGCAGACATGTTGGGCGGAGACGTCGCCACTTCCGCGGCCAAGGCGCAAGCGCGAGCGCTGCTCGCTGAGGCCAACGTATGAAGCGCGGTGTTTACCGGATGCGTCCCGCGTTGAAGCGAGTGCTCTGGGGCGGGCAACGTTTGCAGCGCTTGTTCGCGAAAGATGCGCCACTCACGGACAAGGTTGGAGAGAGTTGGGAAGTCTCAGCGCTCTCCGGCATGGAGTCTGTCGATCTAGACTCTTCTAAGTTGTTGTCTGAGCTCTGGAAAGAAGAGGCTCGGCATCTTGGCGGCCATGGGCATCCGCCGCAGTTCCCGTTGCTCGTGAAGTTCCTCAATTGTGAAGCCCAGCTTTCGGTGCAAGTCCATCCGGATGATGCAGCGGCCAAGCGCTTGCGTGGCGCTTCATGCGGCAAGCGGGAAGCTTGGTGGATTCTCGAAGCGGCACCCGGAGCATGGATTGACTTTGGCTTCAAACCCGGAACAACGGCCGATGATGTGCGCCGGCATCTAGCGACGACGCCCGATGGCATCGCACAACTGTTGATGCGGCGACCTGTGAAGGCAGGAGAGATCTGGCATGTCGCGCCGGGCACGGTGCATGCACCTGGCCCCGGCATTGTGATGCTGGAAGTGCAGCAAGCGAGTGATGTCACTTTTCGGCTGCACGATTGGGGCCGAGCAGAGCCTGGCGTTGGGCGCCGTCCTTTGCACATCCAAGAAGCGTTGGAGGTGCTCGATTACACCCCTGCGATGGCACCAGTGGCATGGGTTGATGCTTCTGCACGGACGCAAGTCTTGTTGGAGACGCCTGCGTTTCGTTTGGAGGCGCGCCGCATCGACGGCGTGTGTGACGCGTTGGTGCGCAGCCTCAGCGTCGTGGTTTGCCTTGAAGGGCAAGGAACCGTGCAAGCGATGAAGGACTCTTCCGCGCTTCGCCCGGGCACCACCGTGTTGCTCCCGGCGGGTGCTAGCATCGCTCGGTTCGAAGGTGAAAACCTTCTTCTCGCGTGGATCCAGCCCGCGCAGTCTTGAGCCAGCCCATGACAGACGCCACCAAGCTTGAACGATTGCACAAGTTTCTAGCGCGCAGCGGCGCAGCGAGCCGTCGCGACTGCGAAGACTTGATTCGGCAGGGCCGCGTCTCGGTTGACGGCAGCGTTGTGCGCAGCATGGGCGTCCAGATCGATCCGGAACATCAAGAGGTTCGCCTTGACGGTGAGCGCGTGCATTGCGAGCCGCCTGTGACGTGGATTGTCTACAAGCCCGTGGGCGTGGTGTGCACGACAGACGATCAGTTCGGCCGCAGAAATGTGACGAGTCTGGTGCGCCACCACTCGAAGCGGCCACTGTTTCCCGTCGGGCGCATGGAAGAGGAATCGGAAGGCCTCATCGTCGTGACCAACGACGGTGATCTCGCCGCGACCATGTTGAAGCGAGGGCATCCTCTGCGGCAGACGTGGTTCCTGAAGTTGCGCGGCGCAGTCACCACCCAAGCGTTGGAAGACTTGCGCAAGGGTGTGTGGCTGTCGGACGGCAACTCTGGCCCCATCTGGGTGCAGGTGCTGCGCCGCGGGCCGCACGTCACGACGGTGCTCGCGAGTCCCGCTCTTAACCAACATCGGCTCCTGCGCCGCGCATTCGCCAAGGTCGGGCTGAGCGCCGACAGGATGGCGCGCATTCGCATCGGGCATCTCACCACCGAGAATCTCAAAGAGCGTGGTGCTCGCCGACTCACCCCCGCCGAGGTGCAGCGCATTCTTCAACCAGCCGAGGAAGATCAACGCCCCTCAGGCTTGAAGGCGCCGCCGCCTGGTGGGCGCCGCGCCGCAGACTCGATGGCCTATCGCAGCTCTGAGGAATCAGCCGCGCCGCAACGCCGAGGACGTGGTGGCCCCTCGAACCGCCGCCCTAGCGCCCCTTCGCGGGCGCGGCCTCGTCCGCGAGGCCGCTCGCGCTGAGTCGCGAGCGGTACTCATCCTCGGAGAGCTGTCGCCAAGTGGGGTAGTCCGCGTTCTCGCTGAAGATCATGACGAAGCGTGGGCCCTCGCGACGCAGGATGGTGCGCCGAACCTTGCGCATGCCCCCCACTTCGATCTCAACCCAGATCGAAAACACTTTGGATTGCAGCGTGACCGTCGTGGCGATCTCGGTGTAGAGCCGATCCGTGAGGGTGTTCACTTCCTTCTTGAGCTGATCCATGCTCGTGAACGCACCAGAAGCTTCGTTGGCTGCGTTGTTCCCACTGCTGCGACCTCCTGAGGAGGCGGAGCCAGACTCACGCCCTCCGCTCGCGAGGGGATTGCCGCTGTTGCGTTCTTCCGCGGCGCGTTCTTCACGACGGCGTTGGCGGCGCTCCTCGGGTGAGAGGTCCCGCGTGTTCTCGCGCAATTCGTATTCGTCCTGCATGCCGTCGCGACGCTTGATGATGTCGTTCGCAACGCTCATGTCGTCCTCACGGCGGCGAAACACGCCGCGGAGGACTGCGAGGGAGGCCGTGTTGACGTTGATCTTGCCGTCGGACCAGAGCGTGACCACATCCATCAGGCCAGCCACCACCGTCCCGCTTTCAGGATCGACTTGTCTGTAGAGCAGCTCGTGGGGGATTCCAGGGATCAAGCCGAGGTCTAAGACATGCAACGGCAGCCCGGTCTTGGTGAGCGGGCGCGGCGTGGGGCCGAAGCCAGTGTCACCTTCCTTGCGATTGATGAACTCGGCGATGCGCTGGGCATAGTTCTGAGCGAGGGCGGGTTCGAGATCGAACGGCGTGTTGGCGCGGAAATCGTCCAACACAGTGGCGAGGCCGTCTCTGCGGCGCTCACGCATGGAATCCGAGCCCATGCGCAGCCAAGGCAACGGCCACTTTCTTTCCTCATCCTCGATGAAGATGCGTGCGCGAGGAAACTCGTCGGTGGCGTCGGAGGACGGCCCAGCACCCAGCGCCATCCCTGAAGTGGACTCGGGATCGAACTCGCGTTCGATGCCTTCCTCCAACGCCCATTCCTCGATGAGGCTGTCGGTCTCGCCGGAGTTGAGGAGATCATCGGTGAGATAGGCCTTGGCGATTTCGAGAGCGCCACTCATGGCGGCTTCGATGCGTAGGTCGGTGGCGGCATTGCGAGATGCCTCACGTTCCATGCGCGCCACTTGCGTGGCATCAGCCACGAGCACGATCACGAGAGTCACAATGATCAACGCGAGCACCATGACGGTGCCGCGTTGCTTGTGCGAGGAACGTTGAATGGGCGTGCCCATGGTGCGACAGACGACGGGCTCTCTAAGAGCCTTCCGCGTCCTCACTATCGTACGTCAGCGCTGACCGCGATCGGGCGTGCCGTCGCTTGGCGGCAGGATCACGGTTTCGCCGCTGTTGCCGCTGCGCGACTGCACCTTGGGCTTGATGAAGAAGATCAGATTGCTGCGCTGCTTGCGGCCGTGTGTGCTGCCGAACAGTGGTCCGAGGATGGGCACATCGCCGAGTACCGGAACCTTCGTGCTGGCGTCCAAGTCGTTGTTGGTAATCAGACCGCCCAAGACCACAGTTGAACCATCGCGCACCTCAAGGGTTGTGGTGACGGTGCGGTTCGCGATCACAGGATTGGTGGTGGTGCTGCTGCCGATGCTGGCTGAAACGCCGCCAGTGACATTCTGGACGCGCACCTGCACCGCCATGCGAATCACCCCGGGTGCGATCAAGTGCGGCATGACGTCGAGGGAGACAGCGATGTTCTTGAACGACGTCGAGATGATGGTGGTGTTGCCCTGCAGATTCAGCTGAAAAACAGGGATTTCTTGGCCTGCGAGGATGCTGGCGATGTGGCCGGAGAGCACAGCGACATTGGGTGCGTTGACCACATCGACCTTGTGCAGAGCCTTCATGGCCAAGAGCAGCAAGTCGACTTGAAAGTCGTCCACGATGGTCCCAAGTTCCATCAAGACGTCGGGAGTGAAGAAGGCGTTCGCACCGGGCAGCGGTGCCACGCCGCTTCCCATCCAGGAGCGGTCGAGCAGCGTCGAGGAGGGTGAAGGGATGGTGTTCGGCGCTGCGGGGTTCGTCACGCCGGCGTTGTCGCCACGATTGAACAGAAACCATTCCGCTCCAAACGCGGATTCATCGGATTCCATCACTTCCACCACGCGAGCTTCGATGGCGATGAGCGGAATGCTCGTCAGCACCGCTCCGATGAGTTCGACCACAGCATCCAACTGCGCCTTGGAACCCGAAAGCACCAACGGGTCTGCCCCAGCCATGGCGCCCCAGCCCTCGGGAGACTTCGGCGTCGCATTGGGGTCAAGTTGTAGTCCTGCTCCGATGGTGGCGGTGACTTCCTTCCACTGCGGGAAGTCCTTCAGCATGGACATGATTTGCGAGGGCATGCCCTTGGGCATCCACAAGATGCGCGTCACATGGCCATCTGTCAGCGCGATATCCGGCCAGGACCATGGAGCATCAGTGCTTGGATCCACTGCCCGCGCGGCAGGACCGCCGAGGGCCGTGAGATTCTCGAACACCAATTCGGATGTTGGTTGGTCGCTAGCGCAACCTAGCGTCAAGACGGCCACGAAGATGTGACCGAACACCTTCAGGCGCAGCATGCGCTAGAGCCCCTTGATCACCTCATCGGTGACGTCAGGGAGCGTGGCATCTTCAGAGCTAACGGCGCCAGCTTCTGCAACGAGGTCGTAGCCACCTCGGTCCACGCAGCGCGTGATAGCGGCGAGGAAGCGATCAGACGCACGCTTTTGCAGCAGTTGGCATTCAGCAGAGCTGCTGTCGAGTTCGCGGCGTCGTATCTCTTGGTACTCGGGCGTTGCGTCAAACACGCGGCGCGAAGCCACCACAGCGGGTTTCTGCTTCTCGACCTTGTCTCCAGTGCTCAGGTCCGCAGGGAAGTAGACACGCGCGCCGTTCTTGATGGTGAGCTTCACGGCGTCGTCAGAAGGTGCTGCAAACTGTTGCGTGGCGCCGGCCGAGAAAAGCAACGTGGCCAAGCACAGTCCAAGGAGCCGGAGTGGTTTCGCGCGATGCGTCAGCATGACGTTCGAGCCCATGCTAGCCGCAGTCTTGTGTTTCCGGAACTGAGAAATGTTCAAGAATTGATCATTGTCCAGTCTGCGGTGCGTTGTGCTCGGAGTGAATCGTGAAGCGATTGCCGCCCCAGTGCCTTGAGACCTTGAGTGCTTCTCTGCCACGCGTCACGAGGCCTTGAGCGGCGTCTTCGTCTTCCGCGAGGAAGCCTGCGATGCCCGCGGAGCCGGTGAGTGGCGTGCCATCGGGTTTGGCCAGTCCACGGTTGGCGATGCTAGACAGCACGCGTCGAGCCATGGCCGAAGCACCGGCTTGGTCCGTGTGAGGGAGCAAGAGCAGGAACTCCTCGGTTCCGTAGCGCGAAACGTGGTCAATGTCGCGAGACTCGCACAGGAGCAGGCCAGCGAGATCATTCACCACTGTGCGCAGAAGCTCGGCGTGGCGAGGCTCAGCCAGTTGGCCGCCATCATCTAGCCCGATCAAGAGACAGGTGAGCGGTTGCTGGAAGCGCCGCGCTTTCTTGCACTCTTCCGCCAGCTTGAGATCTGTATAGGCCTTGTTGAACAGCCCTGTCGAGGGATCTGTGATGTATTGAACGAGGGGATTCTCTGCCTTCGCGCGCGCATCCATGTCGGCCAAGAGATCGTCGATGGCTGGTTGTTGGGCAGCGCTAGGCCGCAGCACCTCTTGCAAGAGATCGTGGGATCCAAAGGGTCGGCTCATGATCGTGTCGGCACCGCACAGGCGGGCACGGCTCCTTCCATAGTCATCACCTTCATCCAAGAGCAAGACGACCCTGATGGCGCTCGTTCGCGCGTCGGCTTTCAGACTCTTCAGCACGTCGAAACCATTGCGACGGGGCAGAAAAGCTTCCATCACCAAGACATCAGGCAGCTTGCGCGTGCAGGCCTCAAGCGCGGTTGCGCCATCGGATACACGCTCCACCTTGCAGCCCCCACTGGCGAGAGCGTGCTCGCTCTCCGCGCCTCTTTGGGGATCAAAATCGGCGAGCAACACCAAGACCTTGGGGGCCATAGGGGGTGGTTCCTGTCAGGTTTTCGGCGGAAGGACCGAGTTTCTGGACCAGAATTGCGTGTAGCATCACCGCAGATGCCGATCATGCAAGGGGACTAGACGGCATGAAATTGAAACACGATCAGCCGTCCAACATTTCCTCGCAGCCGCGTCCCGAACCAAGTGCGGATCCCTATTTCTCCTGGCCCTGGGTAGAGAGGCGCCGGGGAATCGACCGCCGCGGCAGCCCCACCCCCTTGTTGAGTCGCTTCCTTTTTCGTGGC
>Ga0233425_10007719_pt1 | contig 14878 bp, 14 predicted proteins | sample Watercolumn_Towu_2_FD_181712 | JGI IMG/M metagenome (GOLD analysis project Ga0233425, IMG submission 181712) | Freshwater microbial communities from Lake Towuti, South Sulawesi, Indonesia - Watercolumn_Towuti2014_140_MG | ecosystem: Environmental > Aquatic > Freshwater > Lake | place...
GACTACCGCCGACAGGACCACGTAGGCCGTTCGCCACCCCGAGAGCGACAGCACGACCGCCGAGACCGGCACGAGTGCCGTCTCGCCCACCGCCGATCCGCTGCCGGCGAGCGACAGGGCGAGCGAGCGCCGCCGGGTGAACACGGCGCTGATCAGCTTCGTCAGCGTAGCCGGCGATGCAAGCGTGAAGCCTGCACCCAAGAGCAAGAAAAGGGCGTAGAGGTGCCAGAGCTCCCGCACCAGCGAAAGCGCAAAGAGCGAGGCGCCTCCCAGGACGACTCCGGCGAGCGCGACCCTCACAGGGTCGTAGCGATCGGCAAGCCGTCCCGCCGCCGGCCTCAACACACTGGTAGATAGCCCGGCGAGACCCAGGGCGCCGGCGATCGATCCGCGCGACCAGCCGAACTCGTCGGTCAGTGGCTCAAGAAACACCCCGAACGAGAAGCGGCTGCCCGCCCCGCCGAAGAGCACGAGCGCGACCCCGGCGACTAGCAACCAGAGCGGAGAGATCCGGATGATCTCCACCGGCAGGCCGAACTTCGACAGCGTCATCGTCAGGTCGAACTTCGCCGACCCGGTCGGTACCGGCAACTCGGCCGCGCCTGTCCCCTGCGCCCCCAGGTCGACCTCACCCTTCATTGTCAGCTTGCGGGGCAGCCGGTCCTGAGCTCCAACGTACATGTCGAACTTGAGCTCGCCACCCTTAAGGTCCAGCCTGCTGGCCGGGATCATCGCGGCGTAGTGCCAGACCTCTGTCCCGTCCAGGACTTCCAGGCCGACTACCGAAAGCGCGGTGACGGGCGCATCATCGCCTGAGAGAAACTCGTCGCCCAGGAAGTCGTCGGGGTTGAATGGCGCGACGCCGGACTCGCTGGTCGACTTCTGCCACCATCCGGTCTGCGGATCCTTGACCCAGGACGTCGGACCGATCTGTACAAACTCAGACTCGATCACGAACCCGAACACCGATGCCGAGAACATTCCCTTCATCCTGTCCGGGTACTGGTAGTCCCCGGCAAGCTCGAATGGGACCTTCAGGGTCAGGCCCTGCGTCGTCCCTGTCATACCCATGTCCATCTCGACGTGGAACGACCTGGCCTCTACCAGCGCTGCCTGTATCGCCCTGGCCAGCTCAACAGCCTGAAGCGCCGCGAGCGGCACCGGAGTCGGGGTAGGCGTGGGAGTCGGTGTCGGAGTGGGCGTTGGCGTCGGCGTGGCGGTTGGCTGTCGCGTCCCCACATCAGCGGGACTCCCCGCGGGGGTTTCACAGGCGATTAGCGCGAAGGCGAACACCGCGACCAGCCAGGGCAACATCCTGTGAACCATGTCCCTATTGTCCCTCCGCTGACTGCCCAATATTAGGTAAACGCATCGGTCGTTACAGGGGGATTACGACGAGGGTTTGAATTCGGTGTAGATTGTGCCGGCCCGCTGGGGACCAACGTCGGAGACCGTCGGCCGATGGCCATAGGAGGGCGCCTTGGGCGAGTCGATCGGCTTCATAGGGCTGGGGATCATGGGGACCCCCATGTGCCGGCACCTCCTCAAGGCGGGCTACCCGGTCGTGGCGTGGAACCGGACCGCGGCGCGGCTCCAGTCCCTGGTCGCCGACGGCGCCCGGCCTGGCAACTCCCCTGCCGATGTCGCCAGCCAGTCGACGATCACGATCACGATGGTCGGCGACTCCGGGGATGTCGAAGCGGTGATCGCCGGGAAGGGCGGCGTGATCGAGGGCGCGGCGAGGGGCTCGGTCGTGATCGATATGAGCACGATCTCGCCCGTCACGAGTCGCTCCCTCGCGAAGCGGCTGGCCGCTCGTGAAGTCCAGATGCTCGACGCGCCCGTAACCGGCGGCTCCCTCGGAGCGCAGAACGCCACGCTATCGATCCTGGTCGGCGGCGACCGGGCCACATTCGAACGCTGCCTGCCGGTGTTTCAGAAGCTTGGCAAGGCGATCACGCTGGTCGGCCCCAGCGGTGCGGGACACACGGCGAAGTTGGCCAATCAGGTGCTCGTCGCCGGCTGCATGAGCGGCGTCGCCGAGGCGCTCGTCTTCGCCAAGAAGGCTGGGCTGGAACTCGGCACGTGGTTCGAGGCGGTGAAGGGCGGGGCCGGCACCTCGTGGCACCTCACCACGCAGGCGCCGCGTGTCCTCGACGGCGACTTCTCGCCCGGCTACATGGTCAAGCACCACCGGAAGGACCTTCGGCTCATACAGGAGACCGCCCACGAAATGGGGGTGCCGCTTCCCGTGGCCAGCGTCGTGCTCCAGCTGTACCGGTCGCTACAGTCGATGGGTGGCGATGAGCTGGGACACCAGGCGCTCGTCAAGGTCTACGAGCAGCTGGCAGGAGTCCAAGCCCGCCGCTAGCCCGTCCTTGACATGTCCGCGTCGGCCGAGGCGACTGTCAGATCATCTCCTCAGTCGCGCTCGCGACCAATCGGCGACTATGCCGGTGTCGTGCGAGAAGGCGAGCTCAGGCAGTTGCAGAGGGTCGAAGCTGCCTACCTCAAGCGCTTCGGATCCGGCCCGCAGTTCGCCACCGACTATCGTGACGTCGTAGACGGCCAGGACGACGGCGTTACCTGGCTGCGAGTACAGCCCGACGAGCCAGTTGGTCCTCACTCGCAATCCGGTCTCCTCGAGAACCTCGCGTTCGACGGCCACTTCTACGATCTCCCCGCGGTCCACGTAGCCCGACGGGAAGCTCCACTTCCCGATCGCCGGCTCGATGGCGCGGCGCACCAGGACCAGCCGGTCCTCCATGCCGATCATTGCCGCTGCCGCAAGCTTGGGATCGAGGTAGGCGATCCTCCCGCACGTCACGCACCTGGGCCGCGTCCCCGGGGCGGTCGGGGCGAGGCGGCCCCCGCATCTCGAGCAGAAGACCGGCTCTTCCATCGGCCGAACGGTAGCAAAGTGCCAGGTCGCGTTGTAGTACCGTGAGTCCACGCCCAGACTGAACCGTGACCAGATCGCCGACATCGCTCATCGGATCCTTGTAGCCGCCGGCGCCTCGAAACACAACGCCCGGATCGTCGCCGACCACCTGGCCGACGCCAATCTGACCGGGCACGACTCTTACGGCTTCATCCGCATCCCGCAGTACGTCGCCGACATCCAGGAAGGACGCCGCGACCCGAAGGCGAGCCCGGAGGTCGTGTTCGAGTCGGGCGCGATCGCGCGGGAATCTAAAGGGGGGGCCGTGGGAGAGGCGTGATTTGCGGCCGAAATCGCGTGATGGTTTCGTGATGAACTCCGGTACCCACCGACGACCCCGGCGCATCACAATCATGCGAGGCGGTCGATGCGCGGGGGCGTAGGGTGCCTGATTCGCAAGACCGAGACGATCGCGGACTACAGCTGGGGGCTCGACCATGGGACCTGGTCGGTGCTCAATCGCATGTTCCCGGAGGCGGACGTGCTGACCTACCAGTTGACCATCGACTACTTCCAGCCGCCCCGCTATCACTACGAGCTCGCGCAGGAACTGAAGCCGCTGCGGGACCGTGGCGTACTGGTAATCGGGAGCGGCAACCTTGTCCACAACCTGCGGGCCCTTCGGATGGCGGCAGAGCCGTACGAGTGGGCGGCGGAGTTCGACGCCGCAATGACGAGCAGCATCTCTGATGGGGACGATTAGGCGGTGGTCGACTTCGCGAAGCTCGGCCGGGTGGCGACGCTTGCGCACCCGACTCCGGACCACTTCCTGCCGCTGGTCTACGCGCTTGGCCTTAGGAGTGCCCGCGACGAAGTCGAGTACTTCAACGACGAGCTCGTGATGTCCTCGATCTCGATGCGGTCGGTCCTCGCGGTCCCACGGTAGAGTCAGGGCCTGCGGCGGGCCGAGCTGCCGCGGGTGGCTCAGCTTGACGGATCGATTCCCAAACCCACATCGTTGCGGCCGTTTCGGAACGCGCACAAGGTCGATTCGACCGGTTCCGAACAGGGCCGGTAATTCTGCGGAGGTAGGCGGAGATGGCTTCACAGGCCGCAAGCAAGGGTGACGTGCTGCAGCGAATCGGTGGAATCGGCTTGCTCGCCGGCGCGATTCTCACCGCGGTCGGCAATCTCCTGGTTCCCCGACCAGATGATCCGACCGTCCTGGCGGGCTATATCAAGGTCTGGACCGCGGAGCCCGACCGGACCAGGTTGGGCTTCTTCCTGATCCTTGTCGGCCTGTGGGCGTTGATAGCGGGCTTCGTCGCGGTGTACCGGTCCCTCACCGGCCCCGCGGCGATCGCCTGGGCCCGGATGGGCGCATACGGTGTCGTTGGGGGCACGGCTGTGTTGAGTGTCGCCCTCGCGCTCGGCATTGCGGGTACGAAGCTCTCGGAAGGGGGCGCTCCCGTAATGGCCGCGACAACCGCCGCCGCCGCGGCCACTGACTCGGTGTTCGGTGTCAGCATCATTGGCTACTGGTCTGCCCTGACGCTGCTTGGCATCGGCCTGTCCGTGGGCACGAAATATCCGCGGTGGACCGGCTGGCTGCTTGTGATCGGTGGTGCGGTAGCCGTGTTAACCGGCGGCGTCTTGCGTGTGTTCGGCGGCAACAGCGAGTCCACGGAGCTCGTCTTTGGCGCCGCGGCGCTCCTGACATCGGTCGTTGAGTTTGTGCTTGGGGTCCTGATCACTCGTCGCGAGATGAAGGCGATGTAGCGGGACGGAGCGGTCAGGCGGTCTTGCCGTCGCCTGACCTCGAGTCGCCCGGCCGTTGGGCGTCGGTGACACGCCGGCCGCCGCTCAGGACCTGTCTCCCCTTCGCTTCGTCTTCCTTCGCAGCAGCGTACGCGCGCTCGTTCTGGCGGATCTTGCTCGCGACCGCCTCGCCGGCCCGGTCCCAGTAGCTCCGGTTCTCGATCACGAACCTGTTCGAGTCTCGGTAGTCGTCGAGCAACCCGTTGACCTCGGGTATCACGTAGCGGGCGACCAGGTCCCAGCTCCTCAGCGTGTCCTCGCGATTGGCCCAGTCGTGGGCGAAGCCGATGACACACCCGAACCCGCCCGTGATCTGCGCGAGCTGGCGGACACGGGCGGTCAGGTCGTCAGGCGTCCCGATCACCGCCGTGCTCTCTTCCGCCAACGCCACGCCGTCCACAGCCTCGTCCGGCGTCTTGTAGATGGTCCCCTTGCCGCCGGCTAGCGTGCCCACCGTGTACTGGTTGTTGTGCCGCAACAGACCGTCCCGGGCCTGCTCCCGGGCCTGCTGCCGCGTCTCGGCGATGTGCCAGCTGATCACGATTCGCCAGTTTTTCCTGTCGACCCGCTTGCCGTGCTTCGCAGCCGACTCCTCGGCGAAGCTCCACTGCATCGGGAGGGCCTTGATGCCGTCCTTCGACATCGAGCCAATCGAGAGCACACCCGCCTCGTGTTTGCCGGCAAGCGTCATCCCGGAGGGGCTGACCATCGAGGCGACCGCGAACTCGATCCTCTCCTGGAGCGGTCTCAGGTGCAGCTTTGCGTCGCGCAACGTGAACCACTCGGACTTGTGGGAGAAGCGCTCGCCATCGAAGAGGCGCCGGATGACGCCCATCGCCTCGTCCTGGCGGTCTCGCAGCAGCATCGGGTCGAGCCCGAGGACGTGCGCGTCAGATGGCAGGGCGCCTGGACCGGACCCGAAGATCACCCGACCGCGCGACTGGTGGTCCAGCTGCACGATTCGCTCGGCGACCATGAACGGATGGTGATACGGAAGCGATACCACACCCGTGCCGAGCATGATGCGGCCCGTGTGCTCCGCGGCAGCCGCCAGGAACAGCTCGGGCGATGCGATCATCTCCCAGCCCGTCGAGTGGTGCTCGCCGCACCAGAACTCGTCGTATCCAAGCTCCTCGAGCCGCGTGACGAGCGCGAGGTCGCTCCGGAACTGCAGCGTCGGGTGCTCGCCGATTGGGTGGTGTGGCGCCAGGAACGCGCCGAACTTCAGGTTCGCCATTCGTTCGTCCTTGCTTCTGCCGCGGGGCTCAGGCCGCGGTGGAGCGCCGGGTCGAAAGAGCCGCCTTTAGCCGGTCGAGGACGATCTTCTCCTCCCCATCGTTCAGAGTCGGCACGTGGACGAACAGATCGTCTCCAGTCTGGCGTATCCAGATCGGCGGGTCGCCGTCCCGCAGCTCCGCGGCGACTTGAGCCGCGGTCTTCCCGGCCGTCTTCGGGTCGACCGTCACGGTGAGCGAAACGTCCGGGCCGACCGGTGGCGCCTTCGGGGCCGAAGCGGCCACCCCTCTGATTCGCTTAAGTCCTTGCTGGATGACATGCATCCGGGCGTCGAACGTCGCCAGCCGCTGCTCGTGATCGATGGTGAACCACCTCTTCACGGCAGCCGCGACCGCAACGATCTCCTGGCGGTCCACCTTGAAGCCGCGGCCGATCGGCAGCGGGGCGCCCTCAGCTCCCGCCTCCTCGAAGTTAATGAATGCGTTGGCAGCGACGGCCTGGACGAGGTCACGACGCCCTGCGACTATCCCGGTTGAGTTCGGCGCCTGGATGTACTTTGCGCCGAAGCACGTGAGGTCGCCGGTCTGCGCCATGCGGCGGAAGTAGTCGAGCGGGTAGATGCGCGACGCTGCGTCGAGAATCAGCGGAACGGAGTGCGCCGTGGCAAGCCTGCGCATCTCCGCAAGCGGCACCACGCGCGGCCCCCAGTCGGAGCTCTCGAAATAGGCCAGGGCGGCGGTCCTTGGGCCGATCGCGGCCTCGACTTGCGCGGTCGTGCAGCCCTTCTCGTCGCCGACCAGTACCAGCCTTGCGCCGACGACCGTCAGGCAGCGCGCGTAGCTGTACATCTGCGCCCGCTGGAACACGATCTCGTTCTTCATGCCGGTCGTGTCCGGCAGCTGCCCCATCTTCTGGCGATCGGTACCCGCCATCACCGCGGCGCTGCTCAGGATCAGTCCCGCTGCCGCCCCTGGCGTGATGTAAGCCGCCTCGGACCCAAGGAACCTGGCCACGTATTCGCCGGACTTCGCCAGGATCTCCGACATCACGACGAACTGGTCGTTCGCCTCGCTCATCGCATCGGCGACATCGGGCGGCAGGATCGACCCGCCGAGGACCGTGTTGAACCCGCGCGCGTTGATTCCGGCACGAACGCCCATCTCTCGGTAGAAAGTCATGGGGCCGGATTCTACGCCTAGAATGTCCGGCAATGACGAAGACCATCGACGGAATTGTCCCAATCATCCCCACGCCGTTTCGGATTGACGAGTCCGTCAACGATGCAGACCTCCGCAGGCTCGTCCGATTTGTTCGGAGAACGTGGGGCGGCGGCAATGTGCATCCCCGCGTATGGGAGCGAGTTCTACAAGCTCTCGGAGAGCGAGCGGGACCAGGTCATCGAGGTCGCCATCGAGGCGAACGCCGGCAGGGTTCCGTTCATCGCACAGGCGAACCACGGGTCCGCACTTGTGGCGGCGGCAAATGCCCGCCGGTATGAGCGCATGGGCGCGGATGTCGTCTCAATTGCCGTGCCGCGCCTGTTCGGCTTGACCGACCCGGACGTGCGCCGCTACCACGGACGCGTGGCAGATTCGATTTCCGTCCCGATGCTCGTTCAGGACTTCAATCCGGGCGGACCGACCATGGCGCCGGCCGAGATCGCCGAGCTCAACCGGCAGCATCCTAATTCCAAGTACGCCAAGCTCGAGGAGCCTCTGATGGTCGACAAAGTGATCGCCATCCGGGACAGGGTGGGTGATCGCGTCGGCGTCCTCGAGGGCTGGGGCGGCATGTACATGCTCGAGCTCATTCCGTACGGGATTTGCGTGGTCATGCCCGGTGTCCCGCTCCTGGAACCGCTGGACCACGCATTCCAACTCGCACGCGCCGGCAAGGTGTAGGACGCGCTGTCCGTCATGGGATCGATACTGCCGTTCATCAACTTCACGTTGCAGAACATGGAGGTGTTCTTACACGTTGAAAAGCGCCTGTTCGTCATGCGGGGCCTCATCAACAACCCCGTCGTGCGGGACTCGACCTACACGCTCTCCCCTGCCAACGCCGCCTACGTCGAACAGCTATGCAGGCACGTCCTCGGAGTGATCGACCGCCTGGAGTCGAAGGCGCGGGTTTGAGGCTGGCCCGGAGGAAGTCGGCGGTGGGTCGGGCCGTCAGGACGGCAGGTTCAACAGGCGCGCGAGATTGCCACCGGCCACCATTTCCTTTTCACGCTGGCCAAGCTTGTTCAGGTGCTTGAGGATCATGACCTTGGGCAGTTCGATCGGCATGTACGGGGCGTTGCTACCCATCAGCACTCGCTCGACGCCCACTGCTTCGATAGTGTCCTGGATGAACTTCGACAGAAACACGCTCCCGGTCTCCGTCACCGTGTTCGGCGCTCGCTTCATTGCCGGCACCAGTTCCTGTGGTGAGCCCGGCCATCCGTTGACCCCGCCAAAGCCCATCCTCGCGATCACAAACGTCGTCGTCGGGAAGTCGACAGCTATGTCGGCGACCATAGACGGCAGACAGGAAGCCCACGATTGGTCCTCTGCGTCGAGAATCACCGGGATCCCGAGATTCCCCGCGGCCTCCACCAGAGGGTCAACCAGGGCACGGTCCTTAAGGGTGTATTCATCGTCACTCGTGTGCAGGAGCAGGGCCTTGAAGCCTTGGTCAGCCACCCTGAGTTTCAACGACGCCAACGCGGCGAGTCGTTTGCGGGGTCGGACCCGGCAGAGGCCGATGACGCGTCCAGGATGTCGCTTCATCCCGTCGGCAATTCGATCCAAGTCTCCCTTGAAATCGTCCGCTATCCCGGTCCCGGAGGGCGCGACCAAAGCACCGTCGATGCCTGCACCGTCGAGCATGCGCACGAACGCGTCAGCGTCGAGCCGACCACTTCGTATCCCGAGCTGAGCCCACTGCAAGTCGGATCCCATGTACGAGTGGGCATCCAGAATTACCGGCATCTATCGGCTCCTTCGGTCGGCGGCGCGCCCGTCGAGCTTCAGCACTCGCCTGAAGTTCCCACCCGTAATCAGCGCTTTTTCTTCAGGAATCAATTTGTTCATGTACCTGTTGACCATGACAGGGGGCAACTCGATCGCCGAGTTTGGCCCGTTGCTTCCAATCAGAATCCTGGTAGCACCAACTTCGTCTACGACGTTCTGAAGCAAGATCGGCAGGAACACCCCGGCGGTCTCGACGTGAGCGTTGGGCGCCCGCTTGAGCGTCGGGATGATCTGGTCTGTGTAGCCCGGGTATCCGACGTGACCAATGTTGAAGTTCGTCTCCGGATAGTCCACAGCGATGTCGCCGATCATCTTCGGCTGACACGTCTCTCCATGCCGATCACCGGTATGGAAATACAGCAGGATTCCCAGCCGCGCACCGGCTTCGATTATCGGCTCGAGGAGCTTCCTGTCATCGAACCGGTAACTGTCGTCCAGCGAGTTCATCTTCAGCGCGGAGAATCCCTGTTCTTCGACCCGGCGACGTAGCTCGTCGACCGCCTCCCGCCCGGACCGGGGGCGTACGCGACACATTCCGAAAATGCGCCCGGGGTACTTCTTGATCGCAGCCGCGATACGATCCATATCGGGCCGGAAAAACTGCTCGCGGCCAACCCCCGGAGGTGCGACGAGCGCCCCGTGCACGCCGGAGCGATCCATCATCTGGACCCAGCCGTCGCCGTCCAACGGCACGGGGAGGCCCATTTGAGCCCAACCCGGGCTATTGCCAAGGTACGCATGCGCGTCATAGACCAAGCTGGCCACGTTCTCGACCCCTCCGTTCAACTACCCCTGAGAACCAAAGTGCTGTTCGGTTCACGCTGCCTTTCTCTTTTCAAGCATCGTCGCCCTCAGCCGTTCCGAGACCACCTCCGCCTCGCCCGGCATCAGGCCGTGGGCATTTAAGAACAGGTCCTCCCCCGGTCTGCGAGATGCCCCCACCATAATCGGCGGCTCACCGGCATCCAGAGCCGCCTTGATCTCGGTTGAAATGCCGGGCTTCCACGACTTCCCAAGGTTGATCGAGAGCTCGGGGACCGGCCGGGTCCAGTCATCCTGCAGGACCGCGAGCGTGATGTCAGGCACATCTTTCAGAACCTCGGCCACCGTCTGGCACTGGGCCCTCCAGCGACGCTGGTCGCCGACGTGGTCTCGCTCGATGTACCTCTGCAGGGCTACGACCAGCCCGACTATCTCCTCCCGACACACCTTTGCTACACGCCCGATGGCCATGTTCGGGCTGGCGTTCATGGTCGCCGCATCGATCAGGTCCTTCTTGCCAGCGAGGATGCCCGTCGACTGTGGGCCTCGTAGGGCCTTGCCCCCGCTGAAGGTGACCATGTCCACACCGTGGTCGATGAACTTGCGAAGGTGGTCGACCGGGGGAAGCATGGCAGCGCCGTCCAGCAGGACAGGGATACCGTGGCTCTTCCCTACGCCAACCATCTCGTCCAGCGTGTCGAACGAGTCGGGCGCCCAGCGTGACGCGAGATAGGCATAGGCGATCGTCCGGTCTGTGATCGCCGCTTCCAACTCCTGGCGAGTTGCGCCCTCTTCGTTCCCGACCCACTTCAGGACCGCCCCCGAATATGACCAGGCCTTTATGAAGCCGAAGTTCTGATTCCGCTTGACGATGACCTCGTTCTTCATTCCCTCGGTGTGCGGCAATCGGGCGATCTTCTCGAAGTCGGTCCCCGTCATGCACGCGGCCGCTTGCAGCATCATGCCGTTGGCAGCGCCGGCGACGACCATGCCAGCCTCCGCGCCGGTGACCCCTGTGATGATCTCGCTGGCTCTCTTGTTCAGCTCTCGCAAGCGGATCATCACCCGGCTAGCTTCCGCCATCGCCTCCACGACCTCGGGTTCCATGATTGAACCGCCGTTGACCGTCTGCGTACCCATCGCGTTGATGATTGGCTTGACGCCGATGCGGCGATAGATCTCTCCTCTTGCCGCCAAGTTCGAGGTCGCCGTTAGCATGCCGTTGACTCCTCCAATCCGGTCACGCTCGAAAAACCGCCGACAGGCGCCTTCCAACAATCTCGTCCTGCCCCGGGGCAAGCTGGTTCACACGCACGGTCATCATTCCATTCACATGGGTCGTCCAGATCGCGGGATCGCCGTCCTTCAAAAGTCGCACCACTTCAGCCGCTGTCCTCCTCGTTTCCACAGGATCCACCTCAATTCGGACACTGTTGGCCGACGATCCGGCAGTCGCCGACACCAGACTCGCCCTCACACCCGGGATCCCTGAGAGGTGTCGGCACACGACCTGCCCGCGCCGCTCGAGGTCCGCAAGCCGCGCTTCGTGATCCATCGCCAGCCATTCCCTGAGGGCAACGACCAGACCGATAATCTCGCGGCGACAGGCCGCGTGCCGAACCTGCCCATAAATGGTTGCCTTCCTGATCATGTCGCGCGACCCGACGAGCAGCCCTGTCGTGTCAGGGGCACCGAAATGCATCCCCCCGTACGCGACCAGATCCGCGCCCCACCGCGCGTACTTGCTCAGATTTTCGATCGGGAAGACCTGATCGGCCGCGTCAACGATTACCGGGACGCTCCGTCGGTGAGCGATCCTGATCACCTGGCGCAGGGTGAGGATCCGCGCGTCCAGATGGCCCTCATCGATGCGGCAGTAGACGGCGGCCGTGCAGGAACCAAGCGCGGACTCGAGCTGCTCTTCCGTCGTTCCGTCGTCGTCGCCGAATTCGACGATCTGGCCGCCAGCCAACGTCAGGCAGCGGTCCACCAGGTGCCGTTGCCGCTTCTGGAGCAGAAACCGGTTATTGATTCCCGTGACGTCTGGTACCTGGTGGATCTTCCGTTGACCCGCACCGGCCATGCACGCCTCAGTCGAGAGAACGATCGCCGCGCCGGCACCTGCCGAGAGGTACGTCCCCTCTACGCCGAGCATCTGGGCGATCAACGCGCCGGCTCTCTCCTGTAGCTTCTCCAGCGGGGCGAACGCTTCGTCAGCGGTATCCATCGCCGCCCTGACCACCGGGCTGACCGGAGGTCCGCCCAGAACGGCGATGTTCCCAGCCGCGTTGATGACCGGCTTAACTCCGATGTCACGATAGATCTCTCCCCACTTGGTGGTGGCGACCAGATCGCTATCTGGCCCTGCGGCCCTCATCTTTACTCCCGAGCGTCCCAGGCACGAAGGCGAGACCGCGGCAGACGGCCATCCCCGTGCTGGATGGCCGTCTGCGAATCGCCCGCGTGGCTCATCCCGCGGCTATCTTCCTCACCGCTTTGCGGGAATGATCCTTTCAGGCGCGCTGTACTTCGCCTCGAATCCCTTGCGCATGTTCCAGGACTCGATGGACTTCGGGTTGTAGACCACGTTGGAGGACAGGGCCACGATCCCGACCGCGGGAACGTTCTCAAGCATCCAGTCGCCCAGTTGCTTGTTTAGTTCGACGCGCTTCACGCGGTCGAGCTCCCCGTTCACCTTGTTGATGTAGTCCAGAATCGTGGGGATCTCCACCCCACATCCAAATCCGCCTCTGGTCAGGCTGGTGCCCTGGTGACCCCGTGGCCAGTCGTACGGCTGACCACGGTTGTGCCGGCACGATTGAACGAAGATGTACGTGTTGGACCTGTCAACCACCGTGGGCCGGAAGATCGAGTAGTCAGATTTCACGACGGTCGTGAAGACGCCGATCGACTTCCACATGCCGGCGATAGCCTCGACCGGGTCGGACCAGTTCGAGTTGCTGGACGCACCGAACAGAGTTACGTCCATCCTCTTGCCTGCACTGTCCTTCTTGAATCCGGCCTGATCAAGCAACGCCTCTGCCTTCTTCGTGTCGTACGGGATGACCCACTTTTGCTGAAAGTTCGCATCCAGGGTCGCGAACATGTTCACGTAGTAGGGCACGCCAGACCCGTTGAAGATCTTTTCGTTGATCAGGGCGCGGTCGATGGCGTACCCAAGGCCCTGACGGACGAGTCTCGCCTGCTCCATGTCGTCCATACCGGCGGGGTTGTTCTTGTCTTCGTACTTGAGTTTGCTGGCCCAGGACGTCGGCGCGCCCACCCACGGATAGTCCTTGGCATAGGAAGCCAAATTCCATGGCTCGAGCGGGGCGCCGGTGATGGCGTTCGTCTCCTCCCAGTAGTTGCCGCCAAAGTTGACAGGCAGCTCGTCCTGGTACCCGCTGGCCTGAATCTTGAAGCCTCGCTGAATCAGCGACGCCTCTTCCCGGATCGGCACGATGGCGGCGTCGGCCTCTCCTGTCAGCAGCATTGCCTTACGCGACGCATCTTCAGGGACCTGTATCACCGTTATCTGCTCGACCTTCGCCGTCTCGCGCCAGTGGCTAGGCACGGCCTTCACGACGATTCGCTGGTCATCCAGGAACTCGACTATCTCGAACGGACCCGTGCCGATGATGTTCTTCTTCATCCAGTCGAGGCCGTTCTTGTCGAACGCTGTCTTGCTGAAGACAGAGAACGCTATCGATTCGGCGTTCAACTGGTTGGAATCCCATTGGACGTCGTACTTGTTGACCGCGATCTCGACCGTTGACTTGTCGATCGCGGTGGCAGCTCCAAACATTGCTCCGAGGTCGCCTGCCGAACTGGCGATGCTCGTGGGGTTTGTCTTCGCGTTCGTGTCGTTCAGGCTCCACGCCACGTCATCGGCCGTCATCTCTCCGACGCCCTTGTGGAACTGAACGCCCGACTGCAGGCGCCAGGTCAGCTTCTTCTGATCCCCGCTCAGCTCCCAACTTTTGACGAGCATGGGCATTACGCCCTTGTCTCTCTCCGTCATGAATGCAGTTTCGGTAACACCGAGATAGATGGCTCCGCCCTGCGTGCTGTTGAGTCCACTGCCCTTCCCGACGGTCTGGAGGGCGAAGGTGATCTGACTCGCCCGGTTCTTCGGGGCAGGCGCAACGTTCGTCGCCACCGTCGGCACCGGCGTCGCAGTGACGACAACCGGCTTCTCCACCAGAACAGTCTGCTGGACGGTCTTCTCCTTCTCCACGATTACCGTCTGCTGCACGACTTTCGTCACTTCGACGGGCCTCTCGACAACGACCGTTCGCTCGACGATAGTCTCGCCCCCACCACATGCCGAAATCGCGAACGCGGTGACGGCGAGGATTGCGCCCGGAAAGATCGCCAGCCCCTTCTTGATTCCCATCTTTAGCCTCCACATAGTCGATCGTCCCCTTGATCAAACCCCCCTATCCGGTGCCGGCGAGGGCAGCGCGTAGCCGCTCGGCGATGATCACCTCCTCCCCATCCGCCACGTTATGCGCGTTCACATAGAGGTCTTCGCCGCGTGCATTGGCGTGCCCGATAACGATTGGCGGGTCGCCGGCCTCGAGGATCGTCTCGATCTGCTTCCCGCTCGGGCCGCGGTAGGTCTTGTCGAAGTAGATCGCGACTTCCGGCACAGGGCGCGAGTGTGGGTCCTGAAGAACCGAAGCCCTCACCCCCGCGATTCCCTGGATTCGAGAGGAAACAACTTCCATCTGACGCCGCCAGCGCGCCTGGTCTGCAGCGTGGTCCCGTTGCACGTACTGCTCCAGGGCAACCATCAGCCCGATGATCTCTTCTTTCGCGACCTTCAGAGGCCGGCCGACGGCGCTGTTCGGAGAGCCGTTGGCCGCAGCAGCATGAATTAACACCCTGCTGCCCGCGAGGATGCCTGCGGACTGAGGGCCCCTGATCGCCTTGCCACCGCTGAACGCGACAAGATCGGCCCCGTCCGAAACATATCGGCGGAGGTTTTCGACCGGTGGCAACATCGCCGCCGCGTCGACAATTACCGGGACACCACGAGCGTGCGACCGCTTTGAGATTGCCTCCAGAAGGCCCGGGGGGTCCTCACGGAGCCAGCGAGATGCGACGTACCCGATCGCGGCGGTGTATCCGCCGACGTGGCTGACAACGCGATCGGCCGCGTCGT
>Ga0233425_10007720_pt1 | contig 14873 bp, 11 predicted proteins | sample Watercolumn_Towu_2_FD_181712 | JGI IMG/M metagenome (GOLD analysis project Ga0233425, IMG submission 181712) | Freshwater microbial communities from Lake Towuti, South Sulawesi, Indonesia - Watercolumn_Towuti2014_140_MG | ecosystem: Environmental > Aquatic > Freshwater > Lake | place...
GGAATCCCTCCCTGCATCGGGCTTGGTCCAGGTGTGTGACTCGGAGTCGGGGCTCGTGCGTTGGCTCGACCTCGGCAGCCGACGCGGGCGCGCAGCGTTCGCAGCTGCCGCAATCGCACGAGCTGAGTCTTTCGAGCGCTCGATGCGGAGCATGAAACTCAAGCCCCTTGTGCTGCGGACCGGCGAGGACTTCGTGCAACCGATGACTGAGTACTTCGAGCGTCGCAGCGGAGGGAGGGTCCGATGAGGCTGAGGCTGCTGTTGAGCCTTCGCCTGATTCTCTGTGCACTTTTCGCCACCGGGATCGTGTTTTCCGCTCGTGGCCAGAACGCCGACGCACCGCCCGCGAACCGACCCATTGACGAGGAAGTGTCGAAGGAGGGCGTGCGGGCACGCTGGACGGTGCCGAACAGTGTGGTTCAGGTAGGCGATGCGATCCCCTTTCGACTGACGGTGTATGCGCCAGAGGGGATCACGCCTGACATCCCGGAGATCGGATCAACCAGCGGCGTGTTCGACATTCGCGGACTGGAACGGCAATCGCGCGCTTCGGGCAGCAATCGAGAGTGGACACTCTCGTTCACTGCATCCACCTTTGATTCTGGAAGTCAACAGTTGCCGCCATTCAAGTTGTCCTGGAAGGATGCGAGCGGCAACATTCGCGATCTTGATGTCGGTGGCTGCACACTCGATGTCGTGAGTATTGCGGGCGATGCCGAACCGAGTGCATTCAAGGACATTCGAGGGGCGCTCCCGATGGATCTCGGAGGCCTTCAGCCATGGATGTACGCCGTTGCAGCAACGGCGCTGACGATCATTCTGATCCTGCTGGTACTGTGGCTTCTTCGCAGACATCGCGCAGCTGCGCTTGAGCGTGCCATGACGCCCGATTCCTGGGCGCTTCGCGAACTGGCCGCCCTTGAGAAAGATGACTTGATTGGCAAGGCCGAATACCACACCTACTGGGTGCGGCTGTCCGCAATCATCCGCCAGTATGTAGAACGCCGATTCAACATTGCTGCGCCGGAGAAGACAACTCAGGAGTTCCTTGCAGCGGCACGCGATCATCCGGAAGTTGGTGCCGAGCACCGTCATGTGCTCACCGATTTCCTCCGTGCCGCCGACATGGTGAAGTTTGCAGCGCTGCGTCCCGCAGATGATGAATGCCGGCGAGGGCTTGTCGCCGCGCGCGACTTTGTCAGCGACACCACAAGCACGGCGACTGAACGCCCGTCTCTCCAAGAGGTGCGCACATGACATTCCTGACGATGCTCGACCCGTGGCTGTTACCACTTGCGCTTGGTGCGATCGTGGCGCTGCTGCCTGCGCTTGATCGGCGCCGGCACTCTCCGCTGCGGTACTCATCGCTCGCGATTGCCGCACCGCTCGCCACATCGTGGGCCTTGCGCTTGCGCTGGTTGCCGTCCGTGCTGCGCGCGTGTGCCATCCTGATTCTTGGGGTCTGTCTCGCGCGACCTGTCATCGCGAATCAGCAGACAAAGACCTTTGTGGAAGGTGCTGCGATTGAGATGGTCATCGACCGCTCCAGCTCGATGCGAGCACTCGACTTCACGCTTGGGCGGAAAACCTCTGATCGGCTCGAGGCCGTGAAGTCCGTTGCAACAGCTTTCATCTCCGGCGGCCTTGGCTTGGCCGGGCGACCGAACGACCTGATCGGCGTGACATGCTTCGCGCGCTTCGCCGACAGCCTCTCACCGCTCACCCTCGATCATGGTTATGTTGTGGATGTGCTGCGCCAAGTCGAGCCCGCGGGAGAACGCGCAGAAGACGGTACTGCCATCGGTGACGCGGTCGCACTCGCCGTAGAACGCTTGCGGGATGCCATGAAGAATGCTCCGAAGGATGGTGGACGCCAACCTATTGAGAGTGCCGCGATCGTGCTGCTCACCGACGGCGAGAACAATGCCGGCGATGTGGACCCGCGTGTGGCTGCTGATCTGGCGAAGACCTATGGCATCAAGATCTACGCGGTTGGCGTCGGATCAAAGGGCTCAGCCCCCTTTCCCACCGGGACAGATCCGTTTGGACAACCCCTCATTCGGAACATTCCAGTCAACATCGACGAGGATCTGCTCAAGGACATGGCAGCGCGGACAGGTGGCGAGTACTTCCGCGCGACAGACACTGAAAGTCTCCGCTCTATCTACACCCAGATCGATGCGATGGAGAAGACGAAGACTGAACAGCGTCGGTCCATGCTCTATACCGATTTGGCTGTCCAGGCTGGATCATGGAGCGGTTGGTCACTGCCGCCCCTGCTTGCGCTTGCGGCGCTCTTGCTCGCGGCGGAAATGTTGCTGACACACACTCGGCTGAGGGCCCTGAACTGAAAGGCACCGAATGAGTGGTATCGAATGGAACAACATCGCCGCGCTGTACTGGCTCTGGGCTCTTGTACCGCTCGCCATACTTGTGGCATGGACAATCACCTGGCGCCGCCGCGCGACGGACCTGCTCATCGAGCGAGGACTTCAGCAGCGGATCATGACAGGTGTTTCGCATATCCGTCCAGCTGTTCGCGCGCTGCTTTGTTTCGCAGCGCTCATTTGTCTCGTGATTGCGCTGGCTGATCCACGGGCCGGCCGACAGGAGGAAGAAGTCACGCGGCACGGTGCGGATGTGATGTTCGTTGTCGATGTAAGCCGGTCCATGCTGGCGGAGGATGCGACACCTAGCCGACTCGACCGTGCAAAGGCCTTCATCGACGATGCGGTCCGAAGAATGGGCGGTGATCGGGCTGGCCTTGTCGACTTTGCAGGCAGCGCAGCGATGCGAACTCCCCTCACGCTGAACTACGGCGCATTGATGAGCAGCGTGGATGACTTGACACCAAAGGATTCTGCGCGCGGTGGATCGATGCTCGGTGCTGCCATCACGACTGCAGTGAACAGTTTTCCAAGCGACTCGACGGCCGGCCGGGCAATCGTTGTGTTGACTGATGGCGAGGATATGGACAGTAACCCCGTAGCCGCCGCGAAGGCAGCGTTTGAGAGCAATGGCATTCGCGTCATCACAGTTGGAATCGGAGATGCTCGGGATGGTGGGCGCATTCCGCTTGAGACGAAGGATGGTCGGACCTGGTTGGTCCACGAGGGACAGGAAGTCTGGTCAAAGATGGACCCCACAACCCTGCAGGCCGTGGCCGATGCAGGCGGCGGGATCTTTGTGCCCGCGGGAACCGCTCAGATCGATCTCGGGGAGGTGCTTGAACGCGCACTCCGCGACCTTGAGCGCAAGGACTTCGAGACCACCACCGTCGTGCTCACATCCCCTCAGTTTCAGTGGCTTGCGGGTGCGGCGCTTCTGCTGCTGCTCATCGAACTGCTGATCCCGAAACCGCGTACCGTTTCGACTGCCGCGCCACGCGCGCGGAGTTCAGTACGACTTGTGGAGGTTGGATCGTGAAGGCGCCGTCGTTCATTCCCATTCTTTCCGCGTGCATTGTGCTGCATGCACACGCGCAGTTGCCTGCCGCTCCCTCTGCCTCAGCTCCGCCAAGCAGTCTGCCCAAACGACAAACCGTTGACCGCGATGCATTCCGTGCGAGTGCCCGCGAGGGTATGCAGGCACTGGAGGCAAAGGATTATTCCAAAGCGCAAGCTGCATTCGCTGCAGCAATCGCGGCAGATCCAACCGATCCCAGCGCCGCCTACAACCGGGGTGTTGCTGCCTACAGAGGCGATGACTTCTCGGTCGCGAGCGAGAGTTTCGCCGCATCAGGCAGTGCGGGAGATGCTTCTCTTGCGGTTGCGTCGATGTACAACCAGGGAACCGCATCGTTCGCGAAGGCGCTTCGCATGCTGCCTCAACAGAGCGCGGATGATGGCGCACAGCAGTCCGCAGAACTCGCACCAGCCATCGATTCGCTGAAGACTGCATTGACTCACTTCAAGGACGCTGTTGCGGCCGATCAGCGGGATCTTGACTCCCGCTTCAATGCGGAACTTGCTCAGCGCCTCCTTCGGCAACTGGAACAGCAGCAGCAAGAGCAGCAGCAGCAGCAGAAACAAGACGATCAGAAGAAGGAAGAGCAACAGAACCAGGAGCAGAAGGACTCGCAGAAGGAGCAGGATCGGCAGGATCAGCAGGAGCAGCAGGAGCAAGGTCAAGATCCGAAGGAAAACGACCAACAAGGGCAACAGCAGAGCCAGCAGAAGGACACGAATCAGGACGAGAGTGCAGGTGAGAAGCCGAAGGATGGTGAGCAAGGCACAGAGGCGAAGGATCAACCCGAGAAAGGTGGCAAAGACAAGCAGAATGCAAAGGAGGATCCAACCAAGCAGGGCGAGAAGAACAACCCGGCGAAAGATGGATCGAATTCACCCCCACAATCGCCTGCGGATTCATCACAGGATTCGCAGGCGAATGGCGCGAAGGAATCTGCTGAATCCCAGCGCCGTACTGATGCTCCTATCACGCGCAACGAGGCAGAACGACTGTTACAAATGGTTCGAGATCGTGAAAAGACGCGCGAAGACGCAAAGGAGCGCGCAAAGCAGGCTCAGCCGCGGCGGGCTCCCAACGGGAAGGACTGGTAAACCGATGCAGCAAGTCACGCACAGTTTGAGTCACCTGATCTCGTGGGTTGTCGCGCTCGCGGTCAGCGTCGGTGCGTTCGCGAGTGATGTTTCATTCGATCTATCGCCACTCCAAGGATGGGTTGGCACGCCGGCGGTTCTGAAGGTCACCGTTCGGAATGGATCCATGATCTCGGACCCCCTTCTGCCGTCGGTCGATGGGCTCGATCTGGTGCTGCAGTCGGGTCGACAGACCATGAACTCGATGCAGGTCATCAACGGTCGAGTCACCCGCGACAACACAACCGTTCTGAATGTCCTCATCACACCAAAGACTGCCGGCAAGTTCACCATCCCTGCCATCACGATCGAGGTCGATGGGGTGCAACACTCCTCCGGACCACTCACCTTCTCCTCACTGAAGTCAGAAGCTGGCGAGCTGCTCAAAGTTCAGATCGTGATCGATCAGACCCCACTGTGGGAGGGACAGACTGTCAGTGGAGCACTTCGCATCGAACTGAAGCCCTACCAGTCACGCGAGCACCGCGTCACACTGCGCGAGAGCGACATGTGGCAGTTCATCGACCTGGAAAAATGTGAACTGGGACCGTTTCGGCAGCGAATGCGGGAGATGCTGCAGGCCGGCCAGCGCCCTCAGGGGCGTGAAGCGCTCATCGACGGGCAGTCGATGCTGGTGTATGAGATCGCGGCACCGCTCACGATGAGCACGCCCGGCGCCCCTGATTTTTCGGACATTCAAGTTTTCTACAACTACCCATCGCGACTCACGGCAACTCAGGATTTTCTCGGCCGCTCCGAACTCAGCGTCTCGGCAACGCGCCCCATCACGGCAGCCGCAACGGCTCCAGGCATCGAGGTGAAGCCGTTGCCAGAGGATGGCAGACCAACAGATTTCAGCGGCGCAGTCGGTTCCTTCACCATCGAGGCAAGCGCGAAGCCTCTTGCAGTTGGGGTTGGCGATCCGATCACTCTGACATATCGCATCACCGATAGGACAGGAACGGGGCGGCTCGATTCGATTGGGCCGCCGCGGCTGGATGCACCAGCCCTGACCGACAACTTTCGAATGCCCACCGCACCGCTCGCCGGCTCCGTCCAAGGCAACACCAAGACATTCACGCAAACGCTCCGCCCGACTGCAGAATCGGTGAAAGAGATTCCGCCGGTGGCCTTCTCATGGTTCGATCCTGCGACAGGTCAGTACGAAACAGCGGCATCGAAGCCAATTGCCATTTCAGTAAGTGCAGTCGAACGGCTCGCGACCGATGCGATTCTTGGTAGCTCAAAGGTGCCAACAAACAGCGCCCCCGCATTGGTTGCCACGGCCGGAGGGCTCAGCGCGAATGCAGCGGTCACACCTGCTCTCGTTGCGAGTCGCCCTCTTGGCGCACTCTCGTGGCCACTTGTGGGAAGCGTGCTCTTTGTCCCACCGCTTGCGTGCGCGGGCCTTCTGCTCCTTCGGCGCCGCCAAGATCGGCGACTCGGCGACCGTGGCTTGTTGCAGGAACAGGGTGCGCGTCAGCGCGCGTTGGCGCGTGCACGCACGGGTGCGGGTGCAGCGGCCGTCCAGACCTACATCGCTGATCGCTTGCGCCGACCGAGCGGGACCGTCACACGCGCCGAGGCAAGCCGCTTTCTGCGTGCCGCTGGCGCAGACGCGGCGCTCCAACAGCAGGTCGATGAGATTCTCGGGCGCGCGGAGCGCTCGCGCTTTTCAGCGCCCGGGGCTGCACCGTCGACATCGGTTGATGACGCAGCGGGCGCAGTGACCTGTCTCGCGCGTCTCGATCGGCTGGACTGGCGCTCGGCACGCACTGCAGAGGGAGACTCCTAAATGAAGCGAAACACAAATGGCATCATCCTCTGGAGCATCAGCGCCATCCTCCTGTGCCTAGGCGGGCATGCGTATTCGATGAATCAGACATCCGGGAACGGCACCATTTCAGATCCGTACGGAGTCGCGATCGAAGCACAGCGCAACTATGACGAGGGAATGGCTGCGCTCGCGACAGACCCAGCAGGCGCACAAGCGCTCTTTACAAAGTCGGCCGAGCTCTACCAGATGCTCGCAGACATCCCCCTTGCGAGCGGTGAACTCAACTACAACCTAGGCAACGCGTGGATTCAAGCGGGTGATCCAGGTCGGGCGATCGCAGCTCTCCTCGACGCTCAGTTGCTCCTGCCGGGTGATGCGCGTGTGGCGGAGAGCCTTGCGCACGCTCGTGCCATCGTTGCACCAACTGCAGCTTCGGCAAGCAGCGAGGGGCTGCTCGACATCGCATCGACTTGGTGGGTTTGGCTCTCGCCGTCTTTGCGTCGCTTGCTTGCAGTCACCCTCTGGCTCGCACTCTGGCTTGTCGTTGCATTCGGAGTGTGGACCCGCTGGAAATCACGCGCCCCTTGGCGGAGCGTCATTGCATCGCTCGCTCTCGCGTCGGCGGCAGTCACTGCCACCGTTGTCGTTGATGTGCTGCGAACAACGCTCCATCCGCCGGGAGTCATCACAAGTGAATCGACGATTGCGCGCAAAGGGAATGGCGAGGGCTTTGCCGCGGCATTCTCAGAACCACTCAAACGCGGTATGGAGTTCACACTGATCGAGGTACGCCCCGACTGGGTGCATGTACGGCTGCGCGACGGACAGTCCGCCTGGGTGCGAAGTATCGATGCGCATGTGGCTGGGCAATGGCAGGTCGATCGTCGCGCCGACACCACCTAAGCCCGCCCATTCAACGCAGGTGTCCCGACAATTCAGGAGGGACACCCGACGAAAAAGAAACGGAGAGGGTGAGATTCGAACTCACGAGCAGGACAAGCCCGCTACTAGTTTTCGAGACTAGCTCCTTCAACCGCTCGGACACCTCTCCAAAGCGAACCGCAGTATAACCGTGCGATTGCGCTGCCTCAGATGGTGGAGGCCAGAGCACCTCGACAATGGTTAGACCGCAGGTGCGTACCGCCTCACACGGGCGCTGCCGCACACCGCAATCGACTCAGCCCCAGTTTGCGAGCTGAATTGCCAGATCGAACGCGTTCACAATACCGTCGAAGTTGAAATCAGCGGCAGGAAAATTGATGCCCCACGCTGCCAAGAGCGAACCCAAGTCGATGCCGTTGACCACATTGTCCCCGTTGACATCGCCGGGGCGCAGTTCGCAGACATCGGCGGTGCCGTTGCCATTCCCATCGGCACAGGTGGTGCCGGGGCCCTTCCACGCGGCGCCTGCAGCAGTCGCATCAGCCTGCGAAAGGATCAAGCAGAACCCATTTGGAAAGCAGGCTGCACCTTGAGGCGGTGGACAGTTCTGCTGTGAACACACGGAGTTGTTCCCTCTGTAGTTGCCGCCCTGTGCAGAGCATGCCGATGGACTGACTGGACCAACGCATGAACCATCTGGCAAGCAGCAGGCACCCGTTGGGAAGCATGTGTATGTCGCGCATACGCTGCCTTCCGGACCCGGCACGCCGCCGGCGCTCAAGCAGGACTGATACGACAGCGAGACGCAGCCACCTGTCGATGCGAAGCAACAGGCGTTGTTGCCCTGTGGCAGGCAGATCGTTGAACTGCAGATCGAACCATCGCCGCGATATGTTCCGCCAACCGACTGGCAGTTTGCCTGCGTGGAGAGAGTGCAGTTCGTGCCGACGCAGCAAGCGCCCTGCGCTGGTGCGCACTGCAGCGGCGTGTAGGTCGCACGCATCACCCAGTCACCGCTAGGACGGCAGAAAGTCGGGATTTGAGCGAAAGTCTTCCATCCGACGCCGCAACCAAACGCGCCACAGTTCAACATGTAAAGCCAGTTGCGAGTGGGCTGCGCGAGTCCGCTGACATCCGTCGTCGGAAATGCATTGCTCGAACTTGGCGGAGCAGTAATACAAGGGTTCTGCGTTTGGTTGTTATGGTCGTCAATCCGATAGCCAATGGAGAAAGTCTGCGTTCCGTTGTCATCGAGATACATCTGCTCGGGATCTTGCGGATCGATCAGAAACTGCACATTCACGCCATTCGTGCCCGGCGGAAGGACAATGTGGGGAAGAATCTTGCCATCCGACGAGAACTCGTACTTCGGTGTGCCCGATGGATTCCCCTCCCACACAAGGATTGACCACTTGGTCGTCGTCTGTACCGCTGCGTTGCTCGTAGCAAAGATGATTTCGGTCATATCGAGCCGCATGGGGAATGCTGCCGCGGGAACGGTGAACGACACCGCCGCGATCTCCTGCTCTGCGAACCCTGCCTGCACGATGTAGGAACCACCGGTGAAACTGGCGTCGGTATGCGCAACGGTTTGCGAAGGACAATTGCCGCTGACACCACCCTCGGACTGCCCGCCGCTCCGATAGATCGCCTGCATAGTCGGGATGTCCCGAGATGCGGACCAGATTGGGAACAACCGACTCGAGTCGACAACCTGCTGCTCACCCAACACCGCCGGCGGCGCGTCCGCGGCGGCGTGTAGATCCATTGCGCACGAGAGAGCGAGCGTGAAACACAACATCACTGATGGGGATATCGTTGACATGTGGATTTCCTCGATATTGCAAGCAGACCGACAGCCGAAACTCTTGTGCCAGGCCCCCTTTACCATACCTCAACTACCGAAACTGGCAAACGGAATTGGTGACAATTGACCGATCCATCGCAGTCGTGAGGCATTTGCCCCGTTTCCCATGCGTTGTTTGCCCCCTAGACCCCTTCGTGGAGTCCCCCCTGCGGGTCCTTACCGCGCATCAGTAGTCAGATTGGATCGCTCCCAGTCGATGGTGATCTTGTCGGTGGCAATCTCCTCGATGACGACCTCAAAGTCGCTGCGACCATTTCGCTCCACCAAAGGACGCGCACCCGCGATGAGCTCCGCGATGCGGCGTTGGATAAGTGCCGTGAACTTGAACCGACCACCAACCTTCGCGATGATTTCGTCACTCTTGAGCGCGTCGTGCATATGTGGGTGCCTTGAGGGGAGCTCGGTAGAATAGTCCATCCCTGCACGCGAGGCAAGCCGATGCCCGATCCACGAAATGACTTTCCAAGGTCTATGCGAATGACAAGTGGATCGGACTTTCAACGGGTGTATTCTCGGCGGATTCGGAAGGATCTCGGGTGGATCGTTCTGCATGCAAGGTTGAACGGCCGGGTATGCACTCGCTTGGGACTCTCGGTTGGCGCGCGGGTTGGGGGTGCAGTGCAACGCAATCGCGTCAAGCGCTTGACGCGCGAGGCATTCCGACAGCTGCACCCGCAGTTGCCGCCGGGGATGGATCTCGTGGTGTCAGCGCGCCTGCCGCAAGAGCGCCCGCTCGCTGACTACATGGCTGCGCTCCAATCGGAGGTGCCACGGCTCGCGCGGGCCCTCCTGCGATAACGCCGCACGACCACCGCTACCTCATGGAACAGGATCGTCACCGCAGCCACCCCACGGATGGCAGCGAACCAGCCTGAGTAGTGTGAGCCATCCTCCGCGCCATGCGCCATGGCGTTCGAATGCCTCGACTGCGTACACCGAACACGATGGGTGGAAACGACAGCGACCTCCCAGTATCGGCGAGAGCAACCGCTGGTACAGCCGAACGCCTCGCACGCAGGCGCGTGCGGCGATGGTCGATGGCTGTCCCATGTCAGTCCGCATCGACGACTGGATTGCGCAAGACCCCCACGCGCTCGATTCGGATCTCGACGACATCGCCCTGCCGCAGATAGCGCGGCGGCTTTCGCGCGTGTCCCACGCCCGCTGGCGATCCCGTCAGGATGATCGATCCAGCAAGCAGCGTCATGCCACGGGAGAGGTCGGCGATCAACTGCGCCACGGGAAAGATCATCGACTTCGTTGACGAGTCTTGCATGATCTCGCCGCTGACAAAAGTTTGAATGCGAAGTTCTTGCGGATCCCCCACAAACGACGCAGGAACAATGGCGGAAAGTGGGCAGAAAGTGTCAAAACTCTTCCCTCGACTGAACTGCCCACCCGCCCCCTCATTCTGCCACCAGCGCGCACTCACATCGTTCGCAACGGCGTAGCCGGCAACACGCGAAAGCGCGCTCTCGATCGGCACATCGCGACAATCGCAGCCAAGGATGACCGCCAACTCCCCCTCAAAATCCACCTGCGGTCCTCCCTCGCGGCAGATTGTGGGAATCACGATTGGTTCATCGTGGCCAATGACCGCCGCTGGATTCTTGAAGAACACCATCGGTCGCTGCGGGACTGCATTGCCGAGTTCCTTCGCATGATCACTGTAGTTGCGACCGATGGCGAGGATTGCAGGCGGTCGAGAAGTCACCGAGATTCCGCCTTTGATCGCTTGCTGGTCTCCTCCGCTTCACGCCGCCGCGCTTCCTCTGCAGCGACCGCGATCCGATGTTCCTCCATGCCTGGCGGCTCGGGCAGCACCCTCGCAAAGGGCACCATCTGCGAGATCGGATCGAGGCTGTACTCCGCCTCCATCGGTCCGCGCACCAAGTCATACACCATTCGCCGCTCCGCTTCGCCGGCGCGGTTGTAAATGGTGAGGCGATCCATCAGCGGCTGCGAAGGATCCACAAGCACATTGGCAAACACATCGCGAACACTTGTTCGCAGGTCGCCGATCAGCGCCGCCATCCGTCGTTCGCCAAACTTATTCACAAAGTCGGCGATTTGGCTGCTTTGGAAGTAGTCGATCAGGTCACGCGCAAACTTGAGCGCCTCCTCAAGAACCTTTGGACGATCGAGCAGAAGCCCTTCACGGAACCCACGCTGCAGTGACGCATACACATCACTTCGCGCCACATCTGGAGCAAGCGCATACTCGCCGTAGGTCGTGTTTCGAACGAAGACCTCGAGCGGCGCCTCGTACTTGTTGTTTGGAACAAGCCCGCCTCGCCCAAACAGATTGTCCAACTTGTTCAAGATTTCCTGTGCGCCCTCGATATCCCCGAAGCGGTACAACTCGCGAACGGCTTGCGTCATGTAGTTCTGATAGAAGTCGCAAAAGGTGTCGCCGCCACCGCCACGCGTCCCGTAATGCTTGCGGTAGAGGTCGCCGAAGTAGCGGTCAATCGCCTTGATCCAGCGCGGGTCATTCAGCCGTGTCGGATTGTCGCTGCTGAACACGTCGTATCCCATCAGTCCAGTGCGGGCGAGCGCCTGCATTGCGTGAATGTTGACTCGATCATTGTTGAGCACCTTGTAGATGTCATCTGGCGCCTCGCTCCGCTTCGCTGCGGTCGTTGTCCCCTTCTGCGACCAATAGAAGGCATGGCTCTGCGGATGACGCCAATCAAAGGGCCCGAAGTCGCGCGTGTACTCCCACATCAGCGCAGGATCCATGTTGAGTGCTTCAAGCAGCACTTTCCGCCGAAGGAATGGCAGGAACTTGGCGAGTGCCTCGCGGGACTCGGGCTTGGAGAGCACCGTGTCGAGTGCGAGGTAGACCGGATCATTGCGCTTGAAGGTTGCCTCGAGGCCAAGCAGTTTGGCGTATCGGCTGGTTTGCACAGCCTCCCATCGGCCGAGATTCATCAGAAAGTCCTTGTCGAGACGGAACTGGAAACGCGCATCGAAGCCCGCAAGATTCGACCGGAGTTCCTGCAGCAACAACTTGACGCTTGGCTCACGCACCTCTAACTCATCGATCGTGCTCGGCGCATCCTTGATCGTGGCGAGCCATTGGACTCGATCGGCAAAGGACAGCGGTGGAACCCCAAGAAGCAACTGCCACTCTCGCGCGAACTCGCGCTTGTAGTACAGGTGCGCATCGTCGGCAACGCCGTCGAGTTTGTGGGCCATCATGAACGCCAGTTCCTTGTGCAGGATCAGGTCATTCGGGTTGTAGCGGAGCCCTTCGTCGCGGATCAGATTGAAGCCTGCTCGCACCCACTCCCACCGCTCCTCCGGGGTGTCCGTCATGACCGAAATGTTGTAGGTCATGTTGTGACCGTGAAACCCCCACACATCACCGAAGCGCGGTTGCAACTTGGTGATCAGTGCTGCATCAGCCATCGCTTCGAAGAAGAGCCCCTTCTCCTTCATGATGTTCGTCTTGATCCAGAGATAATCGACAATCAGTCCGCGCAGCGCGCCGATGGCGGTACCGATTGCCACAATGGGCGGTGCTCCCTCCACCGATACATCCGTGTAACGCAACGACTTCTCATCGCTGATGCGCAAGATCTCAGGGAGCAGCCGTGATCCCCCGAACAGCGCGGCCGCTGCGATGAGAACACACGCCAGTTGCATCAATCGGTCGCGCATCTCAACCCTCGCCTCCGCTGTAGATCGCTATCTCCTTGCGCGAGAACGCGAATCCGCCGATGGCGAACGCGAGTGCGCTCCACACCAGCCCGATCAGACCAACCGCTCGGAGCACAGAACCCCATGGGATCACTCGTCCATCGACCAGATCAGTCGAGCTTCCGACCGATGCAAATGGTGCGAGCAGCCACTGCACGCCACCGACAAATCCATGGATGAATGCCTCAAACACCTGCATGAACCACGGGGCATCGATGGGAACAGCGAACTGCTCGACGGCAACCTCTAAATAGGGAGCCATCGAACCAATCACAAAGATGGTCACAGCCACTAGCACGGCCACCGGAAACGACAAGATGCCGGCGGCGCTCACGCCAAGTGCGGCAATGAACAGCAGCTTGCCCCAGTCCACGAGCATGGCCCGCAGAAAGTTCCCCTCGAACCCGCCGACACGGTGCAGGACTTCAAGGCCATCGGCATCGAAGTTCATCGACCAGGGCGCTGGCATGATTCGTCCAGCGGGCATCATGGCGCCGTTGACAATGGTCACCTTCAGCGTTCCATCCTCCGCGATGGCCTCAACTGGGATGGCGATCACATTCCGCACCACGGGGACATACTCAACCAGTTCCGGCGGGAGCTCGCCGAAGAGAAAGGAAACCGGATAGACCTCGTGCGAACTGTCCGGTCCACTGTGGAAGCAGTATCGAAGCATCGGCGATATCCCCGCCTTTCGCGCCTCGAGAAGCCCGGAGAACGAGTAGCTTCGCGCGGCTCCAGCAGCGATCGTGCGCTGCGCCGTCGAAAACTCGGTGATCTTCTGCAAGCGGAGTTGGCGAACGACATCAGACTCCGACTTGGCACCCGCCTCAATCTCCCCGCGCAGGACCGAGTCGTTCTCGATCTCTCGATTGACCGAATCACGAAGTTCGATCGGATCGATGCTCTTGTATGCGGGTCGCTCGCTCGCGCGCGCAACAAGCACTTGGCTGTTGAGCGCAGCAGCATCCTCCACGCTGCCCGCTGGTCGAGCGCTCAAGAGCGACACTTGCACAAGCACCGCAACGCCACCGATCACCAGAATCACAGCATCAAGGACCGCGAGACCAAGCCACTTCCCAATGAGGTACTGAAAACGCGTGACGGGCTTCGTCAGGACGCTCCAAATCTGCCGATCACGGATTTCGAACGCAACCGTCGCGCATGCAAGCAGCAGCGTGAGAAATGCCGCCACGAGAAAGACTAGCCCCGTGCCCCGCGCGATGAATGTCTGAACCTGATAGCGCAGCGGATCGCGACTGGAGATGAACAGCGGGAGCAGCGGCAAGAGCACAAGCAGCCCGCAAATGCATGCAAGCGATATGCGCTGCCGAATCGCCTCAAGCAGCAGGGTGTGCGCGACCCCCGTGATCGCACCGGCTGGAGACAGCATCCGCAGTGCCAACTGTGTGGCGACTAGGAACAGAAAGAGGAGTACGCCGATTCCTGTGAAGGCAACAAACAACTGCATCTGTCCAAATGCAAAGCATGCTGCCGCGATGGGAGCGGTGGCGACCGTGATCCCGCTCAGCGGTAGAGCGAGTCCAAGCCAGATGGCCAACACCGCGACTCCGGCGATTCCAATCCCGATGCCTCCAACAAGCAAGGGTTGCTCGACCACTTGTGGCGGGGCCCACCGCGGCGCTTGTGTTGCCGCAATGAAAGATGCGAAGGCGGGAATCTCATCGATGGTTCCACCTTCGTTGAACATCGCCTGAGAAACGGACTGAACACGCGGACTTCCAATATCGCGCCCCTTCAGCTGTACCACACCGCGCTCCACCAGATTGATTGCCTGTGGATTGCGTTCCTTGATGTTTGCTTCACGAAGGACACCCGTGATCTCACTCACCAGTTGTGCGTGCTGCAGTGATGACCACCAGAGTGGACCGGCAACTGCACCGACGAGCAGAACTGCGATCACGGTGAGCAGTACCCGACTCTTGAAGCGCTCCTGCCAGATGGCGAAGCGTTGGAGGAGACTCCCAATCCAGTTCACTTCGATCGCGCTCCCGAGCCGCCACCCTCGCCATCCCGCTTCGAA
>Ga0233425_10007721_pt1 | contig 14871 bp, 10 predicted proteins | sample Watercolumn_Towu_2_FD_181712 | JGI IMG/M metagenome (GOLD analysis project Ga0233425, IMG submission 181712) | Freshwater microbial communities from Lake Towuti, South Sulawesi, Indonesia - Watercolumn_Towuti2014_140_MG | ecosystem: Environmental > Aquatic > Freshwater > Lake | place...
CCTGAGCCAAAGCCTGCTCCTCGTCCTGCGCCGGCCCCAGCGCCCAAGCCTGAGCCGAAGCCTGCTCCTGCGCCGGCTCCCAAGCCGAAGCCGAAGCCTGCCCCGGCCCCGGCACCGCGTCCCAAGCCGCAGCCTGCCCCGGCCCCGGCACCGCGTCCCAAGCCCCGTCCTGCGCCGGTCCCAGCACCGCGTCCCAAGCCCCGTCCTGCGCCGGTCCCAGCACCGCTGCCCAGAGCAGCCGCAGCCGCGGCTCCCGGAAAGGCGGGCGGAAACGCAACTCCGCCTTCTGCGAACAAGGGAAGTCCTGCGCAGAAGGCGACTGCTGCAGCGGGCAAGTCGGGCAAGGTCGTGGGCAAGGCCTCTGCAAGGGCGAGCGTCCCTTTTCCTCCGTTCCGGACGGGCCTGGTTCGCGCCTCCCGTGAGCAGCTCGCGACGTGGGCCGTCGAGCGCCGGCTCCCGGTGAGTGATGCCGATACCAAGAGCACTCTGGTGGCCAAGCTCGAGCGGTTCCTTCCCCAGTCGTGAGGACAGTCCTCAACGTTCAAGACAAGCTGACCGCACTCCTGGCCCTGGATGCCGAGGTGCGGGACGTCTTCGTCAAGGCAACCGCGATCGTCCGGAAACTCAGGGCTGCTGGGCACGAGGCCTGGTTCGTGGGTGGGGCGGTGCGGGATCTGCTGCTCGGACGGCGGATCCTGGACATCGACATCACCGGGACCGCAGGGCCGGCCGAGGTGGCATCCCTGTTTGCCAGGACCGTGGCCGTGGGGGAGTCCTTCGGGGTCACCCGGGTCATGGTGGGCAAGCATCAGTTCGAGGTGGCGCTGTACCGGCAGGAAGAGGGGTATTCGGACGGGCGGCACCCGGACAGCGTGGCTCCGGGGACGCTGGAGCAGGACGTTGTGAGGCGGGATTTCACGGTCAACGGCCTGGTGCTGGATCCGGAGTCGGGGAACGTGGTGGACCTGGTCGGGGGGCTCGATGACCTGGGGCGGCGCCGTCTGCGGGCCATCGGAGTGCCGGCCGAGCGGATGGCCGAGGATTACCTCCGGACGTTGAGGGCCGTGCGGTTCGCCTCCTGTCTCGATTTCGAGCTGGATGTGGAGACGGCCGCCTCGGTTGCGGAAGCTGCGGCCGGGCTCGATCGCATTTCCCGGGAGCGGGTTCGGGGAGAGCTCGAGAAGATGGCCAAGGGGGGAGGCGCGGCCCGGGGGCTGTCGCTCATGTTCGAGCTTGGACTGCTGGGCAAGGTGCTTCCTGCATGGCCCGATGCGGACTCAGTCCGTGTGCGGGAGGCCGTGGCGCTGCTGTCCGGTCTGCCCGGTGCGGTCAGTCTGGTGCAGTGGCTGGTCGTGGTGGTGCTTGCGTTCGAGCCCGGTCTGCTGTCCGGGCCGGTGGATTTCAAGCACATCCGCCGGCGATGTGCGGAGCTGGCTGACTCGCTTCGGCTCTCGGTGGACGAGCGACGCCTCCTGGAGCATCGGCTCGTGCTTTCTGCCCGGATGGTGAACGTCCGGGGGGAGCGGCTGGCCCGGCGGGTGGATCTTTACCGTTCCTCGAGCTTCGAGGAGGTCTGCGGGATGGTTCGCTTCCTGCTGACGGGGAGGGGGCTGGACGTCGGGCGGTTGTCCGAGTTGGTTGCGGAGCGTGCGGCACTGCCTTCCGAACGATTGTCGCCGGCCCGTTTCCTGAACGGGGACGATCTTGCGGCCGCGGGGATTGCCGCAGGTCCCCGGGTGGGGAAGCTGCTGGCCGAGTGCGAGGATCTGGCAGCGGAGGGCTCCCTCGTGTCCCGGGAGGGGGCACTCGAGTGGCTTGCCCGGCGGATCGGGGCACCTGATTCGAGCGAGTGAAGACCGGGCCCGGTGCGGGGAGCGCAAACCGGGGCTTTCCATCAACCATCGCTGTCGGTAGAATGCATCCCGCTTGTGCGTTTCCTGCCTGGGCAGTCCGGCAGGGTCCGGTACGGAGTGAACCATGAGATTCGGCATCGTGTTCGTAGGGTGGGTCTTCCTGGCGGCTGCGTGCGGGGCTTCGGGCGGGACCGGGAACGGGGGAGCGGATGCGTCGGATGCCCCGGGGGTCCTGGACGGAAGCTCGACCGAGGGGGACGGCCTCGTGGAGGGGTGCAGCGGAAACGCGGATTGTCCCGGAGGCAAGTGCCACCCGGTCAAGAAGGTCTGCGTGGATTGTACCCAGGACGAGCACTGTGCTTCCGGGGAGCACTGCGTGGGCGGGGAGTGCGTGGGCGGTGTGCTCTGCAAGCCCGGTGCCTACGAGTGCCTGGACGGTGGGATGGCGAGGCCGTGCAACGAGGTTGGGACGGCCTGGCTCGAGCCCGAGCCGTGCGATGACGAGGTGGAGTGCACCACTGACCAGTGCACGGACGGAATCGGTTGCCAGCATACTCCGGACGACCTGGCGTGCGATGATGAGAACGACTGCACGGTGGACACGTGCAAGCCGGGGGGATGCTCGAACCAGGTGAAGCCGGAGTGCAGCAAGGGGGGGCTTGCGGAGGCGCAGCCGGCCAGCATCGTGTTTCCCCCGACGGTTCCGGGAGAGCAGATGGCCCAGAAGAACGTGGTGATCCAGAACATCGGCTTGGGGGATCTCACCGTGACGGGGGCATCGATCGAGGATGCGGACGGGGTGTTCTTCATCCTCCTGCCGCCGTCGTCGTTCGAGACGGACCGGGTGTTTTCGCCGGGGCTCGTGGTGGAGCCGGGCAAGGGGGTGAGCCTGACCGTGGTGTTTGCGCCGGAGTTGCTCGGGGAGTTCTCCGGTGCGCTCCAGGTGACGACCGACGATCCGATCCGTCCGGGGGGCGTCGTGTCGGTATCGCTGTCCGGCAAGGCCGTGGCGAACAACTGCCTGGGGGTCAATCCGCAGGAGCTGTCGTTCGGGGGGAAGGAGGTGGGGGTGGTGCACACCCTGGACGTTCAGGTGAAGAACTGCGGGGACGGGCTGGTGCCGGTATTCGATTTGTACCTGGCCCCCGGGTCGGACCCGGAATTCGCGATCGAGGGGATGCTCAAGCCGCCGTATGACCTGGATGCCGGGCAGAGTACGGTGGTGACGGTGGGGTTCAAGCCGACGGAGCCGGAACACGTGTACGAGGGGACGCTGGTGGTGGAGAATGCGGCTCCCAAGACGCCGGTGATCGAGATTCCGCTGACCGGCATGGGGGTGAAGGGGGCTGCCGTGTGTCCCATCGCCGTGGTCTCGTACGACGGTCCGGTGCAGGTGGAGCCGTTCACGCTGTTGTCGCTTTCGGGCAAGAGCTCTTACGGGCTGGCGGGGAGCGTGGTTGGCTACGTGTGGGACCTGGTCCAGCCATGGGCGTCGTTTGTCGGCTTCCAGCCGACGGGGAATGCGGTGGAAGTGACGGTCAAGCCCGTGGTGACCGGGGAGTACGTGTTCAAGCTGGCGGTGCAGGATGACAAGGGGACGGCAAGCTGCAACGTGGCTTCCCAGAGCATCCTGGTGATCCCGGAGCAGGACATCTACGTGGAGTTGCTCTGGCATACGCCGGGGGATGCCAACGAGCTGGATGAAGGATTCGGGCTGGGGACCGACATGGATCTGCACCTGGCCTCGCCGCTGGCTGCCGGGAAGGACCGGGACGGCGACGGGGAGCCGGATGGATGGTTCGATGGCCCCAACGACTGCTGGAGCCAGTCGCCCGAGCCGGAGTGGGGCAACCCCGACCCCAAGGCGCAGGACAACCCCAAGATGATCAGCAGTGATCCCAGTGGTGTCGGACCGGAGGCCATAGCGCTCAATCACCCGGCAGACGGGCAGTACCGGGTCGGCGTGTTCTGCAAGGCCGACTGGGGGATGGGGCCGTCCTCAGTGCGGGTGAACGTCTACGCACACGGAGGCAAGGCGCTGTCTGCGGGACCGGTCACCCTGGTGAAGGGGGACCTGTGGGACGTGGCCCGCATCGATGTCACCAACCAGGGGTTGCAGGTGACCGTGCTCCCCATGGAATCGGACGGGAAGCCGGTGGTTCACGCAAAGTACCCGGCCCCCTGATCCGCTCATTCTGCCCGCAAACTTGATCGAACCACGGACCGTCCTTATATTATGCTCGTAGTTGCGCCAGCCGCTGCCATTGCCGGAAGGTGTCCGATGATGATGATGAAGGGCCGCAAGGATGACGACGATTCGAAGGACGTGGTCGAGAGGCACGTGCGGGACAAGGCGCGTGATGCTGCCAACCGGCTCATCCAGGACATTTCGGACAAGGCTTCGCGTGACGTGGATGCCCGTCTGAAGTTCCTGTCTCCGGAAACCGAGGCACCGGGGAGCGAGGTTTCCCCCCAGTCCCGGTGTGGAACGGCCGACCTTCATGCCGGAGATCTCCAGCGGGGGGCCGAGGAGCTGTTCAACCGCTACTACAAGCTCGGCATGTCGGCCCTCAACCGCGGGGATGCGGGCTCGGCCGCTTTCTACCTGGGCAAGTGTCTCCTGCTGCCGGTTTCGGACGAGCTCAAGATGCGCCAGATGGTGCGTCACAACCTCCGTCTTGCCCTCTCCCTGCGGGATCGCCTCAAGAAGAGCTGAGGCGTTTCGCCGCTGCCATCCTTGACACGCGCGTACCATTCGGTTAGGTTCCATCCGCTGTTTGGCATTTGAGAGAACTTCCGGAGGAAGGAATGGACTACAAGGTTCGAGACATCGGGTTGGCCGAGCAGGGGCGGCTGAAGGTCGAATGGGCGGAATCCCGCATGCCGGTGCTCATGCACCTGCGCGAGGAGTTCAAGAAGACGAAGCCGCTGGCCGGTCAGCGGGTTGCGGGTTGCCTGCACGTGACCAAGGAGACCGCGGTGCTGGTGCGGACGCTGGTGGCTGCGGGGGCTCAGGTGGCATGGAGCGGCTGCAATCCGCTGTCCACTCAGGATGACATCTCTGCGGCCCTGGCCGCGGACGGCATCCCGATCTACGCCTGGAAGGGGATGAACGTCGAGGAGTTCTACTGGGCCATCGACCAGACCCTGAAGCTCGAGCCGACGCTGACGCTGGATGACGGTGCGGACCTGATCTTCACGGTGCACAGCCGGCACAAGGAACTGTGCTCCCGGATCGCGGGTGGCACGGAAGAGACCACCACGGGCGTGCACCGGCTGCGGGCCATGGCCCGGGATGGCGCACTCCGCTACCCGGTCATGGCGGTCAACGATGCCGAGACCAAGTGGGACTTCGACAACGTGTACGGGACCGGCCAGTCGTCCATCGACGGGATCCTGCGGACCACCAACATCCTGATGGCCGGCAAGGTGCTGGTCGTGGCGGGTTACGGCCACTGCGGCCGCGGCTGCGCGATGCGGGCCCGGGGGCTCGGTGCCAGGGTCGTGGTCACGGAGATCTCTCCGCTCCAGGCCCTCAAGGCGACACTGGACGGATTCCAGGTCATGAAGATGGACGATGCGGCTGCCATCGGAGACATCTTCATCACCGCGACGGGGATGAAGGACGTCATCGTGGACCGTCACTTCGCGTGCATGAAGGACGGAGCGGTGGTCTGCAACACGGGGCATTATGACTGCGAGATCAACATCCCGCAGCTCAAGGCCCTGTCGTCCGGTTGCCGGGAGCTTCGGCCGGGCAACGAGGAATACCGCATGGAAGGCGGGCGGCGGATCTACCTGCTGGTGAACGGCCGGCTGGTGAACCTGGCCGGTGCGGAGGGGCACCCGTCGGAAGTGATGGACATGTCGTTTGCGAACCAGTCGCTGGCGTTGGTTCGGCTGGCCCGTTTTGCGGGCACGCTGGAACCCAAGGTCTACGAGCTGCCCAAGGAGCAGGACCTCGAGCTGGCGCACCTGAAGCTCCGGACGATGGGGATCTCCATCGACAAGCTGACGGAAGAGCAGATCAAGTACATGGACGACTACTCGGCCGGTACGTGATCCGGCCGCGCAGTTCCCGGTTTCCCCGGTCCGGTTGTGCAGGCTGAGGCTTCATGGAACTTGCGGTATCACGTCATTCGAGTCCGACCCGGGCATTCCTGCCCTACCTGCGAGGCTTCCTGCTCTCCTACGGCATTGGAGTGGTGGTGGCGCTGCAGGTGATGGCGGTCGTGGAGTTTCTCGTCGATCTTCCGAAGGAATGGGTCGGCATGGCGGCCTCTGCGATCTTCGGCGGGCCGGCCTTTGCGGCCGTTCCTGTTGCGTTGTCGAAGGGGCGGGCCTCCGAGCGCCTGAGCCTGGGGGGGTGGCTGCCGAACATGCTGGCGATGCTGGCGTTTGCCGGGTTCGGCTATTTCCTTGCGGCCGAGCTTGCGCGTTCGGACGTGTATTGGTCCCTGGAGCTGGCGGCGGACCGGGCGATTCCGGAGATCCGGCCCTGGATCTTCTGTTACCTGACCGTGTATTTCGTGTATGCGATTCCGCTGCTGCACCTGGATGACGAGCGGCTGCTTGCCAAGCTGGACGTGGCCCAGGTGGCCACGCTGCTGCTGTGCTACGCCATCTTCGTGGCGTTCCCGGTGGCGACGTCCCGGGACCCGGTTGCGGTGACCGATCTCACGAGCTTCACCCTGGCCACGGTCCGGGAATTCGATCCGCCTTGGAACTGCTTCCCTTCGACGCACTGCACGATCTGCACCATTGCGTCGCTGGCGGTCTGGCGTGCGAACCGGAGGACCGGGCTGTGGCTGATGGGGTCGACGGTGCTGATCTGCCTCTCGACGTTGTTCACCAGGCAGCATTACCTGCTCGACGTGGTGGCGGGGGTGGTGTTGGGTGGGCTGGTCTGGTGGGCGGTTGACAGAGAAGTGGACGGTGGGCGATTGGTCAACGCCGTTGCCGGGGTCCTGGAGCGGCTCAACGGGAAGGGGGACGGTCAATGAGCACCTCGGCGGAGCAGATGCAGAGCGCATGTCCGGGCAGCGTGGCCCAGTTGCTTCAGAAGGATCGCAACGACATCACGCGCAAGGACCTCGTCGGGCTGGCCGACCGGTTTGGCGTGGAGATGGTGAACTTCCGCTTCGTGGCTGCGGACGGACGGCTCAAGGTGCTGAACTTTTCGGTAAGCGACCGGCGGCGGCTGGACCGGATCCTCGGGGCCGGAGAACGGGTGGACGGCTCGAGCCTCTTCCCGTTCGTCGATGCCGGCTCGTCAGACCTGTACGTGGTCCCCAGGTACCGGACCGCGTTCTTCAACCCGTTCACGCAGCAACGGACCCTGGACATCCTCTGCTCGTTCTTCACGAACAAGGGGGAACCCCTCCCGAACGGCCCGGACCAGATGGTGCGCAGCGCGGACCGCATGCTGTTCGAGCGCACCGGCTATCACATGGAGAGCCTGGCCGAGCTGGAGTACTACATGATCTCTCCTCCCTCGCCGATCTATCCGACGGAGCAGCAGCGGGGGTATGGGGAGTCGTCACCGTTTTCCCGGACCGAGTGGATCCGGGCAACGGCCATGCACCTGCTGACCCGGATGGGGTTCCAGGTCAAGTACGGGCACAGTGAGGTGGGGAGGCTCACCGACCGCCAGACCGAGATGGAGCAATGCGAGATCGAGTTCGACCTGGCTCCGGTGGAGGATTCTGCGGATGCCGTGGTGGTGGCGCGCTGGGTGCTGAGAATGCTGGCTGCCCAGGCGGGCATCACGGTTACGTTCGCTCCCAAGCTGGTCCATGGCCACGCGGGCAGCGGGCTCCACGTGCACACCCGGCTCGTCAAGGACGGGAAGAATGCCATCGCAGACGAGCGGGGCCTCAACGACCTGGGCCGACGTCTGGTTGCCGGCTACCTGAGCCTCGCGCCGTCGCTGACCGCGTTTGGCAACACGTGCCCCATCTCCTACCTGCGCCTGGTTCCGAACCAGGAGGCCCCCGTGTATGTGTGCTGGGGAGAGCGCAACCGGTCGGTTCTCATCCGGGTGCCGCTCTCCTGGTCCGGAGTCGGGGACATGGCCGCCAGGGCGAACCCCCGGGACCCGGACGCGAACACCCCCGTTTCCATGAACTGCACCGTCGAGCTCCGCAGCCCGGACGGCTCGGCCAACATCCACCTGCTGCATGCCGGGATGTGCGTTGCCGCCGAACACGGGCTTGCCATGCCCAACGGCCTGGAGTTTGCCGAGAGCCTCCGGGTGGAGAGCAACATCTTCAAGGCCGAAGCGGAGGCCCGACGGGCCCAGCTCCCCAAGCTCCCCACGTCGTGCCAGGACTCGGCCGCAACGTTGCTCGAGCACCGCAGGCACTACGAGGAGCACGGCGTGTTCGCACCGCAGCTCATCGACAAGGTGGCCGCTCGACTCCTGGCCTACGGTGACGAGGAGAAGCGTTGCCGCAGCGCCGGCTTCGAGGAGCTCAACGACCTTATCACCCGGTACCTTCACTGCCAGTAGGCCAGGCGCGGCAGGAGCCGTCCAGATTGCCCCGGTGCAGACCTGCGGCGGAAGGATGGGTTCGTCTCAGCCCGGCCGCATCGTGGACAGGATCGTCGCGTCGATCGGTTCTCCCGGGAGCCCCGAAACCGGAGGGAGGCCGGTATCGCCGGCCGGCTTTGCTGGCAGGAAGGAGGGGAGTGAGGATGCGATCCAGAGCCCGGCCGGTCCGCAGTGCCAGTGGGTGCTCATGAAGTCCCCGGCGCACTCGGATACCCCGGCGGCCTCGAGCGGAATCCGGAACGACGGGGTTCCCCGCCGCGCGCCGTCGGGGACCACGACCCGCATGTGCCGGCCGCCGGCCCGTGCCCACTGCAGTCCCAGGCGCCCGAATCGGGCCAGCTCGAATACCTCGGGCTTCTTGAAATCGGCCGGAACCTGCAGCTCGAATCCCACCTTCCGGGGGAACGCAAGCTGAGCCAGGGAGCGGACCAACCCTTCCTCCCCGGTTCGAGAGTAAGGGACGGCCAGCCACGGCCGCATGGGGGAGCCGGCCAGCTCCGGAGACGACAGGATGGTGCGCACCTGCTCGGCATTCCCGACCCGGACGGAGAGGTCGCTCGAACCCGGCTCTCCCAGCCGGGCCAGGAGGCACAGCTCTGCGACTCCGGCCGCTGCCAGGGTGGGCAGGAAGCGAGGGCCTGCCACCGAATCGCCGCCATGGTAGACGCGCACCGTTCCATCCAGGGCAGAGGCTCTCAGCCGGGCCAGGAAGCGCTCCAGCGACGGGGGATCGAGCAGCTCGAGCCCCGCGGTCCAGACCGCCGCTCCGGCACTTGTTCCATCCGCGGCAATTCGCCGGCCGGCAGTGCTTCCGAGCGAGGCAGCGCCCCGGTTGCCGTCGCCGCTCCCACCTGCCGCAGCATCCAGGTGGCCGGAGCCTGTCCGGTTGCCCGGCAACGCCAGCGTGTCGAGGTGGAGCCGCAGGAGGACGTCGGGCGGAAGGAGCGACTGGTGCAGCCCGGGGCAGGCGCGTTCCACGAGGCAGGCCGCGCACCGGTCCAGCCGAACGAATCCGATTCCGGGGGCCGGGTGGGATTCGCCTGCTGCCCGACTGTCCTGGTAGCGGAAGATTTCGACCGGGTATCTCTGGTGCTCGATTCCCCCTGCAACGTCGGTCAGGAAGCAGGGGGGCAGGTTGAACGGCTTGACGAACCACCCTTCCCTTGCAGCACATCGTGCTGCGTCCCGGATCGCTGCAACCAGGTCCGAAAGCGGCAGCGAAAGCGATGCGGCCGAGGCCAGGTTCCCCTTGGAGTAGATGACCGGCTGGAGCACCAGCAGGCGGATCGAGTGCTTCAAGGCCAGCCGCCCGATCTGCGGGAGGCGGTCCGCGTTGTGCCGATTCACCAGGGTGAACAGGTTCTGGTCGACTCGGCGCTGGAGCTCCCCTGCGATACGGGACACATTGGCAAGCCCTCGAAGGACCTGCTCGAAGGCCCCGTCGCGGCCGACCAGCCGGTCGTGCAGCGCAGCCTCGGGGCCGTGGAGCGACCAGCCGATGCCGTCCAGCCCCGCCTCGAGCGCCTGCCGGGCGAAGGACTCGTTCTGGAACCGGCGGCCGTTGGTGGTGACCGAGACCCGGGTGTATCCCATCTTCCGGGCATGCCGGAGCAGGTCGATGAAGTCCTTGCGGATGGTCGGCTCACCACCGGACAATCCGATTTCCTCGAAGCCGTGTTCCCGTCCCCATTCCATGCGGCCGGCAAGCGAGTTGAAGTCGGGGTCGGGCAGACGGCCGGCTTCCCGCCACGCGAGTTGATAACAGAATCCACACTGGTTTCCGCAACGGATGCCGGTTTCGAGCGAAAGGGTCCGCCCCACGGCTACTGGCCTCCCTGCGGCTCGGGAAGGATGAAGTGGTAGGAGGCATCGACCCGGGCACGAAGCTTGTCGGGCAGGGTGGTCTTCTGCACCACGGTTCCGGACAGGGTTCCGGCCCAGATGCCGCCTTGCTCTGCGGCCCAGTCGGTCACGTCGAACTCCCCTTCGGAACCCTCTTCCTTGGAAGAAAACACCTTGTCGTAGATCGTCACCGTGATTTCGGGTTCGAAGCCGGAGAACGGGTATTTGCCCGACGAATCGGTCGCAGGCGGCTTGTCCGAAGTGCCGATGATAATTCCGAAATTGAAGGTGATGACCGCAAACGTCGGCACGTAGAGGGTATCGGTCATGGCAAACGACACGGCCGGCGCAATGTGGGTCGACCCGAATGAGAACTTGGTCGGCATGTCGGTGATGTCGCGGTCGAACACGAGCCGGCAGCACTCGGCACCGTCGAAGCAGGTCGCTTCCGGATCGGCCTGGCAGTTGACGCCGGGGCCCTTTTCCAGCTCGACGGTCAGCTTGTAGAAGCTGCCGCCCGGCTGGGTCCCGTCCCCTCCCTGCGCCTCACCGGTCACCCCATCCGCTGGCGGCTCGAGCGCATCCTGGGGGGGCTTCCCGGAGCCGTCCTCCGTACCCGAGATATCGTCTGTGGGGGGGGCTACTGCATCTTTGCCCGAATCCCCGTCACCGCCGCAGGATGCGGACAGCACCAGGACCGGGAGGATCAGGGCGAGGACCAGCGGAAGGTGCTTCATGGCGCTTCCTCCGATGTCAGGCGGCTACGGAACGCAGGTCTTGTCGTTGATCGGGCACTCGGTGACCTGGGAAACGATGGCGGTAATCCCCTCCTTGTAGAGGGGGGTTTCGTCGATGGCCTCGATCTTGCCCTTGAACTTGTAGGAATCGATCTTGTCGTCGCCGTCGCTGTCGAAGGTCGGGCAGAGGTACGCTGCATTCATGAACCAGTGGAAGTTCACGACCCCCAGGGCGGGGAACAGGAGGCAGAGGTCGAAGGTCTCCTTCTCGAGGATCGCCCCTTCGAGCCAGGTATCGAGGATCAAGGTTCCGTCTTCGTTGAAGCGCCCGTTTCCCTGGATCCCGAAGATGTGGAAGGGCTTGCTCACGGTGGGGGTCTGGATGTTGAGCTCGATGGGGTCGGACCAGCCGAAGTTGCACCCCTTGATCACGGCCGTGAACACGGATGGTTCGAGAGCATACTGGAAGGAGTTGAGCACCCAGTCATCGCCCGCTTTTTCCTTGTCGGCCAGTCCGGAGGTGACCTCGATGGTCGCAGTCTGGGCAACCTGGTCGTGGTTGGTGACATGGAAGATCAGGACGAGGTCGTAGTTCTCGATGTCGGTCTGCCAGACCTCGTTGACCTGGTCGGTCGGATCCGTGGCGACGATGGACGTCACACGGTAGGCCCTGCCGGTCAAGTTCGGGAGATTGGGGCAGCTTCCCGCGGGGGTGGACGTTTCTTCCGTGAGATCTTCAGCCAGCGTGTCGTCGGTCACCGTGTCGTCCTGGGTGACGTCGGGAGCGGGGGTCTCTTCTCCGTCGTCTCCTCCGCAGGAAACAAACCACAACGATGCCGCGGCCAGGACCAATGCGATCTTCTTCATCGGGAACACCTCCATGAACGGAACCCCGGATTCAAGCCAGTAATCTACCCGACCCGCGCCGCAGACGCAAGATGGACTGCTCCGACTCGGGGGGCAGCAGGGGGGAACGACGCAGCGATGAAACGCAGCGGACGTGCCGCGGTGAGACCGGGAGATTGTGCCGCTGCTCTCGCTTGGCGGGCCTAGCCCCACTTGCCCTTACTCACGTGCCCGGCAAGCTCGGCCTTGATGCTGGAGATGATCTCCGAAGCCTGCTTCTGGGTGCGCTTGAAGATCGCCACGCAGGACGGATCCAGCGCGTCCTCGATGCCGTCACCGGCAATGGCCTCCGCCTCCTGCAGGATCGCCAGCAGGTGCATGTGGAGGTCGTTGGTCAGGCGGCTCTTGCCAACGAGCCCGGCGGCCTCGTCGGTCAGCTTCTCGAACTTGTCCTTGGGGGCATTGCACTTCGGGCAGTTTTCCGGAGCCTCGGTCCCCTCGTGGATGTATCCGCAAACCGTGCACTTGAACATGAAACCCTCCGTTGCCGAATGGAGCATCGTGCCCATTCTCCCTTGAACCGGGGGGAATATGGCAAGGCGGGGCGGGAATGTCAACTGCGAACGCACACCTCTCAGCGCGGAATCTTCTGGCAGGAAGCGTTGAAGCGCTGTGCGAAGACCCCCCAACTCGAGCCGTCCTCACCGTCGCTGCTGAAGAGGACGACGAAGGACCCGTCCGGGAACCACCCGACGTCCGACGCCGTCTGGTCGTTGGTGGTGAACGCGTTGACGGCCATCTCCGCCCCGACCATGGTGTCGCCCTGGCTGAAGCGCTGGAGACAGACCCCTTTCTTGCTGGCGTCGAACGGCCCGTCCGAGCTCCAGGCCACAGCGTACCCTCCGTCCGGCAGGGGGATGACGAACGGCCCGGTCTGGGTTCCGTTGGTCGTCGTGTTTGCCACGAATGACGGTGCCACGGGGATCCCTTTGGCCGTGAGCCGCCTCAGGCTGATCTCCTGGCCCCCGTTCGGGACGAGGTTGCCGTTCCACGCGGCGATGATGTCCCCCCCCTTGAGCTCTGCCACCCTCGAGAAGTAACTGTAGATGTTCGCCCCCTGGGCCAGGGTCGTCATGGGTCCCAACTGGACGGCGTCCTTGTCGAAAGCGGCGCCATAGACGCGGTACTCGCTCCCCGTGTAGGTCGACCACGCAGCGACGAACCCGCCATCCGCAGCGTGAGTCACCCCGAACTGAGCCGACAACGCGTTGACGCCGTTCTGGCCGGTGACGGGGATCTTTATGCCGACGAGGGTCCCGGCAGGGGTCAGAACCCGACCGTAGAGGGGGCAGTAGTTGTTTGCAACGTCCCGGGTCAGCAGGACGATGTTGCCCGAGGTGAGGAGATCTGCCCTCGCGTAGCCTTCCTTCTCGGTGCTGTCGGGAGTTGCGTTGAACGGCTGTCCGTCCTTGGTCCCGTTGGCGAAGTAGCGCTGCCCGAACACGTCATCATCGGTGCCGCTGGCTCCGAGTGCCTGCCAGAAGACGATGTAGCTGTTGTCCGGCAGCGCAACGACGTCGGGGTTGGTCTGTGAGCCCAGCGGGTTGGGGGGGACGAGGGTCTCGATCCCCTTGGGCACCATGTTCTTGTCGAACAGGCGCACGTGGACGTCGTAGCTGCTGGAGCCAGCGGCGTCGAAGTGCCAGGCGACGACCATGCCGCCGTTGGGCAGTGCGGCGACCGCGCCGCTGGACTGGCTGCCTGCCCAGTACCCGTTGACCTGGAACTCGGAGATCTCCCCGTTGGTGCAGCCGTCCCAGTCGATCTCGTTGCCGTCGTCGCACCCCTTGCACTGGCCGTCCGCGGTGCAGGAGATGCCGGGAACCGTGCAGGTGCCGCAGCTCCCGCCGCAGCCGTCGTCGCCGCACTCCTTTCCGGTGCACGAGTACTTGCAGCAGACGCCGGCATGGCAAGTGTTGCCGCCGTAGCAGGCGGTGCCGTCGTCGAGTGCGCTCCAGCCGACCTGGGCCTTGTTCGGCAGGCACTTCAGACACGGGTTGTCCGGGTTGACGGTGCCTGAGGGGACACAGACGTTCCCGACGAGGCAGAAGTAGGGCTGGATGGTCCAGGCACACTTGCTGTTCTGGCAGGTGACGTTCGTCGCACAGGTGGCACCGGGCGGGATCGCACAGGTGCCGCAGGTTCCGCCGCAGCCGTCGCTTCCACACTCCTTGTCCTGGCACTTGGTGGACGCGCACTTGCCGGCAGAGCACGTCTCGCCGCACCCGCACTTGCAGTCGGCCGGACAGGTCGTGCAGTCCTCGCCAATGGCCGCAGAGCAGGCACCGTCGCCGCACTTGCAGCCGGAGAGATTCGGGCAGGCGGTGCACACATCCGCACAGCAGGAACCGAGCGCAAAGCACGCCGCATCGCAGTCGCAGGCAGCGGTGGTGCCGCCGCAAAGGCCGACGCAGGAGTCACCGACCCCCTCGGGAACGCACTTGCCGGCGCTGCATTCCTCTCCTGCCGGACAGGTGCCGCAGCTTCCGCCGCAGCCGTTGTCGCCGCAGGCCTTGCCCGTGCAGTCCGGGGTGCACGGCCCGGCTTTGCAGAGCCCCTGCTGGCAGGAGTACCCCTGCAGGCAGACCCCGCAGTCCCCCCCGCAGCCGTTGTCGCCGCACTGCTTTCCCGAGCAGTCGGGGATGCAGAAGCACTTCCCGTCGGCCGTGCAGACGTGGCCCGAAGAACACTTGCCGCAGCTTCCGCCGCAGCCGTCGTCGCCGCACTCTTTCCCGAAACACGCGGGTGTGCACGGGCCCGCCTTGCAGAGTCCCTGCTGGCAGGAATACCCAAGCGAGCAGACCCCGCAGTTCCCTCCGCAGCCGTTGTCGCCGCACTGCTTGCCCGAGCAGTCCGGGATGCAGAAGCACTGGCCGTCCGCCGAGCAGATCTGGCCGGCCGGGCACTTGCCGCACACGCCGCCGCAACCGTCCGGGCCGCACTGCTTGCCTGCACAGGCCGGCACGCAGGCACCGGCCTT
>Ga0233425_10007722_pt1 | contig 14870 bp, 14 predicted proteins | sample Watercolumn_Towu_2_FD_181712 | JGI IMG/M metagenome (GOLD analysis project Ga0233425, IMG submission 181712) | Freshwater microbial communities from Lake Towuti, South Sulawesi, Indonesia - Watercolumn_Towuti2014_140_MG | ecosystem: Environmental > Aquatic > Freshwater > Lake | place...
GCGAAAAGCTTCCGATAAGGTTATTAGAAGTTGACGGACTTAAGACGACCCTAGACAAGGCGTCCGACAGAGGAACGTATCGGGAACAGGGAGCCGGGTCTTGGATGCCGTTGAGCATGCCCCTTGCGGGGAAGCCTGAAGCATCCATCAAGGCGCCCACTTGAAAAGAAACCTTCTGCACGGCACTGAATCCGGGGTCGCACTATTTTCAGGGAGGAAGCGTTAACCAGGTGGCCCCATGGCTCGAATGACAAGGATTGTCGCAACAGTCGGCCCGGCTTCATCCGGCCGTTCAATGCTCCGCAAGCTTGTCGACGCCGGAGTGGACGTGTTTCGCCTCAATTTCTCCCACGGACTCCGCGAGGATCACTGCCGCCTGATCGTCGACATAAGACGCGTCTGCAAGGAGGCGCGGCGCGACGTTGCCGTGCTTCAGGACTTGGGCGGCCCGAAAATCCGTACAGGCATGATGAAGGACGGCGAAATAGCGCTTGAAACCGGAGCGGTCACGTCAATCACAACGCGCAGCGTGACCGGTACGCCGGAACGGTTTTCAACCTCATACGGCAGACTGCCGCTTGATGCAGGCATCGGCGATCCGATTTTACTGAACGACGGCGCTATCGCGCTTGAAGCGATCGCCATTACCGGCCATGAAATAAGCTGCCGCGTGGTTCGCGGCGGATTGCTTCGCAACCAAAAGGGCATGAATCTGCCCAAGACATCCATCAGCGCCCCATCGGTTACGCCGAAGGATATCAAGGATCTTCAGGCCGGCCTTGAGGCCGGCGTTGATTTTGTTGCGCTGTCGTTCGTGCGCAGGGTTGACGACGTTCTGGCCGTGCGGAATATTCTGGACAAGCGGCGTTCCGGCGCGCATCTCATAGCCAAGATGGAGAAACCGGAAGCTATCGCGAACATGAAGGCGGTGATCGAGGCCGCGCACGGCATAATGGTGGCAAGAGGCGATCTGGGCGTTGAGATGGATGCCGAAAAGGTTCCGTTTATACAGAAGAATCTCATTCATCAGGCCAACAGGGCCGGACGGTGCGTGATAACCGCAACACAGATGCTGGAATCGATGGTCTCGAATCCCACTCCAACGCGCGCCGAGGTTTCGGATGTGGCAAACGCCATAATCGACGGAACGGACGCCGTCATGCTATCAGCCGAAACATCCGTTGGCCTGCACCCTGTGGAGGCGGTTCTTGCCATGGACAGGATTGCGCTGGAAACCGAATCCTATCTATTGGGACACGATTATTTCAGGGAACATCGCGGAGTCAATCCCGATCATCCGGTTTATGATTCGCTGGGCCGCGCAACGCGCAGACTCTGCGAGGATCTTGGCGTTCCGGCGATAGCCGCGTTCACCGAATCCGGCGAAACCGCGCTCTTCCTGTCGAAAAGCAGGCCTGCCGCGGCCGTATTCGCCTTCACCGCCAATGAGGCCGCTTTCAGGCGAATGCGCCTTTATCGCGGGGTGACGCCGATAATGGTTGGGGTACGGTTTGGCAGCAGGGCGGAAATGCGAAACCACGCCAGGCGTTTTTTCCTCAAAAGCAAGCTCGCGGGTTCCAATTCCCGCCCATTCCTGTTTGTTGCCGGGGCTGGAAGACCAGGAGAAGCCGGAACAACAAGCACAATCGAAATCGTGCCTCAATAGCCGCTGTAAAGTTTTCCGACACAGTTATTTCGATTAAACATATAGCAATTTCAGATCGTTATCCAGAACCGATCCATCCGCCAAGGCTTAAGCCGCTGCTTTGATGTAAAGTTATTCGACACACTATAACGCAGGCTAGATTATTACTACGATAGTCTTTTGCCGAATCTGGCCGGAATTATTTCAACAAGCAGCCATACAACCTATTTGCCCTTTATTTTCATGTGGTTATAGCGCATCGCAAATTAAAGTTCAACCCCACGCATACCGAAAAGAGTAACTGTGGAAAGCGTCGGCATCCGAGCCGGCCAATACTCATGGAATGGATTTATCGGGGTGAAAAGATGAAACATATATCGGTGTTGGCAATAATTGCGCTCCTTGTTACAGGTGGTTTCTCATTGGCGCTTGCACAGGAACAGCGCGACTTCAGGACATGGGATACATTTGTCGGTCCTTCGCAGGACGAGTGGGCCTTTAACGGAAGCGGATGGCTTTCGATGGATACGTACAGCAGGGCCGCTTACGCCCTTGGCATGGTTGACGGAACGCTGATGCTGCTGATGCAGGTGAAAAGCGAGAACACCGGTTCGCTTGGCAGCACGGTTTCCCGTGAAAGGTCGAAACTGACCGCCTACGATCTTGTGGATGAGATCATACCTTTAATCAACGACTTCTACGCCGATTCCGGCAACATAAAGGTTCCTGTGATCGAAGCGTACAGGTACGCCCTCAAGAAATTACAGGGAAACTCTAACGACAGGCTAAGAAACGACGCGGCACAACTGAAACAGCGTTATGCCGCGCGATAAGGCCGGTTTCAAAAGCCCGTGTCAATAACTCCACCCTGCCGCACTCCCCTTAATGAATTGGGAGTGGTTGTTAACAACTTGATTTTACGTTGGAATTAAACGCTGCCAACCGGAAGATGCAATATCCCTGTATCGTTTTCCATGACGGAAGTCATGCCGCCGCTTCCGTTGCAACTGCTCTCGGCAATCTGCATGAGATCCACCAGGCTGGCTATCTTGTCCGGAGTTATCGTAACCCCCTTTTTTGTCGGACACCATTCGCCCCTGTCGTCCATGTAATAAACCCGCAGGTCTATAAACACGCGCCCTCTGTAATCGCGCACCTGCACCAGATACTTTTCGGTGGAATTTTTGGTCAGCTCCCCAATAATCATAAAAAGCCCCCTCACGATAAAAAATAATGCTTCACTATTTTTAGCAAACATCGTGCCTGAGCGGATAGGTGCGGATGGGAGTGTCATGTTTTCCGCCTGATTATTTCCGGAGTGTCCTCGACGCCGAGGCTCTTGAGGTACTGTCTGCGGGCGGCAGGATCGGCGATGGATTTCATGGCTTTCGAGCGGAGCTTTTTCAACTTGGCAAGATAACGAGCGAATTCCGGGCCGTAGATGCGTTCCAGCTCCAGCCTGATCGAGCGGGCAAGGGCCGGGCTTGCGCCTGATGTTGATACGGCTATGCAGAGGTCGCCGCGATCAACCGTTGACGGAACGATGAAATTCGACAGATCGGGCGAGTCGGCTACGTTACAGAGCGATGGCGCATGTTCGGCAACCATGCGGTTTACTTCTTCAGAATCGGTTGCGGCAACGGCAAGAAACGCGCCCTTCAGGTCGCCTTTCCTGTATGGGCGGCTTATATGCGATATTTTCCCGCCGGACACCATGCGGCGAAGACCGGCGGTTAGTTCGGGACTTATTACAGTTACTACCGCTCCAGCCCTGAGAAGCGTTCCCGCCTTCCGCCCGGCAACGCTCCCGCCGCCAACAACCACCGCCTTCTTCCCTGCAAGATCGATGAACGCGGGGTAATAACGCATCTCTTTGGCGGTGAATTGCGGTGAATTACGGTGAGCCGAGAATGTCCCGCGCCTGCTCGGCCTGCCTGCTGGACGGATAACGCGCTATCAAGCCGGAAAGAATATCCCGCGCCTTGCCGCTCTCGCCGATCTCCTTGTACGCCTGCCCAAGCTTTAGCAGAACATCCGTTTCCACCCCCGCGCCGGGATATGCGGCAAGAAGCGTCTCGTATCTGCCAATCGCAGCCTTGTAGGAGCCTTTTTTCAGATAGAACGAGCCGACGTAATCCTCGTATGACGCGATCTGGTTGTCGCACCGGGCGATGCCCGCCATCGCCGACTCGCGATAAGGATTACGGGGGAAGTCCTTCATTAGTCTGGCGAACTCGCGACGGGCGTTCAGGATGTTTTCGTAGCTTCTGTCAACGCTGTCGATCTGCTTTTGATAACAAAGCGCGAGCCGGTATCGGGAGTAAGGGGCTTCATCATGATATGTATGAATGCTCAGGAACGCGTCATACTCGGCGGCGGCTTCCGGATAGCTTTCCTCGGCGAAGAATGCGTCGCCGGTTCTGATCTGGGCGATTGCGTAATACTTCTTCTCGACATCCCTGATTTTCAGTGTCTTGAAGTGCTCGCGAGCCTCGGCGTAGTTCTTTTTTGTCATCTCCTGCTCGGCCATGGCGTAAATCTCTTCCGGAGACATAGCCATCGGATCCTTCGGAACGGAGGCGCAGGAAACCATGAAAATCACGATGAACGCTGCTATGAACTTCATGAAACGCATATTACATCCTTTTCAATTAAATACTTTTCGGCACAGGCGCGTCAATACCAAAGCACGCAATCAGCGCCTTAAAGCCGGTTATTGCCAAATTATCGCCGATATTTTAATTGACATGCCGGGGTATTATCCGTTTTAATTGCTTTGACAGATACGTCTTTCCTTCAGGATTTCACTGAAGCTTACGTTATTCCATCAATATAAGTCGAGGGTGCGGATATGATTAAAACAGTTGTTTCGGGAGCCGCCGGGCGCATGGGAACCAGAATTGTTGCGCTGATGCGCGATATGAACGAGCTTGCCCTGCATGGCGCCATGGAATCGGCGTCGCATCCGGCGGTCGGCTCGGATGCCGGAATCGTTGCGGGAACCGGCAGCGCCGGAGTCTCCATCACCGCCGACATCGCCGCCGCGCTTTCCGGCGCTCAGGCGCTCATAGATTTTTCTCACGCCGATTCAGCGCTTGCCATAATCCGCGCTGCCGCTGAAAAGGGCGTGCCGACGGTTATCGGCACGACAGGTATTTCGAGGGAAGGCGTGGAAGAGATTTCCCGCCTGGCCGAAAAAATACCTATTGTCTTCGCCCCAAACATGAGTGTTGGCGTGAACCTGCTTTTCAAGGTGCTTGCCGACGTGGCGAAGGTGCTTGGCGACGACTACGACATCGAAATAGTGGAGGCGCATCACCGCATGAAGAAGGACGCGCCTTCCGGAACCGCCATGAAGATGGCGCAGGTTATCGCCGAAGCCGTTGGCCGCAATCTGGATGAAGTTGGCGTCTACGAGCGCAAGGGCATGATCGGAGAGCGCACCCGCAAGGAAATCGGCATCCAGACCGTGCGCGCCGGAGACATAGTCGGCGAGCATACCGTCATGTTCTGCACACCGGGCGAGCGCGTCGAGATCACTCACAAGGCGTCAAGCCGCGACACATTCGCAAAAGGCGCTCTTCGCGCCGCCGCATGGATAGCCGGCAGGAAACCCGGACTTTACACCATGCAGGACGTTCTGGGCTTGCGGTAGACGGCCCGACCACCGTGTTTTTACCACCTGACGAACAGCTTGCGATAATAAAACGCGGCGCAACCGAGATACTGGTTGAGGATGAGCTTGCCGCCAGGCTCCGCGCCTCATACGAAAAAAACACGCCGCTTCGCATAAAGGCCGGGTTCGACCCCACCGCGCCCGATATCCATCTCGGCCATACGGTGCTTCTTGAGCAGATGCGGCGGTTTCAGGAGCTTGGGCATCACACGATTTTCCTGATCGGCGATTTCACCGGCATGATCGGCGACCCGACCGGGCGCAACGAAACCCGCCCTCCGCTTACCCGCGACGAGGTTCTGGCAAACGCCGAAACCTACAAAGCGCAGGTTTTCAAGATTCTCGATCCGGATAGAACCGAAGTTGTTTTCAACAGCCAGTGGATGAGCGGTATGAGCGCCGTTGAGCTGATCCGGCTGGCCGGCCGCTACACCGTGGCCCGGATGCTCGAGCGCGAGGATTTTAAAAGCCGCTTTCAGTCGCAGACGGCAATCGGCATTCACGAGTTCATGTATCCGCTCATTCAGGGCTACGATTCGGTTGTTCTCAAGGCCGACGTTGAACTTGGCGGAACCGATCAGCGCTTCAACCTGATAGTGGGGCGCGAGCTTCAGAAGGAGTTCGGCCAGAGGCCGCAGTCGCTTGTCTTCATGCCGCTTCTTGAGGGGTTGGACGGCGTGAAAAAGATGTCGAAAAGCCTCGGCAACTACATCGGAATAAGCGAACCGGCGCGGGAAATATACGGCAAGACGATGTCGGCAAGCGATGATCTGATGATTCGCTACTATCAGCTTCTGAGCCGCCTGAGCCTGTCGGAGTTTGAAGACATGAAACGGGCGATGGCCTCCGGCGCGCTTAACCCCAAAAAGGCTAAGGAGGCGCTAGCGCTTGAGCTTGCCGCAAGATTTCACGGCGATGAGGCTGCGGCAGCCGCGAAAGAGGAATTCGAGTCTGTTTTCGCCCAAAAAGGCGCGCCGGACGACGTGCAAGTTTTCGAGGTTTCCAACTGGCCGGATGACGGCCTGTGGCTGCCGGGAGTGCTGCGGGAAGCCGGAATTGTGAAGTCCAGCGGCGAGGCGATCCGGCTGATCAGGCAAGGCGCCGTGAAAATAGATGATAAAGTTTGGACGTCGCCTGACGACAAGCTTCCAATGGGAACCGTTCTGCTGAAGGCGGGCAAACGGAGGTTTTTGCGGATCATGCAAGCCGCGGGCTGAGAGTGTAAAAAAAAAATCGGGAGGAAATATAACATGCGCATAAACATATCGGCGGTTGTTCTGTTTTTGTCATGCACATTGTTTCTGCCGGGAGCGTATGCCCGAAGTGCCGGAACCGCCGGAAACGGCGACGGCTCCGTGTATCAACCCTTTTCGGCTCCGCAATACGGCCTCGATGATAACGGCAAAAGCTTTCGCGTGGGTGAAAGCACAAGCCTCACGGCTTCGTGGTACGGCGTTCCGTTCCATGGCCAGCCCACGGCAGCCGGGCCGCTGTATAACATGAACGGCCTCACTGCGGCGCACAAGCGCCTGCCTTTTGGCACAAGGCTGCGGGTTACATATCCGGCAACCGGCAAGTCGGTTGATGTCGTCGTGAACGATCGCGGCCCTTTTGTTCAGAATCGCGACCTCGATCTGTCGTTCGAGGCGGCGCGGCGCATCGGTCTTTCGGATGACGGCATCGGAGCGGTGAAGATCACGTTTCTGGGCCGCGATCCGGCTTACATTCGCGATGTGATCGATGAATCGGACGGCAGGTTCTTCACAAACGGAAGCGTGACATACACGTTGCAGTTCGGCGCGTTCCGCGACCGCGAGAACGCCGAGAAGCTGAAGAAATCGATCGAGCTGACAATTCCCGGCGCGTACATCACGCAGACCATCATCGACGGATTCAAGTATCACAGGGTGCGCATGGGCACATTCGCCAGCATCTCGGATGCGATGGCGCGCGCGCACATATTCGCCGACGAGGGCTATCTGGTGAGGGTTTTCGAGGAGAGATAACGGCAACAGACAGCCGTCGCCCGGTTTTTCTATCTGGGAATTCCCGCCAATTTCCCATAACCCCGCCTTGTCGCAAATTTCAGCCGTGTGTTAACGTCAACTCATGATCACCCCGAAAGGCAACAGACGCTCACATGGCTAAACGAATAGATATTCCGGTTTCCGGCATGACCTGCGCCGCGTGTTCGGCGGCGGTTGAACGGACATTGAAGGAACTGCCCGGCGTGAAATCGGCGGTGGTGAATCTGGCGGCCGAACGGGCCACGGTCGAGGCGGAGGACGGCGTGACGCTGAAAACCGTTGCCGACGCAATAGTAGAGGCAGGCTACGAGGTTCGCGCCGAGCGGCCGGACATCGACAGCGAGCGCGAGCGAAGGGCGCGGGAATTCGGCGAGCTTCGCCGCGCGTTGATTGCAAGCGCAGCGTTTACGATTCCGGTGTTCCTTGGCGCGATGTTCGAGTTTCCGGTTCTGAAAAACCCGTGGCTCCAGCTTGCGCTTACCATTCCGGTTCAGTTCTGGGCCGGGCTCCGGTTCTACCGCCCGGCGTGGTCGGCCATACGCCACGGCACAACCAACATGAACACGCTGATTGTGGTCGGCACAACAGCCGCATTCGTTTACAGCCTCGTTATCCTGCTGTTCGAGGAGAAATTCAGCGCGGCCGGCGTTCCGGCGGGCGTATATTTCGACACGTCGGCCACGATCATCACTCTGATTCTCTTTGGCCGGTTTCTTGAGGCGCGGGCCAAGGGCGGAACCTCGGAGGCAATTCGCAAGCTTATCGGACTTCAGCCCAAAACCGCCGTCATTATAAGAAACGGCGTCGAGGCGGCATTGCCGGTTGAAGACGTGAGAATCGGCGACGTCATCGTTGTGAAGCCGGGCGAACGCATTCCGGTTGACGGCGTCGTGTCGGACGGGTTTTCGACGATCGATGAATCGATGCTCACCGGCGAAAGCCTGCCGGTGGAGAAATCGGCCGGAATGCGCGTCTTCGGCGGCACGATCAACCGGGCCGGTAGCATCCGCTTTTCGGCGGAGCGCGTGGGCGCCGAAACCGCGCTTGCCCGGATAATCAAGCTGGTTGAGGAGGCGCAGGGCAGCAAGGCTCCGATTCAGAGGCTTGCCGACAAAGTTGCGTCGATATTCGTGCCGACGGTTATGGTAATCGCGGCGCTTACGTTTATGGGCTGGTGGATGTTCGGCCCGTCGTTCACCGTGGCGTTCATGAACGCCGTGGCGGTGCTGATCATCGCCTGCCCTTGCGCGCTTGGGCTGGCCACGCCAACCGCGATAATGGTTGGCACGGGGCGCGGCGCGGAGGAAGGCGTTTTGATTCGAGACGCCGAATCGCTCGAAACCGCGCACAAGATAGATGTCGTGTTGATGGATAAAACCGGCACGATCACAAAGGGCGCGCCGGAACTCGTTTCGACGGTGCTTGCGCCGGGCGGTATTTTCTCAAACGCGCACGACGCTCTTGCCGCAGCCGCTGCAGCCGAACGCTATTCGGAACATCCATACGGTCAGGCGCTGGTGAAACATGCCGAAAAGGAAGGCGTTTCATTCGGAACTGCCGCAGACTTTCAGGCAGTTGCGGGCGGCGGCATCCGGGCAACGGTTGGCGAAATCCGCGTGTCGATTGGAACCGAGGCGTTCATGGCGGCGGAAGCTGTTGACATTTCGACGCTTTCGGGCGAGGCGGCGCGGATTTCATCCGGTGGCGTAACACCGGTTTTCATGGCTGCAAACGGTGGGATTGAGGCGCTTTTCGGGCTGGCCGACACGATCAAGCCCGGCTCTCGCGCGGCGATTTCCGCGCTGAAGGAGATGGGAATTGAGGTGGTAATGCTCACCGGCGACCACAAGGGCGCGGCTGCGGCAATAGCCGGGGCGGCGGGCGTTTCGCGCTACTATGCCGAGGTTCCGCCGGAGCGGAAATCGGAAGTGGTGAAGGAGCTTAAGGCCGGAGGCAAAACCGTGGCGATGGTTGGCGACGGCATAAACGATGCGCCGGCGCTTGCCGAGGCGCATGTTGGAATCGCCATCGGAACCGGAACCGACGTGGCGATGGAGGCGGCGGACATCACGCTGATGCGCGGCGAACTGGACGGCGTGGCGCGGGCCATAAGGCTTTCGCGCGGCACGATTTCCACCATAAAGCAGAACCTGTTCTGGGCGTTTTTTTACAACGTGGTTGGCATTCCGGTTGCCGCCGGGCTTTTGTATCCGCTCAGTTTTCTCGTGCCGCCACTCCACATGGCTCTTTCGCACATGATGGGGCCGTATCTGCTCCTGAATCCGATGATCGCCTCCGGCGCGATGGCGTTCAGTTCGGTGTCTGTCGTCATGAACTCGCTGCGGCTCAAACATAAAGCGCTGTAAATGAACGAAAAACCGGACTGCAAGCCGCGGAAAATCTGCGATGTCTGCGGCCTGCCGGCGCGAGAATGCTATTGCTGTGAATCCTGCGGCCACACATGCCCGCTCGATCTGGGCGAGCCGTACTGCCCGGTCTGTTTTCCGGGGCCGGATGGGTGATACGCTATTCGCGGTGGCCAATCAAGTCAAACAAACCCGTTCCAGCCCCGCCGGCACTAATCGGCCATATTCGTGATAACATATCGTAATTTACGCGAAATCTGGGAACGAACGGGAAACAATGGATTCAGGACGATTCAGATGGGAGGAGTATCCGGAAACCGAGGCGATGATGGCGTCGCTCATTCGGGAGGCCTGCGAAAAAAGCGAGGAGATCAACCGTGTTACACACCAGATATCCGGCCGTACTTTCTCACGCATAGGCGATTGGATAGAAAGCTTTACGCTTTCCGGCGCTCTTTTGTATGAAATAGAGCGACTCGGCTACCGTCTCTGGACAACGATATATGGCCAGAAAATATTCATTCATCCGAGGGGCTGCTTCCCCGCCCTCCGTGTTTTTCCCGGCCCGGTTCAGGTAGTGCGCGGAATTACGCTGAAGGTGGAATCGCTTTCGGTCTTCCGTCATCTGGGCGGATTCTACGGCGAGCTGGACGGAACGCCCGGAAGCGGATATTCGCGGCTGCTCATCTCCGACAGCGGCGGAACCCTGCTGTTCGCCGCCGAAAAGAACGCCGATATGTGGATGCCTGAGGAGATCGATTCAAGCGGCGTGCAGGACATCATGGAGGCGCGGGAACTCATGCTCAAGCGCCGCAGGGCATTCGACAGGGGCGAGGACGGCTGGAAGTACACGGAGCGGATCATCAACAGGGTGATCGGCCTTGTGGGGCGCGACCGTTGCGCGTCGATGTTTCTGGACAGCGAGCGCCGTTTATGGGAGGTCTGCTGCCCGGCGGCGATGGCGCTCAAGTCGCTTCACGACAGGCTTGGCCTTGGATGGGGCAACCACGACCATCACGTGTTCCGCAGTTCACGCAAAAACTTCCACCACATGACAGCAATTCTTGAACTGATGGGATTCGGCAGGCGCGAGCGTTTCATGAGGGGAACCGACGGAGACGGATGGGGCGCTCAGGCGCTGGAGCAGCCGTCGATAGGGGCCGTCGCGCTGGTCGAAATCGATGCCCGCAAGGACGAGATGAACGAAGAGACCATGGCGAGCGAGCTGGATGAACTGAAAACGCCCGGAGCCGTTGGAAAATGGGTGGCCGAACGCGGTGAATCCATTTTCAGCGGCTACATGCACCGCCTTGCATTGCGATACGATTACGATGAGTTGCGCCGGGATATACCTGCATTGGGCCTCGAGATATCCGAGCCATACGCCGGAGCGAATTCGGTCAGGCAGGCGCTTGTGCAATGCGGGCTGCCGGGAGCCGGAACCTCAGCATTTCTTCTTGAATGCGTGGAGAGAAACCGGGGCTGCAAAGGACTATCGGCGTCGTAAGAAGCGATGCGTCATATTTTCTCATCGATCCTTTTGGCCCAATGCTCGTCGGCGCATTCCCTCAGAAGCTGCGACACGGTCTTTTTCAGCAGCGGATGCACGGCTTCCGGCGCTATCTCGGCAAGCGGGGCAAGGACAAACCTGCGCTCATGCAGAAGAATATGAGGGATGGTGAGATGTTCGGAGCGCATGACCAGGTCGCCGTACAGCAGGATGTCTATGTCGATTTCGCGCGGCCCCCAGCGGGCAAGCTTTCTGCGGCCCATCAGGGTTTCGATCTCCTTGATCGAGCGAAGAAGCGGCATCGGCGAAAGGCTGGTGCTTATCTCGATCGCCAGATTGATGAAGGTTTCCTGCTCTATCGGGCTTACGGACTCGGTTTCATACAAGGATGAGTGAGACTTTATCACCGCCGAGCATCGTTCTTTTATATGGCCGATTGCTTCCCGGCACTGCTTTACACGATTTCCCTGATTGGAACCAAGGCTAAGGTAAACTGTGGACATGTTTCATACTATAGCACCATTTACGTCTGAAGGTCAATTTTATTTTTATTTTCATAGAGTTAGACACGCAGTTGGAGGTTTTTAGATGCCGAGTATCGGAGTTATTGCCGGAAGCGGGCTGTACGAGATGGAGGGGGTGAGGATCAAGGAGATACGCCGGGTGAACACGCCGTTTGGCCTGCCTTCGGACGGCTATCACCTGTGCGAATTCGACGGAATCGATCTGGCTTTCCTTCCACGCCATGGCGCGCCTCACCGCGTTCCACCGCACAAGGTGAATTACCGCGCCAACATCTACGGGTTCAGGGAACTCGGCATAGACCGTATTGTTTCGGTGGGCGCGACAGGCGGTCTGAAGCCTTCGGTTCTGCCCGGCTCGCTGGTTCTTCCCGATCAGGTTATCGACATGACATCCGGACGCGAGTCCACATATTTCGACGGCCCGGAGGTTGTTCATGTCGACTTCACCGAGCCGTATTGCCGGAGCATGCGCGCCATCATGCGCGACGCGGCGGCAAGCGCCGAAATTCAGCTCCGTCCGATCGGAACGTATGTCTGCACAAACGGCCCGCGACTTGAATCGTCCGCGGAAGTGCGAATGCTTGCCGCGATGGGCGGCGATGTCGTGGGCATGACCGGAATGCCGGAAGCGGCGCTTGCGCGGGAGCTTGAGATATGTTTTTCGTCGCTCGCGGTTGTAACGAATCTTGGCGCCGGAATAACCGGCGCCAAGCTTACATCGGCGGAGGTGATCGACACCATGCGCGCGTCAACCGACAAAATACGGAATCTGCTTCGCGCGGCATTTCCGCTGCTTGCCGCGCGTGAGCGCGACTGCGCATGCCGCGAGGCGCTCAAGGGCGCGAGGATGTGAGGCGGCCGCGCTTGCGTAAGCACGCGATTCCGCTATACTGAGATTGAAATCAGCCGCTTAAGCAAACAATCAATCAACACCAAGGAGGCGTTTCCATGATGTTCGATATCGTAAGAAAAGCGATGCTTGCCGGTTTCGGAGTTCAGGAGAAGGTGAACGAGTTTGTTAGTGATCTGGTTGCAAAAGGCGAACTTAGCAATTCAGAGGGCGCGAAACTCGTCAAGGAATGGTCGGCGAAGGCCGAGAAAACCACCGAGGATGTCTCCAAAACCGTTGACGATCTCGTGAAAAGCGCGGTCGAGAAAATCAGCCTTGCCACCAAGGAAGACATCGATAAGCTGAACCGCAAGATTCAGGCTCTTTCCAGCCGCGTGAAAAAGCTCGAGGAAGCGGCAGCCGGGAGCGAGGGGGGCGAGGAGCAGTCGGACATCTAGACATTGCACGGAATCGGACGCGCACGGTTTTTCCGGCGCGTCCGGCTCCCATACAAAAATAAATGAACATCCTTCAGATACGCCAGTCGTACAGGGGAGCGCGGCGGCTGCGCCACATTGTTGCGGTTCTGATCAAGCACGGGTTCGGGCGTGTTGTGGAACAGCTTACGCTTCAGCGCTACATCCCGTTCAAAAAACGCGTGCAGACGTTCGGCCACTGGACGCCCGACCGCCACCTCACCGACGCCGAGCGCATCCGCATGGCGTTCGAGGAACTTGGCCCAAGCTTCATAAAACTTGCCCAGCTTCTTTCGGCCCGCCCCGATCTGATCACGGAAACTTTCGCCGGCGAATTCAAGAAACTTCAGGACGAGGTTCCGCCGTTTCCTGTTGCGGACGTCCGCCGGATTATCGAAGACGAGGTAAGGATGCCGGTTGACGACATCTTCGCCGAGTTCAACGACACGCCGCTTGCCGCCGCGTCGATCGCGCAGGTGCACAGGGGCGTTCTGCAGGACGGATCGGAGGTGGTGGTAAAAGTTCAGCGTCCGGGCATCCGTGAGACCATCGAAACCGACATCCACCTGCTTCGCACCATCGCCAGGCTGATGCTGCGCTATATTCCGGAGGCGGTCTTTTTCAATCCCGTAGGCATTGTCAACGAATTCGCGCGCACCGTGCGCAAGGAGATGGATTTCGTTGAGGAGGGCCGAAACGCCTGCCGCTTCCGCCGCAACTTCGCCGACAACCTCGGGATATTCATCCCCCGCGTCTACGCCGAGTTCATGACGGAAAAGGTGCTGGTGATGGAATACATCGACGGCGTTCGGATCGACGACATCGACGGCATCGACCGCCTCGGCCTGAACCGCCGCGAGCTTGCCGACATCGGCGTGGGCGCGTATTTCAAGCAGATTCTGGAGGACGGTTTTTTTCATGCCGATCCGCATCCCGGAAATATTATCGCCATGCCGTCGGGCATGGTGGCGTTTCTCGATTTCGGCCTCGTGGGGCGCATTAACGAGCGTTTTCGCGAAAGCATCGCGAACCTGCTGATGGCGCTTCTCGACAAGAATTTCGACGCCGTGGTTGACGAATACATCGAGCTTGGCATCGTGCCGGAGGAACTCGACCTCGAACGCTTCCGCCGTGAGTTCACGTCCGATCTGGAAGAGTTCATGGAGCCGCTCTACGGCCTCACGCTAAACGAAATCGACTTCGCCGCCTACCTGAACACGCTCACGGAGCTTGCGATGCGCCACCATCTGCGGATGCCGGACGATCTGCTTCTTGTGAACAAGACGATGCTGGTGCTCGAAAACATCGGGCGTTCGCTCGACCCGAACTTCGACTTCATCGCGGCGGCCAAGCCCTTCGCATCAAAAATCATGAAAAGACGGATGGATCCGTCCCGCCTCTGCCGCACCACCGGCAAGCACGCCAAGGAACTGGGCGAGTTCGCGCTGTTTTTCCCGAAGCAGGTGCGGACGCTGATACAGCGCACACTGCGCGACCAGCTTACGATACGGATGCATCATATAGGAATCGACCACCTGATAAAGGATTTCGACCGCTCCAGCAACCGCATCGCGTTCTCGCTCATAGTGAGCGCGCTCCTGCTCAGCTCCGCGATCATGCATTCAACCAACGTGGGGCCGAAGATTTACGGACTGTCGGCGCTTGCGATGATCTCGTTTCTGGTTGCCTTTCTGATGGGAATCTGGCTGCTGATTTCGATAATAAAATCAGGGCGGTTGTAGCGCAAACCACCCCGGATGGGGCAAAATAGACAACTTTCTGAAGCGTTTCGATATGGCTGATAAAACGATACAAAA
>Ga0233425_10007723_pt1 | contig 14869 bp, 10 predicted proteins | sample Watercolumn_Towu_2_FD_181712 | JGI IMG/M metagenome (GOLD analysis project Ga0233425, IMG submission 181712) | Freshwater microbial communities from Lake Towuti, South Sulawesi, Indonesia - Watercolumn_Towuti2014_140_MG | ecosystem: Environmental > Aquatic > Freshwater > Lake | place...
TCATTGGCGTGCGCACGCTGAGCCTGTTGCGGCGCGGCCAGGTGCTCGAGCCTGGCGCGCGGATCAAGGTCACGCGCCCCGAGGTGCGCCGGTTGTTATTCAATTCGGTTGTCTGCTACGTTTGGCCGGCGGCCTGGGACCGGTTGTTCCAGTCGGCCCGGCGATGAAAGGTCACGGATGAATCCTGCCACCGCGCGCGCGCGCCACCTCGAACTGGCCTCGGAAATCCGCCGGCACGATCACGCTTATTACGTGCTGGCGCGGCCCATGATCACGGACCTGGCCTACGACCGCCTCTACCGCGAGTTGCTCGAGCTCGAGGCGCAGTTCGCCGAACTGGCCACGCCCGATTCGCCCTCGCAACGGGTTGGGGGCGCGCCGCTCACCGAGTTCAAGCCCGTCCAGCACAGCGTGCCGATGATGAGCCTGGACAACACCTATTCGCAGGCGGAGGTGCGCGAGTTCGTCAGCCGCGTGCAACGCCTGCTGCCGGGCGAACCGCTCGAGTGGACCGTCGAGCCCAAACTGGACGGGGTGGCGGTAAGCCTGCGCTATGAGAACGGGGTGCTGGCGGTGGGCGCAACCCGGGGCGATGGGGCCACGGGGGATGATATCACCGCGAACCTGCGGACGATTCGAAGCGTGCCCCTTGCGCTGCATGCGCCGGCGGCGGGCGCCGCCTCAGCCGCCCCGCGGATTCTCGAAGTGCGCGGCGAGGTCTTCATGACCCGCGACGGATTCGCCCGGATGAACGCCGAGCGCGAGGCGGCTGGCGAGGAGACCTACGCCAACCCGCGCAACACGACGGCCGGCTCGCTCAAGCAGCTCGACCCGCGCAGCGTGGCGGGCCGTCCGCTGGACATGGTCCTCTACGGTGTGGGCCGCGTCGAGGGCGCGGCGGCGCCGGCGACGCAGTTCGAGCTGCTCGAGTGGCTCAGGTCGCTGGGATTCAAGACGCCCGAGCGCGTCTGGCGGTGCCGTTCGATCGAGGAGTTGGTGGCGGCGATCGGCGAGTTGGACCGGCTGCGGCGCGGTTTCGATTACGAGACGGACGGCGCCGTGATCAAACTCGACCAGGTGGAGCAGCGCGAACGGTGCGGCACCACGTCCAAAGCGCCGCGTTGGGCGATGGCCTACAAGTACGCGGCCGAGCAGGCCCGGACGAGGCTCAAGGCCATTACGATCCAGGTGGGCCGGACCGGCAAGCTCACCCCGGTGGCCGAGCTCGAACCGGTTTTCCTGGCCGGCAGCACGATCAGCCGCGCCACGCTGCACAACGAGGATGAACTGCGCCGCAAAGACGTGCGCGTGGGCGATACGGTCGTCATCGAAAAGGCGGGCGAGGTGATCCCGGCGGTCGTCGGCATCGAGGCGGGCGATCGGACCGGGCGGGAGACGGTGTTCGCGTTTCCGCGGACTTGCCCCGAGTGCGGCGCCCCCGTCTCGAAGGACTCGGGCGGGGGCGCCGAGGCGGTGGATTGGCGGTGTTTGAACCACGAGTGCCCCGCGCAGGTGCGGGGCCGGCTCGAGCACTGGTGCGCGCGCGGGGCGATGGATATCGAGGGGGGGGGGGAAGTGCTCGTGGCGCAGTTGGTCCGCACGGGGCTGGCGCGGGACGTGGCGGACCTCTACGCGCTGCGGCTCGGGCAGATCGCTTCGCTCGAGCGCATGGGGGAGAGGTCCGCACAGAACTTCCTTGACGGCCTCCAGGCGAGCAAAGGGCGCGATCTGTGGCGGTTGATCTTCGGCCTCGGCATCCTGCACGTGGGCGCCGGCGTGGCCAAGTCGCTGGGCCGGAGCTTTGCCACGCTCGAGGACTTGCGGGCGGCGAGCGTCGAGACGCTTACGGCTGCCGAGGACGTTGGGGAGGTGATTGCGCGCAGCCTGGCCCAGTGGTTCGCGGAGGATCGCAACCGGCGGCTGCTGGACCGTCTGCGCGCCGCGGGCCTGAATTGCCGCTCGGCGCTTTTCCGGCCCGCGGCGGCCGGGGGGCCGTTCGCGGGCAAGACCTTCGTGCTGACAGGCACGCTGCCAACGCTGACACGCGAGCAAGCCACGGCTCGGATCGAGGCGTTGGGCGGAAAAGTCAGCGGGAGCGTCAGCCAGAAAACGGATTACGTCCTGGCCGGCGAGTCCGCGGGGTCGAAGCTCGAGAAGGCGCGGAAGCTCGGGGTGCGGATCATCAGCGAGGCGGAGTTCTGCCAGCTTGACAAGCCGCAGGCGGACCCTAGCGTGGCGGGGAAGTAGCACCGGTCCGAATGCCACGAACGCGCCTGAACCGAACCGTATGTCTGCCACGACCATCCCCAGCGAGGTGCTGAAAGAGCTGCAGCGCCAGATGAACCACGAGTTCTCGGCGGCCCACGCCTACCAGGCCCTGTCGGCCTGGTGCGCAGTCACGAATCTCAAAGGCTTTGCCGGCTATTTCGCCCGCCAGGCGGACGAGGAACGGGCGCACGCGAAGAAGATCCTCAGCCACCTTGTGGCCCGCGGGGTCGAGCCGGAGTTGGATGAGATCGCCCGCCCGGAACACGATTTCGAGTCGCTGCTCGAGGTGGCCCGGCAGGCGCAGCTCATGGAGCAGGCCAACACGCGGGGGATTCACGCGGTGTACGAGGCGGCGCTGGCGGCCAAAGACTATCCCGCGCAGGTGCTCTTGCATTGGTTCATCAACGAGCAGGTCGAAGAGGAGGCCTGGTGCGCCGAGATGGTGCAGCGGGTGGCGGGCGCCACCTGCGCCGGCAGCCTCGGGGACCTGGATCGCCACATCGTCGGCCTGCTGGCCGCCGACGCCTCGAGCGCCGAAGCGGAGTGACCGCGGCGGTGGGCGGCGGCCGGCCGGCTTTCTGCCGGGCCCCCGTGTCATCAGAGACCATTGAGAAGCCCTTCGTATGGCAACGCACACCTCCTTGCTCACTCTCACTGGGGCCCCGCGCCGAATTCCGTCGGCTCACCGGCTCGCCGTCGTCGTCACCGCGCTGCTGGCCATGTGGATCGGCACGGAGGGCGCGACGGTGCGGGCGGGGGAGCGCCTGGGCATGACCAACGCGTTTTACGCCATGGACACCGCCTTCCAACGGCCGGGATTGAGTTTCGCCCAGCAGCTTGACCTGGTGAAGGAACTCGGTTTCGCGGGCATCGCCTGGCACGAACAGCCCGCGGCACAAGCCGAGGCGGCGGCGCGCGAAGCCGAACAACACGGGCTGAAGATGGTCACGATCTATTGCGGCGCGCAGGTCACGCCGGCCGGAGAGTTGTCTCACGCCGCGGACCTGCCCGGCCTGATGGCCGCACTGCGCGCCCACGGCACGATCGTCTGGCTGCACTTGGGCGGCCAGGGCCCGGCCTTCGAGGCGCTGCGCGAGGACGCGCCGCTGGTCAGGAGCTTGCGCGGGCTGGCCGAGACCGCCGCCACGAACGGGTTGCGCATCGCCATCTACCCGCACGTGGGCGAGTGGACGGCGCGCTTTGGGGATGCGATCCGGTTGGCGAAGGTGGTGGGGCATCCGGGCCTGGGCGTGGGTTTCAATCTCTGCCACGCGCTGGCCATGGGTGATGAAGAGCGCATCCCGGCGCTGCTCGAGGAGGCGGGTCCGTTGTTGGTTACGGCGACGATCAATGGCGCCGATGCCGGCGTCAAAGAGGCCAATTGGAAACGGTTGATCCAGCCGCTCGACCAGGGCTCGTATGAGGTGGGCGCGGTGCTGCGCAAGCTCAAGCAGATCGGCTTCACCGGCCCGGTCGGGTTCCAAGGCTACGGCATCAACGGCGACGCGCGCGGTATCCTCGCCCCGACGATGGCGCGCTGGCGTGAATTGACCTCGGGCGCGGGCGCAACCCCGGCTCGGCTCTTCGACGGCCGGACGTTCACGGGTTGGGAAGGCGACACCAACAAGACTTGGCGGATCGAGAATGGGGAGTTGGTGGGCGGTTCGCTCGAGGCCAGCGTGCCGCGCAACGAGTTCCTTTGCACGACGCGAGCGTTCACCAATTTCGTGCTTCGGCTGAAGTTCAAACTCACGGGCAAGTCCGGCTTCATCAACGCCGGCATTCAGTTTCGGAGTCGGCGCGTGACCAATCCGCCCAATGAGATGGCGGGTTACCAGGCCGACCTGGGCGATCCGGAGTATTGGGGGGCGCTCTATGACGAAGGCATCCGCAACAGGACCATCGCCAAGTCCGATCTCGAGGCGGTGAACAAGGTCCTCAAGCGGAATGAGTGGAATGATTACACGATCCGCGCCGAGGGCCGCCGGGTGCGCCTCTGGATCGACGGCGCGCAGAGCGTCGATTTCACCGAACCGGAGGCGGACCGCGCGCAGGTGGGCGTGATCGGACTTCAGATCCACGGCGGCGCCGTGGCCGAGGTGCGTTACAAGGACATCACGATCGAGGAGTTGCCGTAGTCAGGCCTTCTCCTCTTCGCGCGCTTTCTTGCTCTCGGCGATGACCTTCTGCTCGCTCTCGCGCGGCATTTCCTCGTAATGGCTGAACTCCTCCGTGTGCGCCGCGCGTCCGCCCGATAGGGAGCGCAGGACGGTCGAGTAATGGTACAGCTCGGCGGCGGGGACCTGCGCCTTGACGATCTGGAATCCGCCGGCCACGTCCATGCCCTGGATTTTGCCGCGCCGACTCGAGAGGTCCCCGATCACATTGCCCATGGCCTCGTCGGGCACCTTGATCTCGACGGTGTGGATGGGTTCCAGGAGGCAGGGCCGCGCGGCCAGGAAGGCCTCCTTGAAGGCCTCCTTGCCGGCGATCTGGAAGGCGATGTCCTTCGAGTCCACCGGGTGCATCTTGCCATCGTAGAAATCCACTTTGACATCCACCACGCGGTAGCCGGCGACGATCCCCTCGGTGCAGGCGGCGTTCACGCCTTTCTCGACCGAGGGCACGTACACACGGTCAACGTTCTGGCCGGTGAGGGTTTGGGTGAACTCGAGTCCTTCACCGCGCGCCTTGGGCTCGATGCGCATCCAGACTTCGGCAAACTGGCCCGCGCCGCCGGTCTGCTTCTTGTGGCGGTACTTGGACTCGGCCCGGGTCTTGATGGTCTCGCGGTAGCGGATGCGCGGCGCCACCAGGTCGAAGTCCACTTTGTAGCGGCTCTTGAGCCGCTCGGAGATGACCTGGAGATGCAACTCGCCCTGGCCGGAGAGGACCGTCTGGCGCAGCTCGGAATCGACATGATACACGAACGTGGGGTCCTCCTCGTGGAGCGTCGCCAGGCCGTGGGCGATCTTGTCTTCCTCCCCCTTGCTCTTGAGCTTGAGGGAGGCGTGGATGTTGGGCTTGGGGAAGGTCACCTTGGGCAGCGACAGCCCCAGCCCGTGCGCGCACAGCGTGTTGCCCGTGTGCGTGTCCTTGAGCTTGACCACGGCGCCGATATCGCCCGCGTTGAGGCTCGGCACGTTGGTGCGGTTCTTGCCGTTGAGCACGAAGATCTGGCCGATGCGTTCGGTCGTGTTGCGGTCGGTGTTGAACAGGTCGCTGCCGAACTTGATCGCGCCCTCATAAACGCGGAAGAACGACATCTCGCCAATATGGGCCTCGCTGAGGGTCTTGAAGACGAACACCACCGGCTGCGGCCCGCTGAGGCCGACCTCGACTTCCGCACCGTTGGCATCGCGCGCGACGGCCTTGGGCCGGTCCACCGGCGAGGACCCGTACTTGGCGATGAAATCCATCATGCGCGCCACCCCCACGTTGGTCTCGGCCGAGCAGCAGAACAACGGGATGATCACCTGCTTTTGCACCGCCGTGTGAACTCCGGCCCGCATCTCATCCTCGGACAATCCGCCCTGATCGAAGAACTTCTCGAGCAGCGCATCGTCCGACTCGGCGATGTGCTCGACCAGTTCCTGATGCAGGGACTTCACCTTGTCGGCCCATTCCCCGGCGGCGGGCGCTTCCTGGAACCGGCCACTGCCGTCCCCGGCGTAGGTGATGACCTCACTGCGCATCACATCGAGCACTTGGTTGAAGCCCGGCCCTGGATTGATCGGCAGCGACATCGGGAAGACCTTATCTCCGAACCGGGCGCGCACCTGGGCGAGGGTGGCGTCGAAGTTCGCGTGTTCCTTGTCCAACATGTTGATGACGACCATCTTGGGAATGCCGAAGTCGGTCGCGTACCCCCAGACTTCCTCGGTCCCCAACAGCACGCCGTCCACACCATGGACGACGACCAACGCGAAATCGCAGACCCGCAGCGCGCCGAGAGCTTCGCTGATGAAGTCCATGTAGCCCGGTGTGTCGATTACGTTGAACTTCTTGCCGAGCCACTCGGTGTGGAGCAATGAGGCTTGAATCGAACTCCCGCGCTTCTGCTCGCTTTCGTGGTAGTCGGAGGTCGTGCTTCCGTTGGCGATGCTTCCCAGCCGTCCGATGACCCCCGAGCAGACCAGCATCGCCTCGCTCAGCATCGTCTTGCCCGCCGTGGCATGGCCCACCAATGCAAAATTCCGGATGTCACCTGATGAATAATCTTTCATGAGTTAAGCACGCATGACGCGAAGTGTTGATCGTTCGCGCCCGGTTTTAAGGGAAAAAACAAACCGCGCCAACAAAACTTCTCACAAAAATGTCACCGACCGGTCGGGTTAGGGGGTCGAGGCAAGGGGCGAGGCCATTCAGGCGGGACTGATGATACTGATCTGGACGGCGGTTCCCGGCGCTGCAGTACCGGTCGATGGTCATGCCCCTCGCCAGGCCACTTGTCACTTGCCGCACGAATTCCCGTCTCCCTTCGCGGATTCCAGAGACTCATTGCGCCGTTGGCGCGCCGGCCAACGCGCCTGGGGGTTGTCTCGTCGCGGCGCGCGCGGCGCCGGACCTGGTTCGCTCACTCATCGAATCGCCCGACAGGTGGCTGGCAGAGCCGGGCGCGCATGGGAAGCGCGCTTGACCGGCTCCGAGCCGTGGCTTCACAGTCATGCGCGACAACCATGAGCGGCCGCGCGAAACAAACCGGGTATCCGGTGGTGTCGTCGCTTCGCTCCTCGACCACCGGCTAATGGCTCTGAACCCTCCGGGTTGCCGGTGGATATGCTTTGCGTTTCTGAAGCAGGCCGGGTAGAACGGTCCATGATGCCCCGGAAGCACCAGAACGGTTGGGTCGTGAGAGCCGGTCGGGCGTGGGTTGGCGCCCCGGCCCGGGTTGGCGGGGCGGTGTGCCGTTTGGCGTGGCGTGGCGGCGGACGGCTCCTGGCAGGATGCGCGGTTGCTGCGTTGGCGTGGCTTCCGGCGGGCTTGGGCGCGGAGTCGGAGGCAGGACCGCTCCCGGTGCTCACGGAGGCGGCGCAGGTATTGAACCTCTCCCCGACGGAGGCTGATCGCAGGTACCCGGTCAACCTGAAGGCGGTCGTGACCTGCTTCGATGCGCGGGCCGAGCTTCTGTTCGTACAGGACGACACGGCGGGGATCTACGTCTGGGCCTACCGGCCCACGTTTTCTGTGAAACCCGGCGAGGTGGTCCGCATACACGGCACGACCGCCGCGGGTGGCTATTCGCCCATCGTCAGCCTGGCGGAGTTGGAGCGGACTGGGGAATCCAAGCGTTTGCGGGTGAAGAACGCGTCTCTGGAGGACATGGCGGCGGGGCGCGAGGACGCACAACTGGTGGCGGTTGAAGCCATCGTGCGCGATGAGACTCTGGACTGGAGCCACCTGGTGCTGGACTTGACCATGGGTCAGACGAGTCTGAAGGCGCGGGTGCTGTCGTTTCCGGCCCGGCGCGAGGCGAACCTGGTGGGCGTGCGGGTGTGGGTCCACGGGGTGATGGCGGTGCACCTGAACAACAACCGCCAGCTCACGGGGTTCCACTTGATCGTGCCCGATTACAGCTTCATCACCCCGCTCACGCCCCCGACGGTGGACCCGTTCGCGCCCCCCGTCACGCACATCCGGGACCTGATGACGTATTCGTCGCGAGGGCAGTTTGGGCAGCGGGTGCATGTGCAAGGGCTGGTGACGCTCTGTTGGCCGGGCAAGGCAGTCTGCGTACGGGATGCTACCGGGGCCTTGCTGATCCGGCCTCGCCACAGCACGCCGCTCTATGTCGGGCAGAAGGTGGACGTGGCGGGTTTTCCGGCGGCTGGCGGCTACAGCCCGGTTCTGGAGGACGGGGTGTTTCGCAGCGCGGGCCCCGGCGTGCTGCCGCCGCCGAAGCTGGTGTCCGCGGAGCGCCTGCTGGCGGGCACGGAAGACAACGACCTAATCCAGATCGAAGGGGACCTCGAGGAACCCGAACGCCTGGGCGTGGGAGACGAGCGGGTGCTGGTGCTTCGGGCCACGAACCGGACCTTCCGCGCCGTGTGGTCCGGCCCGGCCGGCGGGCTCAACGAGCTGAATCTGGCCGCAGGGTGCCGGTTGCGGCTGACGGGGATCTGCTCGGTCGCGGTGGACGAGGATCACCGGCCCGCGTCCTTCGAGGTATGGCTGCGCGCGCCGACCGACATCGAGGTTCTGCGGCGTCCGGCGTGGTGGACGGCGGAACGTCTGGCGTGGTTCTCGGTGGGCATGGCAGGGCTGGTGGTGGTGGGATTCATCTGGCTGGAGCTCTGGCGCCGGCATGTGGCCCGCCGGGCCGAGGCGATCCAGCAGCGTGAGGGCGCCCTCGAGGGGCGCTACCGCGATTTGTTCGAGAACGCCAACGACATCATCTTCACCTGCGACTCGGCGGGCCGCCTGACGTCGTTGAACAAGGCCGGGGAATTGATCTTCGGCTACAATCGGCAGGAAGCGGAGGGATTGGATTTCTTCCAACTGGTCACGGCGGAGCAGTGCGACCTGGTTCGGAGCCAGTTCCAGCGGCGTTTGGGCGGAGAACCGCACGGGGCGGCGGAGCTGGAGCTTATCGCGCGGGACGGGCGGCGAATTTGCCTGGAGCTGAACACCAGGCTTGATTACCAGGAGGGGAGATTGGTGGGGTTGCGGGGGATCGCGCGGGATATCACCGGGCGCAAAGAGGCCGAGGCGGCGTTGCGCCAGAGCGAGTCGGAACTCCGGGAATCGCTCGAGGCCCGCGAGCGCCTCGGGCGCGACCTGCACGATGGGATCATTCAATCGATCTACGCGGTTGGCCTGGGCTTGGAGGACTGCCGCCGGTGGGTGGGCCAGCGCCCCCAGGAGGCGGAGGGCGCCCTGGCGCGCGCGTCGCTTCAGCTCAACGCGGTCATCCGCGATGTGCGCAACTTCATCCTGGGCCTCGAGCCCGAGGCGCTCAAAGGCCGCGAGTTCCGCGCGGCGCTGGACAGCGTTATCCAGGCCTTCGGCCCCGAGTCGAAAGTCAGGTTCCAATTGGACGTCGATGCCGAGGCGGCGGCATCGCTGGATGTCCGGCAGACGATGCAAGCCCTGCAAATCGCGCGCGAGGCCATCAGCAACAGCCTCCGCCATGCCGGGGCGTCCACCACGGTCATCTCCCTCCACCAAGAGAATGGTTGCATCCGTCTCGAAGTTCGTGATGATGGCCGCGGTTTCGATATGAAGAGCCCAAACTCGACCGGCCACGGTTTGCGCAATATCGCCGCGCGCGCGCGTGATCTGAATGCGCGCATCGAGATTGTCTCCCGCCCAGGCGAAGGCGCCGCCGTGATCCTCGACATCCCCTGCTCCCCCCTTGACCCTCGCGCCTGAGACCCGCCCGATCCGCATCCTGGTGGTGGACGACCATGAGGTGGTCCGGCTCGGGTTGCGCACATTGCTGGGCCGCCATCCGAACCTCGAGATCGTTGGGGAGAGCGGGACCGCCGCCCAGGCTGTAACCGAGACCGAACGGCTCAGACCGGACGTGGTGCTGCTGGATATCCGCCTGCCGGACGCCAGCGGCTTCACCGCCTGCCGCCAGATCCAGCAATTGCCGGTGGATTCACGCGTCCTGGTGCTGACCTCCGTGCCGACCGACGAGACGGTGTTCGAGGCCATTGCCGCCGGGGCCGATGGTTACCTGCTCAAGGAGATTGACGGCAACGCGCTGATCCAGGCCATCGAACGCGTCGCCTCGGGGCATTCGATCCTGGACCCGGCGGTCACGCGCCGGGTGATGACGCGGGCCACGACCGCGGCGGAGCCGCAAGCCCGGGACAAATTCGAGCTGCTTTCGGCGCAGGAACGCCGCGTGCTGGCGCTGGTGGCCGAGGGCAAGACCAACAAAGAGATTGGCCTTGACATGGGGTTGAGCGACAAGACCGTCAAGAATTACCTCAGCAACATCCTCGACAAACTCCAGCTCAGCCGGCGCTCGCAGGCCGCCGCCTTCTTCGCCCAGCACAGCCCCAAGTGAAGTCCTGGCTCCGATCGGTCGCCCGGCGCCTGCCGGTTCACGGCCTCCGGGGACGGCTTCAGCGCTACCTGCGTTACCGCGCGTTCGTGCGGGACTACCGCGACTTCGGCCGGCTGGCCGCGCAGGGGCCGGCGCGGTTCCACCTCCGCTGGGAAGACCGCTTTCCCTGCCTCGAGGACCGGACGGCCGGGACCGATTTCGACCGGCACTACGTGTATCACACCGCCTGGGCCGCCCGGGTTGTCGCCCGCACGCGGCCGGTCGAGCACGTGGACATCGCGAGCAGCCTTTATTTTTGCTCGATGGTCTCGGCGTTTGTGCCGATCCGCTTCCTGGACTACCGCCCGGCCGATCTGCGGCTCGAGGGGCTGAAGAGCGAGTTCGGCGACCTGATGCGCCTCCCGTTTGCGGATCAGAGTGTGCCGTCGCTTTCCTGCATGCACGTGGTCGAACACGTCGGCCTGGGGCGCTACGGCGACCCCCTCGACCCCGACGGCGACCGCAAGGCGATGGCCGAGCTCGAGCGGGTTGTGGCCCGGGGCGGCACGTTGCTCTTCGTGACCCCGGTCGGTCGGTCGCGGATCCAGTTCAACGCGCATCGCATCTATGGCTATCGCCAGGTGGTCGAGCAGTTCGCGCAGCTCGAGCTGCGCCAGTTCGCGCTGCTGCCCGATTACCCGAGCGAAGGCGGGCTGATCCCGGATGCTGACCCGGCACTGGCCGACCGCCAGACCTACGGGTGCGGGTGCTTCTGGTTCGAGCGCAAGCCATGAACCACCGCCGCGCCGACGCCTCCCCGCGGCACGACCTCCACGAACCGGCCAGGCCATGAGGATTCTCTACGTCGCCACCCGTTACGACTACGGGAAGCCGGAACAGGGCTTGAGCTTCGAGCACTGCAACTTCTACGACTGCCTGCTCCATCTCGGGAACGAAATCCTTTACTTCGATTTCATGGCCCTGATGCGGAAGCTGGGGCGGGACCGGATGAACCAGCGTTTGCTTGAGGTCGTGCGGGCGGAGAAACCCGATCTGCTCCTGACGATGCTCTATGAAGAGGAACTTGACCGCGCGGTCATGCGCCGGATTTCCGACAGCGGCGACACGGTCACGTTGAACTGGTTCTGCGACGATCACTGGCGGTTCGACAACTTCTCGCGGTTCTGGGCGCCCTGCCTCAACTGGGTGGTGACGACCGCCCGGAGCGCTCTGCCCAAGTATGAGCGCATGGGCTACCGCAACGTGATCAAGTCCCAGTGGGCGTGCAATCACTACTCGTACCGCAAGCTCGGGCTCGAGTTGGCGCACGACGTGACGTTCGTCGGCCAGCCGCACGGCAACCGGCGGCAGATCATCCGCGCCCTGCGCGAGGCCGGCCTCGAGGTGCGCACGTGGGGCAACGGCTGGGAGCAAGGACGCTGCGCGCAGGAGGACATGATCCGCATCTTCAATCAGAGTCGCATCAACTTGAACCTGTCCAACTCGGCGCCGGGCGTGAGCACGCCCTGGCAGCGGGCGCGGGGGCGGCTGCGCGCGGCAGCGTCCCGGGCCCTGGACCTGACGCCTCTCGGCGGTCCGCTCCGGACGCTGGTCCGCCGCCGCCGGGCCGCCCGCCAACTACCCGCATCGGCAGCGCCAGGGACGGCCGGGCCGCCAACTGCCCCGCCGCTGGACCTGGCCGCGCTCGAGGACCTGGGGGCGGATGCCTTCAGCCAGCAGATCAAAGGCCGCAACTTCGAGGTGCCGGGTTGCGGGGGCTTCATGCTCACGGGGTTGGCGGAGGACCTCGAGGCCTATTACCTGCCTGGGCGGGAACTCGTCACTTTCGCCAGGCTCAGCGAGATGATCGAGCGCATCCGCTATTTCCTCGAGCATGAATCCGAGCGCGCCGCGATCGCTGAGGCCGGCTACCAGCGCACGCTGCGCGAGCACACTTACGCGCGGCGGTTCGCGGACGTTTTCGCGCGCATGGGCCTGCCTGCGATGCCCGGCCCGGGCGCCACGGGCGCCACCGAGGAGATCAGCGCGTGAACCCGCCCGCACAGCGCCCTGCCGCCGGGGCGGCGGCCGCCCTTTCTGCCGTCGTTTGTAGTCCAGCCTTCAGGCTGTCCGCTCGGCGCCCAGCGGCAGGGGCGGCGACCGCCTCGGGTGCTTCCCGCTCGTGACGGCTTCCGTCTCCCAGGCCATGCCGCGCGTGACGGTGTTGATGCCGGTGTTCAACGCCGCCCCGTTCCTCGAGGAGTCGATCCGCAGTGTGCTGGGCCAGACGTTGCGGGAGCTGGAACTGATCGTTGTCAACGACGGTTCGACGGACGAGAGCGGGCGCATCGCGCGCGACCTGGCGGCGACGGACCGGCGCGTGCTGTACCTCGAGCAGTCCAACCAGGGGGCCAGCGCCGCCCGCAACCACGGCCTCGCCATCGCGCGCGCCGACTACATCGCGGCGGCGGATGCCGACGACATCCAACTTCCGCAGCGCCTCGCGCGGCAGGTTGCGTTCCTGGACCGGCGCCCGGACATTTCCGTGTGCGGGGGATGGCTCGAGCCCTTTGGCGCCAACGCCGGCCCGGTCTGCCGCTACCCGACGGACGACGCGCGCCTGCGCTGCCAACTGCTGTTTGACTGCCCAATAGCGCATCCCACCGTGATGTTTCGGCGTGAGGTCATGGCGCGCCACCAACTGCTCTATCGGGCCGAGTTCACCGTGGCCCACGATTATGACCTCTGGGTGCGAGCGGCGTCCCATTGCCAGTTCGCCAATCTGCCGGAGGTGCTTGTGCGCTACCGGCAACACGCCGCCCAGCTCACCAGCCGCCACCGGGATGACCGTGTGCGCACTGAGACACGCCAGCTCTGGGCCTTGCAACTGGGCCGTCTCGGCCTCACATGCACCCCGGACGATCTGGCCGTGCATGAGCGCTTGAGTTTCTGGCAGACGCGCTTCGTGCCGGAGGAGGTCGAAGCCGCCGGGGATTGGCTGGCGCGCGTGATGGCGGCCAACGCCAAGACTGGCGTCTATCCTGCCCCCGAGTTTGCCCGGACCCTGGGCCGGCGCTGGCACTGGGTGTGCGCCAACGCGGTCGGACTCGGTCCGGGAACCTACCGCCGATTCCGCGGGTCGCCGCTGGCGGCGGCCGCGGGCCTCACGACCTACGAGCTGGGGAGGTTCTGGCTCAAGTGCCGGCTGCGCCGGTCGGCGGGTTGATCAGACTTGCGCATGAAGAAGCGACTCATCCTCGCCGCCAATGCCAGCCCGCGTGTGGGCGGGCAGGGGCTGAATCTCGCGCACATGCTGGCCGGTCTGCGCGACGAGTTCGACCTGACGGTGTTTTGTCGCGCGGATTGCCCGCCGTTGCCGACGCACGTTGTGCCGGGGTCGCTGCTGGTCGAGCGGTTCATGACGCTGCCGGTCGTTCGACGCCTGGGCGGCTGGCGGCACTACTTTGGGGAGTGTCATTTCGACCGCTGGGTGGCGGCCCGGCTCGAACGGGCCGACATCTTTCAGGGCACGACCGGCCAGTGCGCCTCGAGCCTCGAGCGCGCGCGGGCGCTCGGCTGCCGCACCGCGCTCGACGTGGTGACGACCCACATCGACGATGGCATCCGCCAACTGACGCCCGAGTTCAAGCGCTTCGGGTTGCGGTCCAACTTCCATGCCGGTCAGACGGCGCGCGTGCGGCGGGAGTTCGGCTTGGCCGACGTGATCCGGGTGATGTCGCCGCACGCGCAGAGCACGTTCTTGGAGCGCGGTTTTGATCCGCGGCGCGTGGTTGTGGTTCCGCCCATCGTCGATATGGCGGAGTTTCCCTCGGCCGCCACGTTCGCGCCGGAGGGATTCCGGATCAGCTTTGTGGGGCTGCTCGAGTTCGTGAAGGGGTTTCACTATCTCCTCGAGGCGTTCCAGCAGTTGTCGTTGCCCGGAGCCGAGCTGGTGTTGTGGGGCGGGCCGGGCTCGCGTCCGATCAACCGCTACCTCCAGGAGCGGATGGCGGCGAATCCCGCGATCCGGTTGCGACCGGTCTCGGTGCGCGCCCTGGGTTACGGCGAGGTGTATGGCAGGTCGCACGTGCTGGTGGCGCCGTCGCTGGCCGACGGGTTCGGATTGGTGGTGGCGGAGGCGATGGCGAGCGGCATCCCGGCGGTGGTCTCGAGGAACGCCGGCGCGTCCATGCTCGTGCGCGACGGCGAGAACGGGTTCCTGGTTGCGCCGCGCGACGTCGCGGCGATGCGCGACCGGCTGCGCTGGCTTTACGAACACCGCGCACGCCTCCCCGAGCTGGGCCGCGCGGCGCGGGCCGCCGCCAGCGGGTTGACGCTCGCGAATTTCCGCGCGCATTGGCTCCCGGCGCTGGAGGAGGCTCGCCCTCAGCCGCCCCTCCCGGACTAAACCCGTCCGATCACGCCGCTTGAGGTTCGAGGCAGGGACGCCGAGTTAGAGTGAAGCTTCGCTTGAGGAGGCTCGCCCTCACCCCGGCCCTTATAGTTGATCCAACGTTATTCACCGGCGGCGAGGAGAGCCTTGTCCTGCCCTCCCCGCAGCCGACGGTGAATAACTTGGCGCGGCGCGCGCGTGCGACGGTGGAT
>Ga0233425_10007724_pt1 | contig 14866 bp, 8 predicted proteins | sample Watercolumn_Towu_2_FD_181712 | JGI IMG/M metagenome (GOLD analysis project Ga0233425, IMG submission 181712) | Freshwater microbial communities from Lake Towuti, South Sulawesi, Indonesia - Watercolumn_Towuti2014_140_MG | ecosystem: Environmental > Aquatic > Freshwater > Lake | place: Indonesia...
AGCCTCCGGGCGCGCGGACTGGTCTTCGAGTATCGCAGCGACTCCACCATCACCTGGACCGCCCATCCCTTCCTCCGTGACAGCTTCCGCAAATCGCTCGGCTGCCCGCCCGAGAAAGTCTTCGACGTCGTCGCCCAATCTCTCGGCGTCGGCTTGGTGAAGCGCCCCGAAAAGAAGCCGACCGAATCCGTCCTTCTCGACCGCTATGAACGCCTGATCGAAGCCACCCGCCTCGCCGGCCACGAACAGGAAGCGTTCGAACTCTACTGGTATGGGTTGGGAAGCTACCGCCATCTCGGGTGGGTGCTCGGCGAATACGAGCGCGGTTACCGCATCGTCGCCGCCTTCAGCGCGACGGGCCGTCCCGAAGACCTCGCCCCGACGCTCCCGCCGAGGCAACGGTCCTTGCTCGCCAACACCCTCGCCCTGTTCGCTACCAGCCTCGGCCGTCTGGCGGAGGCGCGGGCGATCCGGCGGATCGACGACGAGTGGAAGAAGTCGCTTAACGAGCCAACGGAGACATCGATCGGGCTTAGGAACTCCAGCGATGTGGCGTTCCACCTCGGCCGCCTGACGGAATCCCGCTCTCTCGTTTCCGAGGCCCTGGACCAAGCCGAGATGGCGAAGGACGACGAACAGAAGGAGTACTCCCTGGCCTTTCGCGCCAACGCCGCTCATGCCCTGGGCGACATTGCCGCAGCCCGCGACGACTTCGCCGCCGCAACCAAGCTGAAAGGCAGTCCATTGCCCTCAATCTGGGGCTTGTTCCACACACGCCATAACCTGGACCTAGGCGACCTCACCACCGCCCGCGCGCTCGCCGACCACGGCCTGACGACGGCCCAAAGGGGCAACTGGGGTATCGATCTCCCGCGCTTCCACGCGATCCTTGCCCGCATCGCTCTGGCCGAGGGTCGCGACCCGACGCCCCACCTCGACGAAATCCGCGCTTGGACTTCCCGCACCGGCGATATGCAATGGATCATCGAAGCCCACCTCCTCACCGCCCGTTATCTCCTCGCCCGCGGCGACACCCAGGCCGCCCTCGACGAAGCCGGGACCGGTCTGCTCCACGCCGTGTCCTGCGGCTACAAGCTCCTCCAGATCCAACTGCTCATTGCCAAGGCCCGCATCCATCTCGCCTGGCCCGACGCACCCAAAGCCATCCAGTCCGCCCGCGAAGCGCTCGATCTCTCCGCCCATCCCGACTGCCTTTACGCCTGGGGCGAAGCCGACGCCGCCCAAGTCTGGGGCGAAGCCTTCTTCGCCACCCACGAACTTGAGCTGGCTCGCCGCGCCTTCACCCGCGCCCTCGAAATCCGCCGCCGCATCCAGCACTCCCGCGCCGCCGAAACCGAACAATGGCTCACCCGCCTGTAGCCGCGCGTCTGCCACCCGCGGCGTGTGGCATTCGCCGGTGACGCGGCGGTTTTCCAACCCTTGGAAAACCGCCGCTTTATTTTTCCAATGCATGGAAAGCATTTCTCAATTTGGAACTCATGAAGGCAGGAAAAGAGTTCCGTTCCTGCTTTCCTGCTTTCCAAATTCACCTCCGCTGCCTCGGAAACGCGGACAGGAACACGGCCGACAGAAAAAGCAGGCTGACAGAAAACCGCCCCGGCGCTCGCCAGCCTGGCTCCCATTTTTCTGCCCGCCATTTTTCTGCCATTCTCTTTGAATGAAGGGAAGACGCGAGGCCGCGAAGAAACCCCTTCCCACCCTCGCGCCTTCGCTGTTCCACTTCTGTCTTTCATTCTCCGCGCCACACTCCTCTCCTGTGGGCGGGGCGTTCCAGCCCCGCGAGCCACAACCAAACACCAAGTTCACGCGGGGCTGGAAAGCCCCGCCCACAGCGGACAACCCGACCCTCGTCCCCCCTCCCCCCGATCCTCATCACTCGTCCCCCGACACTCGCCCCTCGGCCCTCGTCCCTCTCTGCCACGGCTGGACATGGCGCGGCGAGCGGCCTATAAACTCGCGCCATGAAAATGAAATCCGCAGTCCTCCTCCTCTGGCTCGCCCTGCCCTGCGCCAGCGCGCAGCAGCAGGAAATCCGCGCGCCGTGGTTCCACACGTTCATTCCGTCGGCGGCGGGCGGCGAGCGTGGCATCGCCGTGGGCGTGCTGCCACCGTTGACACCACGCTACTCTGATGGCGCGCCGGTGTGCGTCTTCGTCCCCGGCGGCGCAGACAAAGGCGCAGCCGAGGGCATGCCGGGACATTCCGGGTTCGGCTTCGTCGAGGTGCGCTTCGCGTTCCCCGGCGGCGGGCGCGGCGAGTGGAGCAGCGGCGGCGAATATGACCACCGCGGTCCCAACTGCATCCGCGCGCTGGCCGACGTGATCAAGTTCGCCAGCGGCAAGCTCGCCGACAAGGATGGTCGCCGCATCGGCGATTTGATGCCGCGCACCAAGGTGCTGACCGCGATCACCGGCATCGAAGGCTCCAGCCACGGCGGCAACGCGTGCGGGTTGGCGATGGCGACGCACGGCGCGGAGTTTCGCGACCTCGCCTTCTACGCCTCGATGGAATCTCCCTACGGCGAGGGCGCGGTCAATGTCGAGCTTGGCGGGCGCGACGACAAACTCAATCCCGCCTATAACCCGGAGACCGGCGTGCTCGATCTCGCCAAGCTCGCGTGGGATCCCAACCTGCAGCCCGGTCCCGGCAAGCGCTGGCGCGGGGCGGGCACGCCGTTGCGCGGCTCGCTGTTCTTCGACATGGATGGCGACGGCCGCTACTCCGAGAGCACCGATTTTTCTGTCAACGCGTTCTCCTTCGATACCGGCGGACAGACGAAGGTCTGGTACACGCCACGCCTGATCCGCGCCGCCGATGCGCGCCAGCTTTTCGGCACGCCGCGCCCCGCGCACATCCCGACGCTGGCCGAGGCCGTGGAGTTCTGGCGCTGGCGCGACGCGCAGAACAGCATCACCAACGCTGTCCGCAACTGTCCGAACCTCGCGGTTATCGTCTATGCCAATGAGCGCGACCATGTGCAGGTGGCGCCCGATCATCCGCACATCCTCGCGCAGGTCGAAGGCTACCGGACCGCCGGCGCGAAGTTTGTGCGGCTCAACGCCGACCGCGCCTACACCGCGCGCGTCGCCGCCAATTTTCCACGCGAGCGCACCGCGGGGCTGAAGTTCCCCGACAACGACGCCGGCGTGGCGTGGACGCGCAAGAATATCCGCAGCGGACTTGAGCCGCAGGAACTGCCGCTGACGCTCTACATGGAGGCGGTGGTCTGCGAACTTGCCGACCGCTGCCATGCACAGAACTGGGCGAAAAACCTCGACGGCCTCCTCTACCCCGACGCGCCCTGGGTACTGGCAACCCCGAATCGCGGCCCGCTGCCCCAGCGCGGCCAGTTGCCGCCGCGGGGCCAGTTCCCGCCGCGCCGCGGCGGCCAGGCCCTGCCATGATTTCTCCGGAGATCACCATGAATAAAACGCTGCTCATATTATTGCTCTGCACGGTCGGCGCGCGCGCCGAGTCCGTACTCGCGGAGACCAAACTAAGCGGAAGCAAGCAGACTTACGCGGGTGAGTCGTATGCCTTTCTCGGCGACTCCGCGTTGCGGCTGACCATCCCCATCGCGCCGCAACCCGGTCATGTTCTGAATTTCCGCTGGGGTGCGAAGAATGACCAACGCAGCGCCGAAGTGCAGATCCATGGCAAGATGTTGCCGTTGAAATCGGGCGGCTACGACGGTTTTCGCTGGCTACGCATGCCAGTGCCGGCCGGTGTGACTGGCGAGAAGTATGTCATCGAGCTTCAGCCTCCGGCCGCAGGCAAGGCGGCGTTTCTGGCGGCGGTGCAGGTACTGACGCCGGAGGGTGCCTCCGCCGCTCCAGGCACAATCACGGTTCAGAAAATCACAGCAGAGCGACCGCTAGCTTTCCCCGAGATGCGCGCGCTCTGGGACCGCACCCCGTCGCTGCTCCCGCCCGACACGCCACAGGAAAAACAATTCCGGCAGGCGGAACAAAATGCTCGACACGCGGCCGAGGCGTTCTACCGCAGCCGCAAATACATTGATGGCTGGCTCGCACACGCCGACCCGAAGACCGGCTTGATCCCACGCAATCTTCGCGAGTCGCACTACTGGAACGGTCGCGACTCCGCCGCCGATAATTACCCATTCATGGTGTTGACCGCCGCCATGACCGACCGTCCGCTGCTCGAAGGCCGGCTTACCGAGATGCTAAGGACGGAAATCAAACTGACCGGCCGCGTGGACCGGCTGCCGGACGACTTCGATTTCGCCAAGCAGGGTTGGCGGCGCGAGAAGGTGGATCTCGACGCGATCATTTTCGACGGCGCCGAATACGTGAAGGACGGGCTGCTCTACATCGCCGAATGGATGGGACCTACTATCTGGTCGGAACGGATGACCGGCATCATTGACGATATCTGGAAACACGCACCCATCGAGACGCCCTTCGGCAAAATCCCGACGCTGAACTTCGAGGTCAACGGCGACCTCTTGCAGGCCTGCTCGCGCCTTTACTGGTTCACTGGTGACCGCAAGTACCTCGAGTGGGCGATCCGCCTCGGCGACTACTATCTGCTTGGCGACCACCACCCGACGCGCGACATGCCGGAGCTGAAATTGGGCGATCACTCCTGCGAAGTCATCAACGGCCTCTCTGAACTCTACGTGGCCGTCAGCCATGCGCTGCCGGAGAAGAAGAAGGTTTACGAAAAACCCATCCACGCGATGTATGACCGCATCCTGGAAATCGCGCGGGACGAGCGCGGCTTGTTTTATCTCACCGTCAACACGCAGACCGGGAAACACAGCCCGCGCTTCACCGACAACTGGGGCTATGACTACGACGGCATCTACACCGCGTTCCTGCTCGACGGCACCACCGCCTACCGCGACGCCGTGCGCCAGGTGCTCACCAACCTGCCCAGCTTCGCCGGTTATTTCCGCGACATGGACAGCCTGGCCGACTCGATCGAGGGCGCGATCACGCTCTATAACCACGAGCGCATCCCTGCGGCCACCGACTACATCGAAAAGGAAATGCGCTCCATGTGGTCCATCCAGAAGGCCGATGGCGTCATCGAAGGCTGGCATGGCGATGGCAATTTTGCACGCACGTCGCTGATGTATGCACTTTGGAAGACGCAGGGCTGCCATGTGGAACCGTGGCGCGCCGATGTCCGCGTGGGTGCGGTGCGCGATGGCGACCGGCTGCTGATCAGCCTCGCCGCCGAGCAACCTTGGAGCGGCAGGCTGATTTTCGACCGCCCGCGCCACAGGGAAATCATGCACCTGCCGCTGGACTATCCGCGCATCAACCAGTTCCCCGAATGGTTCACCGTGAACTCCGCTGGTCGCTATGACCTCACCGAAATCGCCGGGACCCGCGAGCAGCAGGTGACCGGTCAGGAGATGAGCGGCGGCATCAGCCTCACGCTCCAGCCCGGCATCGAAAAGCGCCTGCTCGTCACACCGGCCGCGCCTTGAACCGCTACAGTTTTCCAAGGCCTGGAAAAACGTCTACGAACTTTTCCAGGCCTTGGAAAAATCCATGCCCACTTTTTCCAATTCCTGGAAAAAACGCCTTTTTGTTTTCCAATCCTTGGAAGACACGACAAAGGTCACCGTGGTCGAGAAACCGCCTTACGGCGGCGCTACAAACAACACAGCTTCAAGACTGCGCCGTTTGTAGCGCGCCCGTTAGGGCGTTCTTTCTATTTTTGCCGTGTCCATCAACCCTTGGAAAACGGCGGCGGCGCGGGTATGGTCGGCGCGCGGTCGAGGTGCTTTATGAAAGACATGATCTGGCGGAATGTGCGGAACAATATCCTCATCGGCCTGCTGCTGCTGCTGCCGGTGTTGCTGACGATCTTCATCGCCAACTGGCTGTTCGGGCTGGCGACCGATTTCATGGTCGCGTGGCTGCCGAAGGCCGTGCAGGACGTGCCGTGGAAGGTCTTCCTGTTGCGTCTGGTCTTCCTCGCGTTGCTCGTGGTGCTGATGTTCTTCGTCGGCCTGCTCGCGCGCAACGTGGCGGGCAAACGGCTGCTGGACTTCGGCGACAAGGTGCTGGCGAGCGTGCCGATGATCAACAAAATCTATGTCTCGCTCCGCCAGATCAGCGAGACGTTGCTCGACCAGAGCGGCGGGATGTTCAAGGAGGTCGTGCTGATCGAATATCCGCGGCCCGGCCTGTTCGCGATGGGGTTCGTCACCGCCGAAGTGCCCAAACAGCTTGCGGTGCGCGCCGCCGGGCACGAGCCGAAGGAGGACTGGGTGGGCGTTTTCCTGCCGATCTCGCCACCGACCTCCGGTTTCTTCGTTCTCGCGCGGCGCGCTGAACTGCGCCCGCTGAAGGTCAAGGTGAGCGAGGCGATGAAGTTGTTCGTCTCCGGTGGCACGGTCTTCCCCGGTGCGCTCGAGGACGGCGGCTCGCTGCTCGAAAAGGCCGAGGACTGGGTCGAACGCCAGACATGAGCGCGGCGGACCCAGGCCATATCCTCAAGGACACGGCGATTGTGTTGCGGATCGCGCCGGTCTCCAATACCTCGCGGATGGTACAGTGGTTCGCCGCCGAACATGGCAAGGTCGCGACGCTGATCAAAGGTGCGCAACGCCCGAAGAGCCCGTTCCTCGGCCAGTTCGATCTGTTTTATTCCTGTGAATTGCTGTTCTACGCCCGCGAGCGCAACCACATTCACATCGCCCGCGAATGCACACCGCTGGCGCGGCGCGACCGCTTCCGCAGCGACTGGCGCGCCGCCGCGGCCGCCTCCTATTGCGCTGATGCCGTCGCGCGGCTGACGCTGCCCGACGCGCCGCAGCCGCAACTCTTCCGCGTGCTGGAGACCACGCTCGATGAATTCGCCGACGCCGGTGCGACCGAGGCCGCGCTCTACTGGTTCGAGCTCAAGCTGCTTGAGGCTCACGGCGTCCAGCCGCGACTCGATATCTGCCTCGATTGCGGCGCGGCGCTGTTACCGGCGACGCGCGCGCCGCACTTTGCAATGGCGCGCGGCGGACTCGTTTGCGCCGGCTGCGCGGCGCGGGGCGAACGCGGCGAGCCGGTCGCGTCGGACGCGCTCGCGATGCTCGCCGGCTGGCAGGCGGCGGGCAGCCCGCGCGCCGCGCGCCTGACGCAGTGCACCGCGCGGCAGCTTGGCGCGATGGAGACGCTGCTCGGCCGCTTCCTCCAAACCCACGCCGAGCTGCTGCCCGCCAGCCGCGGCCTCGCGCTCGGCCTCCTGCGCCGCGTCTCCGCTACGTGAAAAATCCGTGCTCACACTGCCGTAACAGTCGCCTGCAGTTCCTGGCCCATTCTCACACTTGTACAAGTGTGAGAATGGGTGTTATGCAATAATACAGTCGTTACTCTTTTCAACACGATGCTTTATACAGCTATTCCATCTGCTGCTGAACAGAAGGAAATTAGGACCATTTCTCACACTTGCGCAAGTGTGAGAAATGGTGACGATTAAAAGCGGAGACAGAATTGGCAGGTTGACAGTGACAAGAGTAAGCGCGCTTGACTTTCCGAGCCGCCGCACAAAAATGCGCGCGTGCTTTTTGGCAGACGGTAGGGGGCGCAGTCTTGCTGCACCCCGCTGGTTTGGGTTTGGAAAAGGTCAGGGCGCAGCAAGACTGCGCCCCTACTAGAAAAGGAAAACCATGAGCGAGCAAACAGGTCTGACGCGGCGCGATTTTCTCGGCACAGGTGGCAAGGCGGCGGCAACACTGGCCGCGGCCTCGGCTTTCGGGCCGACGATTCTCAAGGCCAAGCCAGCGGGCGAAACGGTCGGCATCGGCTGCATCGGCATGGGCACGCGAGGTGGCGATGTCCTCAACACCGTCCTGAACTGTGAGGGCGTCCAGGTGAATGCCATGTGCGATGTCTATAAGCCACATGTGCAGAAGGGCGTCGAGCGCTGCAAGAACCCCGACGTGAAGACCTACGTGGACTATCGCGAATTGCTCGCCGACAAGAATGTGGACGCGGTCGTCATCTGCGCGCCGGACCACTGGCACTGCCAGATGGTGCTCGACGCCGTCAAGGCGGGCAAGGACATCTACTGCGAAAAAGGTTTCTCGCGGACGATGGAGGAGGCCAAGCGAATGCGTGCGGCGCTCAAGCCCAGCAGCGTGGTCTTCCAGCTCGGCCACCAGGCGCGGCAGTCGGCGTGCGCGTTGCAGGCGAAGGAACTGATCGCCACCGGCGTGCTCGGCCCGATCACCTTCGTGCGCACCGGGCGCATGATCAACACGCCGCCCGACCACCCGGTCTGGCGCTGGTACGGTTACTACGACAAATGGCAGCGGCCCGACCCGGCGCAGGTTGCCAAGGACGTGAACTGGGACCTCTGGCTCGGCGGCGCGCCCAAGCTTCCGTTCCACGAGCGGCACTTCTGGCACTGGCGCTGTTACTGGAACTACGGTACCGGTCAGGCGGGCGACCTGCTCTCGCACGAACTGGACTTCGTGCAGTATATCCTCGGCCACGGTATCCCCGACACCTGCGCGTGCCTCGGTCTCAACGCGCTGCTGCGCGACGACCGCGAAATCCCCGACACGTGGCAGGCGACCTACCAGTTCCTCAAGCTCGGCCGCACGGTCACCTTCACCGGCACGATGAACACGGCGGCCGGGCAGCCGGTGGAAATCTGCGGCAAGAACGCCGCGTTGCGCTTCGACGCCATCGCGCACGACATCACCAAGTTCACCCTCACGCCAGAGGGCTTCAACACCGCGACGGACCTGCCGAAGGGCTATATCAGCGGCAAGACGCCGAAGCAGCCCAGCCACATGCAGGACTTCATCAACTGTGTTCGTAACCGCGGCACACCCAAGTGCTCCACCGACGAGGCGTTCATCGAGACCGCCACCTACCTGATGAGCGTCGAGAGCTATCGCCAGCAGCGGATCGTCCGCTGGGACGCCGCGAAGGAAGAAATTGTTTGAACACGCCGTGCCTGTAGCTCAACTGGACAGAGCTTCTGACTTCGGATCAGAAGGTTGCAGGTTCAAATCCTGCCAGGCACGCCAGCCGTTTTCCAAGGCTTGGAAAAAAGCGGGCGAAATTTCCCGAGGCTTGGAAATTTTTCCGCGAAATTTTCCAAGGCTTGGAAAAAGTGCTGGTTCCTGTTTCCAATCTCTGGAAAACTCCGCGGCGCAGCGATGAAAATCACGATCAGCTTGGTTGTGCTGTTGGGCCTGCAGCTTGGCGCGGGCGCGCTGACGCCAGCGGAGAGCGAGCTAAAGCAAATTCTCGGCGCGGGCACGCCTGATCCCATTCCACTCTGGCCGGACAAGCCGCCGCGTTTCACAGAGAACGCTCAGGTGGAAACGGTGAGTGCCAAGGCGAGCCTCAAGCTGGTCTCGGTCCCGACCATCACCGTGTATCTGCCACCCAAGGAAAAGAACACCGGCCGCGCGCTGCTCGTCTGCGCCGGCGGCGGCTACGGCGGGCTGGACTGGCGGACGCACGTGGTCTACGCCGCGCGCGTTTTCAATCCGCTGGGTGTCGCGGTGGTCGGCCTGAAGTATCGCACGCGCCCGCCGAACGGCGCCGCCAACGAAGACATTCAGGCCATCGCGTTGCTCGATGCGAAGCGCGCAATGCGTACGCTCCGGCACCGCGCCGCCGAGTGGCGGCTTGATCCGCGCCAGATCGGCGTCGCCGGTTATTCCGCCGGCGGCAACCTTGCCATGAACCTCGCGGCGAACAACGACGCCGGCGACCCCAAGGCCAAGGATGAGATTGAGCGGCAAAGCAGCCGACCGGATTTCGCCGTGGGGCTGGCGACGTGGCACTGGCGGCAGAAAACCTCGCCGTTCAAATTCACCAAGGACGCGCCGCCGGTCTTCCTCGTTCACGCGACCAACGACGGCATCACTGGCGGCGCGCCGATCGAGCTGCCGCGCGCCATCAAGAGCGATCTCGAAAAGCTCGGCGTGCCGGTGCGAATGGAGGTCTTCGACGAGGGCGGCCACGGCGTCGGCAACCTGATTCCGCAGCGCGTCGAGCACGGTTTCCCGCCCGCCAAGTGGCCGCAACTGTTGCTGCAATGGCTCGACACACTGCCGCGTGCTGCCGCCCGGCCGTGAGCGGATACAGCCGGCCTGAAATTCCCGACAATTATATGGGCCAAAAACCGTTCTGGTTGTCAGATGAGCGCGGTTGCAGGTGAGACATGAAAACCAAACACACTACGCGGCGTCAGTTTCTCCACTGGACCACGCTCGCCGGCGCGGGTTTCTGGCTGGGCTGTCAGAGCGCCAAGGTGGGCGGACGCCGGCTCGCGGCGAACGAGAAGCTCAACATCGGTGTCGTCGGCGTCGCCAATCGCGGCGGCGCGAATTTAAGCGGCGTCGCCAGCGAGAACATCGTAGCGCTGTGCGACGTGGACGAGACTTATCTGCGCGCCGCCGCCACGAAATTTCCCAAGGCGCAAACCTATACCGACTTCCGCCGACTGCTCGACCGCACCGATCTCGATGCCGTCGTCTGCTCGACGACCGACCACACACACGCGGTGGTTGCAGTGGCGGCGTTGCGCGGCGGGCGGCACGTCTACTGCGAGAAGCCGCTGACGCGCACGGTCTCCGAGTGCCGCATCGTGCGCGAGGCCGCGCGCCACGGCCGGCTTGTCACGCAGATGGGCACGCAGATTCACGCGGGTACGAACTATCGCCGCGCGGTGGAACTGGTCCAGAGCGGCACAATCGGCGCGGTGGCCGAGGTCCATGTGTGGTGCAGCGTCAAGTATGGTGGTATGGAGCGGCCCACGGAGACGCCGCCTATACCGGCCGGCTTGCACTACGATCTCTGGCTCGGCCCGGTGGCGGAGCGACCCTATCATCCTGACTATCTGCCGGCGAAGTGGCGTCACTGGTGGGCGTTCGGCGGCGGCGGGCTCGGCGATTTCGGCTGCCACTACATGGACCTGCCACATTGGGCGCTGAACCTGCACCACTGCTCGTCCGTCGAAGTCGTCGATGGCCCGGCGGTGCATCCCGAAACCGTGCCGCCGTGGCTGGTTTTGCGCTACGGCTATCCCGCGCGCGGCGCACAGCCGCCGGTGAAGCTGATGTGGTATCACGGCGGCAAGCAACCAGAGATGCTCGCCTCGATTCTGCCGGAAGAAAGCGTCACCGATAAAACAGGCGGCAAAAAGAAAACAAGGACGCCTTGGTCGAGCGGCGTGTTGTTCATCGGCACGAAGGGGATGTTGCTGGCGGACTACGGCCGGCACGTCCTGCTGCCGCAGCAGCAGTTCGCCGGCTTCGCGCCACCCAAGCCGTTCATCGCGGACTCCATCGGCCATCACAAGGAATGGATTGAGGCGTGCAAGAGCGGCGGCACGACGACGTGCAACTTCGATTATTCCGGCGCGTTGACGGAGACCGTGCTGCTCGGTAACGTCGCGTTCCGTGCCGGCAAGAAGCTGGAGTGGGACCCGAAAAAATTGCGCGCCGGCAATTGTCCCACCGCCGATGAATTCATCCAGCATCAGTACCGTCAGGGCTGGAGCATTTGAAACCGAAGAAAGGAAACACCATGAAGAAGATGATGGTTGTAGTCGCGATGTTGTTGGGGTTGGGCTTGAGTCAGGCGGCGCAGAACGAGGCACCCGCCGGGTTCTCCGCGCTGTTCAACGGCAAGGACCTCACCGGCTGGTACGGCTGGGGCACGCAGGACCCCCGCGACCTGTGGGCGATGACGCCGGAGCAGCTCGCCGACTACAAGAAGAAATCCGTCGAAGGCGGATTGACCAACAAGAAAGGCGCGCCGCTGACCGACCACATCAACGCGCACTGGAAGGTGGCGGACGGCGAACTCATCAACGATGGCAAGGGCCTCTACCTGACCACCGACAAGGACTACGGCGACTTCGAGTTTTGGGTGGAATACAAGGCGCTGCCGGATGGCGATAGCGGCGTCTATCTGCGCGGCATCCCGCAGGTGCAGATTTGGGACGCGACCAAGGGCGACCCGCGCGGACTCGGCCAGGACAAAGGCTCTGGTGGACTCTGGAACAACAGCAAGGGCGCGCCGGGCAAGGACCCGTCGAAGAAAATGGACAAGCCGTTCGGCGAATGGAACAGCTTCAAGATCACGATGATCGGCGAGCGCGTCACGGTGGTCTTCAACGGCGAGACCGTGGTGGACAACTGCGTGCTGGAAAATTTTTTTGCCAACAAGAAGGCCGGCTATACCGCCTTCGGCAAACCCGGTCTGACCAACCAGCCGGCAGCGTCGGCGAAACCGCCCAACGGTTTCATGCGCGATCCCGTCCCGCCGAAAGGGCCGATCCAGTTGCAGACGCACGGCAGCGAAATCCGCTGGCGCAACGTCTTCATCCGCGAAATTCCGCCGGAGGAAGCGAACGCCCGGCTGGCCGCCGGCGGCGAAGAAGGCTTTGTCCGCCTCGACAACGGCAAGGACTTGAGCAACTGGCAGGGTGCGGTGGCCAACTACGAGGTCAAGGATGGCTGCATCATGTGCAAAAAGGGCAAGGGCGGCGACCTGCTCTCGCTGGAAGAATATGGCGACGTGCTCATCCGCTTCGAGTTCAAGCTGCCGCTCGCGGGCAACAACGGCATCGCGCTGCGCACGCCGAAGACCGGCGGCTCGGCGTCCCAGGGGCTGGAAATCCAGGTGCTCGACAGCGATGGCTATAACGCCGCGCATCCGAAGAATCCGCTGCTGCCCTACCAATATCACGGCTCGCTCTATCACTGCGTCGGCGCGAAGCACGGCTACCTGCGGCCCGTCGGCCAGTGGAACTACGAGGAGATCGAGGTGCGCGGACAGAAGATCAAGGTCACGCTCAACGGCACCAAGATTCTCGACGTGGACATTGACACCTTCGACCGCAGCCAGATCGCGCATCCGCCGAAGGGGCTCGACCGCAAGACCGGCCACATCGGCTTCGCCGGTCACAGCGACCCCGTCGCCTTCCGCAACTTCCGTGTGAAGCGGCTCGATTAGAGAAGTCCAAGCCTTGGAAAAGTGCCGGGGTTGGTTTTCCAAGCTTTGGAACGCGCGCGGTTTTTGTGCCGGCGGGCTTGGCAGCGGCGGGGCGACTTGCTATACACGGCGCGCGCTACGCCGGAGTGGCGGAATGGCAGACGCACTGGACTCAAAATCCAGCGCCCTTCAAAGGCGTGTGGGTTCAACTCCCACCTCCGGCACCAGCCAAAACAGCGTTTATCACCAATAAAATCAATATGATACGCGCTCATGCCTTGCTCAAATCTGCTCTTCCATGCTTTTCGCTTCGCGACCGAAATTATGCACCAAACTGATACATAACTGATACATGTTTTTCGAGCTGATTTTTATCAGAATTTGACTTATTTTTCATCACGCTACACAGTCGAAAAACACAATAATATCAGGCTGTTTCTGAAGGAAGGCGAACTTCGCGCCCCCTGTTAATAACAGGGATTAACAGGGCAAATGTGGCGCAAGGGAGTTACATCAAACTGATACAAACGATCTCATGAACTCTCGACATGCGTTCTTAACGCTGAATAACGCATAAAATCGGCCCATTTAATGACCTTGGGGCAGACGGTTATCACACTGCGCAGGGCAACTCGCCGTTCTTCGACGACTATGAGACTTTCACGGCCGTGAAAGTCTGCCGTGAAAGTCATGAGGGTCACGACACGAGACACACTCACACCGCCTATATATAAATAGGCGTGTGAGTGTGTGTCTCTCTCCTGTGACCCTTACGCGTTAGAGTGAGGGTCCACTCGTAATCCGTCATCAACGTGGCATCCAACAAGTCGCGGGCAAGTGTGTAAACTAGAGGGGTTCAGGACGCTACAAGCCCCGGCAAGGCCTCTGGCCGCCCCGCCAGCAACGCGTTAGTGGGATGGCTACCTCGGTATGGATTTTGTCTCGTACCCACAAAAGAGGGATCAAAACCCATATAAAGCGATGACCGTTGCTGCTGCGGAGTGCAGCCTTTCGCAGCACGTTAAGAACGGTCATTAACGGGCTTTTTTAAGGGGCTGGCGGGGCGCGCGCGCAGGCAGGCGACCTGACAGCTATGGGGAAAAAGTGAATCCCGGTCCGCAACGGGCCGGGAGGGGGAAAACGGGTGTGGGGTTGTCCCCTGTAACGCCGCCGGAAAAGCAGTCTGCAAGGATCCGCAGGGACGCGGCAGTCTGCGACGGCGGCGGGAAGCGGCGGATGCTCCGCGAACGGGCACGGACTGCCGGAGCGTGGGAGCGTCGCGCGCAGTTCCGGCGCGGAGTCTGTCGCGTTCCGTAGCCCAGCGGCGAGGCGTTTCTGTTTTCGACGGGAAAACAGCCAGCCCCGTCCGCGTAGCGGAGGACAAGGGCGACGATTTCCGACCGGAGCGCGCTGATACGTCGACTCGGCGACGTGGTCAGAAGCGCGACGGGAGGAAGACGCGATTGGCGTGATGCCTACACGCGGATCGAGTCAGGAGCCCGCAGAGCCAGACAGTCTCCAAGCCGGCACGAGCGCAGAGCGTACACGCGGAGGCGGGCCGGGACCGGCTCGCGGTGCAGAAGCCGCAAGCTCCCCTACCGCGACGGCCGGAGCCGCGCAGCCGTGAGGGATTCTCCAGAGGAGAAGGCGCGGCCAGCGGCGGAGGCCGTCACCGCGCCAGTCCCTGGGGACGCGAGGCGCAAGGGGTCAAGCCTGGAGCGTAGCGGAAGGCGCGCGGACGGACGGCGGGGATCGGCGGAGTTGGCGGAAGACGATTTTATGCGATGAAGCCACCCGCAGGGCTGCAAGGCAGCGGCGTAGCCGTGGCGTCTCGTCGCATAAAACTCTCTTCCGTCAAGGCGGAGTCTGCGGAGTCCCGTAGCTCCGTAACGCAGCGCAGCGGA
>Ga0233425_10007725_pt1 | contig 14864 bp, 11 predicted proteins | sample Watercolumn_Towu_2_FD_181712 | JGI IMG/M metagenome (GOLD analysis project Ga0233425, IMG submission 181712) | Freshwater microbial communities from Lake Towuti, South Sulawesi, Indonesia - Watercolumn_Towuti2014_140_MG | ecosystem: Environmental > Aquatic > Freshwater > Lake | place...
ACACCCCGTGTTTGCGGAAATTGGACGCGGCCTTGTCCGGATCGAACAACACTTCCATGGTTCGGCCTCCCTGTATTTATACATATTTAATACATATCTTCCAGCGCGATGGGCTAACCCACCGGGATTCTCCCCTCTGCCGGCGGCCTCGGGGTTTCGACGGAAGCGGGGCGCTGCCGGGCGCCCCCGGCCAAGCACCCTGGCCTTACGTCGAACCTCCGTATCAGCGCACCACGTAAGCCATCCACCGTTAAATCCCCCCTCGCCCCCCTTTTCCAAAGGGGGGAACAAACCGGGCACGAGGGGGTTGAGACAAACTTACCCGCACGCTCCCACCGCCCCGCAGGCGGTGCAGAAATCGCAGCCATCCTTGCGGATCACCGTGTCGTTGCCGCATTCCTTGCAGCGCTTGCCCTTCAGCGCCGGCAGGGGCGCGGCCTGGCCGGCGGGGACGGTGGCGGGGTCTTGCAGCATGCCCATCTGGACGATGGGCTGACCGTCCTCGGTCAATAAACCGAGCATGGCGAAGCGGTGGATGATGAGGCGGGCGACGTAGGCGACGGTGGAGGGCCAGGTCTGGCTCTTCTCGGAACCGGGCACCTTGGCCATGAAGTCGCCCAGGGGTTCCGGGTAGTCGACGAGCTTGCGCAGCTTCATGCCGATCCAGGCCGGGTCCATGACGCGCATGTCCAGGGAGAGCATCTTGCACAGGCCGTCCAGGGCGCGCGGGTATTCGCCGGAGAGCCACACCGAGTAGGGGCGGGTGACGCCGTCGGGGAGGGTGATCTCCTTCAGGCCCAGGACGAAGTCGTCGCCGGAGGCGGGGTTGAGCACGTCCACGGTCCAGGACAGGGTGCCGTCGGTGCCGGTCTTGGGCTCCTTGGTGCTGAACAGGGCGTCCAGCAGGGGGCTGGCGGCGTCCACGTCGAGGGCGTGCAGCTGCTCCAGGCGCCAACGCACGATCTGGGCCACGGCGGAGACCACGCTGGGCACCTGGCGCGGCTCACCGTCCGGGGGGAAGGGGATGGCGCAGGCGTCGTCGCCCCGGGTCTTGGCCAGGGCGTCGAGCTTATGTTTCAGCCAGGCCCGATCATTGGCGCGCATGTCCATGGACAGGCTCTTGGCCAGGGCGCCGATGCCGCGCGGCTGCTCGGCGCCGTTGACCCAGACCTCGAAGGGGAAGGCGCGACCGCCGCCGTTCTCCACGTGGCCCACGAACAGGGCGAAGCTGCCCTGGGGGTACTCGATCATGTAGCTCCAGGCCGGGTTGCCGCCGGGCAGGCGCGGGCGGCCGGGCCACTTGAGGCTTTCCAGGACCGGGGCGGGCAGGGTCTTGATCTCGATGCGGCGGTTGACGTCGCCGGTGGTGAAGTCCTGGGGCGCGGCCTTTTCCGGCTCGACGGAGAGCACGCTGCCCAGCACGGCGTTGGGCCGGTAGGTGGTGATGCCCTTGAGGCCGGCCTTCCAGGCGGCGGTGTAAAGCTCCTGGAAGTCGCCGAAGGGGTAGGTCTCCGGCACGTTGACGGTCTTGGAGATGGCGGAATCCACGAAGGGGGCCACCACAGCCACCATGTTCATGTGCGCCAGGGCGGAGATCTCCAGGGCGGTGACGAAGCCCGCCGGCAGGTTCTCCATGTCGCCGCCCTGCTCGCGGTAGAGCCGGTAGGCGTGGTCCTCTACCTGGTAGTCCTTGTGGCCGCCGTCGGCCATGCGCTTCTTGCGCGTGTAGTACCAGGAGAAGGGCGGCTCGATGCCGTTGCTGGCGTTGTCGGCGAAGGCCAGGGAAATGGTGCCGGTGGGGGCGATGGAGAGCAGGTGGGAGTTGCGGATGCCGTGCTCGCGGATCTCGGCCTTGAGCTCGGCGGGCAGGCGCGAGGCGAAGTTGCTGCCGGAGAGGTAGAGGTCGGCGTTGAACAGGGGGAAGGCGTCCCGCTCCTTGGCCAGTTCCACGGAAGCCTTGTAGGCCTCGTCGCGCATGAACTCGGCGGCCTTGCCGGCGAAGGCGCGCGCCTCCTCGCTGTCGTAGCGCAGGCCGAGCATGACCAGGGCGTCGCCCAGGCCGGTGAAGCCCAGGCCGATGCGGCGCTTGGACTGGGCTTCGAGATGCTGCTTCTCCAGCGGCCAGGCGGTCAGGTCGAGGACGTTGTCGAGGGCGCGCACGGCCACGGCCACCACCTTGGCGAAGCCGGTGAAGTCGAACTCGGCCTCGGCCTCGAAGGGGGAGCGCACGAAACGGGTCAGGTTGACCGAGCCCAGGCAGCAGCAGCCGTAGGGTGGCAGGGGCTGCTCGCCGCAGGGGTTGGTGGCCTCGATGGTCTCGCAATAGCCCAGGTTGTTGTCGCGGTTGATGCGGTCCAGGAACAGCACCCCCGGCTCGGCGTGGTCGTAGGTGGAGTGCATGATCTGGCCCCACAGCTCGCGCGCCTTGAGCTTGCGGTAGACCCAGACGCCGTCGCCACGCTGGTAGGCGCCGTCGGCCATCTGCTCGGTGCCGGGGGCGGCCTTGTGGGTGAGTTCTACGTCCTCGTCGGCCTCCACGGCTTTCATGAAGGCATCGGTGACGCCCACGGAGATGTTGAAGTTCTTCAGGTCGCCGCTGTCCTTGGCGTGGATGAAGGCCTCGATGTCCGGGTGGTCGCAGCGCAGCACGCCCATCTGGGCGCCGCGGCGGGAGCCGGCGGATTCCACGGTCTCGCAGGAGCGGTCGAACACGCGCATGTAGGACACGGGGCCGGAAGCGCGGGACTGGGTGCCCTTCACCAGGGAGCCCTTGGGCCGGATCGTGGAGAAGTCGTAGCCGACGCCGCCGCCCCGGCGCATGGTCTCGGCGGCCTCTTCCAGGGCCACGTAGATGCCGGGCTTGCCTTCGCTTTCCCCGGAGATGGCGTCGCCCACCGGCTGCACGAAGCAGTTGATGAGCGTGGCCTGCAATTCGGTGCCGGCGGCGGAGTTGATGCGGCCGGCGGGGATGAAGCCTTCTTCCATGGCCTGGAAGAACTGGCGCTCCCAGTGGGCGCGCTCGTTCTTGCGTTCCGCCGCCGCCAGCGCCCGGGCCACGCGCAGGCGCACGTCGGTGACGTTCTGCTCGTCACCCTTGGCGTATTTCTCCAACAGCACTTCGGTGGAAATGGCTTGTTCGGCGAGCTCCTGGAACAGGGCTTCTTGCATGGTGCGTCTCCTTGATGCGCGCCTTTGTTGGGCGCTTTGTCCACTAGATGTATGGTCAAGCTTGTTTATTAGACACTACATCCAGCGTTTTCAAGAAATATTTTTCTTGTGCGATGCGGCAGGGATTGGACCGCCGCGCGGGGCGCGGAGTTTGGCGGGGGGACGGGGTTTCCTTCCCACCCCAGCCCTCCCCGCACGCGGGGAGGGGGCACGAACTCCTCCCCCGCAAGCGGGGGAGGTGGGGAGAGGGAGAATCACCCCACAGTGGCAATCACCGGCGTGTGGTCCGAGGGCCTTTCCAGCTTTCTTGGCGCCTTGTCGATGACACAGGCCGAGCAGCCCGCCGCCAGTGCCGGCGACAGCAGGATATGGTCGATGCGCAGGCCCAGGTTGCGGCGGAAGGCACCCTGGCGGTAGTCCCACCAGGAATAGCTCTTCTCTTCCTGCGTAAAAAGGCGGAAGGCGTCCTTCAGGCCCAGGGCCTCGAGGGCGCGGAAGCGCTCCCGCTCCGGCTCGGACACCAGCACGCTGCCGGCCCAGGCGGCGGGGTCGTGGACGTCGGCGTCCGCCGGGGCGATGTTGTAGTCCCCCAGCAGGGCCAGACGCGGGTGGCGGGTCAGCTCGTCCTTGAGCCAGGCGACGAGGGCGTCCAGCCAGCGCAGCTTGTACGGGTATTTGTCGGAATCCAGCGCCTGGCCGTTGGGGATGTAGACGCACACCACCCGGGTGTCCGCCACCGTGGCGGCCAGCACCCGTTTCTGTTCATCCTCGAAGCCGGGGATGCCGGCCTGGAGGTCGGCCAGGGGCGTGCGGCTGAGCAGGGCGACGCCGTTGTAGGTTTTTTGCCCGGAGAAGGCCACCTGCCAGCCCGCCGCCTCGATCTCGGCGTGGGGGAAATTGGCGTCCTCCAGCTTGGTCTCCTGCAGGCAGACCACGTCCGGCTGGGCCGCCGGCAGCCACTCCAGCAGCTGCGGCAGGCGGACCTTGAGGGAATTGACGTTCCAGGTGGCGAGTTTCATGGCGGGGCACGTGTGGGGGCGGGGTGCCCGGATTATCATTGCGGACCCGTTGCCGGAACAATCTGACCCCGCCATGCAAACCCTCACCGTCGATCTGGGCGAGCGCGCCTACCCCATCCACATTGGCCCCGGCCTGCTGGCACGCCCCGATCTGGTCCTGCCGCACCTGGCGCAGCAGCGCGCGGTCATCGTCACCAACACCACGGTGGGGCCGCTCTACCTGGCGAAATTCCGGCTCGCCCTGGAACTGGTCGGCATCCAGGTGGATTCAGTGGTGCTGCCCGACGGCGAGGCCTACAAGAACTGGGAAACCCTCAACCTCATCTTCGACGCCCTGCTGCGCCAGCGGGCGGAGCGCAAGACCAGCCTGATCGCCCTCGGCGGCGGGGTGATCGGCGACCTCACCGGCTTCGCGGCGGCCTGCTACCAGCGCGGCATGCCCTTCATCCAGGTGCCCACCACCCTGCTGGCCCAGGTGGATTCCTCGGTCGGCGGCAAGACCGGCATCAACCACCCCCTGGGCAAGAACATGATCGGCGCCTTCTACCAGCCGCAACTGGTGCTGGCCGACACCGATACCCTGGACACCCTGCCCGACCGGGAACTTTCCGCCGGCCTGGCGGAAGTCATCAAGTACGGCCTGATCCGCGACCTGCCCTTCCTGGAATGGCTGGAGGCGAACATGGAGAAGCTGGTGGCGCGGGACACCGAGGCCCTCACCTACGCCATCCGCCGCTCCTGCGAGAACAAGGCGGAGGTGGTGGCGGCGGACGAGAGGGAAGCCGGCCAGCGCGCCCTGCTCAACCTGGGCCACACCTTCGGCCACGCCATCGAGGCGGGCATGGGCTACGGCAACTGGCTCCACGGCGAGGCCGTGGCGGCGGGCACCCTGCTGGCCGCGGACCTGTCCCGGCGCCTGGGCAACCTGGCCCGGGCCGACGTGGATCGGGTGGCCGACCTGTTCCGCCGCGCCGGGCTGCCGGTGGCCGCGCCCGACCTGGGCGAGGCGGCCTACATGGACTACATGGGCGTCGACAAGAAGGTGGAGGGCGGCAGAATCCGCTTCGTGTTGTTCCGCAAGCTGGGCGAAGCCTATGTCGCCGCCCTGAAGGATGAGGCCGAGCAGGCGGCCCTGAAGGCGACCCTCAGCGAAGCGGTCGGCCGTGGCTGAGCTCGCGGCCTACGCTGCCCATTCGGCCGGGACGCAGGGCCGCCGCCATCCCGAGCCCGCGGCCGCGCCGCGCTCCGAGTTCCAGCGCGACCGCGACCGCATCGTCCACTCCACCGCCTTCCGCCGCCTGGAATACAAGACCCAGGTGTTCATCAACCACGAGGGCGACCTGTTCCGCACCCGCCTCACCCACAGCCTGGAGGTGGCCCAGATCGGCCGCAGCCTGGCGCGCATGCTCGGCCTGGACGAGGACCTGACGGAAACCGTGGCCCTGGCGCACGACCTCGGCCACACGCCCTTCGGCCACGTCGGCCAGGACGCGCTCAACGAGTGCATGCAGGGACACGGCGGCTTCGAGCACAACCTGCAGTCCCTGCGCGTGGTGGACACCCTGGAACAGAAGTACGCCGAATTCGAGGGGCTCAACCTCACCTTCGAGTCGCGCGAGGGCATCCTCAAGCACTGCTCGAAGAAGAACGCCGAGAAACTGGGCGATGTGGGCCGCCGCTTCCTGGAAGGCAGGCAGCCCAGCCTGGAGGCCCAGATCACCAACCTGGCCGACGAGATCGCCTACAACAACCACGACGTGGACGACGGCCTGCGTTCCGGGCTGATCACCCTGGAGCAGCTGGAGGAGGTGGAGATCTTCGCCCGCCACCTGGACACCGTGCGCGGCCTCTACCCCGACCTCAACGACCGTCGCCTGATCCACGAGACCGTGCGGCGCATGATCAACACCCTGGTGGTCGACCTGCTGGAGCAGACCCGCCGCAACATCGCCGCCCACAAGCCGCAAAGCCTGGACGACGTGCGCGCCTGTCCGCCCCTGGCCGCTTTCGGACCGGTCATCGGCGAGGAGGCCCTGGAACTGAAGCGCTTCCTGTTCCAGAACCTTTATCGCCACTTCCGGGTGGTGCGCATGAGCGAGAAGGCCCGGCGCCTGATCCGCGAGCTTTTCCAGGCCTTCGTCGCGGAGCCGCGCCTGCTGCCGCCCGAGCACCGCGAGCGCGCCGAGCGGGAGCCGCAGCGCACGGTGTGCGACTACATCGCCGGCATGACCGACCGCTACGCCATCCGCGAACACCGGCGCATCTACGACATCGAGGAACTGGCCTAGCCGGGGTTGCCCGCGCCCGCCGCCGCTTCCCGCGCCAGCCGCTGGCGCATCAGCCAGCCGTGCATCAGCGGCGTGGCGAACAGGGTGAGCGGCGTGGCCACCGCCAGGCCCCAGACGATGCTGGAGGCCACCGGCCCCCACAGCAGCGAATCGCCGCCCCAGCCGAAGGCCAGGGAGATGAGGCCGCCGATCACCGTCAGGGTGGTGATGATGATGGGCAGCAGGCGCCGGCGCGCGGCGTTGAAGGCGGCGGCCATGGGCGCCTGGCCGCGCCCCTGGCGTTCCTCGCCGGCGGCGGCGAGCACGATGGAGGCGTTCACCGCCACGCCGGACAGCGCCACGCAGCCGTACAGCGTATAGAGGGTGAGGGGCTGGCCGGTGGCCAGCAGGCCGAGGGCGACGCCGGCCAGGGCCAGGGGTGCGGTGGCCAGGATCACCAGGGGCAGCACCAGGCGGCCGAACTGGGCCGCCAGCAGGCCGTACATGAGGGCGAAGCCCAGGGCCAGCAGGCCGAGCAGGTTGTTGAGGCTGGCCTTGACGTCGTCCATCTCGCCGCCCTGGGCCAGACGCACGCCGGCATGGCGGGTTTCCAGGCTGTCCCAGGCGGCGTTGACCGCCGCCAGCGCCTGGCGGGCGGTGAGCCTGTCCTGGTCGAAGGCGGCGCGCAGGGTCACCGTGCGCTCGCCGTTGACGCGGCGCAATTCGTCGGGCACGCCTTCCATGCGCAGGCTGAACAGCTCCGCGGGCTTCACCAGGCGGCCGTCGGGCAGTTTCCAGGGGCTCGCCAGCCAGCCTCGCAGCGCTTCGGCGCTCATGGGCTGGCCGCGCACCACCACGTCCAGGATGTCCTCGCCGTCGGCCAGCTTGCCCACCGACACCCCCTCGAAGTGCAGGCGCACCAGGGCCGCCAGCTTGAACGGATCGAGGCCGGCGCGGGCGGCGGCCGGGGCGTTCACGCGCAGGTTCATGCCGGGACGGTCGGAACTGGCGTCGTCATGCACGTCGCTGAAGCCGGGCTGTTGTTCCAGCGCCCGGCGCAGGTCGGCGGCGGCGGCGGCCAGGCGTTCCAAGGACGCGCCGGAGAGGCGCAGGGACAGGTTGGAAAGCATGGGCAAATCCGCCGACAGCACCTGCACCGAGACGTTTTCCGCGCCGTCGGCCTTGAGGGTCGGACGCAGGGCCGCGACGAAGGCCTCGACGCCGCGGCCGCCGGCCGATTCCGGCGCCAGGCTGACGGTGACCTGGCCGAGGTGCTCGCCCAGGGCCAGTTCGCTGGGGGTGAACTGGATGCCGGCCGTGGCCAGGGTGGCGTTGAGTTCGCCGGGGCGGGCCCGGGCGCGGGCGCCCAGTTCCAGGGCGCGGGCGGCTTGCAGCGTCGTTTCCAGGGGCGTGGCGGCGGGCATGCGCACATTGATGTTGAACACCCGCAGGGGGTCGGAGGCGAACCAGCGCGGCTTCACCCATTCCAGGCCGATGGCCGCTCCGGCTACCAGGAAGACGCCGCCGAACAGGGCCATGACCGTCGCGGGCCGGCGGAAGGCCCGGGCCAGGGCGCGGCCGTAGGCCAGGCGCAGGCGCCGCGCCATGGCCTCCCGCCAGCCGCGGCGCCCCTCCGTCCCGCCCCAGGCGGCGGCGTGGCGCGGCAGCAGCCAGAGGGAGGCGAGCATGCTCATGAGCAGGGTGAGGATCACCGCCAGGGGGGTGACGAACATGAAGCGGCCCATGAGGCCGGGCAGGAACAGCAGCGGCAGGAAGGCCAGGCAGGTGGCCAGCACCGAGGCGGTGACCGGTCGCGCCACTTCCTTCAGGGCCTGGGATACCGCGGTGAGGCGGTCCAGCCCTGCGGTCAGGCGGCGGCGGATGGCGTCGGCCACCACCACGGCGTCGTCCAGGGGGATGCCGAGGACGATGGCCACCCCCAGCAGCACCGAGACGTTGAGGGTCTGCCCCAGCAGGTGCAGGGCCAGGAACATGCCGGCCAGGGCGAAGGGCACCCCCAGGCTGGTGAGCAGGGCCATGCGCTTGCCGAGGAAGAACCAGGTCACCGCCAGCACCACCGCCAGGCCGAACAGGGCGTTGACCTGCATGACGCCGATGGCCTCGCGGGTGACGGCGCTCTGGTCGTCGAGCAGGGTGAGCACCGGGCCGCCGAAGGCCCGGTTCCTGTCGGCGATCAGCGCATGGATGGCGCCGGTGAGCTCCAGGGTGTTGACGTTCTCGCGCTTGGTTACCGACAGCAGCACCGCGGGGCGGCCGTCCAGGCGCACCAGTTCCCGGGCGGGGGAAACGCCCAGGCCGATCTTCGCCAGTTCGGAGAGCGGCACCGGTTGACCCCGGGCGTCGGCGATGGGCAGCTCGCCGAGGAAATCCGGGTTGGCCGACAGCCCTTCGACGCGCATGGCATAGCGCCGGCCGCCGATGTCCGCCATGCCCGCCGGCAGGCTGCGGGTCTGCTCGGCCACGGCGCGGGTCAGGTCCTCCAGGGCGACGCCCCGCCGCTCCAGGGCCCTGGGGTCGAAGCCCACCGCCAGCTCGCGGCCGCGCAGGCCGTAGGCCCACACCCGGCCGACGCCGGGCAGGCGTTCCAGGGCCTGTTTCGTGCTTTCCGCCAGCCGGCAGACGCGGCCGTCCGCCGCCTCGCCGCTCACCACCACCATGGCGGTGGGGAAGAAGTTCGAGGAGGTCAGTTCGATGACCTGGGGAGCGCGCGCCTCCCGGGGGAAGGCGGCGGCGGCCTGGCGGATCTCCCGGTCCAGGGCCGCCAGCGAACGTTCGAAGCGGGCGTGCGGCACGTTGCCGAAGCGCACCAGCAGGCTGGCCACGTGATCGCGCGAGGTCGTGGTCACCAGGCTGACGTCGGGCACCCGGCGCACGGCGGTTTCCAGCGGCACGGCGATTTCCCGTTCCACGTCCCGGGCGCCGGCTCCCGGCCAGACCACGGCCACCGCCACCCAGTGGAGATCCACCTCCGGATACTGCGCGCGGGGCATGACAAAGTAGGCCCAGGCGCCGAGCGCGAGCACGACAGCCAGGACCAGATCGGCCAGGCGATGGGAGCGCAAAATGGGCGGCATGCGTGGGGCTGGATATACTCGCTGTCATGAGGATGGTAATCCAAACCCTGCTGGCGATCTGGTTCGGCCTGGCTTCCGCCGGCGCGGCGGAAACCGGCATCGCGGTGCGCCAGGAGGGCATGCTCCTGCTGGTGGAGGGCTGGCTGAAGACCTCGGCCACCCCCGCCCGGGCCTGGGCGGTGCTCACCGATTACGCCCGCTTTCCCGAGTTCGTGCCGGGCATCCAGGCCAACCGGGTGCTGGAGAACGGGGGCGGCGGCAAGCTCATCGAGCAGCGCGGCGAGGTGGTTTCCGGCCAGTTCCGCCTGCTCTACACGGGCCTGATGCGGGTGCAGGAGCGTTCCGGCGAAGGCCTGGACATCCTGTTTCTGTCGGGGCCGTTCAAGGATGTGCGCGGAGAATGGAACATCCAGACCGGGCGTCCCCTAAAATTGATTTATCGTATGCACATGGACCTGATGAAATCTCCCTTCCCGCCCCCCCTGGCGCCGGCCATCGCCGAGCAGCAGGTGCGGACCTGGGTGGAGGTGTTCGGGCGGGAAATGGAACGAAAGGCGAAATAGGCATGAATCGCTTCCTATGGATGGGGCTGCTGTTTCTTCTGGCCGGTATCGCCAGCGCCACCGCGGCGGGCGCCAAGGTGACCGCCAGCACGGGCCTGACCGGCATCCGGGTCGAGGCCAGCCAGAAGCTCAACGCCGACGCCCAGACCGTCTGGCAGACGCTGACCGACTACAATCGCCTGGCCGCCTTCATCCCGGACATGGTGTCCAGCCGGGTGGTTTCGCCGCCTGGCAGCCCCAAGAAAGTGGAACAGATCGCCGACGCCGGCCTGTTCGCCTTCGTCATGCCCGACCACGTGGTGCTGCTGATGGAGGAAACCCCCAACAGCCATATCCGTTTCCGTTCCGTGGCCGGCAAGGTGGCGGCCATGAACGGCGAATGGCGCATCCAGGGCGACCGGGCGCCGGTCATCCTGACCTACCGGGCGCATATCGTGCCCCTGACGCCGGTGCCGCCCCTGGTTTCCAGTTATTTCGTCGAGGACGAAGTGAAGAACCGTTTCGAGGCGGTGGGCCGGGAAGCGGAACGGCGCATGCGCCCGGCGCTTCCCGCCGCGCGCAACCCCTATGTTCCGAACTGAGCCGGCTGAAGGCTGAACGAGCCCGTGCGGAAAGGACACACGATGCAGCGACAGGTCTGGATGATCCTGATCCCGGCGCTCCTGGCCGGTTGCGACCAGCTCTCGGAACGGGCCGGCTTTCCCGATGCCGCCAGGGTGGAAGCCGACGGCAAGGCCATCGGCGGCGCCTGCCGCCACGCCGGGCGTGGCCTGGAGGACTGCTACCGGCTCAACAAGGGGGCGTCCAAGGCGGCCGTCTACGCCGGCTGGAAGGAAATGAACGAGTACATGGCCAAGAACGACATGCAAGCGGTGGAGCCCACCATCGGCCCCAACGGCGTCGAACCCGGCAAGAAAAAGAAGCCCGACGAGGCGGCGCATCCGGCCAAGGCGGAGGCCGGCAAGCCCGACGACAAGAAGGCCGAGAAGAAGCCCGAGGCCAAGGCCGAAGGGCACTGAGTCCGGCCGCATTTCCCCGCACGCCATGAAACCCGCCTTGCGCATCGCCAGCTACAACATCCACAAGGGCCTGTCCTTCTTCAACCGACGCGTCGTGCTGCACGACGTGCGCGACAGCCTGATGGGCCTCAACGCCGACATCGTCTTCCTGCAGGAGGTACAGGGACACCACGCGCACCGCGCCGGCCGCTTCGACGCCTGGCCCGCCAAGCCGCAGCATGAATTCCTGGCCGGCGGCGTCTGGAGCGAGTTCGCCTACGGCAAGAACGCGGTCTACGACCACGGCCACCACGGCAACGCCATCCTCTCCCATTACCCCATCCTGAGCTGGGAGAACGTGGACATCTCCGCCCACGCCTTCGAGAGCCGCGGCCTGCTGCATTGCGAACTGGACGTGCCGGACATGGCCCGGCCCCTGCACGCCATCTGCCTGCACCTGGCCCTGAACGAAGCCGGCCGGCGCAAGCAGATCCACCAGCTTTCCGAGCGCATCCGCCGCATGGTGCCGGACGACGCGCCCCTGATCATCGCCGGCGACTTCAACGACTGGCGCCAGCGCACCGGCCGCTACCTGGCCGAGGAACTGGGGCTCAGGGAAGTGTTCGAGACCGCCCACGGCCGCCCGGCCCGCAGCTTCCCCGCCGCCCTGCCGCTGTTCACCCTGGACCGCATCTACGTGCGCGGTTTCGACATCGCTTCCGCCCATGTCCTGCACGGCCAGCGCTGGCGCCGCCTGTCCGACCACGCCGCGCTGACCGCCCAGCTCAGGCCGCAGGCCTGAGCCCGCCGCCGCCATGATCCGAGGCGGCAACCGCCTGACCCTGTTGGAAAACGGCGCCGCCTATTTCCCCGACCTGATCGCCAGCCTGGACGCCGCCAAGCGGGAAATCCACCTGGAAAGCTACATCTTCGAGACCGACGCCACCGGCCGGACGGTGGCCGATGCCCTCATGCGCGCCGCGCGCCGGGGCGTGGTCACCCGCCTGCTGCTCGACGGCTTCGGCTGCCGCGCCCTGCCGGCGGCCTTCCTCGACGAACTGCGCGGCGCCGGCGTGGAAGTGCTGGTGTTCCGCCCGCAATTCGGCCCGCGCCTGCGCCGCACCCGCCTGCGCCGCATGCACCGCAAGCTGGCCGTGGTGGACGCGGGCATCGGCTACGTCGGCGGCATCAACCTCGTCGACGACCTCAACGGCCGCGGCCTGAGCGTGCCGCGCCGGGATTACGCCGTGCGCGTGGAGGGCCCGCTGCTGGCCGACATGCATGCCGCCGCCCAGCGCCTGTGGCGCCTGGTGACCTGGAGCCGCCTGGGCCTGCGCCGCGGCGAGGACGCCTGGCTCAAGCCCAAGGCCGAGCGGGCCGGGGAGCAGCGCGCCGGGTTCCTCACCCGCGACAGCCTGCGCCGCCGCCGCGCCATCGAGGCGGCCTATCTGCACGCCATCCACCGGGCGAAGACGGAGATCCTCATCGCCAATGCCTACTTCATGCCCGGCGTGCGCTTCCGCCATGCCCTCATCGACGCCGCCCGGCGCGGCGTGCGCGTCGTGCTGCTGATGCAGGGGCGCAGCGACCACCCGGTCTACCAGCTGGCCGCCCGTGCCCTCTACCGCCACTTCCTGGAAAACGGCCTGGAGGTCTACGAGTACCACGCCACGGAATTGCACGCCAAGGTGGCGGTCATCGACGGCACCTGGGCCACCGTGGGCTCCAGCAACATCGACCCCTTCAGCCTGCTGCTGGCGCGGGAGGCCAACCTGGTGGCGCACGACGCCCACTTTGCCGGCGAACTCAGGGCCAGCCTGGAAACCGCCCTGGCCCAGGGCGCCCACCGCATCCACCGCCGCGACTGGCGCCGCATTCCCTGGTATGCCCGCTTCGCCTCCTGGCTGGCCTACGGCCTGGTGCGCGGCCTCATGGGCCTGGCCGGCTACGCCCAGGGGTGGGACGGCGGAAAAAGGCGCAAGCCAGGCTGACCTGGCGTGACAACCCCCTTTGCTCCCTTTCACGCAGGCGGGAGAGGGATGGGGTGAGGGGCTTTTCTGGCAATCAAGAACCCAAGCCTGGAACGCCTACATCCAGCTTGTCACACAGCCGCACACGCACCCCATGCTCCACCGACAACTTGCTGGCCAGCCGCAAGGTGACGCCGATGTCCCCGAAGTTGTCATGACGGCGCGGAAGATGTCCCAGGTCATATCGCGGCACGAAACCGGAACACCACCACCAAGAGCACGCGTGCCTTTCCGGCCATCATCCCAACACATCCAGCGGACTCAACGTCCCCACCCCGCCCCGGTTCAGCACATGGGTGTAGATCATGGTGGTGGACACATCCGAGTGGCCCAGCAATTCCTGCACCGTGCGGATGTCATGGCCGCGCTCCAGCAGATGGGTGGCGAAACTGTGGCGCAGGCTATGGCAACTGGCCTTGCGCTCCACGCCCGCCTTGGCGACCCCGGCCCGAATCGCCTTCTGCACGCTGTCTTCATGCAAATGATGGCGCCGGGTTTCGCCCGAACGGGGGTCCACCGACAAGCGTCCGCTGGGGAATACGAACTGCCAGCCCCATTCCCGCTCCGCCGCCGGATACTTGCGGGCCAGGGCATCTGGCAGCACCACCTCGCCCCGGCCATCGGCCAAGTCCGCCTCATGCAGCCGCCGCACACCTTCCAGATGCGCCTTCAACCCGGGCACCACCGCCGCCGGCAAAGGCACCACCCGGTCTTTCTCGCCCTTGCCCCGGCGCACCAAGATCAGGTTGCGGTCGAACTCCACGTCCTGCACCCGTAAACGCAAACACTCCAGCAGGCGCATGCCCGTGCCATACAGCAAGGCGGCAATCAGCCCATACACACCCTCCATCACCGCCAGCAAGCGCTTCACCTCGGCGGTGGATAGCACCACCGGCAAACGTTTGGGCCGCTTGGCCCGCGCCATGGGCCCCAGTTCGCCCAGGGGCCGCTCCAGCGCCTTGTCATAGAAGAACACCAGCGCGTTCAAGGCCTGGTTCTGGGTGCTGGCCGCCACGTTGCGCACCACCGCCAGATGCTGCAAGAAACTCACCACCTCTGCTGCCCCCAGGCTTGCGGGCGCACGCCCGCCGTGAAACGCCACCAGCCGGCACAACCAATGCAAATACGTTTTTTCCGTTCGAATGGACATGCCCCGGGTGCGGATTACCCGGGACAACCGCAAAAAGTCTTCGCGATGCAGATGCACCACCTCCGCGCATCCCCCCTCTCCCATGCGGTCCAGCAAAGATGCCTCAACCGCCTCGGGCGGCACTGACACGTCCGGTTGCCGGGCAATGGTGGGATGCCCGGGCTCCAGCCTCGTGGCCGAGCCCAGCCAATACGCCCAGTCGAAGGCATCCAGCCATTTTGGTTTAACAGTGCTAAACAGAATCTGTATAGCAACCACCACCTGCCGGTACTGCCAATCCTCCAGGTTGCCCTCCCGGCCCACCCGTTGCAGGTAAGTGGATACGTCATCCGGGGACAGATCAGCCAGCTTTTTCCCCTGGAAGGCCCGGATGAACCCCTCCGCCCGGACCACATGCCAACGGTCGGCAGGAGGCTTAATCCCTTGTTTATGGAGAAGTTTCAGGTAGTTGTCCCAAAACCGGTGCTCCCGTTCTTCACGCGACGCTTCACTCATGCGTACCTCCCTGATACGGTAGTGGTGAAATTTTGATGGGATGGTACGCCCGGACGGGCATGTAGGGCACCCGCACGGC
>Ga0233425_10007726_pt1 | contig 14859 bp, 13 predicted proteins | sample Watercolumn_Towu_2_FD_181712 | JGI IMG/M metagenome (GOLD analysis project Ga0233425, IMG submission 181712) | Freshwater microbial communities from Lake Towuti, South Sulawesi, Indonesia - Watercolumn_Towuti2014_140_MG | ecosystem: Environmental > Aquatic > Freshwater > Lake | place...
GCCATTCGTGGTTCTCCTTGATCGATTGATTGCCAACCAATAAGGAAACCAAGTCTGGCCCCCCTCTTGCAACCCCAGCCGGCAGCTAGCAAAGCTGTCGTTTACAGAAAGCGTGAAGCACGATCCATGAGTGTGAATGGGACGGAACGTTACACCTCCTTAGACGCCCATGTTTCCCGAGGGTTTCGAGTATTTTTGTAGAATCATTCGCCGCCAGGCGCCGGAGTTACGCTTGGATACGGCCTAGCAGGGGGACCGGAAGAAGAACCTCCGTTGGCGTTCCGTTCCGCGATCAGGCGAGCGTACTTCTCGCGACTCTCGACGGATCCGAACTTGCCGAGGTAGACATGCTCGTGATTGATTATCGCACGAGCCTGGCCAGAGGGCTTGTGAAGGCGGTAGGCGGGGACGTGACCGTTCTTCCTGGGCATGTGCGGCTCCTTTGGCCCGGAAAAGTGGTAGTACTACCACTTTTCATTGGGTTTCTAGGCCGCACTGCCGACCGCCGGCAGGTATCCTAAATGCTGGATTCGGCGAGACTTACATCTAGTGGGCGCACGAAGAGTCGAACTTCGGACCTCGTCCTTATCAGTGCCCAAATAACGCCTGCCGAAAACACCCTTAAGTTGAAGCGTCGGCAGCATCTTATGCCCTCTCGGGCCTCTTTGCAAGTAGTTGCATGTAGCCCCGTGGTTTCGCGGCGAATCCGCGTATTCCTGCGCGTACGCGCGTAGGGGACGGGCGTCCATTGTTCGCTGTGCGGTCGTGGTGTCGCCGGGACGGTCGTCGGTTGACGGGCGGCCCATTACGCGCGCCGCGCGCGTACGGAACATGACGTCGGCTGTCAGGCATCGACGTGCGTGAGAAACGCGCGGGCCTCGGTCTCGATCATCGGGGCGGGGCGGCGGCGGGCGCGTCGAGACAGTCGAGGGCGTCGCGGAACATAGGTGGGGTGGTTTCGAGTTGCTCGCCGAGGTGCGGGCAAGGTGGGCGATAGCGCCTTGCGCGCGGCAGCGGGTGGCGGGTGAGACTTCGGGACCGAGAGCCGGGCGGGCAGGAACGGGAAGGGCAGGCTGCGGGCGACGTCCCGACACCTGCCAAGAACGTCGATCATCGGCCTGTCTTTCGATCTACGGGCCGAACCGGGCGGGGGCCGTCGAAAGGCAGAAGGCGGCCGCCCGCCGGGTTCGCCTGGTCGGCGGGGTGCGCACCCGGCCGGCCTTCCCGTGAGGATTGATTTTAGCGGGGGACTGGCGCTGTGCCAGGGGCTTCCCCGCTGTATTGGTCGCATCGCAAGCCGGCGCCGCCGTCGCACTTCCTGTTGTTATGTGGCGATGCCCGACGGCCCGAGGGCGGAATACTCTTGCCGAAGGGCTTGATGAAGCTCTGCGATCTCGGTGTAGTGGTCGTGAGTCCTTAGCGCAGCCAGGTCAAGGCCGAGGCAAATGTCGATGTCTTTCTGGGAAATGTAATTCTCATGGATCAGCACTTCGCGGATTTGGTCGGCGGCGTCGGGGTACGCGCGTTCTTCGGGGTCGTAATTCTGAAGCAAGAACTCCCGGTAACACTGCTCGATAATGGGTTTCGAGTGGGTTTGAATTTCATCCACCACGCGGAGAATCTCGCTGATCTTCGCCTCCAACGCCGGCGCGGTGCTGTAGAAGATGTTGCCGTTGGGGTGGGCGGTGGCGTTGCGGTCCTCCACTAGCTTGGCGTACGTGCCGATCTTGCCGTTGTCGCAGGCAATGAGCTTGAGGAATCGGAGGATACTGCGCTCGTTCACCGTGCTAAACACAAAGGGCGACGTGGCGCCCAAGAGGTTCTTCTCAACGTCCTTGCCGAAACCGATGAGGCCCTTCTCAAAGTCCTCCGGTCGGGCCTGCCTGATCTGCCAGATGTTGAAGTAGACGAAGCTCATCGTGAGCATGTGGTAGGCGAGGAAGGCGAACTGATATTTGCCGTGGTTCGTGTTGCTCTCAAAGGCATCCCAGAGGAACGCGATGTACTCCTGCTCCTTCGGGCTCTTGAAGGAGAGCGGCAGGTAATTCCCCAGTTCGGCGGCTTCTTCCACGGTTCATACCTCCGCAACCGTTGGTTCTTCCTTGCCCCAGACGCGGGCAAGGGTGGCCAGGATCTTCTTCTCGAAACGCTCGATCAGTTCGCGGTTGGCGCCGACGAGGGCTTGCTCGGCTTCGATCTCGGCGACGATGGCCTGCTGCGTGGCAAGGGGCGGGAGGGGGATCGTGGTCTTGAACAGTTGAGATCGGTTGATCTTGGGAATGCTGGCTCGCGCGTAGTAGCCACGGATACTTTCGTTGAAGGTGTCCGAAAGCATATAGGTAGCTAGATACGTGACCAGAACCCTGGAGCGATCCGGAAGCAGTGGATACATGTCGGAACTGCAATACCCCCGAAGACTAACAACAGTCAATTTGTTCAGATAAGGTCGAATCTTACTGTAGAGCAGCCGTTCACCGGCAAACTCATAGACCGGGCCACGTACGTCCTGACCCTGTGCCGTCTCCACCTTCAGCAGCTTTCCAGTGTTGGCTTCGATGCTGTCAGCTCCGAAGTAAGGAAGTGTGAGGTCGACGTCTGTTGTGATCGTTCCACCTAACGAGCAGATCTCTCCGAGTTCAACTCGCGGCCAGTCGGGGTGGATGGGGAGATGGGGGCGGTAATTATCGAGGACGGCGCGGGCACCGTCGATGACTTTCTGGTAGTCCTCAATCTCCGCCACGATCTCCTTCTGCACCTCCATGGGCGGCAGGGGGATCCCAAAACGATACAGCAGGCTTGCTCCGAGGTTGTTGATGTTTGCGCCGGCAATTTGCTCGCGGAGGAATTCGTTGAAGTGAGCTTGCCGAAGCTGATGGAAGAGATAGCGAGGGTCAAGGCGTCCCGGCTTGACTCGTACCGCTCCCATGAAGCCGCCAAAGTAGAAATCCGTGTCGTCTGATATGAACGCAACCTTGCCAATGTGATCTTTGCTGCCACTGGCGAGACAGATGAAGATGTCATCTTTGCGAAGCTTCTTGTCGTCGGAGAGGTCAAGGGTGGAAGAAACGCGTTTGATGTCCGATAGATCAAGTGTCGAAGTGTCCTTCGAGATGTTGTTCGCGCGAAGAACTTGGAGCCCATCTTCTTCGACCTCATCGCTTTTTGCGTAGGTGACTCCGCGCACTAACTCGCATACCTCTCCAATCGCCACAATGGGAAATACCGAGGCTCGCGTGCCATTTTCTCGATATCGTTCTCCGCTCAGGTTGTATTCACCGTTCGCGACAGACTTCTGTTTCGGCACGACCAACCCCAATGTGGGCTGGAAGTCCTCGACCGATTCACCGACGCGGAGGCGGCGTAGGTACTCGGTGATCTCGGCGTGGGCCTGCGGTAGGTCGTTCTTGTCAATCTCGCGTCGCTGGGCACCGAGACCGAAGCCGTCGTTCGCAACCTTAAAGAAAGCGATAGTGTCCGTCTTCTTCGCCAGCGACTTGTCGAGGATGAGGATGGAGGTCTTGACACCAGAATAGGGGTTGAACACGCCCGCCGGCAAAGAGACAACAGCTACCAGGAACTCTTCGACGAGCATCTTGCGGAGTTGTGCATAGGCGGTCTGACTCTGGAAGATGATCCCCTCGGGCACGATGATGCCGGCGCGGCCGTTGGGCGTGAGGTGCTCGGCCATATAGTCCACGAACAGCACCTCGCTGCGTTTGGACTGTACCGAGAAGCGGTTGTGCGGCTTGATGCCGCCCTTCGGCGACATGAAAGGCGGGTTGGCAAGAATCACGTCGGCGTATTCGTTCCAACGGTCCTGGCTGGTGAGCGTGTCGTACTCGAAGATGTGCGGGTCGGTAAAGCCGTGCAGGTACATGTTGACCAACGACAATCGTACCATGTCGGGCGAGATGTCGTAGCCCTTGAAATTGGCAGCAAGACGGCCCTTGTCATCGGGTGTGAGGGTGCTGTGGCCTTGGGGGTCGGTATTGGACTTGAGGATATGCTTGTAGGACGAGATCAAGAACCCGGCGGTGCCGCAGGCGGGGTCAAGGACGCTTTCGTGCTTCTTCGGGTCGATGATTGCGACGATGAAGTCGATGATGTGGCGCGGGGTGCGGAACTGACCGGCGTCGCCCTGCGAGCCGAGCACCGAGAGCAGATACTCGAAGGCGTCCCCAAGCCGTTCGGAGTGGTCGTAGGTGAACTCGTCGATGATTTTGAGAAAGGCGCGTAGGGTCTCGGGGTCGCGGTAGGGCAGGTAGGCATTCTTGAAGATGTCGCGGAAGAGCAGCGGGATGCCGGGGTTCTCCGGCATCTTGGCAATGGCCTCGGCATAGAGGTTGAGTGTTTCGTGGCCGCCCAGGCCGGAGCGCATCAGCTTGGCCCAGCCGTAGCGGGCGAACTCGCCAGCGAAGAACTTGCGTTTGCCGCCGAACTCCTCGCTCTCGGCGTCCATGTCGTCCATGAACTTGTAGATGAGCGCGATTGTGATCTGCTCGACCTGGCTCTTGGGGTCAGGCACCTTGCCGACAAGAATATCGCGGGCGGTGTCGATGCGGCGTTTCGTGTCTGTATCGAGCATGGATGTCCCTTATGCGGCAAACTGGTTCAAGGAGACGTAGTCCTTGACGTATTCGGGAATGAGGGTGCGGTACTTCACGGGCACAGCGCGGAAGTCACGGGTAGAAAATAGCGGGTTGGTGGCCAGGTCGGTAAAGTCTCGGCTTTCGATGATGTGGCGGATCTGGTCGCTGGTGACGTAGGCTTTGAAGTAGTTCTTGATCGCCGGGATGGCTTCGGCCTCTTCGGGCTTGTGGTCGGCAACGAACTTGGCAAACTCCTCTTCGAGCAAGTCGTCCTTGGACTTGAAGTGCGGGATGAGGCCAAAGACTTTCTCCAGGATCTCGCGCAAGGTCAGGCGGCGGTCCACGGCCGCGGCCTTGCGGAGCTTGTCGAGGGTGTAGTATTCTTCGGGCTTATCGAAGACCTCGCGGTTGACGTAGTCGATCACACGGTCCCACTGCCCGGCCTCGACGGCCTTGGCGATGGTCTCGTTTTCGCGCACGGTGTCCTCGAACCTCTCGAAGAACATCCGGTCGATCTTCATCCCCTCGTAGCCGATGGTTTCGACCTTAATGGATGCGAGGATGTCTGCGCCAAGGTGCTCATAGGCTCCGCCCACCTTCACCGGCCCTCCTCCTCCGCCGCCACCTTCTTCGGCTTTACTTGAAGGCCGGGGAAGCTTCAACACTTCGTCGTAATTGAATTCGGTCTCAAAGTACTCGCAGTTGGCGAAGAAGTCGAATAGCTTGAACGCGGTCTTTTGGGGCTGCGTGACGCCGTCCTTTAAGCTATCATCGAAGAGCTGTTCGAGGAAGTTGTGCTTGCGCGTGCCGCGCCCCTTGATCTGGATGAAGTCGGTCGGCGAGAAGATGGGGCGGAACAGGCCCAGGTTGAGGATGTCGGTACAATCGTACCCGGTGGTCATCATACCGACCGTGACGCAGACACGCGCCTTGCTGGTCTTGTAAGCGGGTAGAAAGTTGGCCGAACCGAGCAGGTTGTTGTTGGCGAAGTTGATGGCGAACTGCTGGGCGTCGTCTCGAATCCCCGAAGTGACCTGCACGGCGAAGTCGGACTGGTACTTGCCGGGGAACATGCGGTCGGCCATCTTGTTGAGGATCTGTACCAGCTTGGCGGCGTGGTTCTGGCTGACAGCAAAAATGATCGACTTGCCAATTTCGCCGCTAACTGGATCGCGGAGGGCATTCTCCAGAAAGGTCTTGCAGAAGAGTTGGTTGGTGGCGTCGGCGAAGAACCGCTTCTCGAACTCCCGCTGCTTGAACGCCTCTTCTTGATCTTCGCCTGCATCGTCGGTGAACGAGACGACGAAGCCCTCTTCGGAGAGCAGTTCGGTGGTGATTTCGGTACGGGCATCCACTACAGTGGGGTTGATTAGGAAGCCTTCCTTCACGCCGTCGAGTAGGGAGTAGCGGAAAGTGGGCTGGCTGTTCTCGCAACCGAAGGTGCGGTAGGTGTCGAGTAGCAGACGCCGCTCGGCCTCGCGCGGGTCACGGGTGGTGGGGCTGCTGGAATCGAATCGTTTGAGGTAGTCGCGCGGCGTGGCAGTGAGACCGAGCTTGTAGCCGATGAAGTAGTCGAACACCGCACGGGCATTGCCGCCGATCGATCGGTGCGCCTCGTCGGAGATGACCAAATCGAAGTCCGTAGGCGAGAAGAGCCGCTGGTACTTGTTGTTGAAGAGTAATGACTGTACCGTGGTAACAACGATCTCGGCACGCCGCCAGTCGTCACGGTTCTCCTTGTAGATCACCGTCTGGAAATCCGCGGAGAGCAGCCAGGCGAACGCCTTCTTGGCCTGGTCCTCCAATTCGAGTCGGTCCACCAGAAAGAGCACGCGACGGGCATTGCCGGAACGTAGAAACAGCTTGACGACGGCGGCGGCAGTAATCGTCTTGCCCGTGCCGGTGGCCATCTCGAAGAGGAATCGATCTTTGCCGTCCTTCACTGCCCGTTGCAGGCCGTGGATAGCCTTCAATTGATAGGGGCGCAGAAAACGAAGCTTGTTGGCCTGGATGTAGCCGGGACGCTCGGCTTCGTTCTTCCACGCGGCTTCGGCCGCGTAGTTCGGCCGTTGGGTGAGGACGATGTAATCGTCGCGGACCGGCTCTTCGATCAACCGTTGTGGGTTGGGCGCGACCTTCTGGTAGCCGATCACCGAATCCGGCGTCGGGAACGAGGTGATGATGTAGGGGTTGCCGCGTTCGAGATCCCAGAAGTAGTGTAGGTTGCCATTCGAGAGGATAACGAAGCGGCAGTTCTGCGAGCGCGCGTACTTGCGGGCCTGCTCCTTGGCAAAGAGTGGGTTCTTGTCCTCAGCCTTGGCCTCCAGGACGATGAACGGAAAGCCTTTATTGTCTAGCAGCAGGAAATCAATGAAGCCCTTGGCCGTCTTCTCGAAGTTGTTGCCGAGCGCGTCGAGATCGGTCGTCTTGATCGTGACGTTGGGTTCGAGGCAAATACTGGCGGGCAAGTCGCCCTCCGGGAAGAACCGCCAACCTGCGGCATCGAGTAGCTTGTTGATTTTGATGCGTGCTGCGGCTTCGTTCATCGCGATGTTCTCCGCTCGCCGTCACCTTGCTGAGGGTGGGTCACCGTACGGGCACTCGGCACGTTCTCGCCAATATACCGCCCCCTCTTACGGATAGCCAGCAGGGCGGGGTGTCCGGGTTACGACGGACGGGCAGGATTGCGGCGGCCGCGCGCCGGTTGTAGTGGTGTGGAAACGATGAGGGGCCGCTACGGGCGGAGTTACGAGAGAAGCCGGCGTGCGGTGGAAGGATACGCCGCAGCGCCCGCCGTGCCCGGGGAGAGAAGCGGTTACACCTCCAGTTTCCGCGCGTCGAGGGCGTCCATTTCGGCGACGATGACGTTGCGGCTCCCTTCGGCCTCGCGAACTTGGGCGTCAATCCGGGCGCGAGCGGCGCCGATGGTCCCGTGGCGGTCGTTTTGCAGGCGGGTAATCTGCCGGTCGACCTCGTGGTGGTCGCGGCGGAGTTGCTCGTAGCGTGTGAGGATCGCCGGATCGGTGCAGGTCTCGCGGAGTTGCCGGCGGGCGGCCTCTGCGGCTTGTGGCGTGCGTTGGCAGGCGTCCAGTTCACCGAACAAAGGGGCGGCCTCTTGGTTGAACTTCTCCTCGGCCGCGGCGCGCTTGGCTTCGATCTTGCCGAGAGCCGCGTTAATCGCTTCGATCCTCCGCGGGCGGCGGTGGCCAATAGGCCGGGGCCGGCGCGTCGAGCACGTGGGCCAGTTCGTGGGCAAGCACCGCGAAGGTCAGAAGCCGGGTTTCGTCGCCCAGGTCGGCCGCGTCGGCTCGGTCGGCCGCCCAGTCGTCGATCGCATCGGGATGCAGGACGATGGCCGGGCGTCGCCCATTCCATCAGCGTTGGGATTCCAGAAACGACTGGAGGAGAAGGTCGAGACGCGGGTGGTAGACGGCCAGCGTGTCGGCCGCGATCGGCATTTCGACTTCAGTTACCAATGCGACATAGGCCGGCCTGGCCGGCGCGACGGCGGCGGCGATGCTTCGGCGTTGCTCACTTCGCGGGCCGGTCGGCCTTGCGACAGGCAGCGGCCCGGGTCTCGACAAGGCGGGCGGCCGGCGTGTTGGCCGGCATGGGGTGGCGGGTCAAGGTCATGCCGGCGGTGGGAATGTTGCCGGGCACGGCGTTGTAACGGGTGGCAGTGTTCACAGCGTCCTCTGGAGTTGAAGCGGTGGAACTGGAAAGCTCCCGGACGGCGGCTGCGGGCCAAGGTCGCGAGGTGCCGGTCGTCGGCCGTGGGCGGACAACGCAAGTAGGGAATTACCCGCGCGGCCCGCCGTGCCCCGGGGAGGGAAAGCGGTTAAACCTCCAATTTCTGCGCGTCGAGGGCGTCCATTTCGGCAATGATCGCGGCGCGGTTTTCTTCGGCTTCGCGGATGCGGGCCTCCCGACGCTCGCTGGCGGTGCCGGTGGCCTGGGCGAGTTCCTGGCGGACCCGGGTGACTTCCACGTCGGCCGCGTTGTGGCGGCGGCGGAGTTCGTCGTAGCGCGCCAGGAGTTGCGGATCCGTGAAGGTCTGGCGGAGTTGCTGGCGGGCGGACTCGGCGGCGCGAATCGCGCGTTGGCAGTCGGCCAGTTCGTCGAGAAGCGGCTCGGCCTGGCGGTCGAACTTCTCCGCAGCCTCGGCCTGCTTCTCGCGGATTCTGTCGAGGGCCGCGCGGATCGCCGCAGCGCGGCCTTCGGCGACCGGGCCGGTGTCGAGTTGCGCGCGGAGCTTGCGGCGGGCCGAGAGGGCTTCGACGGCCGCCTGGAGGTCGGCCGGGCTCTTGCCGCCAACCTGAAGGATCGTTTCGACGTTCGCGGGGTCCGGTTCCTGGCCGTCGGCAATCATGCGGACGACGGTTGCGAAGTCGGCGGCGCGGGCGGCGCGGCGGCGGGTGAGGGTTTGCAGGAGGCGGTCAAGGAGTTCCATCGGTGGTCTCTTCTGCCGGCTCTGCCGGCGGTGGGGCCGGGGTTGCCGGCGGGGTGTAGGCGGCCGACGCGAAGGGCGCCGGCGTGGCTTGCTCAGGGCCGGTGGTCGCGCGGCCCGTGCAGTACAGTCGGATTGCGAGTTTGACGATCGCCGTCTCGTGCGTCTTAACCAGTTCGCGGGCGGCGGCGGCGACGAAGCCTCGCCAGTGAGACAGGAGCGCGTCGGGAAGGCGGCTTTCGTGGAAACAGGCGTCGACGGTCTGCCTGTCGCTCGGCAGGCTGTGGGTCAAGGCGGCCTCCTCGGGCGTTTCGGCAAACCGGAAGGGGGCAGGCGTGCTGCCGGCCGGCGGCCGTCCAGGGTCGGCCGGCGGTCCCCAAGTGGATTCGAGGTCTTGCCCGGCCTTGCCGGCGGCCGCGTGAACGGCGACGGCAACGGGCGACGGGTTAGGACTGGTGCCGATCATGGTGGAGATACCGCGGCCATCGTGGCAAATAGCGGCCGTGGCGTGGCCCCCGAATAGCACGCGGCCGATGATTGCGTGGGCGGATTCGTGGAGAGCGAGTGCCCAGCGGTCGTAGGCGTCGAGTTGGTCGGTTGCTTTGCGGTTATTCGGCATGGCAGTGCGGGGTGTGAGTGCGTTTTTCGTCCTCAGAAGAGGGGCAATCGTTGCGGGGCAGCTATGCGGGGCCTGCCGATGTGACGTCCTGGGGCGTGGCGGCTCGGTGTTGGCCTGGGCGCAACCGGCGGCGCGGCCGGTGCCGGCGTGAGAGTGCCCGGGCGGCGGGGTAACTCGCGGCAAATCTCCGCAAAACACGGGGAATTCTCGTGGTTTGCATCGGGGCTTCGGGGGTCATGGGGCGGCGGACATACGATTTCTGGTAAGTGCAACGGGCGGGGAAAGAAAGTCAGTGTCCTACCCCGATAGTTCCCCGGACCCTCGGCAAAGAAGTCTCTGGGAAGGACCCGTGACCGGGGGGGCGGCTGGGGCGTCACGGCGGCGGCCTTTCGGCGGGGGTGCTTTGTCGGTCGGGCGGAGCATTGGGCGGCGTGGGGGCAGGTCGGCAAGCAAGGCAGTTCGATTTTCTGATAGTTCCCGAGACCCTCGGGAAAAAAGTTCCCTGGAAGGACCCGTGACAGGGGTGGGGGCTGGGGCGTCACGGCGTCGGGCCTCTGGGCTGGCCAAAGTGGAAGTCCTCGGGGACGATGGGCAAGCCCTCGAACGTGGTCCTGGCCCACCATCGGTCTACCTCGTCCAGGTCCGGGCGCTCCCAGCCATACCGCCAATTCACGTCCGGCCGGCGAATCCAGTCGCGGAATGGGGTGGCGGGCGGCGCGTCGGCCGGCTCGAGGAAAAGGACCGGATCGGCATTGGCGGCCGTATGGCCGGCGGGTGGGTCGCGTAGTAGGGTGGTCATTGTGTGTTCTTCTCTACCTCACAAAGTGTTCTTCTTCGTTCTTCTTCGTTCCCCTTCGTCTCTCTTCGCACCACAAGGGGGAGTACGAAGAAGGACGAAGAAGGACGAAGAAGGACGAAGGGGAACGGTATCAGGTGGCGTCCCCCTTCGATCCGAACGGTAGTTCCCAGTACCACTTTGCCCCGTCTCCGAATCCCTCGCGGTAGGCCCTGACGCCCAACTCGTTTTTGGCCCACTTCATCAACCGTTCGCTATGCCCTGCCTCATTGGCCTTGGCCCAAACGTCGTCGGATGGCAGGCGGCCGCTGGCGAGTAGGTCGCGCAGCCACGCTATGACGCCTTGGCGTTGGGGAGACTGCCGCTTGCCGCCGGCCATCGCCGTCAGCAGTTCGTCGATGTTCTTGGTGACCGGCTCCGATGACCAGGCCGTTGCCGGCACGCCGTCCACGTCCATGATCTTGTACGACAGGCCGGTGGCGTCGGCCGCCAAGTTGCACTTGAGCGGGATCATCAGACGCGCCGTCTGGTCCTCGTCGTCGCGGACGATGCCCCAGGCCATACGCGCGGCGGCCACCCACGCCAAGCTGCCCATGCCGCGGCCGATGGCCGGACCGCCCCCTCCGCCCTTGTTGAAATGGGATACTCCGACGAACGCGACCCCCAGTTCCGCGGCCATCGCTGTCAGGGGCATCAAGAGCGCACGGACCTCCGCCGCCTTGTGGCTGTCTGTGTCGCCACAGAACGCGGTTATTGGATCAACAACGACGAGCCGACAATCCCGCGTTTGACGGATCGCCTGCGCGATGGCCGGTACATCCTTGTCGAGACTGACGGCGCGGCCTGCAGAGCGGGAACCAATGCGCCCGACGGCCTCCAACGCGCAGATTCTGGACACGTCGGCGCCGGCCGCAAGGAGTCGTGGCTTCACCGTGTCTGCCAGGTCATCCTCGGCGGTCATCATTACCACGCCGCCCGGTCCCTCGAGGGCCGGGCAGTCTGGCCACGGCAAACCGCGGCTCACCCGCGCGGCAATGTCACACGTCAAGAGGCTCTTCCCGGTGCCGGGGTAGCCGATCAACTCGGTGTATTTGCCGATGGGGATGCGGCCGGGCCAAAGCCAGCAGATCGCGCGGGCTTCGATCTGATCGAGATTCCTCACCATCGCGCCGCCCTGGCCCGGCCAGTTCAGTTTGTGCCGGAGTTCGTCGGCGCGGGCCTGTACGTCACCTGCGGTCAATGTCGGGTTGTGCGCGGCGCGGAAAAGTTCGATGGCCTCGTCTGCCAGGCGGCGCTTGATGGCCAGGTCGCGGACCTGCTCGGCGTAGTAGCGGGCGTGCCACGGCACGGCGACCGATTGCATGATGTCGGCCAGGTACGGTGCGCCGCCGATGCTGTCGATGTCGCCGGCCTGGGTAAGCCAGCGGATCAACAGTGTCTGGTCGGCGGCGACCTCGGGCGGCATTGCGCAGAGATGCTCCCACAACGGCCGATGCCGAAACTCGCCGAAGTCGTCGCGGCCGACGATGGGGGTGACCTCTTCCAACCGCTTCGGGTCGATGATAATGCTGCCGAGAAGCTGGCGCTCCAGGTCGGGATCGCCGGGTGGCTTGTCGCCGAAGTCGAGGACGCCGGCCTTGGGGCGGCCATTGCAGCCTTGCCGGCTCATCCGGGGTGCGGTACTATGCATTGCGAGTCCTTTCTTAGCCCGGTGCGCGATGGCAGCGGTACACCGGGCCTTTTCCTGCGCGTTCAGATACCGGCGGCCGCAAGACGCCGCTCGGCCTTCTCGACCGCGGCCTGGCGTTGCCGGGATGGTATCCGCGATGATGCCTGGCGGGCCTGGGGCGCGCCTGTGGCCTCGGTCAGCGCATCAAAGAACCGTTGTAGGGCTTCAACGCTCGTACAGCGCGTGCCGCCGATCTGACACGATTCGAGGATCAGGCCGCGGCAGCCGATGGCCGTCCAGCGGTAGAGAGTGGCAACGTTGGGGCGCTTGCCCTGCCGTCGCGTGGGAAGCCGCTTCGCGGCCTCGGTAAGAGAAACCACCTGCTCAGCAGAAACGTCGATCATCGCTTATCCTCGCAAGGAAGTGAGAACGTGTATCACTGCTTGCGATGATAAGCATAAATTGGAACGCGAAAACTGCGCAGGAACTGCGCGCGCACTCTTGTGCAGTTTCGTCAGTGTGGACGACCGTGTTGCCGCTTAGGGATCGGCGGCTTGTCGCGGCGTTTGGCGTAGCGGTTCGCAGCGGCCTTGATACCGCCGACGTTTGCGATGCGCGGCCAGTCTTTGGGCTTCATGCGCAGCTTGTCGATGATCTGCTTGTAGATGGTGCCCTTGAAGCACTCGGCGTAAATCCAGGCGTCTCGCTCTTCTACGGCGGGGTCGCGAGTGACGGGCTTTGGCATGGCGGCGGCCGGATGATACTTGACGCGGCGGATCCCGGCTTGAGCGAAAAAGAACCGCCAGAAGACCCCATTTTCCCATTCAGGCTTCCATGAAGTGCTTGGAACGGGATCCGAAAATACGAGCGCTGCTCGGATAGCGTCTAGGAGCCGTTGGCCAGCGTCGTCCGGCGGCTTGTTGATTTCATCTGACAGGGCCTGTATCTGCCGCATTTCCTCCGCCGCGTCTTGGTTGGCAGCCATCTTAGCGTATGCCTGACGCATCACCGAACAGGCCTCCTCGGCGGCAATGGCTTTTGCCGCCTGTCTCAACTTCTTGTATTCCCGTTCGGTTAGAATGCTCTTGTAGAGTGCTACCAGTTCGGCGGCGACGGGTGCCTGTTTGGGACGGTCGTTGGTCATATTCAATCCTTTCCGCCGGGCCGATCCGACGGGCCGAAGTGGAAGGATTGAGAACCACGTCAGCCCGCCGGAATCGTTCGGGGTAGCTATTCCCTGCCCGGCATTTTCCGTTTGATGTTACCCGATTCTCTTCGCCACGTCTGCCGCCAGGGCGAAGTCGCGCTCGGCGTAGACCTGCGTTACGTCGGCCTTGGCATGCCCCAGCACAACCTGGGCGGCCTCCAGGCCGTAGGTCCGCCTGATCTCCGTTGCGGCACTGTGCCGCAACTGGTTCAAGTGCCAACGGGGAATGACCTGGGGGTTGTCGACGCCTTCGTCAGCGGCCGCCTTGGCAATCGCCGTATTGCCTTTCACGATGGCCCTGGCCAGTGCCCGGCCGTAGCTGTCCTTGGTGTAGTGGTCCTTCGGCCGGCGCTTGGGTCGGGGCCTGCGGTTCGTGCCGGGGCGGTTCCCGAAGCGTAGCGGCGTCCTACGCTTCGCGTGCTTGGCCTCCAGGTGCTTCTGCACCGATTCGGCCGGGGAGAAGCAATAGGCATCGGCCGGGCGCAGCAGATACGGCAGCAGCACGGCCTGGGCCTTGGGACCGACGAAGATGATCCGCTCGCGGCCGTGGTGTTCGGTCTTGTGGCTCTCGGGCCGGTAGGTCCAGACCTCGCCGGAGTGGTCCAGGTCCATCGGCCGGAGTTGACAAACCTCGCCGGGCCGGCAGCCGGTAAACCGCTGGAAGCGGATCATATCGGCCACGATCTGGGGGCAGTGGGGTAGGGTCATGTCGACCACGGGGCCAGGGACCGGCTTGACGGGCGCCGGCTCGGCGGCCGTCGTCCTACCGTGCCTCAGGCCGGGGACCGTGGCGAGGGCCTGGTAGATGGTCACCGGCAGCATTTCGTGAGAAGTGGCCCAGCGGAACATTCGGCGGACGCTCCCGCACGTCGAATTGATGGTGGTGCGGGAATGGCCCGCCTGCACGAGGTGGGCCTGCACCGCGCGAAGCCCCAAGGGGCCGAACTCTGCGGCCGGGGTGTGCCCGTACAAGCACGTCACGGCCCGGATCGCCCGCCGCACACAATTCATGTGATCTGTCGGACGGCCATCCTTGCGGTAGTACCCCTGGGCAAAGTCGAGGTAGGCCGCGGCCAGTTCGACCACAGTCATCGTCTGCGGGGCGGGGCGGGCGGTGTTCGGGGTCTCCGCCTTCTGGGCCGCCAGTTCGGCCACGAGGCGCCCGTACTCTTCGAGGCTCTCGGGTGTGCCGTGTGCCCCGACATAACGGACGCGGCCGCGGATACGAAGGTATGCGCGGCCGCTGGGCTTGTGGAGACAGTACTTAGGGGCCGATTTCGTCGCGGTAGGCATTGCGGACCCTCCATCAAAGGTCGCGCGTAAATTACGCGCTTCGCTTCAACTTTTGGGCCGCACTGCCGACCGCCGGCAGGTATCCTAAATGCTGGATTCGGCAAGTGTTAGGTCTAGTGGGCGCACGAAGAGTCGAACTTCGGACCTCGTCCTTATCAGGGACGCGCTCTAACCAACTGAGCTATGCGCCCGAAACATCTATCCTATCGTTTTCCCTGTCGCAAGAGAGCAAGGGAATC
>Ga0233425_10007727_pt1 | contig 14858 bp, 11 predicted proteins | sample Watercolumn_Towu_2_FD_181712 | JGI IMG/M metagenome (GOLD analysis project Ga0233425, IMG submission 181712) | Freshwater microbial communities from Lake Towuti, South Sulawesi, Indonesia - Watercolumn_Towuti2014_140_MG | ecosystem: Environmental > Aquatic > Freshwater > Lake | place...
CGGGGGGGCCAGAGCGGGTCAGTCCTCGCCCGCCGAGTTCCTTCGCCTGTGCGAAGAACTGAGGGTTGGGTTTCCGGCTCTTGCCCTGGTCGCATTCCTTCCTCCCGAGCTGATGATCCCGCACGCCATGAACCGGCTGCAAGTGGCTGGGGTCAGGGGCGTAGTGGATCAGGACGGCGGATGCTCCATGCTGGTTGAAGTCCTCGACCACCTGTGCCGAGGGGGAGCGCGGCGCAGCCCGCGTGTTGAAGCACTCGCTGCCGACTACTTTTCGCACAGGACGAACCAAGGGCAGGCGGCAACGCGTGAGTTGAGCCAGCGAGAACTCGACGTCGCGTTGAGACTGGTCCAGGTGCGAAGCGCCAAGCTGGTAGCGGCCGAACTCGGACTGAGCGAACTGACCGTCAGCACACATCGCAAGAACATCTTCCGCAAGGCGGGCGTGCATTCGGTTGCGGAGTTGGAGAAATGGATGCGGTCCCTGGGCTACCTCGGGACCGCCGAGGAGTGAAGTGGAGGCAGAGATGGGCAGAACCTGGAAACAACCTCAGGTCTTCGTATCGACCATCGACCATCGACCATCGACCATCGAGCAAGGCCGCGGCATTCCGGCTCTCCTCCTCTTTGGCCTTCTGTGCGTCGCCCTGGCATGCTCCACTAACAATGGCCCGTCGATCCAGACGGACGTGCCCGATGGGAAGGCTGGGGATCAGTCGGGGGACGGGCGTAGCGAGGTGTGCACGCCGGCCTGCGAGGGGAAGGAATGCGGACCCGACGGCTGCGGCGGGGAATGCGGACTGTGTGTCGGGCTCATCGAGCAGTGCAGCCAGGAGGGGAAGTGCGAGCCGTTCCCGTGCAAGTCGTCGAAGGACTGCCCGGGCAACCTCGTGTGTGCGGACGAACTGGGACAGTGCGTGGGCTGCGTCGGCCACGAGGATTGCCCGGAGGGCACGCTGTGTGGTGCCGACTACGCGTGCCACCAGGAGCACCCCTGTGACTCGGACAAGGACTGCAAGCAGTTCGACTTGGTGTGCGACAAGGAAGCGGGCCAGTGCGTCCAGTGCCTCAAGGCGGAGCACTGTGCGGAAAGCGAGTACTGCAAGGACGGGTTCTGCATCGAGACTCTCTGCCTCCCTTCCGAGTCGAAATGCGAAGGTGCGGACGTCCTGGTGTGCGCAGCGGACGGAAGCGGGTGGGCCGTGAGTCTGACCTGCCTGGAGAACCAGTACTGCGAGGCCGGGGAGTGCAAGGACTACGCGTGCAAGCCGTCGGAGGTGTCCTGCGACGGGGACGTGTACAAGGTCTGCTCCGACGACGGCAAGTCGATCCACTACGAAGAGGACTGCGCCGCCAACGACGAGCACTGCTTCAACGGCCAGTGCCTGCCCACGGTCTGCGAACCCGGGGCGAAGTTCTGCTCCGACCCGGCGACTGCGGCCACCTGTCTCGGCGACGGCATGGACTTCTCGAAGCTTCCCTGCGGGGCCGCGCAATACTGTGACGGCGGCAAGGGCGAGTGCGTCGCACAGGTCTGTTCGCCCGGCAAGGCCGAGTGTGCGGGCACGGTGGCCAAGACGTGCAACGCCATTGGCAGCGCCTATGCGTCCCAGGTGGACTGCAAGGTCCAGGGCAAGGTGTGCGTGAACGGCCAGTGCCTGGATCTGGCCTGCCCCCCTTCGACCAACTTCTGCGTGGACAGCGTGACCGTCGGCTACTGCGATGAGGAAGGCAAGACCTTCCTTCCCGAGGCCTGCAAGCCGCAGCATTCCTGCAAGGACGGAGCCTGCAAGCCGTGGGTCTGCACCCCGAACCTCCCGGTCTGCAACGGCCAGACCGCAACCAAATGCGATGCCCTGGGCCTTGCCCCGCTGCCCGGTGGCACCCCCTGCAATCCCCCTGCGCAGTCGTGCGTGGACGGCAAGTGCGTGGACTGCCAGAAGAACTGCGCAGGCAAGGAATGCGGCGACGATGGGTGCGGGGGAAGCTGTGGCACCTGCACCGGCGAAGACGTGTGCAAGGCGGGCACCTGCGCACCGCCCGGGATGGACTGCAACAATGATGGCATGGACGACGGGTGTCCCGACCTTGCCGGCTACGTCCGCACCTGCAACCCGCAGCAGCACTGCGAGTACGCGAACGCGGATGTCACCGGTTGGAAGAAGTGGGATGTCTGGATCTGGATCCCCCCGGGAAGCTTCATGATGGGAAGCCCGGACAACGAGGAAGGGCACGAGGCCAACGAGGCCCCGGTCCACCAGGTGACGTTCGCCAAAGGCTACTTTATCGGCAAATACGAGGTTGTGGTGGAGCAGTATGAGGCGTGCATGGTGGACGGCAAGTGCCCGGTACCGTGTGCGAAGGATTGGGATGCAGGCGGGTGGGGGGTCAACTCGTTGGCAAACGGGCGGGCCGAACACCCGCAGAACGGAGTGACCGACTTCGCGGCCGAGGATTTCTGCAAATGGGTTGCCGAGGGGGGGCGCCTGCCGTCGGAGGCGGAATGGGAGTATGCTGCTACGGGCCCGGCCCATCGGAAGTATCCGTGGGGAGATACTCCGGAACCCACCTGCTGGAACCAGACAGCCGTGTTCGATCCTGATCCAGTAGGGGGCATGCCGTGGAGTTGCGATCCTTGCTACACACTGGGGTGCAGCGGGACGAAGCCCGTGGGGACAATGCTGGCCGGCGCAGCATGGTCCGGAGCGTTGGACATGAGCGGAAACGTGAGTGAGTGGGTTGCCGACTTCTGGCACTCCGACTACGGCGGAGCACCGGCGGACGGTAGTGTCTGGAAAGCTCAGGATAACTGGGCTCGATGTGTAAGGTCTGGCAGCTTCGCCGCTCCGTCCGAATCCATACGTTCCGCGGATCGCTCTGGGCACAACACGATGCTTTGCGCCGCCCACCTTGGCACACGCTGTGCCCGGGACTTGCCGTAGTGCCGCCTGTGGTGCCATCAAGTCGGGTCATTCCGACCGGGCCGCCATGACAGTCTCGACGGCCTGCGAGGCCGGCCGCGTCGTCTCTGGTCACCTGCACGTTGATGTCGGCATACCCTTGCAGGGGTAAGGTCGTCTACCCTTCAAAGGGTATGGCAGAATACCCTTGCAAGGGTAGGGTTGTCCCAACTCGAACCATGGTATCCATGTGACGGATGGGGAGACGCTGGCGGCTGCTCTTCCGGCAGACCGTCGGGCCGTCTCCCAGTGCCACGCAAGGAGGACATCATGGGAGTCTCGGTGGATCTTCTACCCCTCACGACGATGATGGGGGACTCGACGGTCACGTCGCTCATCCAGGACGTGTGTGCCTCCCTCGTTGCAGAACATCCGTTTCACCGACCTCCAGGTGGTCGCGGTCGAGCCGTCAGAGCTCATATTCGGGGTGGAAGCCACCCTGACGCTGCGGGGGTCTTCGTTCGTGCCGGGCTGCAGCTTCGCGTTGGTCAACGAGTACGGAGCCACTATCCCGCTGACCGGTGCGGAGGTGGTTGATGCGACGATGGTCAGGATTCCTGCAGCGGTGGCCAAGTGGCCCGGGTGGTTTGACCTCACCGTGACTAGTCCGGACGGCGTTGAAGGTGCCCGGCTTCGCCAGGCGATCCAGGTGAAGCAAGCATTGCCTCCATCGCAAGTACAGACGATCTTGAGTGAGAGGATAGCGATCGGGAAGCCCGTAGCCTTGCCGTCGTCTCTGCCCTTCGTCGGGATTTCGGCCTGGCCGAAGGCGGACCGGAGTCTGTTGCCACCGTTGCTGGTGTATGTGCCTCGGGCGTTGTGTTTCGAGAATCTGTCCCTGTGCCTGAGCACCATGACAACGGATGGCCCTGGCTCCGCCTGGTTGGAGGTGGAGTCGGACGACAGTTGCTTCAGCTTTGTCCTGAAGGGAGGACCTGGGGTCGAGCTCTACGACCTTCATACCCGGCCGTTGTCCTCGATCGGGAACGGATTCCTGTGGTGGGCTCGGTCGATATTGGACAAGAACACACTGCCCGCTGTGGATGGGCCACAGGAACGGTTCGGCCCCAGCCCGGTCGATTCGATCTATGTCCAGCCCTCGCCGGCATTTGGCGGGACCGAGTACCCCACGATGCTCGCTCAACGCTGCATGCTTGTCGTGCAAAGGGACGGCAAGGGAGAGCTTCTCAGGGTCGGCGCGCTGGAGTTCTCGTTCGGGAATCCGGCCGAACGAACGAAGTTCCCCCGGGCACGGTTCTCGATGCAGTGGGAGCGAAACCTGCTGGACGTTCAGCCCACATACCTCAAGGAGGTGGTCCTGGGGGCGACGGTGACCCACGAATCCCCTGCCGTCTCGCTCCCGCCGAAGGCGTTGCTGGCCTCCGCCGCCGAGCACGCCAGCGGCATCGGGAAGTTGATGTCGGTGCCCGCCTACGGTTACGAAGGAGAGCGTGAGCCGGAGGCCGATGTTGACTTGATGGGGCACTTGAAGAAGGCCTTCGATGCGCCGGCTCATCGGCCAGCGAAAGGTCACCTGCCGTTCGACATCCTCCGGTTGCGCAGGCAGGTGGAGACGCGTGTCGAGCTCAGCCTGGAGTGTGAAGGCACAGCAGTTCCCAAGGTGAGCTGGTTCTGGATTCCGGATGGCAGCCAGGCCGAGCTTCCATTCGATCCGGGCAACGTGGCTGGCGCCGAGTGGGGGCAGCCTTTTGGCGGGCCGCCGTTTGCTGTCGTGACCTGGGAGGCCCCGCCCTCGCTTCTTGACGAACCCGCCAAGGTGCCGTCGGACCTTCCCTTCTACTCCCCGCAGACAGAGGGAAAGCTCATCCTTCGTGGACCAATCGGAGTGCCAAAGGCAAAGGGCCAGTTCTTCTGCCGCGTCACTGGCGGATGGGGCGACTTCGACATGACCGGCAACCCGGTGGAAGTCGAGTTCATCAGCGAGTTGTCCACCGACCTGTCCCACAAGAAGGTCGTGCCGGAGAAGCAGTTCCCGACGCCTGGTGAGCTCGGCCTGGGAGAAGGCGCTGGGCCTGGCAGTCTGCCCGTCGGATGGCAGGATGCGCCCAAAGACCCGGTCCAGTGGATGGGACCGGGAAAAGACCCGGTCCCTACCGACATGCAGAAGAACATGCAGGAGACCCTCGACCTGATTCCCGGCAAGGGCCCCCACGGTCTGTAGGCACGGCCCGCTGCCGCCATGTTGCTCGCCCCCACGGCCCGGGCGGTGCCTCGGCCGTCCGGTTGCCCCCCGCCGCCCTTTTTCCCTTGCCCGGCTCGCGCGGGCGTTGCTATACTGCGCTCGCGAATTTGGATAGGGGTCATTCATGAGAAAAGACGGTAAGGACGAAGAGGACGACGAACGGTCCCGCACCATCGTGGCCATGCCCGCCTGGATGGCGGAAGAGATCCAGAAGGAGCGGGAGAAGCTTGCCCAGGATACCACCCGGACCCTGGCCTTCGACCCGTCCGAAGCCATCCGGACCGCTGCCGAAGCCAAGGCCGCTGCCAACAAAGGCCGTGCCAACTCCGCTGCCGATGCCGTCACGGCCCAGGGCGACATGGATACCTCCAGGACCCTCATGTTCGACCCCAAGGCCGCCCAGGCCGCACGGGACGAGGCGCAGGCGACAGAACCGCCTGCCGACCAGACCGCATCCTACTCCGCCGAAGAGCTCAAGCGCCTCCGGGACTCGCTGCGCGACACCCGTTCCGAGGACGACGGCAATGCCCGGACCGTAGCCTACATGCCTGCCGTGACCGAAGTTCCCAAGCCCGCCGCTCCTCCCAAGGAGGAAGGCGATGCCTTTGCCGCCACAGTCGCCTACATGCCCGCGGTCAACAACGATGGAACCGTGGCCTACAGCCCGGGCCAGAAGGAGAAGCTGCTCCAGTCGCTCGGCCCGAAGCCCGATTCCACCGAAGTGGGGGACGAAGGCAGCGCATCGACCCAGGTCTACTCCAAGGACCAGGCCAAGGCCCTCCAGGATGCCTACTCCCTCCTGGAAAGCTCCCGCAAACCCCAGGGAGCGGCCCCGCCCGCAGCGGCAAAACCTGCGGCCGCCGCACCCCCCGCTGGACCGGCTCCCGCTGCCCGTCCCGCTCCGTCCGCTTCCGGTGCCACGGTTTCCAGCACCACGTCCCCCGGATCGTTCTCGACCACGCCGTCTCCCGTGTCGAGCTCGGCACCGCCCGCGGTTGCCGACTCCTCTGCCCCTGCCGGCCGGCCGGCGGCTTCATCCGTCCGTCCGTCATCCCAGGTCAGCACCATGCCCCAGGAAGGGCAGAAGAGCGGCATGTCCACCGGCGCGCTCATCGCGCTGCTTCTGGTCCTGCTCGCATTGGCCGGCGGTGCGACAGCAGTCATCCTTCACCTGCTCGGCATCGTGGACCTCCCGCTGCCGTTGCCGCAACTGGACCTCTTCTCGAAGTAAGCACGACTCCCATGGACATCATCTGGGCCCCCTGGAGAATGAAGTACATCCTCGGAGAGAAGAAGATGGGCTGCTTTGTTTGCGAGGCGCTCCCCAAGGGCGTCTGCGTCGAGACCCTCATTCTGCGCATCACCCCCCATTCACTCGTGCTGCTGAACCGCTACCCCTACATCAGCGGTCACCTCATGGTCATCCCGAAGGCCCACGTGTCGAGCCTCGATGACCTCTCGGCCGAGCAGATGGCCGACCTGCACGAAACGCTGCGCTTCTCGATCCGCAAGATCCAGGCGGTCCTGAGCCCTCACGGCCTCAACGTGGGCATGAACCTGGGGCGGGCCGCAGGTGCGGGCCTCGAGGAGCACATCCACTACCACATCGTCCCCCGCTTCATGGGCGACAACAACGCCATGAACGTGCTCGGGGACGTTCGCGTCATCCCCGAATCGCTCGAGGATACCTGGAACCGGTTCCTACCGGCGTTCTCTGCGGACGCATGAGCTCGCTCCTTCCCCTTTCTTGACGCCTCCGGGCCGCGAGATTAAGATCCGTGGCAGTGCCGTGGCAGCCCGGAGCGGGCACCGGCGATGATTCCTGGAACACAGTTCCGGCAACCGGAGGATCCCACATGAAGAAGATGGCGGTACTCACCCTGGTAGCGTTGGCATCGGCATTCGCACTTTCGCTGGGCTGCGACAGCGGTGAGCCCAAGGAGGATGGCAAGGACGTACAGATCTCCGAGGACGGCAGGACCGGCGACGCGGTAACCGGCGACGACGTCCCGCTCCCCTGCGCCGACGTCTGCGAGGACACCGCAGTCCCGCCCGCCGACGCGTTGACCCCTCCGGACTCGGCCGTGGAGCAGGACCTGCCTCCGGTCGAGGACACTCCGGTCCAGCCGGATGTCGTCCTTCCCTCCAGTTGCGAGGAAGTAGAAAGCTTCGAACCCTGCGGCGGCAACGTGGAAGGGAACTGGAAGTGGGACGCCATCTGCATGGACATGTCCGCGTTCGGCGAGAACCCATTTGCGGACACCTGCCCGGCGGCCACCATGAGCGCCGACATCGTGTGGGATGCCACCGTGGAGTTCAAGGACGGCACCTACACCACCAACACCTCGAAGCAGACCACGACCATCGTGTTCAACATCCCCAAGACATGCCTCCCGCAAGGGGCCGGATGCGAGGTCTTTGGCGCGGACATGAACTGCGTCGACTCGGGCGAGGCCTGTGACTGCACCTCACAGAAGGTCGACGAGGAACCCAAGGTCGAGACCGGTACCTACGTGGTTGAGGGAACCAACCTGGTCATGACCAACTCCGACGGGGAAGTGACCACCGCGCCGGTCTGCGTCGCGGGAGACAAGGTCGTTGCCAAGATCACCGACACCACCGAAGAAGGCAAGACCATTACGCTGTTCTTCATCCTGAGCCGGCTCTAAACAGGGTCGTCTCGTCCTACTCACCCTTGCCAATTTCCACCACGCGTATCGACCGGGCTTCCAGGTCACCGACCCGAAGCTCCGTTCCCTCTATCGGTCGTGAGGTCATGGCCGCGGGCCACAGTTCCTCTGCAGAACGAACTTGAGTGGCCCCGGTCCAACGCCGTTCCTCTGCAGGATCGGCAGCGAGGTCGACGGTGGCATCCAGTGCCTTGACCGCTCCGAAGTTCACCGCCACGACGACATCCTGCTGCGGACTCGAACGGCGGAACGCCCAGACCGGTCCTCCGGTAACGGCCTTCACCGGCAGCGGCTGGAACCCGCCGCCGAGAAGCCCCGGGTTGCCCTTCCGAACCCGGATCAGATCCCGGTAGAGCGACAATAGTGAGCCGGCATCCCCATCCTGGGCCGCCACGTTGACCGTCTTGTAGCTCGAATGCGGGGCCTTCCACGGCTTGCCTGCGGTGAAGCCGGCCCCCTCCTCCCCGCTCCAGGCCAGGGGGAGCCGCTTGGCCGTGTCGTCCAGGCTCGCCCCGTTGGGCATCCCGATCTCCTCCCCGTAGTACAGGAAGGGCGTTCCTGGCAGCGTCATCAGCAACATGGCGGCAAGCCGGATCAGCGACGGCTCTTCCTTCAGCCGGCTCGGCAGGCGGACCAGGTCGTGGTTGGTCAGGAACGTCGCATCACCCGAGCCCGCCGGAAGCTGCCCGCCCAGCAGGCAGAGCACCTTCTCGATATCTGCAGGCTCTTCGGCCATGACGCCGGCTGCGATGGCCTCCATGAGGTCGAAGTCGAAGGTGAGCTGCAAGCCGTCTCCACCCCCGTGATACCGGGCCGCAATCCCGTTGGAAGCCCACGCCTCCCCCAGCAGGAGGACGTCCGGGTTCTGCTGCTCCATGGCCCCGGAGAACTCCTTCCACCAGGCCAGGGTCTGAGCCGTATCCTGCTGCCCTTCCCCGGGGCCGGTCTCCACGATGTAGCGCACCGCATCGAGCCGGTAGCCGTCGACCCCCATCTCGTTGAGCCACCAGGTTCCAACCTCCGTCATCTCGGCCCGCACGGCCGGATTCGTGTAGTTGAGATCGGGCATGCCGGACCAGAACAGCCCGTAATACCAGGCTTTGCCCGACGGGTGCCACGTGTTGTCCTTGCCTCCCCACGGCCGTCCCCACTCGAGCGGTTCGTCGCTCCAGACGTACCAGCCCCGCTTGTCCGAGGCCGGATCCTTGGAGGCCTCGAACCACGGGTGCCCGCTCGACGAGTGGTTCATCACGAGATCCACGATGATCCGTATCCCCCGGGCGTGCGCTTCGGCCACCAGCTTCTTCATGTCCTCGGCGGTCCCGTAGTCGGGTTCGATCCCCCGGTAGTCGGTCACGTCGTAGCCGTGGTAGCTGGGGGAGGGCGACACGGGCATCAGCCACAGCACATCCACGCCCAGATCGCCGGCCGTCTCCGGGTTCCCGTCGTTGAGATGGTCGAGCTTCTCGATGACCCCGGCCAGGTCCCCGATGCCGTCGCCGTCCGAGTCCCGGAAGCTGCGCACGAAGATCTCGTACCCCACGGCCCGGTTGTACCAGGCATCCGTGCCCACGGGGTAGGGCGCACATGCCGGCTCGGTCACGGTCGGGATCTCCCCGGAGCCGGCCTCGTCTTCTTCCGCCCCATCCTGCGTACCCCCCTGGGTGTTCCCATCCTCCGGAATCCGGGGCAGGTCCGCACCGGTAGGACTCGACGTCGATGCACACCCTGCGGCTGCGAGCAGACCAAGGAGGATTGCCTTGGGCAAGACCGTTGCATCGAGGCGCAGGCAACAGCCGAAAAGACCGGGTTTTGAGGCCATGGAGAGCCGATTCTACTGGCCCGACGAGAAGCTCTTCTGCCCCGCCGTGAGGATGGTGACCACGATGAGTCCAGCAACCGCGCCGGCACCGCCCGCGATCAGGAGCACGGTCTTGGGGGTCGACAGCAGGTCGAGCTCCCCTTCCGGCTTGATCTGGCTCAACATGAAGATGTAGTCACGGTCCGATGCCACCACCTGGCTGCCGGTCAGCTTGAAGTTGTAGGGCGTGATGGGGTACCGGCGATTGTCCACGTCCCGCACGAACAGCCGGGTCCCGGCGGACACCTCGACCTGCTCCCCCTCCTTGGTCGCCATCACCTTGTTGGTGCCTTCCGCTGCCTGGAGCTCCTTCATCTGGTCCATGGAGATGTGATACGTGTTGTAGCAGGCCATGGACCCGAAGGCGAGTGCCACGAGGAGTGCAACGAGCTTCTTCATCGAATCCTCCTGATGCCGACCGCCAAATCAGACCGAGTAAAGGTACTTCAACCCGAGGGGCAGTGCAACAGAATTTTGGGCTGAAATCCGGACTCACTCCGAAACCGGTGCAAGACCTATCCGTGCAACGAGCTCCCGGTGGATCCGTGCCCAGTCTTCCCCCTCCCCCAGGATGGCCAGGAACGTGTCGTCGCCGGCCACCGTCCCCACCACCCCCTGAATCGCCAGGTGATCCATGGCCAGGGCCGCTGCCGCCGCATGCCCGGGCCCGGTCCGCAGCACCAGGATGTTGACCGAGCGCTCCACCCCCAGCACCAGCCGCTTGAACGTCTCCTCGTACTGTTGCCGAGACGATGGCTGGCTCCCGGGGAGCACGTAGCGAGACCCCGTGCTGCCCAGCGGCACCTTGATCACGCCCAGCTCCCGCAGGTCGCGCGACAGGGTCGCCTGGTTCACCTCCACCCCCAGGTCCGCCAGCCGCTTCTGCAACTGGTTCTGACTGGAGATCTCCTCACGCTGGATCAGCTCCATCAACAGCTTCCAGCGCCTCCGCCGGTTCTCCGCTCGTTCCGCCATGCTCCTCTCCGTTCCAGCTTCGCTACTCACATTCGTCCAGCATCTCGTACAGCTTCCCGGACAGGTTCCTGAACCAGTTCGGATCCGCAACGTCGATGCGGGCCCGATCGTCGAACAGCTCCTGGGCCGACCCGTACCCGTGCTTCTGCAGGATCACCAGGTACGGATCGATCGACTTGCTCTTCTCCTCGGTCATGCGGACGAGCTCCGCATACGGCTCCCGCAGCGTGGCAAAGCTCGATTCCGGGTCGAAGTCGATGTTCGCCTTGCAGGCCAGGTCCCGGTAGGCGGCCTCGAACCGCTCCAACTTCTGCAGGTACGGATCCGTGACCTCGGGCTTTGGTGCCTCCTCCGGCTCCTCCACCCGGGTCGGCACCGGCTCCTCCTTCACCTGCACCCCGGAGCAGCCCAGGGTCATGCCGAGTACCGTCAAGACCGTCATCGTCAGAACTGTTCTTTCCATGTTTCCCCCTCCCTTTTCTACCCTGTTGTGCCCTCTACCCGCGGCCCAGCCAGCTACCCGCGGCCCGTCGCTGACGCTCCGGGTGGTGTGGCGGGCCGCTCCCACTGCATGTGCCCACGCACCGGGGGCATTGGCCCACCCGCCTTCACCAAGGCTGCGGCGTGGCAAGCTGCCCCCAACCCCTACCTCTCCTCCTTCTCCAGCCGAGCCAGATAGACGGCCACCTGGCTCCAGACCGACGAGCGCCAGAACTGCTCGAGCGCATCGAGCTTGTCCTGGTAACCCGTCCGATCCCTCAATACCATGGCGATCTGGTACGCAACCTTGGCGCTTTCCGGTACCGCCCCTGCATGCTTGAGCGCAAGGGCAGCGTTCTCCCGGGCCTTCTCTTCGGCCAGCGTCAACGTGGCAACCAGGGCCTTTTCCCGCTCCACGCCGGCCAGGTTTCCCCCGGAATCCAGCTTGACCCCGATCGAGTAGAACTTCGCCACCAGCGACGACGATGCAAAGAACGAGGACAGCGCTCCGGCAAGCCGTGCCAGCGACAGGGGCAACCCGGTTTCCGCCCACCCCATCTTCCCGCTGTCGGGTAGCTTCAGGTTGAACTGCGCGGTCCGATACCCCGGCTCCTTGTCCATCAGCACCGAGGCCACCTTCTCCATGGACTTGCCCGACTTGTCCGCCACCTCCCGGACAAAGATCGCATCGAAGTACTCCACGTTGGCCGATGCCGCACCCTGGAACAGCCGGGCCACTTCCTCGATGCGCCGCAGTCTCGTGCCTCCGCCCCCCGAGGCCTCCCCGAGGAGCGCCAGGTTGTCCAGCGCCAACCCCGCGTTCACCTCCAGCGCCGCAATCTCCGATAGCGGCTTGTACATCTCGGCAAACAGCCCTACCAGCTCCTTGACGTCCTTCCCCTTCTCCAGCGCATCCTTCATGCGCATCAGCAGGTCGCCGTACTGCGCCCGGGCAAACTCCCGGCTGACCACCGCGGTGATCGCTGCCTCGTAGGCATCCAGCAGCAGCACCGCCCGGTTCAGGCTCTCCGGGTTGGTCTTGGCGAGCTGCTCGAACACGGCATCCAGCTTCTTCTTCCCCTCTTCCTCCAGCTCCCCGAAGATCTTGAGCGCCTCCACCGGGTTGCCCGTCGACAGTCGATCCACCATCGCAGCGGCCAGGAGCACGGTCCGGGAGGCCAGGTACGACGTCACCGCCTTCCAGTAAGCCGCTGCCACCAGCCCCTCGTTCAGCAGCGCGGTGGCATCGTCGTACTGAGCGGACGCATCCTGCCAGAGCGGCTCGAACTTCTCGGCCTGCGAAAGCTGGCGGGATGCCTCGTAGGCCTCCTGCGACTTCACCAGCCAGTCCTGCGTTTTCCCCTTGAGCAGCTCGTACTCCTGGCTCGACAGGGCCATCTCCGTGCGCCGCAGCGGCTTCGTGCGGGCCAGCGGCCGGTCCACGAGGCACTGGTAGGCCTGGACCAGGTCCTCCACCTCCACGGCCTCCACTCCGGCCGTTTCCGCCACCTGGAGCACGTCCACCGTCCGGGCCGGAATCGCCTCCGTGGTGCCTGTCGCCGCCTGTCCTCCCTGCTCCTCGAAGCGCTGCCCGACCGGGAAGCAGAACCGCTTCTTCCCTGCTTTGGCTGCGGCATCGAGCTTCTGCACCACCCCGCCCACCGGGCCAATCGTCCCGTCCGGGTTGATGGTCCCGGTCATGGTGGCATCTCTGGACAGCCGATCCCCTTCCAGGATCGCCATCACGGCCACGGCGAACAGTCCCCCGGCAGAGGGCCCGTCCACGCGCCCGGCCAGCGTCTCTGTTTCCACCGAGTACCGGTAGTCCAGCGGATTGCCGTTGATCTGCAGCGTCCCGGTAAGAGCCGCAACCCACAAGGCCACCCGCCACAACTCGCTGGTTCCCCCCGGCTTGGATTCGAACACGCCCAGCGACATCCCGGTGCTGCTCGGTTCCAGCTTGACCCGAGCATGGCTCATGCCCCCTTCCCCTTCCCTCCCTTCCCGAGCCCCCTTCACCCAGAGAAAGTCCACGTCCGCGCTGCCCCCCCGCCCCACGGCCGGCGAGCACCCCGCCACCAGTATCCAGATGCCCAGCAACCCACACACTGCACGAACCATGGCTTCCTCCGGAGACCAGAGCCTTCCAACCGCCAACATACCCCGCATAATTATGTGATGTCCAGGGAGATCAGTCCCGCTCCACCGCGGTCACCGTCCCTTCCAGGCGCCCGTCGGACAGGAGCATCTCCACCTCGTCCCCGGTCGCAACCGAGCCGCACCCCGTCAAGGCCGTCCGCTCCGGCATCCGCCGCACGATGGCGTATCCCCGCTCCAGGACGGCCCGGGGGCCGAGCTGCTCCAACTGCACGGACAGGTGCTCCGCCCGCCGCTCCGCCCGGGCAAGCAGGTTCTCCATCGCCACGTCGAGCCCCCGCCCCAGCCCCTCAGCCCGCTCGGACCACCGCTCCAGCGCAGCGGCGGGATGCGCCAGGGCCAGCGCTGCCCGAACCCGGGCCAGCCGCTCCGCAGACCGCTGGAGCTGCCGATCCGACAGCTCGAACACCCGGTCCAGCAGGTCTGCCACCCGCATCTCCCGCTCCTCCAGCATCCGGTCGAGCTGCCGGTCCATCGTTGCCATCGCATCGGACAGCCATGCCTGCAGCTCGGTCCTGTCCGGCACGACCATCTGCGCCGCTGCAGTAGGGGTCGGGGCCCGCTTGTCAGCAGCAAAGTCGCAAAGCGGCGTGTCCACCTCGTGCCCCACGGCCGAGATCACCGGCTTGCGGCACCCCGCAACGGCCCGCACCACCGCCTCATCCGAGAACGGGAGCAGATCCTCGAATGCCCCCCCGCCCCTCCCCACGATGATCACGTCCACCTCGGAGTCCTTGTCGAGCAGCGCAATCCCCCGCACGATGTCGCGGGCCGCCGCTTCCCCCTGCACCAGGGCCGGGTAGAGCTTCACGCAGCTCGGAAACCGCTCTTCGATGATCCGGAGCATGTCCCGGATAGCGGCCCCCGTCTCCGACGTGACCACCCCGATTGCCGACGGGAGATACGGCAGCGGCTTCTTTCGCTCTTCGTCGAACAACCCTTCCGCCGCAAGCCGCCCCTTCAGCTCTTCCAGCTTCTGGAGCAGCAGCCCGCGCCCCTGCGGTCTCACCTGGTCGATCACAATCCGGTACCCGCCCGAGGGCTCGTACAGGCTCATGCGGCCGTGACACACCACCTGGAGCCCGTCCACCAGCTCGTCCGGGCGGACCGCAAGGAAGCGGAGCTGCCCCCGGAAGATGATCCCGTTCAACCGGGCCCCCTCGTCCTTGAGCGTCAGGTACACGTGGCCCGAGCTGTGCAGCTTGCTCCCCACCACCTCGCCAGACACCCAGACATCCGGAAAGGCCCCTTCCAGCAGATCCCGCATCCGGGCCGTCAGCCCGCTCACCGACAGTACGTTTTCTTCCATGGAACCCTAGAAGTTGTATCCGGAATGCTTGCCGGAATTCCCGCCCATGCCCGGGTTGCCCTTGGATGCGCCCCCCTGGCCGCCCGCACCGCCGGCCCCAGCCAGCGTCACGGGATTCTGATTCTTGTATCCGGCCAGAACCTCGGGCGGGGTCGTGACCGAGAACACGAAGATGCCGAGCGACGATCCGCCGCACCCGCCCCCTCCCCCACCGCCGTTGCCTCCG
>Ga0233425_10007729_pt1 | contig 14856 bp, 17 predicted proteins | sample Watercolumn_Towu_2_FD_181712 | JGI IMG/M metagenome (GOLD analysis project Ga0233425, IMG submission 181712) | Freshwater microbial communities from Lake Towuti, South Sulawesi, Indonesia - Watercolumn_Towuti2014_140_MG | ecosystem: Environmental > Aquatic > Freshwater > Lake | place...
GATCGTGGTGATGCCGAGCGCGCGCTGCACGCCGCGGATCTCCTCGCGCAAGGAGACGCGGATCTTGGCGTCGAGCGCCGACAGCGGCTCGTCGAGCAGCAGCACCTGCGGCTTGATCGCCAGCGCGCGCGCCAGCGCCACGCGCTGCTGCTGCCCGCCCGAGAGCTGGTAGGGGTAGCGCGCGCCCAGCTGCGGCAGCTTGATCAGCGCCAGCATCTCCTCCACGCGCGCCGCGATCTCGGCCCTCGGCTTTCCCGCGACCTTGAGGCCGAAGCCCACGTTCTCGGCCACGGTCATGTTGGGGAACAGGGCGTAGGCCTGGAACACCATGCCCACGTTGCGCTGGTTCGGCCGCGCGTAGGTGACGTCCTTGCCGTCGATGCGGATTTGGCCCGCGCTCGGCTGCTCGAAGCCCGCGACCATGCGCAGCGTCGTGGTCTTGCCGCAGCCCGAGGGGCCGAGGAACGAGACGAACTCGCCCTTCTCGACGCCGAGCGCGAAATCCTCGACCACGGCCAGCGGCCCGAAGCTCTTGCGCAGGTGGTCGATCTCGAGAAAGGCCATGCGTCCCTCGGTCCCCGGTTTCAGCGCGGCGCGACCGAGCCCGCGCGCGCCCGGCCGAACAGGTTGATGAACCCCATGCACGCCCAGGTGACCACGAACGCGATGATCGCGAGCGCCGACGGCTCGTAGGCGCGGTTGGCGCCGACCAATTGCAGGTACGGCCCGAACGCCGGGCGGTCCAGCAGCGCCGCCATGGTGAACTCGCCGATCACGATGGCGAAGGTCAGGAACGCGCCCGAGAGCACCGCCGCGCGCACGTTGGGCAGGATCACGCGGAACAGGATCGCGGGCCAGCCCGCGCCCAGGCTCTCGGCCGCCTCGGTCAGCGTGCGCACGTCGATGGCGCGCAAGCCGGTATCCACCGCCCGGTACATGTAGGGCAGGGCCAGCGTCACGTAGCTGAAGGTCAGCAGCAGGTCGGTCGAACGCTCGTGCGCGGTGAAGGGGATGAGCGATGAGCTGTTGTAGATTCGCAGGTACCCGAACACCAGGACGATCGCGGGGATCACGAGCGGCAGCAGCGTGATGAACTCGACCACGGGCCTGAGCTTCGGCAGGCGGAGCTGAATCCAATAGGCCGTCGGCACCACGAGAAGCACGCCGATGACGATGGTCGCGAGCGCCAGGACCGTGGAATAGGTGAAGGTGGCCTGGAAGCGCGGGTCGCCCAGCACGACCATGTAGGCGTCGAAGCTGTACTCGCCCCGGCGCATGCGCAGGGAGAACTCGAACGTGCCGATCAGCGGCACGACGAAATAGAGCGCGCCGAGCAGGATCGCGATCCATGGGCCGATGCGCGCCTTGGTCATCTCAGCCACCGCTCGCTGCGCTGGCGCAGCCAGATATAGGCGGCGTTGGACAGCCCCGTGATCAGGATCATGCCCAGCGCCAGCGCGTAGCCCAGGTTCTGGTCGTGCAGCACGTCGCCGCGGATCTGCGCGAACAGCAGGATGGTGACGATGTTGAGCGAGCTGCCGGTGAGGCCGTAGGCGGTCGCCACCGCGCCGAAGGCGTTGGCGAACAGCAACAGCGTGGTGCCGAGGATGCTCGGCCACAGGATCGGCAGCGCGATGTAGCGCCAGTATTGCCAGCCCGTGGCGCCGAGATTGGCCGAGGCCTCGCGCCATTCCTTCCTGAGCCCGTCGAAGGCGGGGGTGAGGATCAGCACCATCAGCGGGATCTGGAAGTAGAGATAGGTCAGCACCAGGCCCCAGAAGCTCAGCAGGTTGAAGCCGGTGGAATAGATGTTGAAATCGAGGAACTTGACCAGCAGCACGGTCACGAGCCCGGTGCGCCCGAGCGTCGCCAGGAACGCGAAGGCGAGCGGCACGCCGGCGAAGTTCGAGGCCACGCCCGAGAAGGTGAGCAGCGCCGGCCTGAGGAACCGCGGCAGTCCGCCCAGCGTCACGGCGTAGGCGAGGAAGAACCCGGCGACCGCGCCGGCGACCGCCGAGGCGGCGCTGACCTTGATGCTGATCCAGTAGGCCGCGACGATCGAGGGTTGGAACAGGTTGACCAGGTTGTTGAGGGTGAAGCGCCCCTCGGCGTCCTGGAATGCGCCCACCATCAGGTAGAAGGTGGGCAGGATCAGGAACATGAGGGCGAACACGAAGAACGGCATCACGCCGAGCCAGGCCAGCGAAAGGCGGGCGGCGGGCGGACGCCCCGGGGACGCTCCTGGGGGCGCTGCGGTGGTCGCGGTCATCGCGGGGATGATAGCCGAACGCCTCCCCCGCCTGTCAGCGGGGGAGGCTTCCGGTCTTGCTGCGTTCTAGGGCCGTGCGCCGGGCGCTACTTCACGTTCGCGCCGACCACGGTGTCCCACTGCTTGGTGATGACTTCCTTGGACGCCGCCTGCTGGTCCAGCGTCGGGAACACGGCCTTCTCGTAGGCCGCCGCGGGCGGCAGCTTCGCCAGCATCTCGGCCGGGACCTTCTTGTTCTTCACCAGGTCGTTGAAGCGGATGGGATGGCAATAGCCCTTGAGCCAGCCGAGCTGCCCCTCGTCGGAATAGAGGTACTCCATCCACAGCTTGGCGGCGTTGGGGTGCGGCGCGTAGGCGCTGATCGCCTGCACGTACACGCCCGCCACCACGCCCGACTTCGGCACCACCACCTCGACCTTCGGGTTGCCCTTCAGCGTGTCGCGGTCGGCCAGCGCGTTGTAATCCCAGCGCAGCACGATGGGCGTCGCCCCTTGCGCCAGCGACGCGGCCTTGCCGATCACCGGCACGAAGTTGCCCTTCTTGTTGAGCTCGGCGAAGAACTTCAGGCCCTCGGCGCCGGCCTTGGCCGAATCGCCCTTGGCGCCCGCCAGGCCCGCGGCGTAGACGCCCATGATCGCCTGCGAGGAGGCGCGCGGATCGCCCGCCAGCGCGATCGCGTTCTTGTACTCGGGCGCCAGCAGGTCGTTCCAGTCCTGCGGGATCTTCTTGACGATGTCGGCGTTGATCTGGAACGACATCACGCCGTAGTAGTCGCCGTACCAATAGCCCTCGGCGTCCTTGGCGTCGTTCGGGATCGTGTTCCAGGTCGCGACCTTGTAGGGCATCAAGAGGCCTTCCTTCTTGGCCGACGGGCCGAACGACAGGCCCACGTCGATCACGTCGGGCGCCTGCGGGCCCTTGTTGCCCTTGTTGGCCTTGATCGCCTCGATCTCGTCGCCCGAGCCCGCGTCCGGGTTGAGCTCGTTGACCTTGAGGCCGTACTTCTTCTTGAAGTCGGCGATCAGCGCGCCGTAGCCGCACCAGTCGTGCGGCAGGGCGATCACCGTCAACTGCCCTTCCTTCTTGGCTTCGGCCACCAGCTTGTCCATCGCCGACTGGCCCGAGGCCATGCCGACCGGCAGCGCGATCGCCAGCGCCGTGACCGGAACCAGATACATCCACTTGAACTTCATCGCCGCTCCCCTCCACGTTCGACGGTTGCCGCAGGACCGCGCCGACCGGCGGCGCTTCGCCTGCATTGCGCTACTCTTCCGCTGTCGTAACAAAACTGTCAAGAAGCGCGACGGCGCAGTTCGACGCGGGGCCGCTCACGTTCGCGTGCCGGGCGGGGCGGCCGCCCGTGCCCGCGATTTGACGCGCCGCCGCGCGCGCCCCTACAACCCCCGATATGACCCGCGGCATCGACCACCTCGTGTTGTGCGTGCGCGACCTCGACGCCGCGCGCGCGTTCTATGGGCGCCTCGGCTTCACGCTGACGCCCAAGGCGCTGCATCCCTGGGGCACCGGCAATTCGCTGGCGCAGCTTCAAGGCAGTTTCCTCGAAATCCTGGCCGTGGCGGAGCCGGGCAAGATCGCCGCGCCGCCGCCCGGCCAGTTCTCGTTCGGCTGGTTCAACGCCAGTTTCCTCGGGAAACGTGAAGGTTTCTCGATGCTGGTGTTGCAGACCAAAGACGCGGCGGCCGACCGCCGCGCGTTCCAGGCAGCGGGCCTCGACGCCTACCCGCCGTTCTACTTCGAGCGCCAGGCCAGGCTGCCCGATGGCGGCACGGCCACGGTCGCATTTACCACTGCGTTCGTGACCGGCAAACGCATGCCCGAGGCCGCGTTCTTCACCTGCCAGCAGCACGCGCCCCAGTATTTCTGGAAGCCGGAGTATCAGCGGCACGCGAACGGGGCCGTGGACGTCGTGGAAGCGGTGATGCGTGCGCCCGGGCCGCGTGCGTTCGCCGATTTCTTCGCGCGGCTGCAAGGCCGGGACGCGGTGCGGGCGTCGCCGGGCCGGCTCGACGTGGCGATGGGGGAGGGGCAGCTGACCCTGCTCGATCCCCGGGGCGTCGCGGCGCGCTTTCCCGGCATGGAGTTCGGCGGCGACACGGCAAGCCCGGTGTTCGTGGGCTTTCGCGTGAAGGTCGCGGATTTGGGCGCGGCCGAGGCGGTGTTGAAGAAAAACGACGTAGCCGCACGGCGCGTCGGCGGCGCGCTCGTCGTGGCTCCGCGCGACGCCTTCGGCGCGGCGATCGAGTTCGCATGAGCCCGGCAGGGCACAGGGGGAACGCATGTCCAAGCTGAAGCTCCACGGCTATTTCCGCTCGGGCGCGGCGTACCGCGTGCGCATCGCGCTCAACCTCAAGGGCCTGAGCTACGACCAGGCCTCGGTGCACCTGCGCAGGGGCGAGCAGTTCTCGGCCGCGTTCTCGAAGCTCAACCCCGCGCATCTCGTGCCGGCGCTCGAGGACGGGCCCGAGGTGCTGCGCCAGTCCCTCGCCATCATCGAGTATTTGGAGGAGACGCACCCCGAGCCGCCGTTGCTGCCGAGCGACCCGGCGGGACGCGCGCGCGTGCGCGCGCTCGCCTACGACATCGCCTGCGACATCCACCCGATCGACAATTTGCGCGTGATGGTCTACCTGGAAAAAATCTTGGGCCTCGACCAGAAGGCGCGCGATGCGTGGTACGCGCACTGGATCCGGCTCGGCTTCGAGGCGATCGAGGCTACGCTTGCCCGCGGGGCCGGCACCGGCCGGTTCTGCCACGGCGACGCGCCCACGCTCGCGGACGTCTGCCTCATCCCGCAGCTCGGCAACGCCGCGCGCGTCAACCTCGACCTGACACCCTATCCCACGATCCGGCGCATCGCCGGGGAATGCCGCAAGCTCGAGGCGTTCCAGCGCGCCGAGCCACAGAACCAGCCCGACGCGGAGGCGTAGGGCGGTTCGTGCCGCCTCATCCTTCGACAGGCTCAGGATGAGGCCAAAGAGCGACCCTCATGGTGAGCCTGTCGAACCATGAGGGCCGCCGATCTACTTCCCGGTGATCTGCTTGCGCGCTTCGGCGTTGAGCGCCTGCATCTCGGCGCGCACGCGGTGCTCGCTGACGGCCACGCCCCTCGCGCCGAGGTCCTTGACCACCTTCTCGACCACGTCGTCGTCGCCGGGCTTCTCCATGTCGGCCATCACGACGGCCTTGGCGTAGTCCTCGGCCGCGGCGCCGCTCAAGCCCATCTGCTTCGCCGCCCACAGGCCGAGCAGCTTGTTGCGGCGCGACGTCACCTTGAACTGGGTCTCCTGGTCGAGCTTGAACTTGGCTTCGAAGCCTTTTTCGCGTTCGTCGAAGGTCGGCATCGCGGCGCTGTCTCCCTCGGCTGGCGGGGCGGCTGAACGGCGGCGAAACGCTACTATATGAAGAAGCCGGGAAGAAAGGTAAAGACGCCGCATGTGCACGCTCGTGGTCCTCTATCGCCCCGGCCACGCTTGGCCGCTGATCCTCGGCGCCAACCGCGACGAGATGCGCGGCCGGCCGTGGTCGCCGCCGGCGCGGCACTGGCCCGACCGGCCCCAGGTGGTGGCGGGGCGCGACGAACTGGCGGGCGGGTCGTGGCTGGGCCTCAACGCCCACGGTGTGGCGGCGGCGATGCTGAACCGCCAGGGCACGCTGGGCCCGGCCCAAGGCAAGCGCAGCCGGGGCGAACTGGTGCTGCTGGCGCTCGACCACGAGGACGCGGCCGCGGCCGCGCTCGTGATGTCGGAGCTGAGGCCCCAGAGCTACCGCGCCTTCAACATGGTGGTGGGCGACGCCCAAGGCGCCTTCTTCGTCGCCCATCGCGGCGAGGCGCACGCGCCCGAAATCCGGCGCCTCGGCGCCGGCCTCACCATGCTGACGGCGCGGGAGGCCGACGATCCGTCCTCGCCGCGCATCGCGCGCTATCGCGGAAAGTTCCTGGAAGCGCCGCCGCCCGACCCGGACAACGGCGGTTTCGCGGCCTGGGAGGCGCTGCTGGCCTCGGCCGAGACCGCGCCCGGCGGGCCGCCGGAAAGCGCGATGTGCTTCGATCTGCCCAGCGGATTCGGCACGGTGTCGGGCGCCTTGATCGCCGTGCCCGCCCAACGCCCGGCCGGCGGCCCGAACCCGCGCCCCGTGTTCCGATTCGCCGCCGGGCCACCGGCCACGACCCCGTTCCGGCCCGTGGATTTGGGCTGATTCGCGCGCCGCCTGAGCGCCCCGCCGGCCGTCCCGGCCGCGGCATTTGTGCCGGGGGCGCGGCGTTGCTATAGAAGCCTCCCAATCCTCCTGCGGGAGTTCCCCGCCATGGCCCGTCGCAGACGAATCTACGAAGGCAAGGCGAAAGTGATGTACGAGGGGCCGGAACCCGGCACCCTGGTGCAGTACTTCAAGGACGACGCGACCGCCTTCAACAACCAGAAGAAGGGCGTCATCACCGGCAAGGGGGTCTTGAACAACCGCATCTCGGAATACCTGATGCTCAGGCTGGCCGAGATCGGGATACCTACGCATTTCGTGCGGCGCCTGAACATGCGCGAGCAGCTCGTGCGCCAGGTCGAGATCATCCCGGTCGAGGTGGTGGTGCGCAACGTGATCGCGGGCTCGCTCGCCAAGCGCTTCGGCATGGAAGAGGGCCAGGCGCTGCCGCGCTCGATCATCGAGTACTACTACAAGAAGGACGAGCTGGGCGATCCGATGGTCTCGGAGGAGCACATCACCGCCTTCGGCTGGGCCACGCCCCAGGACCTCGACGACATTCTGAATTTGTCGCTGCGGATCAACGATTTCCTGCTCGGCCTGTTCCTGGGCGTGGGCCTGAGGCTGGTCGACTTCAAGCTCGAGTTCGGGCGCCTGTGGGAGAACGACGAGATGCGCATCGTGCTCGCCGACGAGATCAGCCCCGACAACTGCCGGCTGTGGGACAGCAAGACCAACGAGAAGATGGACAAGGACCGCTTCCGGCGCGACCTGGGCGGCGTGGCCGAGGCGTATCAAGAGGTCGCGCGGCGGCTTGGCATCCTGCCTGAGAGCCTGCAGGAGGCGCCCGGGGACCTCTCCGGCCCCAAGACGCTGCAATAGTTAAGGTGGCATCGCCGCATGAAAGCCAAGGTCCACGTCACGCTGAAGAACGGGGTGCTCGACCCGCAGGGCAAGGCGATCGGCAACGCGCTGCACGGCCTCGGCTTCGGCGCCGTCAGGGACGTGCGCCAGGGCAAGTACATCGAGATCGAGCTCGAGGAGCGCGACGCGGCCAAGGCGCGCGAGGCGGTCGAGCGCATGTGCCGGACGCTGCTCGCCAACACCGTGATCGAGAACTACCGGATCGACCTCGACGCATGAGGGACCGCGCATGAAGTCCGCCATCGTCGTCTTTCCCGGCACCAACCGCGAGCGCGACATGGCGCTGGCGCTCAGGCGCGCGACGGGCCGCGATCCCTCGATCGTCTGGCACAGCGGCGAGGCGCTGCCCAAGGTCGACCTGATCGTGCTGCCGGGCGGCTTCGCGCACGGCGACTACTTGCGCTGCGGGGCGATGGCCGCGCACTCCCCGATCATGGCGGAGGTGAAGAAACGCGCGGAGCAGGGCGTGACGGTCCTCGCGGTGTGCAACGGCTTCCAGGCGGCGTGCGAGGCGGGGATGCTGCCGGGCGTCCTTATGCCCAACGCCTGCCTCAAGTTCGTCTGTCGCGACGTGCATCTGCGCGTGGAGCGCTCGGTGCGCCCGTTCACCGGGCGCTACAACGCCGGCACAGTGATCCGCGTGCCGGTGGCGCACCACGACGGCAACTACTACGCGGACCGGGAGACGCTCGACCGCCTCGAAGGCGAAGGCCGGGTGATCTTCCGCTATTCCGCGCCCGACGGCACGCTGGGCGACGCGCACAACCCCAACGGCTCGGCGCGGCACATCGCCGGCATCCTCAACGAACGCGGCAATGTGCTGGGCTTGATGCCGCACCCCGAGGACCTGGTGGACCCGGTGATGGGTGGCAGCGACGGCCTCGGGCTGTTCCAGGGCCTCGCGGAGAGCCTGGCGGCATGAATCGGCCCGCGCCCGAGTACAAACTCGGAAGCAACAACATCTTCCGCGATCTCGGCTTCAATGAGGCGGAGGCGGAAGAGGCCGTCGCGAAGTCCGAGCTGATCTCGGCGATTGGGGCGACCATCAAGCGCCGCCGGCTGACGCAGATGGAGGCCGCGCGCCTGTGCGAAACCGACCAGCCGACACTTTCGAAAGTGTTGCGCGGCCGGATGGAGAGCGTGACGATCGACCGGCTCGCGGCCTGGCTCAAGGCGCTCGGGCGGACGATCGAAATTCGCGTGCGCCCTGGCGTGGCGCGCAGGTCCGGCCATTTGATCGTGCGCGCGCCATGACCGCTTCCGCTTCGTCCAAGACGCCTCCGCACGGCCGCAACGAACCCAGCATCACGCCCGAGATCGTGCGCGAGCACGGGCTCAAGCCCGAGGAATACGACCGCGTGGTGCAGTTCATGGGCCGCGAGCCCAACATGGTCGAGCTCGGCATCGTCTCGGTGATGTGGTCGGAGCACTGCTCCTACAAGTCCTCGCGGAAGTGGCTGAAGACCTTGCCGGTCACGGGCAAGGTGGTGATCCAGGGCCCGGGGGAGAACGCGGGGGTCATCGACATCGGCGACGGCCAGGCCGCCGTGTTCAAGATGGAAAGCCACAACCATCCCTCGTTCATCGAGCCCTACCAGGGCGCGGCCACGGGCGTGGGCGGCATCATGCGCGACGTGTTCACCATGGGCGCGCGGCCCGTGGCGAACCTGAACGCGCTGCGCTTCGGCGATCCCAACCACCCCAAGACCCGGCACCTGGTGGGCGGGGTGGTGGCGGGCATCGGCGGCTACGGCAACTGCATGGGCGTGCCCACGGTGGCGGGGGAGTGCAACTTCCACGCGGCCTACAACGGCAACATCCTGGTCAACGCCATGACGGTGGGCGTCGCGCGCAAGGACCGCATCTTCTATTCCGCCGCGGCGGGGGTGGGGAATCCCGTGGTCTATGTCGGCGCCAAGACCGGGCGCGACGGCATCCACGGCGCCACCATGGCCTCGGCCGAGTTCTCGGACGACAGCGAGGCCAAGCGCCCGACGGTGCAGGTGGGCGACCCGTTCACCGAGAAGCTGCTGTTGGAGGCGTGTCTGGAGCTGATGGCGACCGACGCGATCGTCGCGATCCAGGACATGGGCGCGGCCGGCCTCACCTGCTCGTCCGTGGAAATGGCGGACAAGGGGGGCTTGGGCGTCGAGCTCGATCTCGACCAGGTGCCGGTGCGCGAGACCGGCATGACCCCCTACGAGATCATGCTCTCGGAAAGCCAGGAGCGCATGCTGATGGTCTTGAAGCCGGGCCGCGAGGACCTGGCGCGGCGCGTGTTCCACAAATACGAGCTCGATTTCGCGGTCGTCGGCCGCCTGACCGCGACCGGACGGCTGGTGCTGAAGCAGGCCGGCAGGACCGTCGGCGACATGCCGGTCAAGCCCCTGGTCGAGCAGGCGCCGCTCTACGACCGGCCGTTCGTCGCGGCCAAGGCGCCGGCGGCGATCGACGCGAAATCGCTGAAGGTGCCCGCCGACATTCTCGTTTCGCTGAAGCAGTTGCTCGGCTCGCCCGACCTCTGCAGCAAGCGCTGGATCTGGGAGCAGTACGACCACCTCGTGCGCGGCGACACGGTGATCCGCCCGGGCGGCGACGCGGCCGTGGTGCGCGTCGGCGACGGGCCCAAGGGCCTCGCCGTCGCTTCGGACTGCACGCCGCGCTATTGCCAGGCGCATCCGCGCACGGGCGGGGCGCAGGCCGTGGCCGAGGCGTGGCGCAACCTGACGGCCGTGGGCGCCGATCCCCTGGCCGTCACCGACAACCTCAATTTCGGCAATCCCGAGAAGCCCACGATCATGGGCCAGCTCGTGGGCTGCATCGAGGGCATGGGCGAGGCGTGCCGCGCGCTCGGTTTCCCGGTCGTGTCGGGCAACGTGTCGCTCTACAACGAAACCAACGGCGAGGCGATCCTGCCCACGCCGGTGATCGGCGGCGTCGGCCTGGTGCCCGACGTCGCGCGCTGCGTGACCATCGCGCCGAGGCGCGCGGGCGAGGCGCTGGTGCTGATCGGCGAAACCGCGGGCTGGATCGGCGCGTCGATCTACCTACGCGAAATCCTCGGGCGCGAGGACGGCGCGCCGCCGCCGGTCGACCTCGCGGCGGAGAAGCGCAACGGCGATTTCGTGCGCGGCCTGATCCGCAGCAGCCGCGTCTCGGCCTGCCACGACCTGAGCGACGGCGGCCTTCTGGTCGCGGCGGCCGAAATGGCGCTGGCGGCGAATCTCGGCCTCGCGCTCGACGCCGCGCCCCAGGGACCGCCCGCCTTCGCGTGGTGGTTCGGCGAGGACCAGGCGCGCTATCTCGTGGCCGCGGGCGACGCCGCCGCGCTCCTCCGGGACGCCGCGCAAGCGGGCATAACCGCAAGAAAGATAGGGACAATCTCGCGGGCGCCCGCGTTGACACTGGCGGGCGCGGGGGCCATATCTTTGGACGAACTCAGGCGCGCGCACGAGGGCTGGCTGCCCGGCTACATGAGCGCGCCGGTCGCGAAAGGGTGAGGGGCCGGCCATGCCGATGAACGCCGGCGAGATCGAGCGGCTGATCCGCGAAAGCCTGCCCGACGCCACGGTCCGCATCGAGGACCTGCGCGGCGACGGCGACCACTATGCGGCGCACGTGGTCTCGGCGGCGTTCAAGGGCAAGACGCGGGTGCAGCAGCACCAGATGGTGTACCAGGCCCTGAAGGGCCGCATGGGCGGCGAGCTGCACGCGCTGGCGTTGCAGACCTCGGCGCCGGACTGAGCTTGACGGGTTTCGGTTTTAGGGAAAGGGCGCCCGAGGGGCGTTTGGGAAGGCGATGGGCAATCCGGTTCACGAGCGCATCAAGCAGGACATCGGCGAGAACGACGTCGTGCTGTACATGAAGGGCACCCCGGTGTTCCCGCAATGCGGCTTCTCCGCGGCGGTCGTGGGCGTGCTGACGCATCTCGGCGTCAAGTTCAAGGGCATCAACATCCTCGAGGACCCGGAGCTGCGCCAGGGGATCAAGGATTTCTCGAACTGGCCGACCATCCCGCAGCTCTACGTCAAGGGCGAATTCGTGGGCGGCTGCGACATCGTGCGCGAGATGTACCAGTCGGGCGAACTCGCCGAGCTGCTGCAGACCAAGGGCGTCGCGGTGAAGCCGGCGGCCTGAGGCCGGCGCCCGCCTAATCCCGGCGCCTGTTCCAGCGCCGGTAAGCGAAATAGCAGGCGATCGCCGCGACTGCGATCGCCGCCAGCGCCGCCTGCACCACCGGATCGTAGAGCCGCTGCTCGTCGAGGAACCAGCGCGCCAGCTTGTGCCCGCCCCAGCCCGTGCCCACCACGATGAACGCCCAGGGCACGGCCGAGCCCACGTTCGCGATCCAGAAGGCGCGGCGCGGCATCTCCATCATCCCGGCCGCCAGCGGAATCACCGCGCGCACCGGCCCGAAGAACCGGCCCAGGAACACGCTCATCCCGCCCCATCTGCGGAAGAACGCATGGCCGCGGTCGAGCCAGCCGGGGTGGCGCGTGAACGGCCACATCCGCGGCACGTAGTCGCGGAAGTGCCAGCCGATCCAGTACGAGATCGCGTCGCCCACCGTGGCGCCCAGGGCCGCCGCCAGGATCGCCGGCACGGGATGCAGCGCGCCCGAGCCGACGAGCGCGCCCGCCGCCACCATGAACGACCAGCCCGGCACCAGAAGGCTCACGAACGCGAACGACTCGGCGAAGCACACCACGCCGATCACCGCGTAGGCGAGCGGCGCGTTGTGGCGGACCAGTTCCAGGGTGGCTTCGACCATCGCTCGCCGCGGCTCCGTCGGTTCCGGGACGCAAGGGCCGGGGGCCCGGCGCGCGCGACTAAATAGCACGGAAAGCCTTGCCCCCCTTCACAAATCGGACCCGAGCGGGCATTGTTCGTTAACGCGGGGCGCCGCTCGCGGGCTTTGGGCGGCGCGCCGGGACGAGGGGAACCGTAGGGCGAGGTTGGGGGAGCCGCCGCTTCATGAAACTGTGCATCGCCAAGGAGCGCCGCGAGGGCGAAGCGCGCGCCGCGGCCACGCCCGATTCGGTGAAGAAGCTGATCGGCCTCGGCTTCGAGGTGACGGTCGAAGCGGGCGCGGGCGCGGGCTGTTCGATCTCCGACCAGGCCTACAAGGACGCGGGCGCCGCGATCGCCGGCGACGGGGCCGCCGCCCTGGCCGAGGCCGACGTGGTGCTGAAGGTCCAGCGTCCCGGGGACGACGAGATCAAGGCCATGAAGCGCGGCGCGGTGCTGGTGGGCATGCTCGCGCCTTACGCCGACAAGGCGACGGTCAAAGCGTATGCCGACGCGGGCGTCGACGCCTTCGCGCTCGAGCTCCTGCCGCGCATCACGCGGGCGCAGTCGATGGACGTGCTGTCCTCGCAGGCCAACCTCGCGGGCTACCGCGCGGTGCTGGACGCGGCGCACGCGTTCGGTCGCGCTTTCCCGATGATGATGACCGCGGCCGGCACCGTGCCGCCCGCGCGCGTGTTCGTGATGGGCGTGGGCGTGGCGGGCCTGCAGGCGATCGCCACGGCCAAGCGCCTCGGCGCCGTGGTTTCGGCCACCGACGTGCGTCCCGCCACCAAGGAGCAGGTGGAGAGCCTCGGCGGCACGTTCGTGGCCGTCATGGACGAGGAGTTCAAGCAGGCGCAGACCGCCGGCGGCTACGCCAAGGAGATGAGCGAGGAGTACAAGAAAAAGCAGGCCGCGCTGGTCGCCGACACGATCAAGAAGCAGGACATCGTGATCTGCACCGCGCTGATCCCCGGCCGCAAGGCGCCGGTGCTGGTCAGCGAGGAGATGGTGAAGTCGATGAAGCCGGGTTCGGTGATCGTGGACCTGGCGGTGGAGCAGGGCGGCAACTGCCCGCTGTCGGAGCTCGGCAAGATCGTCAAGAAGCACGGGGTCACGCTCGTCGGCCATGCCAACGTGCCGAGCCGCATCGCGGTCGACGCCACGGCACTGTACGCGCGCAACCTGGTGAATTTCCTGACGCCGCTGGTCGACAAAGCGACCAAGCAGCTCAAGATCGACCTCAACGACGAGGTCGTGAAGGGCAGCCTGCTCACGCACGCCGGCAAGGTCGTGCACCCGAATTTCGCCTAGCGCCCAAGCGCACCGAGGGGAACGCCATGGATCCGACCACCTTCCAGAAAAGCGCCGACGCGCTGGCGAAAAGCGCCAAGGAGCTGGGCGCGCAGGCCGAGGCGCTGGCCGCCCAGGCCGGGCTCGCCGCCAAGGCGCAGGCCGCCGCGGGCATGGACCCGCTGGTCGTGGGCCTAACCGTGTTCGTCCTGGCGTGCTTCGTCGGCTACTACGTGGTCTGGCGCGTGACGCCCGCGCTGCACTCCCCGCTGATGAGCGTCACCAACGCCGTGTCGTCGGTGATCATCGTGGGCGCGCTGATCGCGGCGGGCCCGGGCGGCTTCACCTTCTCCAAGGTGATGGGGTTCCTCGCCGTGATCCTGGCCTCGGTCAACATCTTCGGCGGGTTCATCGTGACCCAGCGCATGCTCCAGATGTTCAAGAAGAAGACGAAGTAGGGCGGGGCGCGGGCACATGAGCGAGAACATTTCCGCCCTTCTCTATCTGGTCGCCGCGGTGTGCTTCATCATGGCGCTGCGGGGCCTGTCGAGCCCCGAGACCGCGCGCCACGGCAACCTCTACGGCATCGCCGGCATGGTGATCGCGATCGGAACGACGCTCGCCACGCCCGGCGTCGTCAGCTACTGGATGATCCTCGTGGGCATCCTGATCGGCGGCGCGGCCGGCACCGCGATCGCGCTCCGCATCCAGATGACCGCGCTGCCGCAGCTCGTCGCCGCGTTCCACAGCCTGGTTGGCCTCGCGGCCGTGTTGGTCGCGGCGGCCGCCTTCTACCTGCCCGAGGCCTACGGCATCGGCGTCGCCGGCAAGATCAAGACCGCGAGCCTGGTCGAGATGGGGCTCGGCACCGCCATCGGCGCGATCACCTTCACGGGCTCCGTCGTCGCCTTCGCCAAGCTCCAGGCGCTGATCACCGGCAAGCCGCTGGTGTTCCCGCTCCAGCACCCGATCAACGCCGCGCTCGGGATCGCGATGGTGGCGCTGATCGCCTGGCTGTGCGTGAGCCAGTCCGCGTTCGTGTTCTGGCTGCTGGTGATCGTGGCGCTGGCCCTCGGGTTCCTCCTGATCCTGCCGATCGGCGGCGCGGACATGCCGGTCGTGATCTCGATGCTGAACTCGTACTCGGGCTGGGCCGCGGCCGGCATCGGCTTCACGCTGCACAACGACCTCTTGATCGTGACGGGCGCGCTGGTCGGCTCCTCGGGCGCGATCCTGAGCTACATCATGTGCAAGGGCATGAACCGCTCGATCTTCAACGTGATCCTGGGCGGCTTCGGCGGCGAGCAGGCCGGCCCCGCGGCCGGCGCGGGCGCGGGCGACAAGACGGTCAAGTCGGGCAGCG
>Ga0233425_10007730_pt1 | contig 14854 bp, 13 predicted proteins | sample Watercolumn_Towu_2_FD_181712 | JGI IMG/M metagenome (GOLD analysis project Ga0233425, IMG submission 181712) | Freshwater microbial communities from Lake Towuti, South Sulawesi, Indonesia - Watercolumn_Towuti2014_140_MG | ecosystem: Environmental > Aquatic > Freshwater > Lake | place...
GACGCCAACGGGCGCGGTCTCGCCTGCGACATTCAGCCGACAGCCGCCGCCGCTGGCATCACATGGCAGTTTGCCGTGGCGACCACCATGCCGAACGCGGACGTGCAGCTCTCCCTCCCCGACCTCAGCGAGGTGCCGGAGGACCTCACGGTGACCCTCGTGGATGTGGCGGCCGGCAAGTCCGTCTACGCGCGGACCATGCCGACCTACGTGTACAACAGCGGCCAGGGCGGGGACCGTGAGTTCCGCCTCGAGGTGAAGCCGCGCGGCTCGGCCGGCCTGACGCTCCGCCCGGCCGGCGCTCAGGTCAGGGGCGCAGTGGCCTCCATCGGCTACGTCCTCTCGACCGACGCGGAAGTCAGCGCCCGGGTCCTGAACGTCGGCGGCCGCCTCGTGCGGTCTCTGCCTCAGGGCGCCGCCGCTGCCGGAACGAACACGCTGACCTGGGACCTCACCTCGGACACGCAGACCCGGGTCCCGACCGGGCGCTACCTCGTGCAGATCGAGGCGGTCGCCCCTGATGGCCAGCGCGCGACGGTGATGCAGAGCCTGCTGGTTGACCGGTGAGTCGCAGCCGAGAGCGTGCGCTCTCAGGGACGCAGAAGCGAAGGAGTGTAAACCGAATGAAGATCGGGATGGGTTTGGCGTGCGGCGTCATCCTGGTGGCCTTGGTTGGGCTGGCGGGCTGCGGGGGCAACGGGAACAACAACCCGCCCGGGCCGACGGGCGGAACGGTCACGGGTGAGATCTACGGGCGACTGGGCGGCACCTTCGTGCCCCTGGGCGGCCAGACCGTCTCGGTCGGAGCCCGGACCACGGCCAGCGATGCCGCCACCGGCCGCTTCACGCTGACGGGCGTGACCCCGGGCCCCTTCACGGTCGTGGTGACGCCTGAACCGGGCTTTGGCGAGGTCCTGAACCCGGAGATCCTCGGCGGCACCGTTGCCGAAGGCGCCACGCGCGACATCGGTCGGGTTCTCTTGGGTGAGAGGCCTCCGGACCCGGGCGTGTAGGTCCAATCTGGACGAATCAGCCATCCTGACGGGCGCCGTGCGTTCGCTCTGACCGGCGCCCGTTTTGGCTGCTCTTCGGCTGCGGCCGCCGCTCCCGGATCGCGAGGGTTGCCCGATGGACCACGGCCCCCGGCGCCAACTTGTGCAGCGCGTCCTGAAGGAGTGCCTGGCCCTCATCCGGCGCTCCGGCGAGTGCGCCGATGACGAGTTCGCCCAGGCGGCGAGCCACCTTCCCGCTCTGCTCCGCGACGCCGCCGCGCAGTTGGCAGACCCGACGGAGGCGTCAGGCATCCGCCGGGAGGCGCCTGCCCTGACGGGCTACGCTCTGTGGGCTGACTGCTACGACGAGGAGTTCGACAATCCGGTAGTCGCGGCGGAGGAGGACATCATCCACGAGGTGATCGGCCCGCCGGCGGGGCTGCGCGTGCTGGACGTGGGGTGTGGCACGGGGCGTCACGCGGTGCGCCTGGCGGCCGCGGGGGCCCAGGTCCTTGGCCTGGACCCTACGCCGAACATGCTCGCCCGGGCCCGTAGGACGGCGGCGGCTCGGGGCGTGCATTTGCAGCTGAAGCGCGGCGACCTGGAGTCACTGGACGCCGCGCGCGGGGAGTTCGACCTCGTCCTCTGCTGCCTCGTCCTCAGCCACGTCCCCGATCTCGGGCGGGCCGCGGCCGCCCTCGCCCGGCGTGTCGCGCCCGGCGGCCGGCTGATCCTGACCGACTTCCACCCCGTCAACTTGCTGATCGGCCTGCGCACCGCCTTCACCCACCGCGGGCAGCGCTACATCGTCCCCAACTTCCTGCACCCCGTCGGCAGCTACTTCTCCGCGCTCGGGGCGGCCGGGCTGACGGTCACCCGCCTGTGCGAGGTGGGCGAGTGGCCGGACCTGCCCGGCGTGCCCACGACGCTGCTGATCGAGGGGCGCCGGCCGGCCTCCGGCTAGCTCAGCCCCTCATGCACGCCGTCGCGCCGCTCGCGTCGGCCTTCCAGTGATTCCGGACGCACGCGCAGCAGTACGCGCGTCGCTCGCACGTGGCCTTCGTGCAGGGGCACATCGCGTCGTTCCGCTCGCGGTTCCTGCAGCCCTCGGGCACGGCGAGCGGCAGCGCGAGCGTGTCCACCGGCCGCGGCGTGCCTCTCATGCACGCGGTTCGCGGCCACTCGGTGCTGTGCATGTGGAAGTCCATGCAGTCACAGCAGATCCCCCGCCGCTCGCAGTCCGCCGTGCACGGGCACATGCTCAGGTTCAGCTCGTAGTTCATGCAGTCCGACGGCACCGTCGGCATGGTGCTCCTCCCGTCTGCGGGTTGGGTGCTCCACGGCCGGGCCTCAGCGCCCGACCAGCTCCCGGATGACCCCGAGGACCTTCTCCGGCGAGGGCAGGTTCTCGGTCTCCAGCGACTGCGCCATCGGCGGCGGGACATCGTAGGCCGCCACGATCCTCGCCGGCGCCTTCAGGCTGTCGAAGCACGCGCTGTTCACGACATGCGCGATGTGCTCCGCGAAGCAGCCGGTCGCCGGCGCCTGGGACAGCAGCACCGCGCGCCCGGTCTTCCGCGCCGAGTTCACGATCAGCTCCTCATCCAGCGGCACGAGCGTGCGAGGGTCCACCAGCTCCACCGAGATGCCCGCCTCCGCCGCCAGCTCCGCCGCCTTCTCCGCCACCAGCATCATGGCGCTGTACGCCACCAGCGTGACGTCGGTCCCCTCCTGGCGAATCGCGCCCACGCCCAGCGGGATCGTGTAGTCCGTATCGGGCACCTCGCCCTTCTCGACGTACAGGTTCTGGTGCTCGATGAAGACCACGGGGTTATCGTCGCGGATGGCGGCCTTCAGCAGCCCCTTCACATCCGCCGCCGTCGACGGAGTCACCACCCGCAGGCCGGGGATCATGGTCGCCACGGCCTCCAGGCTCTGCGAGTGCTGCCCGGCATAGCCCTTCCCGCCGCCCACGGAGGTGCGAATCACCATCGGCACCGTCGCCTTGCCGCCGAACATGTACCGCGCCTTCGCGCACTGGTTGCCGACCTGGTCCATCGCCATCAGGATGAAGTCGATGTACATCAGCTCGACGATCGGCCGCATCCCGGCCATCGCCATGCCCGCCCCGGCCCCGCAGATCGCCGCCTCGGAGATCGCGGTGTTGAACACGCGCTTCCGGCCGAAGATGTCGTACAGCCCGCGTGTGGCCCCGAACGCCCCGCCGTAGTCGGCGACGTCCTCGCCGAAGAGCACGACCCGCCGGTCGCGGATCATCTCCTCCATGATCGCCTCGGCGACCGCGTGGCGGTAGAGGATCCGCCCGCTCCGGTCGCGCGTCGCGATCTTGGTCTCGGCCAGCAGCTCGGCTTCCGGCGTGCGCAGCGACGCGTCGATCGCCTCGCTCGTCGTGTCGGCGTACAGCCCCTCATACATGGTCGAGGGGTCGGGCTCCACGGCGTCCGAGGCGTACATCGTCGCCTGGTCGATCCGTTCCAGCATCCGCGCCCGCCGCGCGTCCAGCTCCTCCTGGGTCGCCACACCGGCCTCGATGAGCATCCGCGGGTAGGACATCACCGGATCCAGGTCGATCCACGCCTGCCTCTCGTCCTCGCTGCGGTAGGTGGTGCCGTCGTCGCTGAGGCTGTGGCCCATGTACCGGTAGGTCAGGCATTCCAGCAGCACCGGGCCCTCGCCCGCCTTGCAGGCCGCGACGGCGCGCGACACAGCCTCGCGAACCGCCAGCGGGTTCATCCCGTTCACCGCCTCGGCCCTCATGCTGACCCGGTTGTAGCCCGCGCCGCGCTGACAGAGGTGATCGATGCCGGTCACCTCGCCCGCCTGCTGGCCGGTCATGCCGTATTGGTTGTTCTCGACCAGGAAGATGATCGGCAGCCCCTTGTCAAACATCCACTCGATCTGGTCCATGCAGGCCATGTTCATGGCCTCATGCGCGATGCCGTTGTTCGTCGCGCCGTCGCCCACCAGACACAGCACCACGCGATCCTCGCCCAGCCAGAGGTTCGCCATCGCGGCGCCGGTGGCGATGGCATAGCTCCCGCCTACGATCGCGTTGGCGCCCAGGTGCCCCACGTTGAAGTCGGCGATGTGCATCCCCCCGCCGCGCCCGCGGCAGTAGCCCGCCTCCTTGCCGAACAGCTCCGCCATCGTCCGATTCAGGTGCATCTGCAGGGCCGCCTCGGCCACCGGGCCCTCCGTGCAGGGCGGCTCCTCCGGGCCCTCGTACCGCTCGCCGTAGCCCGCGCCCTCGACGAAGCTCCGGAGTTCCTGCTCGCCCATCTCCCGCAGGGCGAAGAAGCCCTTCGACACCGAGTGCCCGTGACCGCGGTGGGTGGAGGTGATGTGGTCGTGGTGGTTCAGCGGCTGAATCGCCCCCACCGCTACCGCCTCCTGCCCGATCGACAGGTGCGTCGCCCCCACAAACCGCCAGCGCGGCAGCAGCCGGCACCGCCCCGACTTCAGCTCGGCGATCCGCTCCTCCAGCAGGCGCACAGCCAACATGCAGTCATACATCGCCAGCGCGCCCTCGCGGCTCAGCCCGGCTGCCAGCTCCCCCTTCAGGTCCCCGGCGTACTGGAACAGCTTGATCGGTGCCGGGCGAATCTCGCCCGGCTCGAAGACCGGCATCGACTGAATATCCCTGGGCATGTCAAGGTACCTCGTCCCTTGGTAATCTCGCGGGCCGGTCGCTTGCGCTCAGGGCGCGGCGACCGCAACCCGGGTTGTGCGTTCTTCGGCCGGTGTCTCCCGGCCGCTCTACTCTTCCTCCGCCGTGCCCGTGAGGCCGACGGCCTCGCGGAGCGCCTCCACCTCCGCCGGCCGTAGGGCGCGGTGCGTCCCGACCGGCATGTGCCCCAGGTGCAGCGACCCGAACGACACGCGGCGCAGTTGTCGCACCGGGTGCCCCACCGCCGCCAGCATCCGCTTCACCTGGTTCTTCCGTCCCTCGCGGAGGGTCAGCTTCAGCCGACTCCCCTGCCGCGACAGCTTGTGCACCTTCACCCGTGCCGGGGCGGTCATCCCGTCCTCGAGCTCCAGCCCCGCCGTCAGCCGGTCGAGCGACTCGCGGCTCGGCTCGCCCTCGACGTCGACCTCATACGCGCGCGGCACATGGTACCGCGGGTGCATCAGCCGATGGGCCAGCTCCCCGTCGTTGGTCAATAGCAGCAGTCCCGTCGCGTCCCGGTCGAGCCTACCGACGGGGTAGACCCTGCGCGCCAGCGCCGGGTCCAGCAGCGCCATGACGGTCCGCCGTCCGCGCGGGTCGCTGCGCGCCGACAGGTACCCGGCCGGCTTGTGCAGCATCAGGTGCAGCTCGCCCGGCGCGGGTTCGACGGGCCGGCCGTCAAGCCGCACCCGATCGCGTGTCGGATCGATCCGCAGCCCCGGGTGCAAGATCACGCTGCGGTTCACCGTCACGCGCCCGCTCTTCACGAGCTCGGCGCACCTTCTCCGCGATCCGACGCCGGCGCGCGCCAGCAGCTGCTGCAACTGCTCCATGAGCCAGCACCGCCCCGATCAGCGCGAGCGCGACCACCCCGATCGCCAACGCGCCCGCATGGTCCCCCAACCTCGCCCAGAGCGACCGCGGCGCCTCCTCCGCAGCGACCAGGGTCGCCGTCACGGCGGCCCCATCCAGGCGGTTGAGCACCAGTTCGCCGACCTCATCCCCTGCGCCCACCGGAGCCTCGGCATACGCCTCCGCGAGACGCGGGGTCGGAGCGGGCTCCGCCGCGGGCACGATCAGGTCCACGTCGGACCGCGCCAACGCCCGCACGGTCGGCTCTCGGCCCCCCAGGATGTGTACATCCACCGCCGTCTCATAGGCGCGGACAACCCGCACCCGACGGTACCCCGCGAAGCCCCAGCCGAGCAGGGCCCGCGCATCCGCCCAGCTGTCCTCGCAGCCCAGGACCACCGTCAGCAGTTGCCAGCCGTCTTGCGTCGCCGAGGCGCACAGGCAGCGGCCGGCGGCCCGCGTGTAGCCTGTCTTCACCCCGTCCGCCCGCGCCCAGTGTTCCGGGTGCCCCCGACGCAGCAGGCGGTTCGTGGTGACCACCTCCCGCGTCTCGGGCCCCTTGGCCTTCGGGCGCCGGAACGTCAGGTTCGCCTTCTCCAGCGCCACGGTCCGCCGGAACTCCTCGTGCGTCAGCGCCTCGCGCGCCATTTCGGCGAGGTCCCGCGCCGAGCTCATGTGCCCGGCCGCTGGCAGGCCGTTCGGGTTGACGAAGTGCGTCTGGGTCAGGCCCAGCTCACGGGCGCGCGCGTTCATGCGCTGCACGAACGCCGACTCCGACCCGTCCACGGCCTCCGCGATCGCCACGCTGGCATCGTTCGCCGAGGGCAACAGCGCCGCCACCAGCAGGTCGCGCAGATGGAGCTGGTCCCCGGCCTCCAGGTTCGCCGAGGCCTCACCCGTCTCGGCCGCGTGCTGCGAGACCGTGACGGTGCGGTCCAGGTCTCCCGCCTCGACCGTCAGCAGGGCCGTCATGATCTTGGTCAGGCTCGCCGGCTCCCGCGGCGCATCCGCCTCACGGGCGTAGAGCACCTGCCCGCTTGCCACGTCCACCAGAACCGCGGCCTTCGCCGACAGCTTCGGCTCAGCCGACGCCTCTTGGGTGCTCGCAGCCGGCGGCTTTGGCTCGCCGTGCGCCAGGCCCGTGAGTGCCGCCAGCGCCAGGACCACCCCCGTGCGGCGCGTGGTCCTCGGTCGTCGGCGGGGGGCCAAGGCGGCGGCCGTCACGGCTCCTCGTTCGCCTCCGTCAGCCCGGTCTCCGCCTCGGGCGGCTCGGTCGAAAGCAGCTCGGACTCCTCGGCCTCGAGGTCCTCACCCGTCTGCGAGACGCCGTGCAGGACCATCGGGGCCTCCCGGACCACGGCGTTTCGCAGCGCCTCCAGGTTCGGCAGCTCCCGCAAGTCCCGCAGGCCGAAGCTCGTGAGGAAGTGCGGCGTCGTCCCGTACAGCAGCGGCCGCCCGACCGCGTCCTTCCGGCCGACCGTCGTCACCAGGCCCTTCTCGACCAGGCTGGCCACCGCGTGCTGGGAGTTCACGCCGCGAATGCCGTCGATCTCCGGGCGCGTCATCGGCTGTCGATAGGCGATGATCGCCAGCGTTTCCAGCGCCTGCGCGCTCAGCCGGGCCGGCGCCGGCTGCAGCAGCCGATGCACGAACGTCGCGTACTCCGGCCGCGTCGCCAGCTGGTACCCGCCCGCGATCTCCACTACCTGCAGCCCGCTCCCGTCCAGCATGTCCCGCAGCCGCGTGACGCCCTGCTCCAGGCCCTCGCGCTCCGTCTCGAGTACCTCACACAGCCGCGCGCCCGGCAGCGTCTCCGGGCTGGCGAACAGCACGCACTGAATGGCTCGGGCCAGATCGTCGACGGAATCCACGGTATGCGGTTCGCCGTTCGTAGTTCGTTACACGCGGCCGCGTCACGCCGCCAGCCGCACGAGGATCGGGCCGCCCGGCTCCTCTTGCGTCACGAGGATCCGGCGCCGCCGGATCAGCTCCAGCACCGCCAGAAACGTCATGATCACCACCACCCGGGTGGTGGGGAAGATGACCAGGTCGTAGAACGTCAGCGCTCGCTCCGGGTCCTCTTGCAGCAGCCCCATGATCGCGTGCAGCCGATCGCGCACCGTCACCGTCTCCCGCGGCACGGTCGCCACCGGCGGGTGGGTCGCACGGCCCAGCAGCTCCTGGAACACTGCCAGCAGGTCGAAGACCGACACATCCTCCAGCAGAATCGGGCCGCTGTGCAGTTCGGGATCGACGTTTTCCGCGCGCAGGTAGATCCTCTGTCGCAGCTGCCGCGCGTCCTCCAGCGCGTCCGCCGCCTCCTTGTACACCCTGTACTCCGCCAGCCGCTGCGCCAGCTCGACCTGCGGGTCCTCCGGATCGACGATCTCCGCCTCCTCCGGCGCTTCCGCTTCGGTCGAGGGCAGCAGCAGCCGCGACTTCAGCAGACACAGCGTCGACGCCAGCACCAGAAACTCGCCGCTCACCTCGATGTTCAGGTCCGCCATCGCGCCGAGCATCCGGAGGTACTCCCCCGTGATCTCGGCGATCCGCAGCTCGTAGATGCTGACCTCCTGCCGCCGGACGAGGTGCAGCAGCAGGTCCAGCGGGCCCTCGAAGATCGCGATCGTCACCCGCGGGCCGCTGAACAGATCGAGCTGCTCGATGAGGCTCTGCTTCGACCGCCCTGCCACTACGCGCTATCCCTCGCCGTGGGCCCGTGCAGCCGCAGGCGCGAGCCGTCACCCACGACCGCCCCCACCAGGCTGCTGTTGGGGCCCTCGCCCTTCAGTTCCGCCCCGACGCCGATGATGCAGTCGACGATCCCGCCCTGCACCGCCTCGAGGTGTGCCTCGCGGTCCACAATCGTGTTGCTCAGCGTCGTCCCCGCGATCGTCGCGCCATCGTTGATCGAGCACGGGCCCACGATCTCGGCATCGCTGATCTGGCAGTCTCGTCCCACCAGGACCGGCCCGCGGAACGCGACGTTCTTGATCTGTGACCCCCCGCCGATGCGCACTCCCTCCGGGGCAGAGTCCACCGATGTCAGGTCCTTCAGCAGCGCCGCGTTCGCCGCCAGGAACTGCTGCGGCCGCCCGCAGTCCGCCCACAGCCCCTCATACACTTCGCCCCAGATGCCGGGCTCCTCCGCCAGCGCCGCGTGGATCCCGTCCGTGATCTGGATCTCGCCGCCGGTGCCGGGCCGGGTGTCCTCTAGTATCTGGAAGAAGCCGGGCCGGAAGGCGTACAACCCCGTGATCGCCAGGTTGGTCGGCGGGTGCTTGGCCTTCTCGATGGCCTGCGTCAGGCGGCCGGTCTTGTCCGGCGCCGCCACGCCGTAGTGCTGAGGCTCCGCGACCGGCTGCAGCCGCAGGAGACCCTTGGGCCAGTGGTCCACGAACTGCTTCACGAAGCCCTGCACCCGGTCGCCGTACAGCGAGTCGCCCAGGTACACCATGAGCGGGTGATCGCCGACCTCGTCCCTCCCGCACAGCACGGCGTGCCCCAGCCCCAGCGGCTTCGGCTGCGGGACGGTCGTCGCGGTCAGGCCCGGCGGCGCATGGTCCTTCACGTAGGCCGCCAGCTGCTCATCGTCGGGGTTCACCACCAGGCACGCCCGCCGAATCCCCGCCTCGGCCAACGCGCCCAGGATGTGCCCGAGCACCGGCGCGTTGCACACCGGCAGCAGCGCCTTGGCGCGCGTGTAGGTCAGCGGCTGCATCCGCGTGCCCTTGCCCGCGCACGGGATGACGCACACGATGTCTTGGGCGGTGATCGCGCCCATGACGCACGGCTCCTCCCTCTTGGGGCCCGGGACGAACGGAGCCCTACAGTCCGGTCAGCAACCGGAACAGCCCCATCACCGGCGCCCCCAGCACGAGTCGCGTCGCTCCGGTCACCACGAGCAGCAGGAGCACCATGAACCCGTACCGATGGCCGAACAGGTCATACGCCTTGGCCTGCTCCAGGGGCAGCAATCCCGACAGGATGTGCGAGCCGTCCAGCGGATGGATCGGGATCAGGTTGAACACGCACAGGACCAGGTTGATGATGATGATGTGCCCGAGCAACTGCCCATAGGCGTCCGGCGCGATGATCGGCTCCATGTACGTCTGGGACACGTCCGGCGGCAGCAGCCACGCGATCCGGAACGGCAGCGCGAAGACGGCCGCGACCAGCAGGTTCGAGAGCGGGCCCCACAGCGACACCAGGATGTTGTCCACCCGCGGCCGCTTCAGCAGAAACGGGTTGACCGGCACCGGCCGGCCCCACCCGAACCCCGCAAACAGCAGCGCCACCGTCCCGATCGGGTCGAAGTGCGCCAGCGGGTTCAGCGTCACCCGGCCGTGCGCTTCCGGCGTCGGATCGCCGGCCTTCTGCGCCGCCTTCGCGTGAGCGAACTCGTGGATCGTGATGGCGATCAGGATGGCGACCGCGAAGCTCAGGAACCCCGCGATGTCGCCGTTCAGCAGGTCCTGCAGTGGTGTTGACATCCGTTATCCCGTGCGCCTCGCCCGCCGGGCGGGCCGCTGCCACTCCCGAATGGCGGCCAGGGCCGCCTGCGCTTGCTCATCATGCCCGACGCGCCCGTCCAGCCACGCCTCGCGCGCCGCTTCCAGGCCCACGCGCACCGCCGGCCCCGGCGGCACTCCCGCGGCGAGCAGAGCGTCGCCGCGCACCACGGCCTGAGCCGGACGCCGCTGCGCCACATGCCACTCCAGCCGTCTGCGACCGACCGCCGCGCTGCGCAGCCAGTGTACCATCAGGCCCGCCGGGGCGATTCCCCCCAGCGCCCGGTGGAGCCGCGCGCCGGACACCCCGCCGCGTTCGAGCAGCACCGCGGGCAGCGGACTCCGGGCCGCCTCGGTCGCGGCCTCCAACGCCCCGGCCGCCTCGGCGCTCAGGTCCAGCCGCCGGCTGGTTCGCCCAGCCTCGCCCCTCGCCGCGAGCGCCGCCAGCCGGTACGGCCACGCCTCCGGCGTTTCGCGCCACATCCCGCGCAGCGCGATCAGCGCCGCGGCCGACCCCGCCAGCCACGCCCGGGCCTGTCGGTCGTAGCGCACGCCCGGCAGCGCCTGCTCCAGCAAGCCCATCGCGGCCAGGTCGTCCAGGACCGCCGTCGGGCTCGGCTCCCCCAGCAGCTTCACGACCTCCTGCCGCACGCGGGCGCCGCTGACGCCGTCCAGCAGCCCATCCGCCGCGGCCTTGGCCAGCAGCGCCGCCGTCCTCGCCTCCAGCTGGGAACCCAGCCGCCGCGTGAAGCGCGCCGCCCGGATGAGCCGTGTCGGGTCGTCCCGAAAGCTCGCCTCGTGCAGCACGCGCACCCGGCCGGCCGCCAGGTCTGCCCGACCGCCGCACGGATCCGCCAGCTCGACGCCCCCCGCCGCCGACAGCTCCAGCGCGATGGCGTTGATCGAGAAGTCCCGTCGCCGCAGGTCGTCCGCCAGCCCGGCCGGCGCCACCACGGGCAGTTTCCCCGGCTCCGGGTACGTCTCCTGCCGCGCGGTCGCCACGTCGATCCGTCGCCCGTCCGGCAACTCGATCTGCGCCGTCAGGAACTGGCTCGGCGGCCGCAGCTCACCCCCCAGCTCCTTCGCCAGCGCCTCGGCCAGGCGTGCCGCGTCGCCTTCGACCACCAGGTCCAGGTCCGTCGGCGCCTGACCCAGCAGCAGGTCGCGCACCGAGCCCCCCACGAGGAACAGGCGCTGCCCCAGCGCCTCGGCGATCACTGCCGCGCGCTCACACACATCCCGCGAGTCCGCGGGCAAGGCCGCCCACAGCTCACCCGGCGTCTGCTGCGCGTTCATTCGACGTGGGGCTCTCGCGGCCGCGGTCCGGCGAGCCCTCGCCCGCCTTACACGCCCGCCTGGAGTCGCGTCGGCAACCGGTCGTGCGCGATGAGGTCGTCCAGGTCCTCGCGCTCCACAACCACCTCCGCCGTCCCCTCCAGCACCGTCACCATGGCGGGCCGACAGAAGCGGTTGTAGTTCGAGGCCATCGAGTAGTTATACGCGCCCGTCGAGAAGACGGCGAGGATGTCGCCCGGCTCCGCGTGCTGAATCATCGTGTCCGGGATCAGCGTGTCCGTCTCGCAGTGCGCCCCCGAAACGCGCACCGTCAGCTCCGGCCTCTCGGCCGCGCGGTTCGCTACCACCGCCTCGTACTCCGCGTCGTACATGCACGGCCGCGGGTTGTCCGACAGCCCGCCGTCCACCGAGACATACGTCCGCAGCCCGGGCAGCTCCTTCACCACGACGATCCGGTACAGCGTCGTGCCCGCCGGGCCTACGATCGACCGCCCCGGCTCCAACATCAGGCACGGCAGCGGCAGCCCCAGCCGCGCCGCCTCCGTCCGGACGGCGTCCGTGATGACCTGCGCCAACTCCTCGATCGTCGGCGGCGCATCCTCGTGCGTGTACTGAATCCCCAGGCCGCCCCCGATGTTCAGCTCACCCGGTGGCGCCCCCGCGAGCGTCCGGATCTCGGCCATGAACTCCATGATGACCTCGACCGCCCGCCGGTACGAGTCCAGCCCGAACAGCTGCGAGCCGATGTGCGAGTGCAGCCCCCGGAGGTTCAGCCACTCGGACGCCGTCGCCGTCTCCACCGCCCGCCGCGCCGCTCCGGAGGCGATGGCCAGGCCGAACTTGCTGTCCTCCTGCCCGGTCTGGATGAAGGTGTGGGTCTGCGTCTTGATGCCCGGCCCGACGCGCAGCAGGATGTCCGCCGCCCTACCGCGTCGCTCCGCCAGGCTCGCCAGCAGGTCGAGCTCCGGCAGGCTGTCCACGACGACCCGGTTCACCCCGGCCTCCAGGGCCATCGTCAGATCCGCCTCGGTCTTGCAGTTCCCGTGCAGGTGAATCCGCTCCGGCGGGAACCCCGCGGTCAGCGCCGTGTGCAGCTCCCCGCGCGACGCCACATCCAGCGCCATTCCCTCCTGCCGCATGATCGCGCACACCGCCTGGCACAGCAGCGCCTTGCCCGCGAACGCCACCTGCACCTCCGGGTAGCGCGCCCCGAACGCCTCCTGGTAGCTCCGGCAGTTGGCCCGCACCAGCGCCTCGTCGAGCACATACAGGGGCGTCCCGAACTCCCGCGCCAGCTCCACCGTGTCGCACCCGCCGATGGTGAGGCGCCCCTGCGCGTTGATCGACTGTGTACCGAAGGTCAGCATCGAGCGACTCCGATGGGCCGGGCGTCTCCGGCCGGCAGCCCTGATAGTACGAAGCAGCCCCAAAGCGAGTTTGGGGCTGCTGGTTACGCTGGTCGTCGGAACGGCGAACGCGGCTACATGCCGTTGCGGCTTACGATCAGCTCGCCCGTCGTCGAGTTGAACGACACCGTCACATCCAGCGTGCTCGCCAGGAACTCCAGCGGAACCATCGTCCGCCCGTTCTTGATGTACGGCGCCAGGGTCAGCGTCTGGCTCTCGCCGTTGACCGTCGCCGCCTCCCGACCGATGGTCAGATCGACCTCAGTCGTCGGGTTCACGGCGTGCACACGCTTCTCCTCGTGGAACCAGTACAGCCGCCCGTCGCAGCTCTCGAAGACCTCGCGCAGCGGCGTGATGCTGATCCCGTCCACCACCTCGGGCGCCGCCCGCAGCGGGATCAACTTCCCGTCGAAGACGATCTTCACGTCGCGGAAGCGCGCCATCTCCTGGAGGTCGATCCCGGGCATCGCGACCTTCGTGCGCGGGTCCTCATCGCGGTCCGCCGGCAGCATCGCCACGCGCGACGGACGCGGGTCCCCGACCGGGTCGTGAGCATACGCAGCCTGCGGCAGCGGCTGCGCCAGGATGACCGCCGGCTGTCCCATGATCTCGGTCGTCTTCGGCCGCCACGCCGCGTCGCTGGGGCTCTGCGTGCGCGCCTCGGCCGCCGTCCCCGCCAGCCCCGCCAGCCGCACCACGTCTCGCGTCGGCGGCGGAGCCGGGAGCTTCAGCGCGCCGGCCTTACTGGACAGCGGCCGCGACACCCCATCGACCGGCATCGACGCCGCCGCGATCCGCGTCTCCTTCGAGGCCGCGAGGTTCTCGGTCATGCCGCTCGTCGACGGCTTCGGTTTGGGAACCACCAGCGGTGGCTCCTCCTTCACCACCGACGGCGGCGGCGGCATCTCGACCGGAGCCACCCGCACCGGAACCGAGCCCTCCGGCCGGCTGCTGATCGATCTGGCCCCCGGGCCGGCCGGCGAATCGATCAGCTTCGCCACCCGCTCGCCCGTCGCGCCGGGAGCGTCGATGCCGCTCGCTGTGGCGGGCGGCGTTGGGGGCTTGACCGGCTCCACGGGGGGAGCCGCGCCTACGGGGGCGCTCAGCAACGGGGCGACGTCGGGCTGCGTGGGGATCTCGGGCACTGCGGGCCTGGGCGTCCCCTCGAGCACGACGTCGTCCGTCCTCGTGACCCGCGACTCCGCGTCGCCCGTCTTGGCCGCGGTGGCCTCCCGGTTCTGCACGATGAACGTCCGCTCCGCCCGCCCCTCGTTCTCCGCGAGGTCGAAAGCGCTCACCCGAACCACGTGCGGCCCGTCCGACATCTTCGCCGTGTCGAACCGGTCCTGGTAGTTCGGGCTGTTCATCATCATCGTCTTGAACTCGCCGTCGAGGTAGAAGACCACCGTGCGCACCCCGACGTTGTCGCTGACATCGGCCTTGATCCGGATCTCGCCGGAGACCACCTGACCCTCGACCGGGTAGTAGATGTCGACCGTCGGCGGCGTGCGGTCCGTGCCCGTGGCCGCGGCCGGCTGAGCGCCCTCGTTGCGCCGCACCTCGACCTTGATTCCGGTCGTACCGACGGCGCCGCTGGCGTCCTGCGCACGCGCGCTGACGCTGTGTTGGGAGGGGGTGGCGAGGGTGAAGTCCCAGCGGAACGCGACCTTCCCCTGCAGCAGGGGCTTCTCGAGCCGGTAGTCCTTCACCAGCGTCCGGTCGATGAAGACCTCGATCCGCTCGATGGGGCTGGCCGTCTCGGAAGCGAAGCTGACCTGAATGTCCGCTTCGCCGGAAATGATCTCCAAGTTCTGGGGCTTATCGATGGTCACGAGCGGGGCGGCGTAGGCGGCCAGAGCGAGGACGACGATGACCAACGATGCGACCGCGGACACGGCATAGCCGACAGTTCGCGGCTCTCGCATGGCGAGAAGCCCTCCCCGTGTTGCCCGACCGGCGACGGCTGTTTCTCCGGCGCAAACGGAGACGTCCGACGCTCGCAGGCGCCAACACCCGTCTCCCGCGCCGGCCTCTGCCGGGCGGCAAGAGTAGGAGATCTCGGCGGCGCTTTGCCAGCGCTGCCTTGGCCTGCAGTCTACCACACGCGGC
>Ga0233425_10007731_pt1 | contig 14854 bp, 13 predicted proteins | sample Watercolumn_Towu_2_FD_181712 | JGI IMG/M metagenome (GOLD analysis project Ga0233425, IMG submission 181712) | Freshwater microbial communities from Lake Towuti, South Sulawesi, Indonesia - Watercolumn_Towuti2014_140_MG | ecosystem: Environmental > Aquatic > Freshwater > Lake | place...
CCGAGTCCAGGCCCGAGGACGTGCAGCGCTTCGCCGAGATCATCAAGGAGCGCATCGACGCGCAGGGCATCGAGTTCGATCGCCAGCGCATCCACGTGACGGTCAGCGTGGGCGTGGCCGGTCTCACGGCCGATATCGAGCGCGCCGAGGATCTGCTGGCGCGCGCCGACAAGCGCCTGTACGAGGCCAAGCGCTCCGGCAAGAACCGCGTGGTCGCGGAAGGGTAGGCGAGGCCCGGGATGCGCGCCGCCTGGCTCCCCCTGCTGCTGTTGGCCGGCTGTGCCACCGGGGCCGATCCCTGCCGCGCCGTGACGTGCCCCGACGGCGTCGCGTGCGAACCCGCCACCGGGGAGTGCCTCCCGCCCCCCGCGGTCCTCCCCTCCCTCGACGACCTCGACCTGGGCGCCGCCACGCGCGCGCTGCCCGACAGCCCCGACGGCGTCGCGGTGGTCAGCCTCGACCGCGAGGCCGCGCGACTGGTGGCGCTGCGCCTGGCCGTCGACGGGAGCACGCGCGAGGCCCGCGTCGTCGCCGGGGCCGCGGCGTCCGAGGGCTTCGACGCGGCGCTGGGGGCCGATGGGCGCCTGTACGTGCTGGCTGCCGACGCCGACGGGGCCGGGCTCACGCTGGGCACGCCCTTCGAGCCCTCCCGGGCGGCGGTGCACGTGGCCGTGGCGCCGGCGCTCCGCGTGCGGGGGGCCGTGTCGCTGGCGGCCGGCGACGATCACCTCGAGGCCGCCTTCGCCGACCAGGCGGGCGACCTGTACACGCTGCGCTTCGAGCCCGGCGCGGCCGCGCCAGCCCCCACGCGGGTGGCGCTGGAGGCCGACGGCGACGCACCGGCCGTGCTAGCCGAGCCCCAGGTGCGCACCTTCGGGGCCGGTCGTTCGGTCCTGTTCTTCGTCGACGAGGCCGCGCGCGCCGTGCGCGTGGCGGGGCGGGAGACCGGCGCGTGGCTGGCCTCGACCCTGCTCGACGACGCGCGCCTCGACGAGGGGGCCTCCTACGCGGCCGGCATCCTGCCCGACGGCACCCTGGCCGCGCTGGCGGTCGACGGCGCGGGCCGCCTGGTGCTGGCCGGGTGGGCCGCCGCCGGGCGGGTCCTGCTCGTCGTCGACGACGGCGTGGGCGACGAGGCGCTGCGATCGCGCGTGGGCGCCTGGCCCACCCTGGTCCGTACGCCCGACGGGCGCGTGGTGCTGGGGGCCTTCGACGTGACGGCGGCGGCCTACCGCGCCTGGACGCTCGATGCCGAGGGAACGATCGACCCGTTCGCGTCCGTCGCGGGGACCTGGCTCGCTCCCCGCCTGGTGGCCACAGCCGAGCGAGCCCTGCTGGTGGGGGGGCAGCTGGTCCAGGTGGGCGCGCTGTGGGCCCGGCGGCTGGCGCTCGTCCCGCTCGACCCCGGGTGGTAGCCCGCGTGCGGCTTGATCCGCGCCGCAGCCTCGGTACGATCCCTCCCGAGGGAAATCGGATCACGCGGGGGACGCGATGAAGAAGCACACGCTGGTGCTCGTGACGCTCCTGGCCCTGGCGGCCTGTGAGGGTGCAGGAGGGGAGACCGACGCGGGACCCGACGGTCGCCTGCCCGACGTGCTCGAGAGCTCCGGCGACCTCCCACCGGCCGACGTGCCGCCGACCGACACGCCGCCGGTCGACGCGCTGGCCGATGTGCCGCCGCCCGACGTGCCGCCGGCCGATGTGCCGCCGTCCGACACGCCGCCGGTCGACGTGCCGCCCGACGTGCCGCCCGACGTGCCGCCCGACGTGCCGCCCGAGCTCGTCGACGAGCACTGCCCCCCGCCCGGGTCGCCGCCCGCGGCGTGCGAGCAGGTCACCTCGTTCGAGTGCGGCTTCCAGGCGACGTGCGCGGGCGGCACCGTGCACGCCGAGTGGCACGTCCACCACTTCTGCAGCGAGCATGACCCCTTGGAAGACATCCTCGCCTATGCGTGCGACGTGACCTGTCCCTACGGCTGCACCGAAGGCACCTTCGTCGACTGGCCCCAGTCGGGCGCCGAACTGGTGGCGATGTTCTGCCACCAGTGCGCGACGATCGACGACTGCGACGTTCAGGGTCTTCCGCACGACGACTGCGATGGCCAGTGGGCGTGCGCGGGCGGGCAATGCGCCTGGCAGTGCACGCAGCCCTGCGTGGCCGAGGGCGGCAGCGTGCCGGTCATCCCCATGGCCCCCGACTGCTGCCCCGGGCTCGGCAAGGTGCCCTGCGACGCCCCCGACGCCAGCGGGGCGTGTCAGTCCTGCGACGGCGCCAGCGTGTGCGTGGCGTGCGGTGACGGCCAATGCGGCCTGGGCGAGAACGCCTGCAACTGCCCGGACGACTGCACCAACACCCCGGTCGATCTGTGCGCCTTGGCGGGCGGCCAGTGCGTCGAGGTCTGCAACGCGGGCGGCATGGCCGAGTACGTCGTCGAGGACGCCGACTGCATGGAGGGGACCGTCTGCTGCGTGCCGCAGTACGAGGCGTGCCTGGGCCTCGGCGGGGGCTTCCTCGACTTCGACACCACGGGCAAGTGCTGCGAAGGCCTCTCTCCCGCCAGCGACTGCGACGTGATGGCCGACGGCACCTGCTCGTGCCCCAAGTGCCCGTGCTACGTGTGCCTGCCCTGCGGCGACGGGTCCTGCGGGCCGTTCGAGAACGCGTGCAACTGCCCCGCCGACTGCGGGCCCCAGGCCAAGCTGCTGCCCGGCGTGCAGAGCGAATGCCAGGGCACCGGCGCCCCGCCGGTCTCCGACGACGGGGCGGGCCTCGCCACGTTGTCTGTCGAGGGCGCGACCCTGAAGCTCTTCCACGAGGGGCTGAAGCAGAACTGCTGCGCGGTGGTCGAGGTGTGGGGCACGATCGACGCGGCGGCGCACGCCGTCACCCTGGCCGAGCGTCACCAGCAGCCCTACGAGCCGTGCTTCTGCGAGTGCTTCTTCACGGTGACGGCCGAGCTGGCCGACCTGTCCCCGGGCACCTGGACGGTCACGCTGACCAACGAGGAGTTCGGCTACGACCTGCTGGTGCAGGACGTGCAGGTCCCGTAGCCGCGCGCGCGCCGTCGAACGATCGCCAGGACCGCGAGCAGCGTGAGCAGGGAGGCGGACCGGTCGGACGGTGATGCGGCCGCGGCGCAGCCCGATCCTGTGCTCGATCCGGCCGGGCGCTGCAGCGTCCCCTCGTAGCTCCCGTCCGCGTCCGCCGGGACGTCGGGGTCGGCGTCGGGCCCCAGGTCCCTTCCGAGATCGACCTCCTTGCCGGGCTCTCCGGGGGTATCGTTGCCTTCGGGGTGCGGAACGGCCGGCGCGTCGTCCGGGGGCCCGGCTTCGGGGGCCTCCGGGTCGCCTCCCGAATCCGCGGGCACGTCCGGCCGGGCCTCGGCGATCTGGACCTCCGCGACCGGCTCCATCGCGTCGGGCGCGACCTCGAGCTCCTCGACGACCTCGACCGCGGCCTCGGGGAGCGGCTCCTCCGAGGTGTCGGGCACGAGCGGGGGGCCGCCGTCGGGGTCTTCGTCGCCCAGCTCGCACGGCCCGTCGACCAGGCGCACCGGCACCTCGAACGAGCGCTCCTTCGAGCCCGTGGCGCGGATCGCCAGCGTGTGCCACCCGCCCGCCAGCGACGAGGCGTCGAAGCGGCCGCGCCACTGGGCGGGCACGTCCTGTCGCTGCACCAGGTCGATCCACGGCCCTTCGTCCAGCCGGAACGTGGCCGCCGAGACGGGCGCCGCGTCGAACAGCAGCACGCGTACGGGTGCCTCGGTGCATCCCCGCGGTACGGGAGGGGCCCAGGGCAACTCGAGGTACTCCGGGTTGCCCCAGCTGGAGCCCGTCTGGAAGCGTCCCCGCACCGGCGCGGTCGCCACGGCCAGGGGCCAGGGGTCGTCGGCCGCCACGGTCTCCCACGCGAAGGTGTCGTGATCCAGCGCCAGCACCGTCACCTGGTGGTCACCGCCCTGGCCCAGGCTGTCGGTGCGCAGCACCAGCGGCCCTCCGTCCTGGAAAGAGAGCGCGTAGTCGTGCGTGTGCCCGTGCAGGTAGTGGCCGATCCCGTACGTGTGGCACAGCGCCGCGAACGCGTCGCCGCCCTTGGCCTCGCGGGCGTCGTGGTGTCCGAAGGCCACGGTCACCCGGCACTCCGGGTTCCCGGCCAGGAAGGCCTCGGTCTCGGCCAGTTCGGCCGGGGTCAGCTCGGTGGGGTCGAGCGGCCACGGCTGACCCTGCTCCTGGGGTGTGGCCACGCCCACGAAGCACGTGGAGCCCCACGGGCGATCGACGCGCCACTCGGCCTGGGTGCGCCCCGTGGCGCTTCCCTGCACCGAGTTCTGGCGGAAGAGCGCGAGGCCCCCGTCGCCGTAGGCGTCGTGGTTTCCCGGCAGGTCGAAGTAGTAGTCCGGGTCGTTCATCCCCGCGCCGTCGACGATGGAGCGGTACAGATCCCACTCGCCCTGGTTGGCCCCCGAGTAAAGGATCCCGTTGGTGCCGTCGGTGGTGTCGCCCGTGACCACCACGAAGTCGGGCTGGATGGCGACCACGCCCTCGGACAGGGCCCAGCGCAGGCGATCCTCCTCGTTGCCGTTCAGGAAGGTGTCGATGTGGGTGTCGGTCAGCTGCAGCGCCCACAGCAGCCGGGAGCCGTCGGCGCTGTAGGCCGCCAGCGAGGGGTCGGCGGCCCGGGCGGGCAGGGCCCAGGCCGCGAAGAGCACCAGCGCGACGGGGCGCATCCGCTCGTCCTCCCGAACGTCATGCCCGCATTGAAGCGCGTCCGGGGGCCCGCGTCAACGCCACGCGGCCCCTTCGAGCACGGTTGACGACGGGAGCGGGTCGCGACACACTGGGGCGCATGGAGACGCCCGCCGACGCCCGCCACCACGCCCCGGGTCACGCCGAGAAGCGCGCCGTCGCGCTGTCGTCGGTGCTGGCCGCCGTGGTCCTCACGGGAGGCAAGCTGGTGGTGGGCCTGCTCACGGGCTCGCTCGGCATCCTGTCCGAGGCGCTGCACTCGGCGCTCGACCTGGTGGCCGCGGTGGTCACGCTGTTCGCGGTGCGGGCCTCGTCCAAGCCGGCCGACGAGCAGCACGGCTACGGACACGGCAAGATCGAGAACCTGTCGGCGCTGTTCGAGACCGTGCTGCTGCTGGTCACCTGCGTGTGGATCATCGTCGAGGCCGTCGACCGCCTGGCGGGCAAGCCCCACGAGGTCGAGGCCACCACCTGGGCCTTCGGCGTGATGGTGGTGTCGATCGTCATCGACGTGTCCCGCTCGCGCGCCCTGGCCCGCGTGGCGAAGAAGTACGGCAGCCAGGCCCTCGAGGCCGACGCCCTGCACTTCTCGACCGACGTGTGGTCGTCGCTGGTCGTGCTCGGCGGCCTGCTCCTGGTGCGCGTGTCGGGTGCCCTGGGCCTGCCTTGGCTGGCCATGGCCGACTCGGTGGCGGCGCTGGGCGTGGCCGCCATCGTCATCTGGGTCAGCCTGCAGCTCGGGCGCCGCTCGGTGGGCGACCTGCTCGACGAGGCGCCGCGCGGCCTGATCGAGCGCATCCAGGCGGCGTGCGACGTCGACGGCGTGGTCGAGGTGCTGCGCACACGCGTGCGCACGGCCGGGCCCCAGGCCTTCGTCGACCTCACGCTGCGCGTGGCCGAGGGCACGTCGCTGCACGACGGCCACGACCTGGCCCATCGCGTCGAGCACGAGGTGCTGAGGGTGGTGCCCGGGGCCGACGTGGTGGTGCACGTCGAGCCCCCGTCGCGGCCCACCCACGCGGGCGACGCCACCCCCGAGGCCGTGCGTCGGCTGGCCGCCGAGCACGGCGTGGACGTGCACAACGTGCGCATCGTCGATCTCGAGGAGGCCTCGCAGATCGAGCTGCACCTCGAGGTCGAGGCCACGCTCAACGTGGTCGCAGGCCACGGCATCGCCAGCGCCTTCGAGGCCGCGCTCGGTCGGGCCTTCCCATCGGTGAGCCAGGTGGTCACGCACATCGAGCCGCGCGGCGCCCACCGCGTCAGCGCCCGCCACGACCCCGACGCGCCCGAGATCGAGGAGCTGGTGCGCGAGGCCGTGGCCGGCGACGTCGTCGCCCAGGGCTTCGCGGATCTGGCGGTCCGGCGCCACGGCGAGCGCACCAGCCTGTCGTTCACCTGCCTGGTGCCCGGCTCGCTGACCGTGGCCGAGGCGCACCGCGTGGCCGAGCGGCTCGAGCGTCGCATCCGCGGCGGCCTCGACGCGCCGGGGCGGGTCTGCATCCACGTGGAGCCCGCCGAGGCGCGTCCGGGCTCAGGCGAGTCCATCTGAGCGCGGCGAACACGTTGAAGACGGCCGGCGATCAGCGCGCGGCGGCCGTGGCGCGCACCCACGCGCGCCAGGCCTCGGAGCGCCGGCAGGCCGCCTCGAACACGCGGCGCGCGTCCGGACGGTGCGCCTCGATCACGGCCCGGAGGCCGCTCACCGCGGCCGGGTAGAAGGTGAACGGATCCACGTCGACACGCTCGGCACCGCGACGGCGCGCTTCAGCCACCAGCGCGGCCAGGGTCTCGGGCGCGTCGGTCAGTCCCGGCAGCACCGGGGCCACGAACACCCAGGTGGGCACGCCGGCTCGCGACAGGGCCTCCAGGGCCGCCAGCCGGCGTGACGGCGGGGGCGCACCGGGCTCGACCCACGCGGCCAGCTCGTCGTCCATGGTGGCGATCGAGAAGCCCACCGACACCCGCCAGCGGCCCAGCACGTCGCGGAAGCGCGTCAGCACGTCGAGATCGCCCAGCACGCGGTCCGACTTGGTGAGCACGCCCACCTCGAGGCCGCTCTCCGCCAGCACCTCGAGGCACGCCCGCGACCGGCCGCACTCGGCCTCGGCCGGCTGCCAGCCGTCGGTCACGCTCGCGAGCAGCACGTGCCCGCGGGCACGGCGGACCTGGCGCGCCAGCACCTCGGCGACGTTCGACTTGGCCTCGACGTACGTGCCCCACGCCTCGGCGTGCCCGGTGAAGCGCCGCATGAAGCTGGCGTAGCAGTACACGCAGGCGTGGGTGCAGCCCACGTAGGGGTTCACGGCCCAGTCGACGCCGGGGATACCGCTGCGGTTGAGGGCGCTGCGGCAGGGGAACGCCGGGACGGGCATGGGCGCTCAGGCGGCGTGCCCGGGCACCTCGACGGCGCCGGGAGCCCGCGCGGGCGGCCGGGCGACGAGCAGCGCCAGGGCCAGCACGGCGTAGGCCGCCGCGATCAGCCAGTGCAGGTTGCCCGCGAGCCTCCAGGGCAGGTACAGCCCGCCCTCGGGCGTGACCGAGTGGACGAGGCCGACCAGCGAGAACAGGGCGCACACGCCGAGGAAGGCCGCGGCAGCCCGGAGCCGCCCGTCGATCAGGTGCGCGGCGGCCCCGCCCCACAGCATGGCCGAAAGGATGAAGCCGTGCCCCAGCACCAGGATGGCCTGGAAGGCGTCGCGGTTGTCGCCGGGGGGCAGGCCGGCCAGGCTCACGCCATAGGTCGACAGCTGGATGCGCACCAACTCGACCACCGTGGGCACGAAGGCCAGGACGACCGCCGCCGCGTGGCGCCTGGGCGTGGCGTGGTGGGCCTGCGCCACGATCTCGAGCCCGATGAACAGGAGGATGGGCATGACCGCGGCGGTGGGGATGGCCTGCACCAGGAAGGGCACGACGCCCAGGGTGGCGCCCAGGCCCACGAACAGGCCGGTGGCCAGGGTGTAGGCCGCGCGCCCGCCCATGGCCTTGTAGGCCGGGTGACCGATGTAGGGCGTGCTCTGCGCCACGCCGCCCGTGAAGGCTGCCGCCAGCGTGGCCACGGCCTCGATCAGCAGCACGTCGCGCGTGCGGTAGTCGTCGCCCGCCACCCGCGCGCTCTCGGTCACGTTGATGCCCCCGATGACGGTGAGCAGGCCGAAGGGGATGGCGACGGGCAGCCACGGCAGGGCCCGGTCCAGGTGGTCGAACAGCGCCAGCGTGGGCCACGGGAAGGCGGGCTGGAAGGCGAGCTCGGGGGCGTGGAAGGGCACGCCCAGCAGGCCGAGCGGCCCCAGGGTGTACGTGAGCGCGGCCCCCGCCAGCACGGCCACGGCCGCCCCCGGAAGGCGCCCGGGCAGCGGGTAGCGCGCCACCAGCGAGTAGAGCACGAGGCCCAGGGACACCAGGCCCACCACGGGGGCCGAGAACACCTTGACGATGGGGAAGAAGCACAGGAGCGCGAGCCCCACGCCTCCGATGGAGCCGAGCAACCCGGCCTGGGGCACGGTGCGCCGCACCCAGTCGCCCGCGAAGGCGAACACGGTCTTGACCACGCCCATGAAGAAGGTGGTGGCCATGCCCACGCCCCAGGCGGTGACGGCGTCGCCGGTCTCCCTGTACACGGGGCCGAGCACCAGGAAGACCACGCCGATGGTCGAGGGCGTGTCGAGCCCCAGCGGCATGGCCGTGACCTCGTGGCGACCCTGGCGCCGGGCCAGGCGGAAGGCCAGCCAGGTGTAGAGCGCGTCGCCGACCAGCACGCCGAGCGCCGTGCCCGGCACCATGCGCGTGAGCACGAAGTCGAGCGGGAACCCGTAAACGCCGGCCAGGAGCCCCGCCAGCACCACCAGGTTCAGCAGATTGTCGAGCACCAGCCCGAAGAAGGCGTTCAGGTCGCCCCAGGCGGCCCAGCGGTAGCGGAAGGGCGTGGACATGCGGCGAAGCTCCGTCGGGTGGGCTGGCGGCGAGGGTACCTCAGGCGGGATGGCGCTGGCAACCGGGCCCGCCGGCTACTCCCTGAGCAGCCCCCGGTCGAGCAGGAACTTCTCGAGCCGCAGGTTGATCACGTCGGGGTACTCGATGGGGGCGCCGTGGCTGCCGTCCTTCAGCACCAGCATCTCGGAGCCCCGGATGCGGTGGTGCATCTCCTCGGACAGCCACGCGGGCGTGAAGGCGTCGTTCGTGGCCATGACGATCAGGGTGGGCACGTCGATGCGCTCGAGCAGGTCGTCGGCGCTGTGCAGGCCGGCGTAGTGCAGCATGGTGGTGAACAGGGTGAAGTCGAGACCGCGCAGGTGCTCGAAGTAGGGCAGCATGTCCTCGCGCGAGGTGAGGTCGCGGTTCACCTCGCCGGTGAGGAAGGCGAAGGCGAACGAGGCCTCGGCGGGCGTGCTCTGCAGGATGGCCCGGAACAGGCCGGGGGCCCGCCTGGCGCCGAAGCGCAGCCAGGGCAGGGCCTTCTTGAGCACCGTGCCGTCGTGGAAGGTGTCGAGCGGGTACTGGTAGCTGCCGCACAGGGGCACCAGAGCGGCCACGTGCTGCGGGTAGGCGCGCCAGGTCTCGAGGATGGTCTGCACCCCCATGCTGTGCCCGATGAGCACCGCCGGGGGGATGCCGGACTCGGCGAGGATGCCGCCGAGGTCGCGCGCCAGGTCGGGGATGGTGAGGTTGGCGAAGTCGTGCGGCGGCGCGCTCTTGCCGTGACCGCGGTAATGGGCGTGCAGGAAGCCGACCCGGCCGGCGAAGGCGGGCAAGAGGCGCTTCCACACGAAGCCGTCGCAGGCGATGCCGTCGACCAGCACCAGCCACGGCGAGTCGTCGCGGTCGGGCAGGGCCATGCGGTAGTAGAGCTGCGTGCCGTCCCAGGCCGTGTGGGTGTGCTCGGTCCACAGGGGGGCGCGCGGTTCCGTCATCTCGCGTCCCACGTCAGGGTGACGGAGCCGAGCTCGCCCGTCACGACCAGGCTCTCGGTCGAGGCCGCCGCTCCCGGGAAGTGGGCCTCGTAGACCTCGCGGAAGCCGTCGAGCGTGGGGAACAGCCGCTCGTACACGAAGCGCCGGCGCTTGATCTTGCGGATCTCGTCGGGCGCACGGCGCTGGCCGTCGGCCTCGAGGAACACTCGCCAGCGCGAGTCGGGGCGGTCGAGGTCGTTCCACGCGGGCTCGCGCGTGTAGACCACCAGCACGAAGCGCGCCTGCCGCTCGGAGTGGGCCCGCGAGGCGGCCACGCGCTTCTGGCGCTCGTCGGCGGTGCAGCGGCGGTCGGCGCACAGGGCCTCGACGCGCGCCGCGGCCACCTCGGGGGTGAGGCGCGTGGCCTGCACCTCGAGGTGCAGCTTGAGGTCACGGTACGACTCGGCGTCGCGCGTCTCGCGGTCGCGCACCTCGGCCCAGCGACCGGCGCAGCCGGCCAGCACCAGCCCGACGACGACGATGGCGCGCGCGCTCATGCCGCGAGGAACTCCCGGATGGAGAAGAGGGCGCGGAAGGGCACGCCCGCCTCGGCGAAGCGCGCCGGGCCGCCCTCGTCGCGGTCGACCAGCGCCAGCGCCTGCACCACGCGGAAGCCCGCGTCGGTGATGGCCTGCACCGTGTCGAGCGAGCTGCCGCCCGTGGTGACCACGTCTTCGACCAGCAGCACGTCGGACCCCGGCGCCAGGTTCGACGCGCCCTCGACGCGCTTGCCCGTGCCGTGATCCTTGGGCTGCTTGCGCACCATCAGGCCGAAGAGGGGCTCGCCCCGGCCCCAGGCCGCGTGGCAGGTGGCGATGGTCAGGGGGTCGGCGCCGATGGACGGACCGGCCACGGCGGCCACCTTCACGCCGCTCGCGCGGTACAGGTCGTAGAACAGCTGGCCGATCAGCACCATGCCCTCGGGTGACAGCGCCGTGGGCTTGCAGTCGATGTAGTAGGTGGAGCGCTTGCCCGAGGCGAGCACGAAGTCGCCGCGGCGGAACGAGCGCTCGTTGAGGATCTCGAAGAGCCGGCGCCGCGCGTCCATGGAAGCCTCCGCGGAGAGTTGCGCCAGCTTACCAAAACCGGGCGAGCCCCTGCAATTGACTTCGCCCCTGCGGAGACTACACTTCGCGCGGCGGAAAGCCGCGTCCGGGTTGCGGGAGGATGGCCATGGGGCTGGGGGAGTACTTCGCCAGGCGCCGCGAGCAGAAGCGCGCGAGCACCATCGCGACCATGACGGCGCGCCTGAAGAACCCCTACGGCCAGCAGGTCGACCGCAAGCGCTGCATCGACGTGCTCCGCGAGATCGGCACCGACGACGCGCTGCGCGGGCTGCTCCTGCGCTTCACCTACAACGCCGACAAGAGCATCGTCGACGAGGACGAGAAAGAGACCGTCTTCAACATCGTGCTGGGGCGCGGGCAGGCCGTGGTGCCGCTGCTCAAGGAGTACCTGTCCGAGCAGGCAGCCCTGTTCTGGCCCCTGAAGGCGCTCCGGAAGATCGTGGGCGACGAGGAGACCGTCACCTTCCTGCTCGGGCTCATCGACTCCATGGCCGACGACTACGTCGACTCGCGCCACTTCGAGCGCAAGCTGTCGCTCATCAGCCAGCTTCGCGAGTTCCAGGACCCGCGCATCCACGCGCGCCTGCTGGCGTGGCTGAACGACCCCGAGGAGGAGATCCGCTTCCACGCGGTCGACGCCGTCGCCACGTACCCCGACGTGCAGACCACCACGGTGCTGTCCGAGCGCCTGCTGGTCGACGACGAGACCGCCCGCATCCGGAACTTCATCCTCGACCTGCTGATCCAGAACCGCTGGGCCATCCCCAAGGGGCCGCGCAAGGACCTGCGCACGCGCATCCCCGAGGAGTTCTGGATTGACGACACGGGCGTGATCCAGCGAAAGAAGTAATCGCAGCTTCGGAGGGTTTGACCATGGTGGAGCGCTTGCCCATCACGGCGGCGGGTTTCCGTCGGCTCGAGGAGCGCCTGAAGGCGGCCAAGGAGGAGCGCCCGCGCGTGGTGCACGAGATCGCCACGGCCCGCGCCCACGGCGACCTGTCCGAGAACGCCGAGTACCACGCGGCCAAGGAGAAGCAGGGCCTGCTCGAGGCCGAGATCCGCGACCTCGAGAGCCGGTTGGCGCGCGCCGACATCATCGACCCGGCGTCGATCAAGGAGACCTCGGTGGTCTTCGGCGCCACGGTGACCCTGCTCGACGTCGACAACGACGCCGAGGTCACCTACCAGATCGTGGGTGAGGACGAGGTCGACCTGAAGAACGGCCGCATCTCGATCAAGTCGCCCATCGCGCGCGCGCTGCTCCGCAAGGAGGAGGGCGACGAGGTGACGGTGCAGACGCCCAAGGGCTCGCGGGCCTACGAGATCGTCACCATCAAGTACGTGTGATCTTCGTCCGCTGCCGCCGGACCCGCCGTCGACTGAAGTCGCGGCTCCGGGGTACGAAGCCTGCCTGCGCAGGCTCAGCCGTTGGCTCCCGTCTCGCCTCGATTGTCTGGCAGTCCGCGAAGGCGGACTTGGTACTGGCGAGCCGCGACTTCAGTCGACGGCTACCCGCGACCGCTGCTACTTCTTCTTCTTGGCGGCCTCGGCCTCGGCGGCCTTGAGCGCGGCCAGCTTCTCGATCACGGCCTGCTTGCGGGCGGCCACCTCGGCCTGCTTGCGTGCGGCCTCGGCTTCTTCGGGCGTCAAGCCCGGCCGGGCGGCGGCCTTCTCGCCCTCGATCCAGGCGTGATCGGCCTGGGCCTCGCGGCCCTCCTCGGCCAGGCGCATGACGCGGGTGCCGCGGTCGTCCTCGAGGGAGGCCTCGGCGCCCTGGGGGATGGCCGAGGCGCGCACCGCGGCCGAGGGCGCGGCGGGCGCTTGCACGGTGCCGGCGCGGCGGGCCTCCTCGGCCTCGATCGCGTCCACGCGCAGCACCTCGGTGCCGCGCTCCTGCGGATCGGACGGCCCCCCAACCCGCAGCGCGGCGGCCTGCTCGCGGGCCTCGGGCAGCGTCAGGTCGCGCACGTCGCCCACCAGCTTCTTGTAGGCCTTCAGCTCGTCGGCGCCGCCATAGGGCAGGTGCCCGCGCCACACCAGCGTGACGCGTTCGGCGTCGCGATCGATGACCAGCGTGTCGAGGCGCGGCAGCACGGGCTCGGGGCCCCGGCCGCGGTCGAGGGTCAGGAGCGGCGCGCGGCCCGGCAGCTGGAACTGGGTGTGGCCCGAGGGGTCGAGGTTCACGAGGCGCACCACCTCGTCGCCCGCCAGGTCGGACAGCTGCTGGTCGGGCGGCGCGGCGTTCCAGAAGCGCGGGTCGAAGGGCTTGGGGTCGAAGGCCATCAGGGCCTCGACGGCCGGGCGCTGGGCCGGGTCCTCGGGGTCCAGGGTCCCCAGCTGCTCGTCGACCCGCGCCTGCGCGGCCGCGGCCTCGTCGGGGCCGTAGCCCGCGAACTGCGCGCGCTGCCAGGCTCCCTTGGCCAGGAAGCCGAAGCCGGCGGGCAGCACCTCGGGCTCGAGGATGCGGGTCAGGTCGCGGGACACCTGCTCGGGCAGGAGCGGCCGCGCGGGGTCCTCGAGGTTCGGCAGGGCCAGGCCGTCGAGGGCCTCCTTCGAGTGGCCCAGGGCATAGCCCCTGCCCACGGGGTTGAAGGGGCAGGGGATGCGGTCGTCGGGCAGCTCGGCCCGGGGCGCGGGGGCGGCCTGGGGCTTCGGGCCGCGCAGGGCCTCGTCCCAGGTGCCGCCGGCCTCGGCCATGTCGCCCACGCGCAGGACCTCGGTGCCGTCGTCGCCCACGTCGCGCGGGGTGCCGCCGGGGGCCAGGCGGGCCTCGCGGGCCTGCACCTCCTTCAAGTCCAGCGTCTGGGTCTCGCCCTGCTGGAAGGACTCGAGGTCGGACGGGGCGGCCGCGGGGGCCTCCGCGGCCTTCTTCGCGGCGGCGGCGGCCTCGCGGCGGGCCTGCTGGTCGGCCAGGTAGGCCTCGCGCTTGTCGGGCGGCAGCAGCGGGAGCACGGGCGACGAGCCGCCGTAGGCGTGGCGCCAGGTGACCGGGCACTTCGCGAAGGGCTCGGGCTCGGTGAAGAGCGGTGGGCGGAAGACGATCTCTTTCCGGGTCTCCTTGGCCGGGGGCTGCCAGACGCAGCGCCGGTCGCCGATGACGGCCAGGCGCTTCTGCCACGACCCCACCTGCACCGAGGCCTCGAAGCGGGGCACCGGCCTTCCGCCCGGGGCGTGGGCCGTCGCGCGCACCACCACGTCGACCCGCCGCTTGAAGGGCGCGAGCTCGCCGTCTTCCTGCAGCACGTCGTCGAGGAAGGTGCCGCCGTCGGCGTACACGTCGTCGCCGTGCACCGGGGGCTGCTTGCCCACCCCGTCGAGCGTGCAGGTGCCGGTGGCCGGATCGAGGCGCCAGGTGCGCTTGGCGACCAGCACCAGCACCTCGCGGCCCGCGTCGTCGCGGCCGGGCACCAGCTCGACGACGAAGTCGTTCTTCTCGACCAGCGGCATGCAGCGCTCCGTCCCGTAATGCTAGCGCAGGGCCCGCGGGGGCTGCAACGAAGATCGCGGGCGCGGGAAGACCGGCCTCGCCCCTTGCCGTCCCCTCAACGTGCAAGCGGGGATGAAAGCTCCATACGGCGCGCTCTGATCCGCCGGCAGCTTGCCTTCAACGGTAAAGGTAACTACATTGAGTGCATGGTAACTACTTTGGTGGCCGCCGTGGAGACCGTGTCGGCGCGTGAGCTGAAGAACCACACCGGCGAGATCCTGGCGCGCGTGCGCACCGGGGCGAGCGTGGTGGTGACCAACCGCGGCAAGGCCGTGGCCCTGCTGTCGCCGCCCGTGGCGACCCTCGACGAGGGCGAGCCCGTCCGCGCGTTCGACGAGGCCTGGGCCGACCTGTCCGCGACGCTGCTCGCCACCGAGCCCGAGCACGCGACCTGGCAGGAGGCCTTGCGCCAGAGCCGGAGGCGGCCGTGATCCTGGTCGACGCCAACGTGTTCGTGATCGACCTGCGCTACCCGCGGGACGCGAACGCGGCAGCCAACCAGGCCTTCCTGGCACGGTTGGCCGCCAGCAGAGAGGGCGTCGTCACGCTCTTCACGCTGCTGGAGGTGGCGGGTATCCTCTCGTTCAACCTGAACGAGCGCC
>Ga0233425_10007733_pt1 | contig 14853 bp, 9 predicted proteins | sample Watercolumn_Towu_2_FD_181712 | JGI IMG/M metagenome (GOLD analysis project Ga0233425, IMG submission 181712) | Freshwater microbial communities from Lake Towuti, South Sulawesi, Indonesia - Watercolumn_Towuti2014_140_MG | ecosystem: Environmental > Aquatic > Freshwater > Lake | place: Indonesia...
CTGACCGTGCCGGACGTGGACCTCCAGTATAACGCCGCCGTGTGGCCCGCCCATTTTGAAGAGCTCCGCCAGCGCGGCTCGCTCACCTTTGAATCCGTGCAACGGGCCAAGGACGGCCGGCGGCTTCCCGTGGAAATCGTGGCGAATTATGTGCGGTTTGGCGACGTGGAACGCAATTGCGCCTTTGTCCGCGACATCACCGAGCGCAAGCGGGCGGAGGCGTATCGGGAACTGGGACGGGAAGTCCTGCGGATTCTCAACCAGCCGGACGAGGACCTGCGCCATTGCATCCGGCGCGTGCTCGATGCCTTGAAGGCGCGGACGGGTGTTGATGCCGTGGGGCTGCGTTTGCAGGACGGAGAGGACTTTCCCTATTTCGCGCACGAGGGCTTCTCCATGGAGTTCGTGCTCGCCGAAAACTCGCTCGTCGCCCGCGATGCGGCGGGCGGCCTCTGCCGAAATCCTGACGGCAGCGCATGTCTGGAATGTACGTGCGGCTTGGTTCTTTCCGGAAAGACAGATCCCGCCAACCCGCTCTTCACCCCAGGGGGCAGTTGCTGGACGAATGACTCCTTCCCGTTGCTCGACCTCCCCGCGCATCAGGATCCCCGGCTTCGTCCGCGCAATCGCTGCATCCACCACGGGTTCGCCACCGTGGCGCTGATTCCGATCCGGAACCAAAGCCGGATCATCGGTTTGGTTCACCTCGCTGATCGGCGCAAGGGACGCCTGACTTTGGAGCGGGTCGAAACGCTGGAAACCATTGCTGCGCATCTCGGCGAAGCCCTGGCCCGCCAACATGCGAAGGCCACCCTGCAGCGTCACACGGCCACGCTGGAAATCATCAACCGGGTCCTGCAACTGGGCTTCGGCCCGCAGAAAGAAGAAGAGATGTGCGAAGCGTGCCTCAGCCTGGTCGAGAAGATAACCGCCAGCCAAATCGGCTTCATCGGCGAGATCGCCCCGGATGGATTGTTGCATCACGTCGCCCTCAGCAATCCCGCTTGGAAGGCTTGCGCGATGCGCGACCAGACCGGACACCCTAAACCGCCCGGCAACTTCCGGATCCACGGCATTTACGGGCGGGTTCTGCAGGATGGCAAGAGCCTGATCGTCAATGACCCTGCGTCTCATCCGGATCGCATTGGCTTGCCTGAAGGGCATCCGCCGTTGACCAGCTTTCTGGGCGTGCCGTTGCAGCGCCAGGGAAAGACAGTCGGCCTGGTCGCGGTGGGCAACCGCCCTGGCGGCTATGGAGCGGAGGAACAGCGCGTGCTGGAGGCGATCGTCCCGGCCATTGTCGAGGCCCTCGACCGCAAGCGGGCGGAGCAGGAGCGGCAGAAGTTCCTCCTGCTGGCCGACAGCAGCAGCGAATTCATCGGCATGTGCGATCTCGACCTGCAGCCGCTCTACGTCAACCCCGCCGGTATGCGCATGGTGGGACTGCCGGACATGGCCGCCGCCTGCCGGGTCAAGGTGCAGGACTATATCTTCCCCGAGGATCGCGCGTTCGTCGCGAACGAGTTCTATCCGCGCGTGCTGCGCGAGGGCCACGGCGACGTGGAAATCCGCATGCGCCACTTCCAAACCGGCGAGCCGATTTGGATGTTCCACTATGTCTTCAGTCTCCGCGACGCGAGCGGCACGCCCGTCGGTTGGGGCACCCTCAGCCGCGACATCACCGAGCGCAAGCGGGCGGAGGAAGTCCGCGCGCGGTTGGAGGCGCAGCTTCGTCAAGCGCAGAAGCTGGAGGCGGTGGGCCAGCTGGCTGGCGGAATCGCGCACGATTTCAACAACATCCTGGCGGCGCTGATGCTGAATCTGGGCCTGCTCCGGCAGGGCGCCCACCTTCCCCCGGAAGTGCGGGCCGGGCTGGGCGAGATGGCCCCGCTCCTGCAACGCGCGGCCGCGCTCACCAAGCAGTTGCTGCTTTATGCCCGGCGCGGCGCACTGCAACGGCGTGTGTTGGACCTCAATGCGGTGGTTGGCGACTTGTTCAAGATGCTGGAGCGGCTCATCGGCGCACACATCCGGCTGACTTTCCCGAGCGGCAAGACCTCGCTCTGGATCGACGCCGATCCTGGCATGATCGAACAGGTCGTGACCAACCTGGTCGTCAACGCGCGGGATGCGATGCCGGACGGAGGGCAGATCGAGCTGGGTGCCCGGCGCGCGGAGGTGGACGCCGCGCACGTGGCGGCGAATCCCGAAGCCCGGCTGGGGAGTTTCATTTGCCTGGCCGTCCGCGACTCGGGCAGCGGCATGGACGAACACACGCGGCGCCGGATCTTCGAACCGTTCTTTACGACCAAGGAGGTCGGCAAGGGCACCGGCTTGGGTTTGTCGACCGTGCAGGGCATTGTCCAGCAACACGAGGGGTGGATCGAGGTTCAGAGTGATGTTGGACAGGGAAGCACGTTTCAGGTGTATTTGCCCTCGGTCGAGCCGCCGCAGGCCACCGCCGCCCCTGAGGCGCTCCCCGAAGCCCTGCCGGGCGGCAACGAAACGATCCTGCTGGTGGAAGATAGCGCAGCGGTGCGGGCAATGGCAGCGCGGGTGCTGGAGCATCGGGGGTATCGGGTGCTGCAAGCCGGACACGGCCAGGAGGCTTTGAAACTGTGGGAGATGGAGGGCGGGAAGGTGGATCTGGTGCTGACGGACGTGGTGATGCCGGAGGGCTTGAGCGGTATCGAGTTGGCGGAGCGGTTGCAGCGCAGCCGGCCCGGCCTGCCAGTGGTGCTGATGACGGGGTACAGCGCGGAATTGATGCGCCGGGGGTTCAAAGTTCCGCCAGGGGCTAGATTCCTCCAGAAGCCCTTTATCGCCCGTGACCTCCTGCGCAATATCCGCCAGTCGCTCGATCACGCCTGAATTCCTCGGATCCTGGTGCCCGGCGGACCTCTCCTTTTCTGATGGTCAGACGTTGTCATGCGGGAGAGGCGTTCCGCCGCGAAGACGCGTGCATCTGGGGTTGTGTCCGCACGTCCCGTCTCCATAAAACTTCATCCTCTGGATCCCTCGCCCGGCGCCCGCCGGTTGGCTGGATCGCAGTGCATGAAGCCGAACACCCCAGTCGCCAGGTTCTCGCCCAGCGCTTCGCCCACGGTGCCGGCACCGGCGCGGATTCTCATTGCCGACGACCACCAGATTGTCAGCGAGGGGCTGCGTCTGCTGCTGCGCGATCGTCCGGAGTTCGAAGTCGTAGGCCGGGCATTCGATGCTGACGCGGCGTGGGAGGCCATCCACGACCTGAAACCCGATCTTGTGACGGTCGATCTCGAGATGCCCCGCGGCGGCGGATTGGCGCTGGCGCGCCGGCTGCAACAGGAACTTCCCGAGATCAAGGTGGTGGTCGTGACCGCGCACGCGGAGCCCCGGTTCATCCACGACGCCCTCCGCGCCGGCGTCCACGGGTATGTGTTGAAGGCAAACACCGGCACCCAACTCGTGGCGGCAATCCGCTCCGCCCTGGCCGGGCAGGTCTATCTCTGCCCCGAAGTGACCACCCAGGTCGTGCAGGAGTGCCGGCGGCGGATCGCCAGGAACAGCGCATCGCCGGCCCTCTCGGCGCGCGAGCTGGAGGTGCTGAAGCGCATGGCGGATGGCCAGACCACCAAGGAAATCGCTTTCGCGTTGGGTGTCAGCGCCAAGACGATCGACAGCCACCGCCTGCGCATCTTCGTCAAGCTGGGGATCAACAGCGTGGCGGAACTGATCAAGTTCGCGGTGCGCGAAGGCCTGACGACGCTATGACGCCCGGGCGGATCGATGCCTTCGGGTGGGCCGGGCCCTCCGTGCGCGGCCCATTCGACTGACTCGCGACTCCCGCCTCCCCGCTCCAGGGGCGGTTGAGGGCAACCGCCCTACCCGATCGCGACGAGGCGACGGGACGTTTCGACACTCGGCGCGTAAACGGGGACGAGGCGCGTCGCGCGCGCGCGCGCGGCGTCGAGCTCGCGGAGGCGCTGGCGCGCCTGCGCGACCTGTTCGGCGAGCCATGCGCCCGTCTCGTGGCGACGTGCGAGCCAGGCGGCGACGCGCCGCCCCAGCGCGGGATCGATCTGCGCGAGCTCGGGGCCGTGCTCGGCGAGGTGCGCAACCAGCGGGGCGGCCCGTTGCTGCAGGTGCACGACGGAGGCGAAATCGCGGGTGGCGAGGCTCGCGGCCTCCTGGGCGGCGAGATCCTCGAGCGCGGCGAGCAGGCGCGCGCACATCGACGCGGGGGTTTCCATGCTAGGCAACCGTGCGCACGCGTTCGACCGAGGAGTCGCCGCCTTGCGCGAGCATCTGGGCCCACGCTTCGCGCAGCTCGCGCACGAGGCGCTCGACTTCGATCACGGGTTCCTCGCGCTTGCGGAGGTTGGCCTCGAGGAGGCGGCGGCTGTGATAGTCGTAAAGCCGGTGCATGGTGCGGGCGAACTCGCCGCCGGCCTCGAAGTTGAGGCCGCCCTGCAGCTCCTGGAGGATCGCCTGGGTCTTGAGGAGCTGCTCGTTGATGGTGCCGATGCGGCGGGGATCGGCCTCGGGTTGCGCGAACGCCTCGCGGGCGAGCGCGAGGGCCTTCAGCGCGCCGTCGTAGAGCATCAACACGAGCTGGCCCGGGCTGGCGGTGAGGACGGCGTTGGCGCGGTAGGTCCGCGCATAACCTTGCGCGAGCATGGACCGATCAGGAGTCGGATTCGCTGAGGTCGGGTTGCGCGAGGATCTGCTGCGCGATGACCTTGACCACCGAGAGCGGCGGATAGGCCGGATCGGCGGCGAGCGCCCGGGCGCGGGCGATCACGGCGGGCCGGATTTCCGGCTGGCGGGCGAGCTCGGCGCGAAGAAACGTGGCGCTTTCCGTGGAGAGGCGATCGCGGCGCGGGGCCAACGGGCGCGGCGAGACCGGACCGCTCAGGGACAGCGCATCGGCCGGCGGCGTGCGGTCGGGCGAGGAAGCGGATGAGATCATGATCAATTTCGTCGTGGAGTGAGCGAAACGGTCAGCCGCTGAGATACGTTTCAGGGAACGCCGTTGGTGAATGTCGGTGTTATCGGCGTGTGAGGCGAAAACTTAAGGGCTTCCGCTCCGGGGGCGGCGGAGGCGGGAGGACCGGCGGCAGGGTGGCGAACATCGCCGCGGCGGCATAGCCGGCAAAGCGCCCGGGCGACTGGAGCACGCCGGGCGTGAGATCGACCGGCACGCCGCCGCGGTCGCTGCCGCGGTAGTGGCGGCGCGCGGAGTTGGCGACCGCGGGGTTTTCGGTCGAGAAGACGCTGTCGAACGACCACAGCAGCCGCGCGCCGTCGATCGTGGCGAGCTTGCCGCGGAGGCCGAGGGTGAGCGGGCGGTAGGCGTTGAAGGCGGTCAGGTCGACAAACAGCACGCCGTCGGCCGCGAACTCCTCGCGCAGCGCGGCGAGCAACCCGTGGGGCAGAGCCGACGACGAGGCGAACTCGCGGGCGCGGAATCTCCGCAGGCACTCCTCGCGCGCGAGCGTGACAACTTCGAAGCGGTTCTGCTGCTGGAGCGCGAAGGCAAACACGGGATCGAAGGCGGCGACGGTTTCCCCGGGGGCCAACCCGCCGCCGGACACGGGCAGCAGCACGACGCGGCGCAGGCCGCCGAGGCTCGCTGCGCCGACGTGATTGACGGGCGTGAAGAACGGTCCCTGTCGCGCCGGATCGACGAAGGCGATGTCGGCGCAGCCGGCGAGCAGCGCGGCGGCGGCGGTCGCGCAAAGAACCACGAACCCTTGGCCGGTCGTTGCGAGCGCAGCGAGGAATCCAGCCGGAGAGGAGGCGCGCCCGAGGGAAGCGAACCTCCAGGTGGATTCTGCGCTGCGCTCGGAACGAAACGCGGGGAAAGGCGGGGGGCGTCTCATCATGGGTGTCAGTTGTTCGAGCGATCGCGGAAAAACGCGTTGGTGATGTAGGTGTTTTGGCTCTGGGCGAGGGACTGCGCGTCGAGCATCCGAATGAAAGACTGTGTGAGCTGCTCGCGCTCCTGGTCGAGGCGCGCCTGGATTTGGGCGATCTGCTGGTCGAGCCTCGTGTTGGCCCGGCCGAGGTTGCTCTGCTGCGTGCGGTCGGCCGACATGACGTTGGTCAGATACGAGTAGAACTGCGGGACAAGGCCGGTGGTGGGCGTGAGAAAGAGCGATTTCACGTCGTCGGGCGTGTCGCCGAGCGCGGTCGCGAGCTCGCCGCTGTCCTTCACGGTCAGGTGGCCGGTGGTGAAGTCGAAGTCGATGCCGAGGTGATCGAGGCGCGAGATGTCGCCGGTCACGCCGCTCACGGCGTCGAAGGCGATCGACCGGAGCTGGCGCGCCCAGCTCTGCACCTCGCGGTTGTCGGACAGCACCGAGGTGGCCACGCTCGCCCCGGTCACGGTGATCTTCGTGCTGGCCTCGATGAGGTCCTGCACGGCGTTGAATTTCTCGAGGAAGGAATCGATCGCCGACTGCATCGTCGCCGTATCGCTCTCGACCTGCAGGGTCTGCGCGGTCTCGGTGTTGACGGTCACGCTGAGGCCGGTGATGCCGTGCACGGCGGCGACGAGCGTGTTGCTGCTGCTGGTGAGCGTGGCGCCGCCGTTGACGGTGAACTGGGCGTTGTTGCCGTGCACGAGCGTGCCGCCGGCGCCGGCGGTGAGGCCGAGCGCGGCGAGGAGGCCGCCGGCGGACTCGCTCACGGCGATGCCGGTGTCGCCGGTCGCCTGGTTGGTGAGCACGAAGCGATCGTTGGCGGAATCGTAGGCGGCGGTCACGCCGGCGCCGGCGGCGTTGATGCGGCTGATGACCGCCGCCAGCGTGTCGTCATTGACGTTGAAGGCGACCGAAACGCCGTTGACGGAGAACGAGCCGTCGCCGTTGCCGTCGACGGCGGTGATGGCGGTGCGGAGGTTGGCGCTGGCAAGCGCGGCGGCGGTCTTGACCGCGCCGAGCGTGGCGGAGCTGGTCGTCGTGGCGGTGCCGTTGTTGGCGAGCTTCAACGCCGCGAGGAAATTGCTGCTGTCGGTGCCGGAGCCCAGGACGAGCTCGCCGGCGGAGCTGGTGAGCGTGATCTTGTCGGTCGCGCTGCTGTAGCTCGCGGTCACGCTGGCGCCGGTGGCGGCGGCGATGGCATCGAACACGTCCTGCAGCGAGTCGGTGAGGGCGATGGTGACTTGCTGGCCGTTGACGGTGAACGTGCCCGCGGAAATGGCGGTGGCCGTGGGGAGATTGGCGAGCGTGAGGCCGGATACGTCGTCGGTGGTGTTGAAACCGAGGCCGATGTCGGCCGCGCCGCGGAGCTGCGCCTGCGTGGCGAGCTGCGTGACATCGAACGCGTAGCTGCCGAGCGCGGCGCCGGTGACCGAGCTCGATCTCCACGTGGTGCTCGCGGCGTCGGAGCTGACGGTGCGCGCGTCGAAGACGCTGTCGGCGCGGATGGCCTGCGCGGCGTCCTGCAGCTCGGCGAGGGCGGTGTTGATGGCGGCGAGGGCCTCGACCTTTTGCGTGTTCTTGTCCTTCTCGGCGGTGAGCTTCTTGATCGGGATGCCGTCGGCCGCGACGAGCTGGTCGACGACGGATTTCCAGTCGAACGCGGAGTTGGCGAGCAGGCCTGAGACTTGGATGCCGGACATGGCGGGAGGGTGTGGGCGCAGTCGCCCGTCCCCTTCTATCGGCACACGCGCGGTCGGATTAAGGGCGGAATACTTTAGCGAAATCCTCACGCGGGTCGGAAATTTTCCGCGCAACTTTGCATCAAGCTCCGCGGCGCCGCGACGATAACCCGTCCTGTCGGAAACAATCTTCCGGCCGGCGCGATTCGGAGCCGCTCCCCCGAATCCGACCGCGGCCCGGACGCCGCATTTCAACGATCAAGGAAGATCACCATGTCTGTTGTCATCAACACGAACTTCGCGGCCACCGTCGCCGCGAACAACCTCGCCGCCTCCAACGAAATGTTGCAGAAGAGCCTCAACCGGCTCTCCAGCGGCTCGAAAATCGTCACGCCCGCCGACGACGCGGGCGGCCTCGCCGTCTCGATGAAATTGTCCGCCGCGGCCCGCCGCCAGGGCGCCGTCGGCACCAACATCGGCAACGCCGTCTCGTTCCTCCAAACGCAGGACGGCGTCCTCAAGGTCGCCAGCAAGGTCCTCGACCGCATCGGCGAGTTGAAGACCCTCTACGCCGACCCGACCAAGAGCTCGAGCGACCTCGCGAACTACGACTCGGAATTTACCGAGCTGCAGTCGCAGCTCACCGACCTCACGGGTGAGACGTTCAACACCGTCGCTCTCTTCGGCACCAGCGCCCTCAGCGTCAGCGTGACCGAGGACGGCAACACCACCGTCTCCATCCAGGGCCGCGATCTCACCGACACGAGCGCGGGCGTCGGCGTGCTCACGGACACGACCAGCACCTCGCTGGCCGACATCGACCTGAGCGACATCACCGACGCCATCCAGAACGTGGCCACGTTTCGCGCCGAGAACGGCGCCGAGCAGAGCCGCTTCGGCTTCGCCGGCGAGTTGCTCACGGTCAACAAGGCCAACCTCGAGGCCGCCGCCAGCCGCATCACCGATGTGGATGTCGCGCAGGAGTCCACCCAGCTCGCGCGCTTCAACATCCTGGTGCAGTCCGGCACGGCGATGCTCTCGCAGGCCAACCAGAGCGCGCAGATCGCGCTCAAGCTGCTCCAGTAAGCGCCTGGCCATGACCCCTCCGCGCGGCCGGAGTGATTGCCGGCCGCGCGGAGCCCGCAAGCTCGCGGTTGTCTGTCTCGGGTTGGGGCCAAGGCCAGTTCGGAGTTCGGAAGTCGGAAGTCGGAAGTCAGAGGTCGGAGGTCGGAAGTCAGCGAGATTCAGGTTCCTTGAAACGCTAGCTCATCCCCATGAAGGCCGCGCCCAATTGCGGTGGCGCGGCACCACTTTGCGGCATCCGCCGCAGACGGCGCGGCCCGCGCTGTTTTCCCCGGGCCCGTGGCGACGACGGATAGTCGCACTAGATCAAGGATAGAACCATGTCAGTCGTGATTAACACTAACTACGCCGCGACGGTTGCCTCCAACAACCTCGCAGCGTCGAATGCCTCGCTGCAACGCAGCCTTAACCGGCTGTCGAGCGGCTCGAAAATCGTGAACCCGTCCGATGACGCGGGCGGTCTCGCGGTCTCAATGAAGTTGTCGGCCGCGGCCCGCCGCCAGGGCGCCACCGCCACCAACATCGGCAACTCGGTCTCGTTCCTGCAGACGCAGGACGGTGCCCTCAAGGTCGCAGCGAAGGTCCTCGATCGCATGAGCGAATTGAAGACCCTCTACGCCGACCCGACCAAGAGCTCCAGCGATCTCGCGAACTACGACGCGGAGTTCACCGAACTCCAGACGCAGCTCACCGACATCGCGGGGGAGACGTTCAACAGCGTCGACGTCTTCGGCACCTCCGACCTCACGGTCAACGTCACCGAGGACGCCGCCACGTCCATCACCGTCAGTGGTCGCGACCTTACGAGCACGGCCTCGGGCGTCGGCGTCCTCACGGACACGGCCAACACCTCGCTGGGGGACATCGACCTGAGCGACATCACCGATGCGATCGACAACGTGGCCACGTTCCGCGCCGAGAACGGCGCCGAGCAGAGCCACCTCGGCTTCGCCGCGGAGTTGCTCTCGGTCAACAAGGCCAACCTCGAGGCCGCCGCCAGCCGCATCACCGATGTGGACGTGGCCGAGGAAAGCACCCAGCTCGCCCGCTGGAACATCCTCGTGCAGTCCGGCACCGCGATGCTGGCCCAAGCGAACCAGAGCGCCCAGACCGCGCTCCGCCTCATCCAGTAAGGCTACTCCGTTCAGGGATTGTCCTGATTTGCCCAAGGCCCGGCCGCCGTCGTTCGTGCGGCGGCCGGGTTCGGCCCATCACCGGCAAACTCCCTGCGGAGGCCCCGGTTGGCGCTGAGCCAGCCGCCGCGCGCCGAGCCACCGCAGTGCCCGGCTTCCGCGCCAGGCGGCCCCCAGTATCGGCGGCCTACAAGGCCCCGGCCCCGTGCCGGGGCCTTCGCGCGTTTGCCGGCGCCGCTCCAACTCCAGGTGGCCCGATTCGATCTTCGCGTAATCGAGCATGTCGTTGCGGAGCCCGAGCAGGCCGTGGCCGGCAGGGCGAATGGTTTGTGGTGGTCTCACTCAAGAAACCGCTCATTGTGCCGATAACCACTCTGGTCTGAGCATGACTTCGCCGCCGCCTCCCGGCCACCTGCCGCCCGCGTCATTCCCGTTGCCGTCGACTGGCGCGGCGATCTCCGTGCGTTCGCCCCTCCCGCATGAAGCCAGGTTGCGCCAAGTTGCGGGGGTGGCCGCCCTCGTCGTTTGCGCGCTCGCGGCCGTTTCGCTCGCGGGCACGGTGTCCGGCGTCGATCCGCTCGAGGCGCTGCGCACCGATGAGACCCCGATGCCAGCCGGCACCGCGCTTGGTCTCCTGCTCGCGGGCGTGGCCTTGTGGTGTCAACGCGGTCGTGACTGGCCGCGGGCGGGCCTGGCGTGCGCCGTCGCCGCCGGGATGCTGGCCGCGGTGACGGCCGCCGACCTCGCGCTGGGCTTCGGCTGGAATCTCGACTTCTTGACGGGCAGGCCGGCCGCGGGAATCTCCGCGGCCCTTCCGCGTACGCACCTCCACACGGCGCTCGTGCAATGCCTGGCGGCGCTCGCGATCGCCGGGCTGGGCCGGGAACGGCATCGCGCACGCCCCTCCGTTTCCGCCTGGCTCGCGAATCTGGTGATTGCGCTCGCGGTTGCCGGATTGCTGGCCGCTGCGTTTCGCGAAGTGGCGGGTGCCGTACGCCCCATCCAGCTCGGCACGCATGCGGCCCTCGCGTTGATCCTGCTCGGTGTGGGGACCGTCCTCGCCCGGCCGCAGGACACGCCCGTGCGGCTGCTGCTCGGGAGTGGCACCGACGGCGTGCTCATCCGGTGGCTGTTTTTCGGGACGGCCGCGGTGCCCGTGATCCTCACGCCGGTGTTGCTGGCGCTGGCGCAATCCGGCCTCCTCAGCCTGGCCGATGGCATGATGCTGCTCTTTGTCGGCGTCGTGATTTCGGGTTTCGCGATTGCGCTTCTTGCTACCGCCGCCGTCAGCTCGATATCCCAGAGCCGCGACGAAGCGGAGCAGGCGCGCGCGTCGCTCACCGCCCGGCTGCAGGAACAGGCCGCCCGGTTGCAGGAGATCGTCGCGGTGCGCACGCAGGAGCTGTCCGAGGCGAATTCCGGCCTCCGCGCCGCCGCCGAGTCCAACGCCCTCCTCGCGCTCGTCGCCGAGCACACCACCAACGCCGTGATCATCGCCGATGCCAACGGCCTCGTCGAATGGGTCAACGCAGCCTTCACCAACATCACCGGTTACGCCCTGGCCGAACTGAAAGGCCGCAAGCCCGGCCACCTGCTGCTGGGGCCGGACTCCGATCCCGCCACCATCGAGCTGTTGCGCCATGCGCAGAGGAACGCGCAGCCGTGCCACGTCGAGGTGCTCAACTACACCAAGGCCGGGCATCCTTTCTGGCTCTCCCTCGATCTCCAGCCCGTCCGCGACCGGCACGGGAAACTGGTCAACTTCATCGCGCTGGCCAATGACATCACCGATGAACGCGCCGCCCAGCATCGCCTGCACAGCCTGAACGAGCGCCTCGCGCTCGCCACGCGGGCGGCCGCCCTCGGCGTCTGGGAATGGGACGCCCGCACCGCCCGCAGCCAGTGGGATGCGCGCACCCTCGAAATCTACGGCCTGGCCGCCGAGGATTACCATGGCACGAACGCCGACTGGGTCGCCCGCGTCCATCCCGACGATCGCGACCGGATGGTGGCGGCCTTCCGCGGGATCGAAACGGGCGGTGGCGAATTCGAGCACGAGTTCCGCATCGTCCGCGCCTGCGACGGCGCGGTGCGGCATATCGAATCCCGCGGCCTCGCGCTGCGCGACGCCGCCGGCCGGTTGCTGCGCGTGACCGGCACCGAGCGCGACGTCACCGCCGAACGCGACGCCGCGCAGCAGTCCGCGACGCTCAACGAGCGGCTGCGCCTCGCGCTGCGCTCGTCGAACTACGGCGTGTGGGAGCTCGATGTCGTCACCCAGCGCGTCGTGTGGGACGAACGCATGTTCGAGCTGTATGGCGTGGCCAGCGGCGACTACGACGGCTCGCGCGCCACCTGGCGCGATCGCCTGCACCCCGAGGATCGCGAACGCGCCTTCGCGCTGGACGGCAAGGTCATTTCCGGCGAAGTGCCCTCCTACGACATGGAGTTTCGCATCGTGCGCCCGGACGGCGCGCTGCGGCACATCGAGGCGCACGGCTACCTCCAGCGTGACGCGCACCATCGCCCGCTGCGGCTCGTCGGCCTCAATCGCGACATCACCACGCGCAAGCTGCTCGAGGAGCGCGTGCGCAAGGGCGAGGAACTCGCCGCCGCCGTCGCCACCCTCGCTCAGATCGGCGGCTGGGAATACGAGGTCGAGACCCGCCAGCTCACGTGGAACGACGGCACGCGCCGCATCCACGAGGTGGACGCCGACTTTCAGCCGTCCCTCGACAACACGCGGCGCTTCTACCCGCCCGAGGCCCTCGAGACGCTGCTCGGCGCCTTCGACAACCGCGACCCGCAGTCACCCACGTTCGACTACGAGCTGCCCCTCGTCACCGCGGCGGGCAACCAGCGCTGGGTGCGCGTGCTCGGTCGCACCGAGTTTCGCGCCGACGGCCAGCCGGTGCGCGTGCACGGGGCGATCCAGGACATCAGCGCCCGCCACGAAAGCGACCACGCGCGCCGCGAGCTCGAGACCCAGCTCTTCCAAGCCCAGAAAATGGAAACGCTCGGCACGCTGGCCGGCGGCATCGCGCACGATTTCAACAACCTCCTCACCGGCATCATCGGCTACCACGAGCTCGCCGCCGACTCCCTGCCCGCCGATCACCCCGCGCGCAGCTGCCTCGCCGAAGCGCGCAATGCCAGCCTCCGCGCCCGCGAGCTCGTCGAGCAAATCCTCACCTTCGGCCGCCAGTCACCCGGCGGCGGCCACATGCCGCTCCAGCTCGGCGCCGTCGCGGAGGAGGCGCGCCGCTTCCTGCGCTCGACGCTGTCTGCGATGATCAGCCTGGAGCTCCACGTCGAGCCCGACACCCCCGCCGTGCTCGGGGACGCCACGCAGATTTACCAGGTGCTGCTCAACCTCGGCTCCAACGCCGCGCACGCCATGCGCCACCACGGCGGCACCCTCACCATCGACGTCGCCACCGCCACCCTCAGCGCCGAGCTGCGCCAGCTCTTCACGGGCTCCTCCGCCGGCACGTTCGTGCGCCTCTCCGTGCGCGACACCGGTCATGGCATGGACGAAGCCACCCGCCGCCGCATCTTCGATCCGTTCTTCACGACGAAGAACACCCGCGAGGGCACGGGCCTCGGTCTCGCCGTCGTGCACGGCATCGTGCGGGCCCACCGCGGAGCCATCGACGTCGAGAGCAAGCCCGGCGCCGGTGCCGCGTTCCACATCTACCTGCCCGCCGCGACGTCCGAGAACGAGTTGATCGCGAGCGACACCCCCGAGTCGCCCTGTGGCGCCGGCGAATTCATCTGCGTGGTCGACGACGAGGAGGTCGTCGGCAGTTGCACGCGGCTGGTCCTCGAAAGCAAGGGCTACACCGCGGTCGTCTATCGCTCCGCCGAGGAGTGCCTCGCCGCGACTCACGGCGGGCTGGCGGGCTGCGCCCTGCTCGTGACCGACCAGACGATGCCTGGCATGCAGGGCACCGAACTGGTCGCCACCGTGCGAAAATCCAATCCCTCCCTCCCGGTTGTGATCATGTCGGGCTACTTTTCGAAAATCTCGCCCGACGAGCTCAAGGAACTCGGCCAGATCGCACTGCTCGCCAAGCCCTTCACCACCGACGAGCTCACCAACGCGGTCCACCGCGCGCTGCACCCCGCGCCGGCGAGGGCGTGAAGCGGCCGCGGCGCCTCGCCGCCGGGCCAGCGACGCGTCCATGGCGCAGGTGAGCCGAAGCGACCACCCAATCTCCTTGTCACCAGCCACGGGCGGAACCGGGCCGGCCTCCCGCGGATGCGCGCTTGCACTGCGCACCGCCGCCCGGTGTTCTCCGTGGGCTGCCCAGCCGCCCCGCCGGTCCGCGCAGCAATCCGATGGGTCTCTCCCTCCACTACCGCCTCATTGCGCCCGCCGGCACCAGCGCGCAAGGCGCCGCCGCGCTGGTGCGGCGATTTCATGCGATTGCCCGTGGCTGGGCGGCGGACGGCCGGGTCGTCGAGGTGGACCCCATCGTGTCCGATCGCTCTTGCCTCGAGCGGTTCGGCACCGCATGGCGCACGCTCCCGCATCCCGACGATCCCGCAACCAGCGTCGGCGTGCCGATTCGAGCCGAGGCCGGCTGGATTTTTCCCGTCGATTTCGGGGCCGACTGCGAATGGGTCTGGCTCGGCCTCTGTCGCTATCCGCCGACGATCACCATCGGCGGACGAAAGCGGGCCACGCGCCTGGGTGGGCGCTGGCAGTTGGCCCATTCCTGCAAGACGCAATACGCCAGCCTGCGCGGATGGGAGAATTTCGTGCGCTGCCATGTTGGCGCCGTGAACCTGATCGGCGAATGGCGCGGACTGGGCGGACGCGTGAAAATCGACGACGAGGGCGGTTACTGGCCGCACCGCGACCTCGCCGGGTTGCGGCGGCGCCTCGAACAGATGAACGGCATCGTCGCCGCGTTGGCCGGTGCGGTGAAGGACGCCACGGACGGCGCGCGGGCCTCGCCGGTGCAGGCGCCCATTTTTTCCCATCCGCAGTTCGAGCGCATCGAGGCGGAAGGGCAGGCCACGCACCGCGCCGCGGTGGAAGCCGCG